>Ga0163144_10001897_pt1 | contig 48834 bp, 37 predicted proteins | sample OliLak19BULKMAT1_FD_123175 | JGI IMG/M metagenome (GOLD analysis project Ga0163144, IMG submission 123175) | Freshwater microbial mat bacterial communities from Lake Vanda, McMurdo Dry Valleys, Antarctica - Oligotrophic Lake LV.19.BULKMAT1 | ecosystem: Environmental > Aquatic > Freshwater >... | reverse complement strand
TGGGCGCCCACGGGCCCAGGTAGTCAAAAACTCCTCGCGCTGCTGGAGCAAACCCTCGCCCTCGCGGCGTAGAATCGCGAAAACCAATGCAACCCTGCTAGCAAAAAGTGCGAAAGTTGAACTTAGATCCGGATGAATATCCGCTTCGCGTACAGCCACCAGGCGATCGCAAATACAAGTGCGAGTTCCACGCCCGCGGCCGTGACGCCCGCCAAACGGCCGAGCCAGTCCGCCACGTGGCCGCCGACCAGTCGTTCGGCAATCTCACCGAAGGGAATCAGCTCGACGGCCATGTACACGGCAATCGCATTGGCGCCGATGACGACAAATGGCATCGCCCAGCGCTTCAATTGCCAGATGTCGATCAACTGATAGAACAGCGCCAACAGCAAGCAACTGTAGCCGCCGGCGACCAGCACGAAGGATGATGTCCAGAGTTGCTTGTTGATCGGGAACCAAACATGCCAGGCATAACCAACCGCCAGGCAAACACCGCCGATCAGCACGAGCAAGAGAACTCGCTGCTGGGGACCGAAGCGCGCGTTCACCAGAATCTGCCCGCATAAGACGCCGATCAAGCAGCTTCCCACGGCAGGAATGGTGCTCAGCAAACCTTCGGGGTCCCAGCCGTCTTCTTCCCAGGCCTTTCCCGGTAGGTACTGCCGATCGACGTAGTTCGCCAGGTTCGCACCGCGATCGTAGTTGCCGGCGCCATACCCCGGCACGGGCACCAACGCCATCACGGCCCAGTAGCCCAAGAGCAATGCGGCCAACCACGCCAACTGCCCGCGCGGTCGAAAGTTCAGGTAAATAAGCGAACCGGCCAAGTAGCAAAACGCGATCCGCTGCAAGACTCCGACGAGACGAATGTGCTCCCAGTGATTGGAGAGCCCACCGTAGTAAAACACGCCCAGCAGGTACATGACGACAAAGCGGCGCACGAGCCGCACATAGACGGCCCGTTGGCTGCCCCCTTCGTGCAAGCGCCGGGCCAGCGACAACGGGATGGAAATACCCATCACGAACACGAACAAGGGGAAAATCAAGTCGTAAAACGTCATGCCGTGCCAGGCGGCATGGTCGAGTTGGTGCGCGGCAAATTGCACCGGCCGCCAGTCGGAGAGACGTCTCAGGCCCTTCACAAGGCTGTCGGCCCCCACGATCCAAAACATGTCTAAGCCGCGCAGCGCGTCGACGGAGACGAGCCGGGCGGGCGCCGCTTTTTGCGGAACAGTGGTCTCTGGAGGTGGTAAGGACATCGTGTACCGCCGTGGGGCGAAGGGGCGACCAAAACGAGCACGGGCTATTGTGGGCTATGCCGCGTGCCGCGGCAATCGATCGCAGTGCCGAGCTTGGAGTGAAGGCGAGCTGGGCGGCGTGGGAACAAATCGCACTTTGCGCGCAAGCACCCGGAACGTCATTGAGGCGAGCGTGTATCCCGGTCATTTTCCTCAGCCCAGGCATTCATGCCTGGGTTTTCGAGGCCCCGAAAACGTCGTTGTCCGTCCGCTTCAGCGGGCCGTGCCGTCGCGAGATCGTTCCGCCCTAAAAGGGCGTTTACGACGAATTCTATAAGCCCCGCTTTCCCAGGCATGAATGCCTGGGCTGGGGAAAAGGGTACGCTGACGTGAGTGAGCAAACGGCCACACAAGGTACGATATGCACCCAGGCGGCGTGCTGTTGGGATGGAAAACCGGGCAAGTCTCCCTTAGAATTGACGCCAGTTCCGCTACGCCTGGCAGCGATGCCAAGGGTAGGTTTGAGTAGAGTCCATCGAGAACGTCAAACTTCACTGCTCGGACGTCATTCCCGCGAAGGCGGGAATCCAGGGACTCGGGGAACGCGGTGGTGAAAGTGGCTCGGTCGCTGCGGTTGTAAATCTTGTGGAGCAGGGCCGTCTTGCGGTTCACTGGATTCCCGCGTGCGCGGGAATGACGGGAATGACGGACTTTCAGCCAAAAATCATAAGGAGAGACATGTGCTCTGGTCAGTCATGGGCGTTTTGCTGGTCGCGTTGATCATGGTGTTTCTGCCCATCTATGCGGTGGCGAGAATCCTGTTCGGCCCACCGTCCCCGTAGTCGGTAAGCCGCCTCGGGAAATAATCTCAAGTGGCCGCCGATTCTTGCCGCTCGTTGATCAGCCGCAGGGCCTCTTCGAAGTAACCCTGCACAAGCTGAAACCGCCGCTGATCGCCACCGCGGTCTGGGTGCAGCGCTTTGACTTTGCGCCGGTAGGCCTCCTTCAGCTCCTCTTCGGTACACGGCCACTCCAGCCCCAAGGCCGCCACGCAGCGGGGTGTTCGCTCGCGCACCCAACCGGGCGTGCCCCGTTCGCGATACACAATGCAAGCGATCGCTCGATGCAGCGATCGCAAGTACCGCCGGTAGTCGATCGCCACCAAAACGTACCCGAGCACCGGCAAAGCCACGGCCAGCGCGCAGAAGATCATCGTGGCAGTCACGTCGATCGAGTCGGGCCAGGCGGGGCGTGTGGCGTTTGGGTCCATGACGGGCACGCATCAACTCGATCAAAGGGCAAAGGCCGGCGCAGTTGGCAGCAATCTCCTAAGCACGATTCAACAAGGTTTCGCCAATCGCGGTTCGCGCCAGTCTCGCACGTAAGTCCGCTTGCTGCTCGGGAGTAAGTCCGGCGCGCGGTGCGGCGCAGGTCGGGCTGGCGATCAGGCCTTGCCAGAAGAGGATCTGCTTCGTGGCCGCCAACCCCTGGAAACGGAGCAGCACCTCGATCACTTCATTGGCTTGCTTCTGCGCGGCAATCGCATCGGTAAATCGCCCTGCTGCGCAGTGGGCGGCGATCTTCAGAATCTGCTCGGGCATGAAGTTGTACGTCGTGCCAATGCCGCCCTGCGCGCCCATTTGCAGGCCCAACGCGAGCATTTCATCGGGGCCATTGTAGGCGATTTGATCCTCGCGCAAGCGGGCAATCAATCGTTGCATGAGGTACAGGTTGAAGTCGGTGAACTTGAGCCCGCAAACGCCCTTAACTTGCAACAGCGATCCAAGCTGATCGAGCGAAAGCGACTGGCCCGTGAGGCCGGGAATGTAATACGCCACGACAGGCGCGGCCGATGTCTGGCAGAGCCTTGTGTAGTAGGCGTAGACCTCGTCCCACGAGCATCCGCCGACAAATGGCGGAATGCTGGCGACCGCGTCGGCGCCGGCCTTGGCGGCATGTGCCGCCAATTCAAATGCCTGCGACGCCTGAATGGCGCCCACATGCGCGATTACCTTGCCGCGACCGCGCGACATGCTGATGGAAAGCTCGACCAGCTTGCGACGAACGGGCCAATCGAGATAAATCCCCTCGCCCGTGCTGCCCGTTACGTACAGCCCACCGACTCCCTTGGCGTAGAGATGCTCGATCAGCCGCTCGGCGCTGGGTACGTCCAACTCGCCGGAGGGGGTCAACGGAGTAACCAGCGCGGGTACAATTCGATTGGGAGCGTCGAGTAACGAGGCGGGCATTAAGGGAACTCCAGGTTTCGATGGCAGCGACAAGGGGCCGTTGGTGGTGGGAACAAGGTGGTGGGAACAATGTGTTCAACACAGCATACCAATTAATCACTTAGGCGAAATGGTTGCTGTCAGCGGCCGAATTTCCATAGGTTCGACCGAAGAAAAACTTCACTGTCTTGTTGCCCCCTCACCCTACCCTCTCCCGCAGGGGGCGAGGGGTAAGAGGGCGATGTTATTTTTCGGTCGAGGCTCACGTCGCGCCCTCCACGATCGGCTCTCCCCATTCCGCGCGGAACTTGAGCGAGCATTTGCGGCACACCACGCGATGCCCCAGGTGTTCAGCGCGAACGCGCGACGTATGGCCGCAACCGGGACATGCGACAGAAAACCGAGCGGCCGGCGGCCGGCTCGAATCGCGAGAGAACTGCTCATCTTGCAATTCGATGTCGTCGACCTCGAATTGCGTCAATAATTCGTGCGTCAACGGGGCGATGCCCACGATCCGGTTGGCCAGACGGCGCGTGGCCGATTCGAAGGTGTTGCGCACCAGGCGTCCGTTGCCAAAATGCTCGTCGCGGTCGGCAAGCAACGCGTAGAAGCCTTGAGCGAGCTTTGCGCGGCACGCCGTCGTCATGGTGTACCGGCTTTGTTCGCACAACTGTTGGAATAGTCGGCCCAGCTCCACGGTGGTGTAGTCTGGAAACGTAAGTTGGCGATTGAATCGCGACGAAAGACCCGGGTTGCTCTTCAGCAGCCGTTCCATCGGCGCCGGATATCCCGCCAGGATGACGACCAACCGATTCCGGTCATCTTCCGTCCGCTTGAGCAAGGTTTGGACGGCCTCTGCACCAAAAGCGTCTTCCCGATCCTCCGAGACCAGGCTATACGCTTCGTCGATGAACAAGACGCCGTCCAGCGCTTCGTCGACTTTCTTGTGGGTGCGGGGGGCAGTCTGACCGGCGTAGGATGCAACGAGCCCAGAACGGTCGGTCTCGACGAGGTGACCTTTCTTCAGAATCCCCATCGCGCCGAGTATCCGCCCGACAAGACGCGCCACGGTTGTCTTGCCCGTCCCGGGATTGCCGCAGAAGACCATGTGCAAGCTGATGCGATCCGAGGGCAGGCCGGCGCGTTGCCGCTTGGCCTGCACTTTGAGGAAGTTGACCAGCGTGCGAATCTCGTGCTTGATCGGCGCGAGGCCGACCAGGCGATCCAGCTCCGCTAGTGCGTCGTCCAACGATTCGACGGGCGCTTTGGTCGACGGCTCGACTTTGCCGGACGTTTCCAGCTGGTAGCGCTGGCGCACTTCGTCAGCGGCGGTTTGTAACTGGCGAAATCCTCCCAGTTCGGTGGAATCCGCCACGTTGCCATCGGAACCGACGGCCAACGGCACCGCCTCAAGAATGTTGTCCAGTTCGACTTCGATGCTCGCCAGCCGCGCCTGCTCGATGGGCTGGATTGTTCCGTCGGCTTTGGCCACCAGGTTGGCAAGCCGCGTCACGATTGTTCGCAGCTCGGCCGTTCGTTCGCGAAGGGCGTGGTAACGGGCGAACGGCCCCACCACGCTCGACCAGCGGATCCGCGACGACTCGTCGAATACATGGCGGACGGCCTCGGTCAATGGTGGACCGTTGAGTCGCTCGCCCCACACGTGCTCCAAGAGAACCTCGGCCAGGCAACGCTCGGCAGGGCTCCAGTAGCGATCGGCTTCGGCCACAGTGACGTAGATCTTGATGACCACCCCGCGATGCAAGTCATCCATCAGGTCGCGGAGATGGTCGGCGTCGAAAGTCGCCTCTTGTCCAGCCGAACTGCCCTGGCTGTGTGCCCAATCTCGCGCGGCCCGAGCGTAAACTTGACGACATGCTTCCAGAGTGGTGCGAAACTCTTGGAGCAGCGGGGTCAGGTCGGTTTCGGCCATACCCCGAAATTAGCTTGTTGCCCGCGCCGGGACAAGCGACAGGGCCCACCACGCCGTGGCACCACCAGGACGTTTGGCGCGAACGTTACGTTCGTGCCATCCCAAGGGCCGCGTAGATTCGCGGATCGCGGAGGGTTTCGGCGATGAAATGCACTCCTGGGAAATCGTGGTGCAGGCTATGGGTGCCAGGGACGGCCACGACGATGGCCCCGGCGGCAACGGCCGCCCGACAGCCGTTGGCGCTGTCTTCTAACACCAGCATCTGCCGCGCCGGCAAGCCCAAGTTCGCCGCAGCCTTCTGGTAGATCTCCGGATGCGGCTTTCCTTGCGCGACGTCTTCGGCGGTGAGCGTGAAATGGAACCGCGGCTGCAACGAGAATCGCGACAGGACATTGTCCAAAAACCGCCGGGGGCTGCTCGTGGCAATCGCCTTGGGCAGGCCAGCCGATTCCAGCGCCGTGAGCAAATCGAGCAAGCCCGGCATGGGCTCGAGCCGTGAATCAAGTATCTGGGGAAAGATTTCCTCGGTCTCGGCCGCTAGTTGTTGAACTGTATCCGAAAGGCCATGCCATTCGATCATCATCCCTAACGCGACGTGATTGGGACGGCCCATCATGGCGTCGAGCAGGTCCGGGGTGAACTCGAGGCCTCGGCGGCGCAATAACTCGCCCCCCACGTCCTGGTACAGTTCTTCCGTGTTGAACATCAGCCCGTCGAGATCGAACACGACGGCAATCGGCGAAGCGGCAGGTTCCATAGTTGAAGTCGTTCGCGGGTATGTAGTGCATGGGCCATTGGGCGCTACTGGTGACGATCGCGGCATGTGGAACTTTAGCTGTCGCGGGCTGAAAAATCCACGGCTGATGCCCGTTCCGCAGATTGTGAATGTATGTCGTTGACTGCTGGGTGGAACGTCCCTGAGCGCAGCAAAGGGCGTGGTGCAACGCCAATCCACGCCCTTCGCTGCGCTCCGGGACGTGCCACCCGAATGCGCTACCCAGCTTCAATCACGTTTCCATCCCGACGAGTTCCCGGGCATCGCTGGCCTCGGCGTCGTCCGTTTCGATTTCTCCGGACCGAGTCAACGGTTCCAGGCAAGGCTGGCCAAAGCGGCTTTCCCAGGCCGAGTAACCACGCAACACCGCGCGGCTGAACAGTCGTGGTGGGGCAATGATGAGGCGGCCGATCGGGTAGGTTCGCGTAGCCCATTTCGCCGTCGCCTCGGTCACAGGACCAATAAAGTCGACGACACGTCGCGCGGGATCGGACTGAAACTTCTCGAACAACAACCAGCGGATGAGTTGCCCCGGTGCAAAATTGGCGTACTCCGGGTCGTAGCCGATCTTGTTGACGAAGTGCATACCCTTGGCGTTGCACGAGTATTGGAAGGCGATGACTTTGCCCTGGTGTTCCAAATAAACCAGTTCCAACTGTCGCCAGGCCGCCAGTTGACGGGCCTGCCGACAGAGAAACTCGAACATCCCGGGCGAGCGGAGAACGGAGGTGCCTTCGGCGCCTTTCCAGCTACGGTCCTCGACGGCAAAGCCGCGTTGCATCAGCGGCTCGATCTCATTCGAGGCCGGTGGAGAAAAAACCTTGAGCTCAACCCCGCCTGCTTTCTCGGCCCGGGTCATTGCACGACGCATCGCGCGACGGTGGTTTCGCGACCGTCCGCGCAAATACGCGTCCCAGTCGTGCTCAATTTCCATCTGTGCGATGCGGTAGCGGACTTTCGTTGTGGTTTCCAGGCCGCGCTGCCGGGCTACCAATGCCAGCTTTTGCCAGCGCCAGAATTCCAGGGGAACCGTGTTGAACCACACCAGGGGCCAAGGAAGACCGGCTATGCCATCGACGAGTCGCGCCAACGCCGCTTCGACGTCGCAGTCGCGATCTATTAATAGTTCGCCGCAGGGCGACCACGAATTGCCGGTTAGATTGCCAACCGTCACGACGCGCTTCAATCGTTCGGCGACCAAGGACAGCGCGGCGACCATGCGGTCACCGTCTTTGACGATCAAAATAGCCAATCGCGAATGCGAGGCGAATTGCTCGAGCCACTGCGCGATCAACTCCGCGCGGGCGTTGGGCAGCTCGCAATCGCTGCGCGCCCACAGGTCATCCCAAGCGGTCGCCACGCAACGCAACTCGGCAATCGACTTGAGTTGAATCAATTCGAGACGGCTCACGGTAATCGTTCACCTTTCAGCAGCGGTTCCACGACCGCCAGCAGTTCGCTCAAAATGACGCTCGTGGCGCCCCAGATCACGTGCTCGCCAAAACGAAAATGCGACACGGTAAAAGATAGCTCGCCGCGTGTGAAAAGATGTTCGCCAAAATTGGCCGGATCGAGGAAATGCCCTAGTGGGATCTCAAGCACTTCGTCGACTTCGTGCGGGTTGGGTCGCATATTCGGCCGCTCGGCCAGGCTGCCGACCCACGGAGTGACCAGGTAATTGCTGACAAATACGTACAGCGGAGAGAGGGTTCCGAGGACCACCACGTCCCGAGACGGTATGCCCAGCTCTTCTTCGAGCTCGCGAAGCGCCGCGTCGCAGGTCGATTCACCCGGCTCGACCATTCCGCCGGGCAGGCTGATTTGGCCGGCGTGCGCCAGCATGGTTTGCGGCCGAACCGTCAACGGCAGCCGCCAATCGCCGTCGTGGGGATAGAGCAAGAGCATGACCGCGGCGTTGCGCGCGTCGTGCGCGGGCGGCCCAAAGTGACGTCCGTAACTTAACGAGGGCGCCAACCGCGCTCGAGCTTGCACGCCTGGCAATGGCTCGAGTAGACGTTGCGTCAGCAATTCGGGAAGCTTGAAGTTCATCGGCGGTCAACGGAACCTGGGCCCTCGTGCGGCAGCGCGTAAACCGCATAGGTATTGTTTCGGTACTCGCAGGGCAGGTCGAGCCGTGGCACGGAGCTCGTTAGCACGTAGGCGGCCCCATAGAGAGCGCCAAGTTCCGCGAGTTTCGTCGGGCTAAGATCGGCCAGCGAATCGCGCCAATCGGGATCGCTCGCCCGCGGATCTTCGGCATGAATTTCCTTCAGCCGGCCCCACCACTCGACGATGCTCGCCGAGTCTTGCGGGATGTCCTTCCATGTGGCAACCTCGCTGCGCTGTGCGTACCATTTGAACGTCTGAGCCCCGCGCGGCGTAAGGAAACGCGCGTGGGCCGGCGTGTTATTCGCGATCCACTCACAAGCCGCTCGCCAGTCGGCGTAGTTGTCGACCTTGCCCGGCTTGTCGGCGCGCGGAACCGCTGAGGGGCGACTGTCGATCGCGTGGAATCCCAAGTACGCGATAACGATTCCGGCCACTGCAACGGTGGCAGCAAGAGATCGTCTCGAATAAGCATGATCTCGACGCGCAAGCGACGAAACCGGTTCCCTCGCTTGCGCGTCGGGCTTGTGTGAGATTTGAGACAACTGCACTAATGCGGCCGTCACTTCGAGCGCAACGCCTAGCGGAAGCATCGCATCCGACAAGCGGAACCAATAGAACCGCAGCCAGCCGGCCGCCCACACGGGATACAACGTCGCCAGGGAACTAATGGCGACTCCGACCAACGCAATAAGTACAGCGCCGGCGACAACTCTACGCAATCGCCACCGCGCCGCATCGCCGGACAGAAATCGGCACAACGCCAACCAGCACACCAAAAGCACCGCGTGCCGGACGATGAACCGCGCCGGAAAGTCATTGAAGTACAAGTGGTGCGACAGGCGGTGATACACGTAGATGTGGTTGGCTTCGACGAGTACGGAGTGTTCAACGCCCCTGGTGAGCGCCAGCGCCGGCATCAGGCCGAACAGTGACAATCCCAGTCCGCCGAGTAAGCCAAACCGCATCGAGCGGATCGGGACTCTCGTCGCGCCCGCGGTGATCCAACAGAAGCCAACCGCGAGAGTGCTCCATCCCCCCACCAGCACGTGGAACGCGCTGGCTGCGCCCAATAGGATCCAAGTGGGGTTCCATCGATTTTGCACCATTTCGGCCAGCGCGGCAATGACCAACGCGTAGGCGATTCCCTTGGCCTCGAACCCGCCCACGACCCATTCGCCGGCCATGTGGCAGCCTTCGTTGAGGCACACGAAGCCCGCGGCCGATAGCGCCGCCAATCCCCAACGTGGTGCAATCGCGAAGCTGAGCCGCTGCCAGGCGACTGCCAGCAGGCCCCAGGTGAGCAGGCGGCCCGTCCAAGCCAATGCCGGCAACGTAATCCACTTAGCGAGCCATCCGAGCGTGACGTAAAACGTCCAGTGACTGTCGGCCGAGTCGAGGAAGAAATCGTCGGCGATCCAGCTCGGGTCCCAATAGTGCTTGGCCTTGGCCAGATAATAAGGCTCGTTGGGCTCTGGCACGCGACCACCGGAGTGTACGGCAAAGACAATCGTAATCGCCAGAAACACCAGCGCGCAATCCGCCCAGGTCAGCCACCGGGCAGTCGGGATTGTTAGGGGCAAGTTCTGCGGTTTGGAAGTTCTCAAACGGCGCACTTTCGCAATTGCCTCATAGGAAACGAACGAATTCCCAGACTATCGGTGCGAACCAGGAATGGCTAGTACGCCGCGTGCCGATCAATTGCACCATGTAGGCTGGGGCGCAGCCCCACCTTGGTGGATTCCGCCCAAAAAAACGGTGGGGCTGCGCCCCAGCCTACATGGCCAATCTGCTACATGGCGCCGCCGAGATCCGCGCCCCTTGCGTCCACCATCCCTGGACCCCTATATTTCGGCAAGTCCCGCGCTTGGCATTGCTACTCCCTCCCGAGATCTTTCCGTGGCTCAGGTGTCCCCAGGTACAGCGCTTCGCCAGGCCGCCGAGGAGTCGACGATCCTCATCCCGGGGGCATTCAACGCCCTGGTCGCCCGCATGATCGCGCAGACGGGCTTCGACGCCATGTACCTCTCGGGGGCAGCGTTTTCGGCCAGCGCGTTGGCGCTGCCCGACATCGGCCTGTTCACGCTCTCGGAGCTGGTGCAACAGACGACCTGGATCACCCGCTCGACGGACGTGCCGCTAGTGGTCGACGCCGACACGGGCTTTGGCGAAGCCGTGAATGTCGAACGGACGATTGTTGAGCTTGAAGCCGCTGGCGCGGCCGCGATCCAGTTAGAGGATCAACGGCTTCCGAAGCGTTGCGGGCATCTTTCGGGTAAGAGCCTTGTCGAGCCGGCCGAGATGTGCGCCAAGATCCGCGCCGCCGTGGCCGCCCGCACCGACCCCGGACTGGTGATACTCGCGCGGACTGACGCTCGCGGTGTAGTGGACATGGATGACGCGATCGACCGCGCGAAACGCTACCTGGACGCCGGCGCCGATTGGATCTTTCCCGAAGCACTGGCCGATCGCGCCGAGTTCGAGCGCTTCGCGGAAGAGGTCGATGCGCCGCTGGTGGCTAATATGACCGAGTTCGGCCGCAGTCCGCTGTTGCCGCTCGACGATTTCGCCCAGATGGGTTATGCCGGCGTGCTGCTTCCCGTCACGCTGATGCGAGTGGCCATGAAGGCGGTTGAAGCCTCGTTGGGGCTGATTGCATCCGAAGGAACGCAGGTACAGTTGCTCGACCTCATGCAATCGCGGCAGGACCTTTATGATCTGCTGGACTACACCGATTACGAAGCCCGCGACCGGGCCTATTTCACCGGAGAAGCTGCAGAATGACCGAGGAAATGTATCGCCCCGGGCTGGAGGGGATCATCGCCGGCGAAACGGCCATCAGCACGGTCGACGGCGGCTTGCTATATCGAGGATACTCGGTCGAGGACCTGGCCTCGTACGCTACTTTCGAAGAGGTCGCGTATCTGGTACTCAATGGCGAGTTGCCGGCGCGACAGCAGTTGGCTGACTTTCGGCGACGCTTGAGCGCCGCGGCCACGGTGCCGCAGCCCGTCATCGATGCGTTGCGGACGATTCCGCACGATGCCAACACGATGGATGTCATGCGCAGCGGCGCAAGCCTGCTGGCGCATTGGGATCCGGACATGAACGAAAACAGCCACGACGCGAATATGCGTAAGGCCGAGCGATTGTTGGCCCAAATGCCGATCATTCTGGCCGCGCGGCATCGAATCTGCGCGGGGCTCGAGCCGGTGCCGGCCGATCGCGAGCGATCGCTGGCCGGAAACCTGCTGTGGATGCTCTCGGGCACGGCTCCCAGCGAGCGCTGGACGAAGGCGATGGACGTGTCGCTGATCTTGTACGCCGAGCACGAATACAACGCCTCGACCTTTGCCGCGCGTGTGGTTTGTTCGACCCGCGCCGATCTTCACTCGGCGATCACGGCCGCCATCGGCGCCTTGAAAGGGCCCCTGCACGGCGGCGCCAACGAGCGCGTGATGGAAGTTCTGGAGCAAGTGGGCACAGCCGACAATGCCGAGAACTGGATACGCACCGCGCTGGCAAACAAGCAGCTCATCATGGGCTTTGGGCATCGTGTTTATAAGCACGGCGACCCGCGGGCGAAGTACCTGAAAACGCTCTGTGGCGAGTTGGCCACTGAAACCGGTCATGAAGACATGGAACGCATGGCCGAAGTGATCGAAACGATCGTTACCGGCGAAAAGGGCCTGCCTCCGAATCTCGACTGGCCCAGCGCCCGCCTGTACCACTACATGAGCTTGCCCGTGAATCTTTACACGCCGCTATTTGTCGTCAGCCGCGTCGTGGGTTGGAGCGCGCATGTCATCGAACAGCTCGACAACAACCGGCTCATTCGTCCTCGGGCGCGTTACATTGGCGCCGCTCCGCGTGACTGGACGCCGATGGACAAACGGTAGGCGGGATTGACCGCGTATCGATCGGTTCCACTCCGAGGCCGCCGTTCATCAATAACGTAGGATGCCATGATTCTCGACCACCTGGAAAATTCGCACTTGTACGAACACGTGCATGCGCTCTTGCCCGCCGCATTTGAGTTTTTGCGGAGCGAAGCCGCGGCCGGATTGCCCAATGGTCGGCACGAGCTGCGCGGATCGGATCTGTTTGCCATCGTTCAGCAATACGAGACAAAACCCCGCGAGCAGGGTTTTTGGGAAGCCCACCGCCGCTACATTGACGTGCAGTACGTTGTCGAGGGGACGGAGCGGATGGGCTATGCCAACCTCAACACGCTCCAAGTCCGCGATGCCTACGACGCGGAGAAGGACTTCTTGGTGCTGGACGGCGATGGCGACCTGTTCACGGTTCCCGCCGGACATTTCACGATCTTTACTTCCCAAGACGCGCACATGCCCAGCCTGGCGGTTTCGACCCCGGCCAGCGTTCGGAAGATCGTCGTCAAAGTCGCGGTGTGAAGCGGTGCGGGCTAAGCCGACAAGCGGTAGTTTGCCGCCGCTGTCTCGCATGGGTACGATGGACGAATCGGCGGGAACGCTTCGCACGAAAATCGTCGCGAGCTGGCCGTATCCATGCGGTACGCGACACTTGGGAGAGCATTCGCATGTCCACAACAACTCCACCGAACGTCCTACAAGAAAAGCAGGCTGCCGAGGGCGCTGAAAAAACTCGCATCATTGAGCTGGCCAATACGCCCGAAGCCCGCCAACTGCGCGTCAAGTTGGCCGCCGCGTATCGAATCCTTGCGCGGCTGGGCTTGGACGACGGTCTGGCCGGCCACATTAGCCTCCGCGTGCCGGGTGCGCCGGAATATTTCTGGGTCAATCCTTTCGGAAAATTCTTCAGCGAAGTGACGGCCGAGAATCTGGTGCTTGTGAACAAGGAAGGCGAGATCATCGATGGCTGGCCGATGATCAATGCCGCCGGTTTCTACATCCACTCGGCGATTCACTCCGCGCGCGAGGACGTGAACTGTGCCGTCCATACTCACCCGCCCGCGGGCTCGTCGTATAGCGCGCTCGGAATCCTTTTGGATCCGCTCGATCAAACTGGCTGCTCGTTCTTTGAGGACCACGCGATCTACAGCGACTACACGGGCATCGTCGTGACCGACAGTCAGGCCGGCGACATTACGCAGGCGCTGGGCAACAAGCGAGCGCTGATTCTGGCCAATCACGGGTTGCTGACCTGCGGCGCGACGGTCGAGCAGGCACTCTTGGACATGATCGACATGGAGCGCACGTGTGCCGTGAACTTGCGGGCGATGGCCACGAGCCGGGAACTACGCGTGGTGCCGCCCGATGCCGCGCGACAGTCACGCTCGGTGCTGACGCAGCCCATGCGGTACCCGTTCCAGTGGGAAGCGATGATCCGGCAACTGGATCGGCACGAGACGGATTACAATCCGTGGCGGTGAGTCCATACCGGAACTTTACGGCAGCGTTGTTTCCGCGATCTTCCGCTCCTGCTCCGCGCGGTAGTCGCTGATCTTCTGCCGCAGTTCAGGACGTGTCGCCGCCAGAATGGCAATCGCGAACAAGGCCGCGTTGGTCGCGCCCGCCTTGCCGATGGCCATCGTCGCCACCGGAATGCCGCCGGGCATTTGCACCGTTGAGAGCAATGAGTCCAGACCGCCCAGGGATTGTGTGGGCATGGGCACCCCGATCACGGGCAAGAGCGTGTGAGCCGCCACGACTCCGGCTAGATGCGCTGCTCCGCCGGCGGCGGCGATGATCACCTCAAAGCCTCGTTTCTGAGCGTCCGAGGCGTACTGGCAGGTTGCCGCGGGCGAGCGATGTGCTGAAAGCACGCGGCACTCGTGTGCGACGCCAAATTGCTTGAGCATGTCGTCGGCATGCTGCATCACATCCCAGTCGGATTCGCTGCCCATTATGATTCCAACCAACGGATGCGTTGATTCACTCATATCAAATTATCCTTTTCTCGCGTTAGTCGTATGGCAATCCCCGGCGCCCAAAACTGCTTCGCCGTTTGGTCGAACTGTCGAGCATAGCGGCATGCTATGCGATCTCGCAATGCCCCGGCACGCAGTGTAAATGAAGACTTTGCAATGGCTCGGTAGTCGGTCCGGGCGACTGTACGCTGACTGCCGCCCTTGCTAAACTTCTGTACATTGACGCGATCCGATTCTCCGCCACAGATTCCCAGTATGGCGAACCGCAGCGAGATTCCGGCGGCCGACGAAACTGCCTCGCTGCGCGCCCGCGTCGCCGAACTCGAGCAGCGGTTGGCCGACTACGAGCAGTTTGCCGGGCGGTTGGGGGAAATTGCCCAGGCGGTCACGGCCGCCACGGGCGGTGAGTTCTTTCGCGCATTGGTCGAGGGGGTGGCTAAAAGCCTGAACATCGAGCATGCGATGGTGGGCGAGCTCGTGGAACCGCCAGGGCAACGCATCAAGATCCTGGCGATGTATTCCCAAGGCGCCCATGCCGCGGAGGTCGAATACGACCTCGACGGGACGCCGTGCGAGAACGTCATGGCCGGACACCTTTGCATCTATCCTCGCGACATTCAGCGCCTGTTTCCGCGGGACCGAGTTTTGGTCGAGATGGGCGCCGAATGTTACGTCGGCACGCCGTTGTACGATTCCAAAGGTCAGCCGATCGGCCTGGTCGTCTTGATCGGCACCACTCCGCTGGTCGACGCGCCACGCGCTGAAGCCACGCTGCGGATCTTCGCGGCCCGGGCCGCGGCCGAGTTGGAGCGGCTGCGGGCCGAGGACGCGCGGCACGAGAGCGAGCAGCGATTCAAGGCCTTCATGGACAACAATCCATCCGTCGCGTTCATGAAGGATCTGTCGGGCCGATACATTTACGTCAACAAGCCATTCTGCACGCGCTTCAATCGAGCGCTCGATTCAGTTTTCGGAAGGACCGATTACGACTTGTTTCCCGCTGCCGTTGCAGCAAAGCTGCGGGAAAACGACGCGGCGATCCTGGCCTCGGGTCGAACCAGGCAGATTGCCGAAGCGGTTCCCACGCCCGATGGCGTGCTCCGCCATTGGTTGGTTTACAAGTTTCCGATCGAGGACGCCGCGGGACGCGTGCTGCTGGGCGGCGTGGCCATCGATGTCACCGATCTGAAGCAAGCGGAGGAAGCGCTGCGCGATAGCGAAGAGACGGTTCGCCGCCAGTTTGGCGAGCTGGAAAGCATCTACAATAGCGCGCCGGTAGGGCTGGCCATGATGGACCTGGACCTCCGTTACGTTCGCGTCAATGCGCAATTGGCACGTGGGAATGGAGTCTCGGCCGCCGAACACGCGGGAAAACGCTTGCGGGACGTGATTCCCCAATTGGCGCCGCAAATTGAGCCGCTCTATCGGCGCGTCATCGCGACGGGATTGCCGATCGTAAACTTTGAAATCCACGGACCCGCGCCGGACGATCCAAACGTTGAACGCGATTGGCTTGCTACGTACAGCCCTTTGAAACGTCTCGACGGCAGCGTGCTGGGCGTCAGCACGGTTGTGCAGGATGTCACCGAAATCAAGCAGGCCCAGGAAGAAATCCGCAAAGCTCGCGATGAGCTGGAACTGCAGGTCGCGGAGCGCACTGCCAGCCTGGTGCAGGCCAATACGAATTTGCAGCACGAGATCCTCGAGCGACAAGCAGCCGCGAAGGCGCTCCGCGCCGAGCAACTCCTCTTGCGTCAGTTACTCGATTCGCAAGAGGCCGATCGCAAGCTCATCGCCTACGAAGTTCACGACGGGCTCGTACAATATGTCACCGGCGCGGTCATGCACTTGGAGTCGGTGGCCGTGACCGGCGGCCGCAAGCCGGGCGATTTGGGGGAAGACTTCAGCCTCGCCCTGCGTTTGTTGCGCGATACGATCCAGGAAGCTCGCCGGATGATCAGCGGTCTGCGGCCGTTGATCCTCGACGAGTCGGGCGTGGTTCAAGCGATCGAGTACCTCCAAGGCGAATGCAAGGACGGCCCGAGGGTCGACTTCGAGCACGACGTGGCGTTTGACCGCTTGTCTCCGTTGGTGGAAGGTGCGATTTTTCGGATTTGTCAGCAGGCGCTCAACAACGCCACCAAACACAGCAAGTCCAAAGTCATCCGCATTCAGCTCGTGCAACGTGGCGATTGGGTTCGGTTGGTCGTCTCCGACCAGGGAGTCGGGTTCGATCCGGCGAAGATCACCGAGAAGATGTTCGGCTTGCAGGGGATTCGCGAACGGACGCGGCTATTGGGCGGCCAGGCCGCGATCGTCACTGCACCGGGCCGTGGAACGCAGGTGACGATTGATATTCCGCTTTCCCCGTCAGGTTGACCGACGGTGGCGGCCGATTAGGATAGTCCCCCGGATGCATTCGACTGTGGTAATTCAACGGTTTGCGTGTGTCTCGTTCACCTCAACGCAGGAGAGCAACCAATGCTCCACCGCGCAGTGTTTTCCACGCTATTCACGCTGCTGCTGTTCTCGACAACCACCGTCGTCGCGCAGCCGCTGCCGGTGAAGACAGTCGAGTTTACCGCCGAGTCCGTCGGCCGGAAGATGAAATACAACCTGGTGTTGCCCGTGGATTATAACTCCTCCAGCGAGCGATATCCCGTGCTGTATTTGCTGCACGGACTGACCAGCAACTACACGCTGTGGGCCAAAATGAACGTGCCGCGCTTTGCCCAGACCTACAAGTTGATCGTCGTCATGCCCGACGTGGGCAACTCCTGGTACGTCAATTGGTCGAAGTGCGACGATGGAAAGAAGCACCAGTGGGAGGATTTCATCGTCAAGGATCTCGTGGGACACGTCGACGCCACGTACCGCACCGTGGCCAACCGCCCGGGCCGTGCGATCAACGGCCTTTCGATGGGCGGCTACGGAGCGATGATGCTCGGCCTACGCCACCCCGACATGTTCTGTTCGATCGGCAGCCATTCGGGCGCGCTCGGTTTTGCGCTGAAGACCGGCGAATCGATGGCCGTGGGCAAGCAGCCCGAGTTCATGCTGCGAGACCTTTCCGATGAACCGAACAAACTGGTCAATATCGAGGGTTTCAACAGCCCGCGCGAGCGTACGCCGAAGGGGCAGATCTTCGCCACGCAAGCAGAGTGCGACGCCCACGACCCCTTCAAACTGGTGCTGAAGGTCGACCGCGACAAACTGCCGCACATCTATCTCGATTGCGGCACCGACGATCGGCTGATCGAGGCCAGCCAGAAATTCGCTCGTTTGCTCATGGAGCACAACATCCCTTTCACGTACTCCCAGTCGCGCGGCGGGCATGTGCCGCCGTATTGGGCCCGTGAAGTGGAGCACTCGATGGCCGTGCAATACGGCATGCTGCAGCGAAACCTAGCGCAAGGTTCTCCGCCGGAAAAGCCAGCCACGGCGGCTGGCTCCACAGGGACCGCGCAACCGTAGGTCCCGGCGGCCCGACGGGACCTGAATTGTCAGGGGCTCACAAATCACAGGCCTGGCGCGGCAATCCGGAACTTCGGAAGCAGCTTCAGCTCGTACCGAGTATGTCTGCCCGTCACGCGGTAAACGGCCTAAAGATCTGCGAGAACTCGAATGGTTGCTGCAGGATGCTGCTCGATTCGACGTCGACCCAGCCGAGCACGCCCGAGGCGCTTTGCCGATCGCGGTTGAGCGACCACATGGCGATCCGGCCCAGGCCCTTCTGTTGGGCAAAGGCCAGCAGCTCGCGGGCCTCTTGCTGATCGAATACTTCAGAGACCACGTCGTTCAGCCCGATCATGGGCGTCACGCCGATCATCCGCCAGAGTTGAACGTCGTTCTTGGCGGTTCCATACACGCCGCGAAGCTGCGCGAACAAACTGTTGGCGGCGGCAATCGCGTAGTCCCCCATCTTGCCTTGGGGCGCGGGAGCGGCGCCATCGCCGTAATCCATGGCCATGATATTGACCAAGCCGACGTTGACCGACTTTTGCACCGCGGACTGGACTACGTACACGCCCTCGGGCGTCAGCCCGGTCGGCAGCACCGGCAGCGTGTACGAGACATGGAGCGTTTTGCCGGCCGCGGCGGCGTTCGCTTGCAGAATGGCGATCGCCTGATTGCGGCGGTCGACCGACGCGCGATCCGCCACGGCCGCGCCCTCAATATCGAAGTCAATGTGCGACAGTCCATAGGCGTCGACCACGGATTGATACGCGCGGGCCAGCGCCGGCACGTCGGTGATGACTTGCGCCAATTCCTGACCGGCAGCGCCGCCGAAGGAGACAACCACGTCGCCCCCGAGCGCTCGCAGGCCGGAGATCTGTGCCTTCATCTGCGCATCGTACGCGGTTCCCAATGCGTATTCGGTGTACCCGCCCCAACTGGGTTGCCCGCGCGGGTCGGCCACGACGAACGCCAGGCTAAAGTAGCGCAAACCGTGCGTTTGCGCGGCTTTGACCAGGTCGTACATCGGGTAGAGCCCCATGTCGACATACGGTGCATACACCTGCGCGGGCCAGGCTGTGACGGCCGCGACGTTCACCGACACCGCGCCCGTGACCGTGGCGCCGCGTGCATCGCGCAACTGATAAGTGAACGAATCGCCGCCGCTGTATCCGGCCAAGGGCGTGTATTTGATCGTCGAGTCGGGCTGCAATGCCACGACCCCGTGCGATGCCTGTGCCACGGCGATGATCGACAACGCGTCGCCGTCCGGGTCCGTGTCGTTGGCCAATGCGTTGATAGTCACCGCCTGGCCCGGTGAGGTAAACGCCAAATCCGCGGCGGCAACAGGAGCATGATTGCCGCCCGTTGGTCCCCCGCCGCCGGGAGTGGTCGTGCCATCTCCGCGCAAAACGTAGTTGGTTGGGCCGAGCGTGACGTGGCCCGGACTGCCGTTGAAACCGAAACTCAACGAGCCGCCGGCGGCGATCGCGCTGTTGTAGCCGGCGTTTTGCACGACATAGTGATTGCCGACATGGCTGACGATCTTGGCGTCCCAGATCGATGTGATCGCGCCGGCGAAATCGAACTCCAATTGCCAATTATCGATGGCGACCGAGCCGCTGTTGCGAATCATGAGTTGGCCGGTGAAACCAGATCCCCAATCGCTGCCCACTTGGAACTGAAAATCGCCGGACGGCGTGGGCGGAGCATCATCGTTCTCGATCGTACCCGCAGCGCGTGGTCGGGCAAACGTCGCTCCGACGGGAGTCGAAAGTTCGACGAAGAAGGCCTCGTCGGGCTCGACTTGCAGGTCGCCCAGGAGGACCACGTTGATGGACTTGGTCGTTTCGCCTGGCGCGAAGGTCAACGTGCCGCTGGCGGCGCGATAATCTGGGCCGGCATGCGCCGTGCCGTCGGCAGTCGCGTACTTCACGGTCACGCTCGTAGCCGAGGGCGCTGAAAGACCAACCGTGAAGACCGCGGAGGTCGTTCCGTTTGCGCCTTCGGCTTGCGTGACATCGCCGATCGAGATCGTGGGCAAGGTCGGCGGCGTGGGCGTTGTGCCGCCTAGCGGATCGCCGTTGAGCCGATAGTTGGTCGGTTTCGCCGAGGCCGCACCCGAGGCCACGAAGCCGAAATCGACCGAGCCATTCGCGGGCAACGTGCTGTCCCAAGTCTCACCCACGACCGTGTAGTGATTGCCCGTGTGGCTGACGACTTTGGCGTTCCAGATCGATGTGATGTTGGCGGCCATGTCGAATTCGAGTCGCCAGGCCGAGATGCTCGCGGCCTGGTGGCTTTCGAGCCGCAGATCGGCCTGAAATCCGGAATTCCAGGCGTTGGTCACCGCGTAGACCGGCGTAACCGACGCGGTCATCAGAGCGCGGGTTTCGAGTCGCTCGATGCTGAGCGTTCGATGGCGCTGTCGGGCCGTGGATGGTTGCTCTTCATTGCGGCGACGCGAGTCGCCGCCGATGAACCAATCGGGGATGTAGCGCATGAGACCTCTGCTGCTGTGGGGCTCAGATTGCTTGCAAGATTGCGAATTCAATTCCGCGATATGCGGAGGGAGATAGGCGACAAGGAAGCTGCGTCTCGATCGATGCTAACTAGCACTACGCGGCCCAATTGCGATGGGTTCCGAGCACTGGGCAATCTTCGTGGACCGAAGCAATCGTGGAGCGTCGATCAACCGCGTTGACCGCTACAACCGGCCGTAGACGCACTGTCTGCGTGGTCTGAAATGGGCCGACGTATACGTAGGGAAGTAGATTTTACTGCCCGGCCTTGAGCGATGTCAGAAAGGCCAATAGATCGCGCAGCTCGTCGGGCGTCATGGTTCGATCGAGACCCTGCGGCATGATAGACACGCGACTGGGTTCAATTTCCTCGATCTCATCGCGACGAATCGGCGCCTCCGAGCGGTCGGCGGTCATCAGATAGACATCGTCCGCGGTTTCGCGGCGGATGATCCCCGACATCGCCAGCCCAGCCGAAGTGACGAGGGTCACAGGTTCGTAGCCGCGTGCGAACGTCGCGCTGGGAAAGGCTACGGCTTCCAAGAGCTCGCGGCGCGTGCGTGTCTCGCCAATCTGCGAAAGGTCGGGGCCGACCGTGTTGCCGCGTTTTTCCACCCGATGGCATTGCGAACAGGCGGCCTTGCCTTGAAACACTTCGCGCCCGCGCGCGGCGTCGCCTCCCTCCAAGGTCAGCTTCAACTCATCGAGTCGCGCGGCCATTGCCTGCGAGTCGTGGCCGTGCGCGTTGAGCAACGACGCGGCCCGGTCCTGTATCGTCTGAGGATAGCGCCGCAGCAGCCGCTCGAGCCGGATGGTCGACAGGCTGTCGATTCCGGGCGATTTGAGCAACGCGGAACAGAGCTCCTCGCCCGCGACGGGCTGCTCGACGTCTTCGTAGCGCCGCAACAGCCCCGGTAGCTCCAAGGGACCAGCCGCGGCCAGTCGCGGCGCCATCCGCTCCAACTGGGCTGGAGTGAGTTGTGCATCGCCGAGGACGCGTGCCGCCATGAGTCGAGTGACGGGATCGGTTTCGGCCGCGGTACATTGCGCGACCAACAGATCGAGCACTCGATCGTCCGGCGCACTCCGGTTTGTCGCGACGAACGTGGCCGCAGCAAGGCGAACCGGCATGGCTCGACTGGCGTCGAGTGCCAGCGATTGCAACGGGGCGTCGAACGCGCGCCACTGGTTGGCGGCGATCGAAGCCACGGCACGTCGCGCTAGCTTATCGTCGCTGGATTGAAGGCAACCTAGCAGCGGCTCGTTCCACGCTGACGGAACCTTTGAAAAGGCACTTCCGGCGACCGTATCCAAAAGCAGGCGGCGCGTGCCGTCGCTTGTTTTGGCACTTGCCAACGAAGCGCCAATCAATTGTTGCACGTTTCGGTCACCGCGAAAGCTCCGCAGAGAGACGGCGAGTGACGCACGCCGGTCAGTAGAAAGCTGCGAATCTCCCAGCCAGCGGGCGAGCAGGTTGACGACTCCCTTGGACCATCCTTTGTGGCGGGCGCACACGTCGATCGCCGCGTTTTGCAGCGCCGCATCGTCGCGGGTGAGCAACGGCTCAACATCGATTTGTGTCAGATCACCATGCGGCATCTGGTCGAGCGCAATCAGTGCGCCGCGCGCGACGTTGTGATCGGCGTGCTTCAGCCCCGCTCGCGTCGCTATGGGGGAGTCGATCTCGATGAGCGCATAGATGATGGCGTGTTCGACGATTCGATCCGGGCGCGTGGAGAGGGCGTCGAGCAACGCCGGCGCCGCGGAAGCGTTCTCCAATCGGCCTAGTCCAGTCGCGGCGTTTCGACGGACTGCCGGCTGGTCGGATTTCAAAAGCGCGAGCATGCGGTCCGACGCATCGGCGTCGCGCCACAAGCCGGCGCCGTGCAACGCTGCCAGCGAAACGTTCGAGTCCGAATCCCCGAATGCTTCGCGAACGGCCGCGCGGGCGGCGACGTCGTCGATCCGCGTCAATGCCCAAACCGCGTTGGGCCGCACGTCGGGCGACTTGTCTTGCAACGCTTGGCGCAGTGCCGGCGTCGCGGCTTTACCTCGTCGCGCCAACTCGGAAATCGCCTTATCGCGAACCGTGAACCGCGCATCTCCAAGGAGCGCGACAAGCGCGTCGTTGCTGGCGTCCTTCCAAGCGATGTTTGCACCTCGCGGATCGTCTTGGCGATGCTGGCCCACCTTGCGAACTCGGTAGATGGCCCCGGTCAACGGCCCTTCGGCAACTTGCGACGTGGGACAGCCGATGCGGAACCAGCCGCCGGTGTTGACGACCAGCAGGCTGCCGTCGGCATCTTCCAAGACGTCGGTGAAACGGCAATTCGTGCTCTCGCTGCGAACGAATGTTTCCTCTTGCGTCACTTTCCACGCGCCGCCGTCGCGGGTGATCGCGTTGCGCGTCACCACATGCGTGTTGAAGTGCGCCGTGAAGATGTTTCCGCGATACTCCTCGCCAAATGCGCCGCTTTCGTAGCGCATGGCGCCCGAAGGCGATGTTTGTGGCCATTCCTTAAGCGGAGGTAGTCGGTCGCCGGTGAAGCGGGCGTAACGCGATCTCGGGCGACTGGTTTCGTACGATCCGCCGTAGGTCCAGTGCATCAGCCCATCGCCCCGCGGATACTTCAGGATCGTGACGATTCCAAAAATGTCTCCGCTTGTGTCGAAGCAAAGGTCGTAGACGCCGGCCGCGCCGTTGGCGACCACCTCCAGATCGCGACCATCGGGCCGGATGCGGAAGACGCACGGCGCGGTGCGAGTATCCTTGAGCGACTTGCCGTCGGCGCCCTTGAGGTCGTAGCCGCCGCCTTCGTTGCCGCCACAAAAATACAACCATCCGTCCGGCGCAAGGTAGGCGCCCTTCATGCACGAGCTATGGCCTTCGGACCCAAAGCCCGAAATGACCGCGTCGCGCTTGTCGGCGATTCCGTCGCCGTCGGTGTCTTCCAGCCGCCACAGAGTGGGATCGGAGGCAACATACAGGGCGCCATCGTGCCAGACGCCGCCATAGGGAAACGTCATCTTGTCGGCAAACACGGTGCTGCGGTCGTAGACGCCATCTCCGTTGGTGTCTTCCAATCGGCGGATCGAGCGTGGAAGTGTCTTGGTCAACACGTCGTACGGATCGTTCACGGCCGCGCCTTCGCTGACGTAAAGTCGCCCTTGGTCGTCCAAACACGCCAATGTGGGATACTCGACCTGCGGCGGGCCAGCTACTTGCGTCACCTCGAAGCCTGCGGGCACATGCACCGCGGGCGGAACGATGGCCGCTTGCAAGGGCCTATCTTCAATCGGCCGAATCTCGATATTGCGATAGTAGACCTCGGCAAACTCGGCCTGCAGGGCAATACGGCCGTGCGTTAGCGGCTGCCAGCTCTTTCCGTCGGCGCCAAGTTGCCGCAAGTTCGTTGAGCGGAAATTGATTTTCCCATTGACGATATGCACGGCGCCCTCGCCGCTCCGGACGATTACCTCGACGGTGTTCCATCCGTCGTTCTCATGCGTTCCGCCCTTAATGGTTCGTACCGTCTTTGGTCCGCCGCGCGTGCAGGGCACGCCACCTGCGCTAGCCTCGAGATACCGCGGATCGGCGGATTTTATCGAATCGGGGGCAACGGTTGTCTCGATCTGCGTACCCATCACGGTAAAGCAATCGCCCGTGTCCTGCTCCTGCACCTGGCATTCGACCGATCGCGGCCAGACGCGATCGGGACCGACGACGTGAAACAGCAAACCGGCATCGCGTGGTTTGTCGTTCCGCGGAGCAAACCGCTTGTCGCCCCATTTGTATTGAAAGCGCAAGTGGTAGTTCGCATACTCCACGTCGCTGGCAACGTAACCTTTGGGCGCCTTACTCCCGGCGGCATGATCCTTATACACGTGGATCGCGCCACCCTCGACTTGGAACACACGCTGTGGGTCCTTGTTTCTTCCGATACCGTGCAAGTACGTGTACCAGCCGTCGAGGCTTTTTCCATCGAAAAGCTTGATCCATGCGCGACTACCCGCGGCAGGTTCATCGGCGCGTGCCAGTTGCGCCGGCAGAGCGGCAAATATGGCGGAGAACGCTAAGGATCTTGCGATTTGCATGAGTTGTCTCGTGAATATATCGACCCTGCCACAAGTCAATTGGCGGCGCGCTGTGGTGCTGTTGTCAGAGTTGAAGCTCAGGCGTTCGACGATTGGAACCGAAGCGTCGTCGCTCAAACCTGTCCGCGGAAACGGTTCAGAAGATTTGCCGTCATGCGCTGCACCCGTGGATCGGGGCCCTGGGGCGATCCCTCGGGGACCGACGGAGTAAGGTATCCGGGCGGCTCACTCAGTCCGTTCGACCACCAAATGCTCGAGGCGTTGAAGACCCAGTTGTTCTTGGGTCCAGGATAGATCGTGGCCGTGTAGGTTCCCTCGTCTTTGCCATACTTCATCAGTCCCTTCGCAACGACGCGCAGCCCGGGTATGTCCGCCGGCGCGCCCATCCATTCCCATCCCACCAACCCTGGGATTCCGTCGCCATTCTTCATCTTGGTACCCGCGTACATCCAGTGCGTTTCATCGGTGCAGATCCAAGCGGCGACGCCGACGTAAGGGAAAATGTTTCGCGCGCCGATCAAATTCGCCTCGGTGGGGGCAGATTGCTTGAACCGCTGTAACTCGGGATACTTTTTCACCGCCGCGTCCTCGAGCGGTCCGAACTGACCGAGCCGCGTGATGATACGATGCGGCGCGCCGCCGCTGCTGGGCAGGAAGGGGATCAGTCCCCAGCAGGTGTCACCACTCAGAAACGCCAGGTTGACGCCGCCAGCGACCGCCGCGAGCATGTTGTCGTACATTTGCCGCGACCAATACTCATCGTGACCTACGGAGATCCAGCCCTTGGCCCTGAGCAGTCCGGCGGCATCGGCATGAGTGTCGACGTTGCTAATGTACGAAACGTCGTAGCCTTCTTTTTCCATCCAATAGGCCAGCGGAAACTCCCACAACAGGAATTCGCCCGATCCTTGCGAGAGGGGTGCGTCGACCACCGTGCAGTATTTGCCATAGGGCCGATCGAAGCTGACGCGCACGTCGGGCCCGATGTACCACTTGTCCTTGCCGTCGTCGTACATCGACCATTGGCTCGGCCAGCGATTGTAGGCCGCCCAAGTCGCGTCGCTGCACTGAAACAAGAAGTTGCACGCACGGTCGTCGCGCACGATGAAGATCACGTAGCTTTGCAGCCCCTCACGCTCGGCGGTGAGCTTGCCCAGATAAACGCCGCTGACCCAATCCGCGGGGATCGTCAACTCGGTCGCAGGTTCCCAGAGGCACTCGCGCAAACGTTCCGGGCCGACTTCCGGGTCGGGCTGCACCTGCCCTTGAAACGGACCGAGCCGCAGCAGGTGCCGTCCCCCCGTGCCGCCATAATAGCCAAGACGATAGATGTCGATCGTGAACGGCGATTTCGGGTTCGTGCTGACCATGATCGACAACCGCTCGCCGGCCTTGAGACTCGTGCGGGAGCAATATCCCTCGATCCAAGGGCAGCGATATTTGGTGCGACGGTCAACGCGCGTGTTGGCTAGCAGCCAATCGCGGGTGCCGGGCTTTTCGTTTTCGGCTCGAATGAGATCGCCGCGGGCGGTGGCCGGAATAGCGGCTTCGGCGACACGCAACGCGGGGCTCAATCCGCCGAGCACTCCGGCGGCCAAAGCCCGCTTGAGCAAGTCGCGCCGGCCGGTGTTTGCGGGTTCGTCCATCTGCTTCTTCCGTCACTTCACGACGATCAGTCGCGGCCGCGCGTGGGCGTCTTGTTCTGAGCGGCGCTTCCGCCCGCGGCCCCTTCGACAAACGGCTTGCCGCCACCCCAACTCAGATTGACGACGACTGTATCCGTTGACCCTGTGATTTCCTGCTGCAAGTCCGAAGTGTTGTAGTTCGCGTACTTTTTCGGCGCATGCCAGCGCATCTGATTGGCGTTGAGCGGCTCGCCGCTGGATACCTCGATGCGGTGGACACCTAGCACGGCGCCGTCGTCGCCATCGTAGCACGTCAGCGTGAAATGTCCCGTTTCATCGAGCTTGCCATCCGATGAGCGTGCGCCGGTGGGAATGAAACGCACGTGGCCGAATTCGAGCGGCTGGCCGTCGATGAGCACTTGGCCGGACACTTTCGCAAGATTAGGACGGTTTTCACCACAACCCGAGACGGTAAATAATGCGGCGACAACCAAGCTGGTCAACGTCAATCGGCTCAGCACATCGCGCAACGTTTCCATGCGATCATTATGCGAGCTGAGGAAAAACACCGTACTTAGCATGGCCAATCGATGTCTGGAGGGATTCGGCGATTCTCGCCAAAAGCAATTGCGCGATGCCCTTGGAGATCGTTTCTGGGATGAATCAAGGCGCCTTGAGTAACTCTTCGGAGGCGATCGTCGAGTTGGCGCGATAGATGCCCAGATCCACCGAGTCAAAGACGAACTCGACACGGCCATCGCCGAAGACAAAGTTCCCCCCGCCGGGATGATCGCTGCCAAACGCGCCATTCACGCCCGGATTGTACGAGCCCGATAACAGAGTTCCCTTACCCTTGGGAGTATTGAACGCGTTTTCGGTGCTGCGCAAGCTGTGCTCGTGCCGGTCGGCGTAGGTCCAAATGCTGCCGCCGTTGTCGCGTTTGTGCGCGTTGACGAGCTCACCCGCGGCGAAGGTGTTGCTCAGGCCGTCGGTGATTTCTGGGATCGATTTGGGGAGTCGATAGACGAACATGCCGGTGTTTCCGCACTTGCCCCGGGCCGACGTGCTGACGGATGGTCCCAGGTGCCCGTGCGACAAGGCGTAAGTGCCGGTCGCATATTGCGTCTGGGTGTCTTTTCCCATGAACCAGACGCCTTCCTCGAAAAACGGCTCCGACTGGTTGCTTGGACAAACCATGAACGACGGCCGCATCGAGAGCAGCAGCAGCTTCTGTGGATCAATCCAGGTGAGTTGCACCGCGGTGCCGGACTCGTTCCAGATTCCCGCGTTGGCGAAATTCGCCATGTTGTTGAGCGTCGTGTTCTCCAGGAAAGGAAGCATCAGCACGAATCCGCTGGCCGCGGTCATTTGAATGGGAAGATCGTTCTGGCAAGGGCAGGGGGGGCCCGCCGCGCCGTCGCAGCCGGGGCGAGCAGGCGGGAACACTTTGTAGGTGCCTTCGTAGCCGTGCATCGCCAGCCCGATCTGCTTCAGATTGTTCGTACACGTCATGCGCCGAGCACTCTCGCGAGCCGCTTGCACCGCCGGCAACAGCAGGCCGATGAGCACGCCGATGATCGCGATCACGACCAACAGCTCGACGAGCGTAAATCCGCGACGGTTTTTCCGCATCGCACTTCCTTTCAGGGCACGGCCGGAGATCTTAGTGGATGCTCTCGCGTGCATCGGCTTGTTGGTCTGGAGTCCAATGGACAGCCCGATAATGGCTTTGAATTTCTTCCTCGGTGAGCGCGCGGTTGTAAATCGCCATCTCGTCCAATTGGCCGACGAAGTCGCGGTTACGCGTGCCCGCGTCGCAGTTTCGGCCAACGATGGCGCGCAGCCCCGCAGCCAACTGTTTCGATTCGCTGGCCGTGCCCGCGAGCACTCCGTCGATGTACAACCGCATTTGCGTCCCCTCTTTGACGGCCACGACATGCTGCCAACGACGCGCGTCGTACGGTTTTTTCGACAGGCACGAAGTGCCGACCCGTGGATTGCCTCCCTCGACGGGATTGTGATGCACGTAGCGGACCGCTCCGGAATGCTTGAAGCCGACGGATTCTTTCGCGGTGCCTTGCAGTTCCAGACCCGATCCGAAGGGATTTGGCGGCCCATCGGAAAACAATAGGAGCAGCGTTCCGCGGTGAATGTGGCTGGGTTTGACCCAGACCTCGAGGCTGTAGTTGCTCTTGGCGAGTGACTTTAGCGGTTCGCTGCTCTCCAAATAACTGCCCGAGGCCGGCTGGAATTCCGCGACGTAGTTGTCGGTGTGTCCCGTCTTGCGCAACGTGCCGACGACCTTCAGGCTGCCCCCCTCAGGCCCTGGTCCGGAATCGCCTCGCGGCGGCGCTAGGTTGGGAATGCGGTCGTTCTCGAGCGATTCGAACCGCCAGTAGGCCAACGGACGCGATTCCAAAACCGCGTCGATGTACGCCTTGGTGATGGGCAGCCGGCCGGCCATGCTGAGCTTCGCCGCGAATTTCGAGGGCGCCGCCTGACCCCAACGCTCGACATTCAGGCTTTTGCCTTTGCTCGTTAGCGACAGCGCTCGCCCGGCCGTGATCACTCCCTTAACGAAAGCGCCTGCGTCGTCGGAAAGCACCGAACCGGCTTCGTCGAACTTCTGCACGTCGGGCACATCGGACGCCAACGACGTCACCGCCCGTACTTCGCCGGAAAACACGTGAATGTCGGCATTGGCCCCCTCGACGCACACGCCAAACTCGGCGTCGCAGGCCGTCAACCGGCAGCCGGCGGCAAAGGCCTTAAAGTTCGTGACCGTCCACGGCACATAAGCGGTCAGCCGTCCGTACTGCAGGGCCAACGCCGAGGGCGAAGTGATCAACAACGATGCAGGGCCTTCGATGCTCAGCGTAACGCCGCTGGCGAGCGTGAACTCGGCGATCCCTTGATTAAGCGTGATTTCGTCGCCACTACGGACGCTGCTGCCGATCGCGTCCAAGGGCGGTCCGTCCGAACCCCATTCGCAGCCGTTGGATGTCCGCAGGAAAGCAATCGGCGTATCCAGGGCGGCGGCTGGCACGGTGGCCGTCAGGGCATCGAGAGCGGCCGTCGGATCGAGCGGCCTGGGCCACAAGAGCAACGCCGTCGTGAGAACGACACCCAGCAGACTGCCCGTGACAAACCAAGGCCAGCGTGCAGCGGTTGGCTCGGAGAGAAAGGGCAGTGCATTACTAAAAGCAACCGATCCTGGAGCGTGCCCGTCGGCTGGCTGACCGAGGCCTTCGATATAGCCTGGAATCCGCGTGCTGCCCTCTGGTGAGCCTGCGATTGGCGTGCAGGCGTTTAGCGCGCCGACTACTGGCGTGCTTGAGGCCGACTTGCCGGTGGCCGAGCTGGCCGTCGTCGCCTTCGTGTCGTCGTGTTGCTTGCGAAAATCGTCCAGCACCTGCTCGGCCCGCAGGTCCATGGCAAGATTCGCATGAATCCGACAGTAACGCTGGAAAAACTGCTGGTAGTCCGGATTGCCGCGGAGCTCACGCTCCAAGGTCCTTACGCCCTCGTCCGAAAGCGTTCCGTTGAGCAGCTTCTCCGTGAGTGCGTAGATCGTGTTCGGGATCTCGTTTCTGTCGTTCATGCCGTGCCCTCCCGCGCCAGTGTTCGTTCGATGCACAGATAAAGGGCGCGACGGATTCTCGACAAGCTGTCGTACACGCTGCCCACGGGACGGCCAATGCGCTCGGCCGCGTCGCGGATCGTGCCGCTTTCGCCATAGCACAGCGCCAACAACGCCTGATCGCCACTGGAGAGTTTCTGGCGACAGGTCGCCAGCGCTCGCAGACGCGCGTCGCGAACTTCGGTCGGATCGATCTCCTGCTGCACGAGCTGGTCGATCAAGTCTTCGGAGAAGTAGACTTTCGCGCGTCGCTTTGATTTGATCAGGTTCAGCGCCTTGAAGCGGGCGATGCTATAGGCCCAAGCCAGGAAGTTCGACCCCGGCTCAAATTGATCGAACTTGTTCCACATCGTGATGACCGACTGTTGAAAGACATCCTCGGCGTCTTGCAGGCTGTGGACCATGCAAAAAATGAAACCGAAGATGTCGCCTTTGTGCGGGGTCAACAGAGTGACCAGTTCGTTGCTATCGCGCGGCGCTGGCCGGTCGCCCGTAGGCACCTTGCCCGTCGGACGGTTGAGCTGGGATTCGATTCCCACTTCGTCAACATGCCCTTCGTCAACATGGCTGCGGTCGTCCGTGACGTCCAACATGCTGGCTTTCATCCTGGCCCCGCTTCCCAAAAGGATTCCCTAACTGAATCAATCGTTACGCTCGTTCGACACGCTTGGCCGGCGCCTCTCACGGCGTACATCCCCCGGATAGTATTTCCAAGCCCTGAGAATCCTCCGGTCAATTCTCCGAAAAAAGCCCCTCCTGGGCGTGGCTTTCTGCCATCGCGCCTAGGGGGTAGAATTGACGCGGGAAACCGTTGGACCGTCGCGGCTTAGAATCCACCCTAATGGTGCGGTGCCGAATCCCTGTCCCCTGAATCCTGACCCCAGGCCCCCTCTTCATGGCCATCGACGCGAAACTCTCGGCCCGAGAAGCCTGGAACGAGGCTCTGGCCGCCGCCCGCGAGCGCGACACCAGCCTCACCACGATCAGCGGCCAGCCCGTCGAGCCACTTTACCTGCCGGGCGACACCGATGAAGCCTACGAAGCTCGGTTGGGCTACCCAGGGCAGTATCCATTCACCCGTGGCATCCACGCCAACATGTACCGGGGTCGGCTGTGGACCATGCGGCAGTTCGCCGGCTTCGGCACGCCCGACGAAACGAACGAACGCTTCCGCTTTCTATTGGAAAAAGGTCAGACGGGGCTGAGCACAGCCTTCGATCTGCCCACGCTCATGGGCTTGGATAGCGATCACCCGCAGGCCACGGGCGAAGTCGGCCGGTTGGGCGTTGCGGTCGACACGCTGGAGGATTTTGAGCGGCTGTTCTCGGGCATCAACTTGGGCGATGTGTCTGTTTCGATGACGATCAACGCCCCCGCGTCGATCATCCTGGCCATGTACCTGGCGACGGCGCGACGACAAGGCGTCGAATGGACTCGGCTTCGCGGTACGTTGCAGAACGACATCCTCAAGGAATATCACGCCCAGAACGAGTTCGTGTTTCCGCCCCGCGAAAGCGTGCGGCTGGTGACCGACACGATCGAGTTTTGCACCCGCCATGTGCCGCAGTTCAACCCGGTGTCGATCTCGGGCTATCACATCCGCGAGGCGGGCAGCACCGCCGCTGAAGAGTTAGCCTTCACGCTGGCCGACGGTTTTCATTACGTCGAGGAAGCAGTGGCTCGCGGATTTGCGGTCGACGAGTTCGCGCCGCGGCTGTCATTTTTCTTCAACTCGCACAGCGATTTTCTTGAGGAGATCGCCAAGTTCCGGGCAGCGCGGCGGATTTGGGCCCGGCACTTGCGCGAGCGGTACGGCGCAACCGATCCGCGGAGTTGGGCTTTGCGTTTCCACGCGCAGACCTCGGGCGTGAGCTTGCAAGCGCAGCAGCCTGAGGTGAACGTCATTCGCGTGGCGTACCAGGCCCTCGCGGCCGTGTTAGGCGGGTGCCAGTCGTTACACACCAACAGTCGCGACGAGACGCTCTCGCTGCCCACGGAAGAAGCAGTCACCATCGCGCTACGCACGCAGCAAGTGGCCGCCTTCGAGACGGGCGTGGTCAATTCGGTCGATCCGCTGGGCGGCAGCTTCCAGGTCGAGGCCATGACCGACGCGTTGGAGGAAGAGGCCGAGGCGATCTTCGCGGAGATCCAGCGAGCCGGCGGCGTGATTCCGGCGCTCGAAACAGGCTACTTCCGCCGCCGCATCGCCGATAGCGCCTTCCGCTTTCAGAGCGAAGTCGACGCCGGCCGCACGCTGATCGTGGGCGTCAACGCCTTCGTCGAGCCCGATTCGCTGTCGATTCCCACGCTGGAAATCGACCAGGAAATCGAGCGCAAGCAGAAAGCAAATCTGGCCCGCGTGAAAGCCGGTCGCGACAAGGCGGCCGCTGACGCCGCGCTCATCGAGCTCCGCCGAGTGGCCGCCAGCAAAGAAAACACCATGCCGGCGCTCGTGTCCGCCGTCGAAAAGCAAGTCAGCCTAGGCGAGATCATCATCGCCCTGGCCGATGTGTTCGGAAGATACCAGATGCGGGGGTAGACGATTTCGGATTTAGGGATTTAGAGAAGTCCTGCGCCGTATTCGTGTTTAGCCGCGAGCCATCGGCGAGCGCGACAAGCTGACCGCTCTTCATTGATAACTGACCACTAATCACCGACCACGGTTCACTGCTACCCATGCCGATTCGCGTCGTACTAGCCAAGCTGGGTCTCGACGGCCATGACCGCGGCATCCAGGTCGTCGCCCGAGCGCTGCGCGACGCCGGCATGGAGGTGATCTACACCGGCCTGTGGCAAACGCCCGAGGCCGTCGTGCGGGCCGTCGAGGACGAAGACGCCGACGTACTGGGCGTGAGCCTGCTCTCGGGCGCCCACAACACGCTGATCCCCGTGCTCATGGACATGCTCCGTGCCCGCGGCCTCGCGCACGTCCGCGTGATCGTCGGTGGCATCATCCCCGAGGCCGACATCCAAAAGCTCGCCGCGCTAGGCGTGGCCAAGGTATTCACGCCCGGCGCGGGCCTGACTGAAATTGCGGAGTTTGTGCAGAGATCCGTCGCGGATCGATTGAAGAGCTGAACGCAACGGCTTTCGTACGCTGACAAGCGGATTGAGGAGCTAAGCGCTCGAAGTGACCGCATTCATGCAGTCCGGCAGCGCACTAAGGCGCTCGAACCCCCCGATCGGCGGCTCGAAGCATCTAGAGACTTCACCGGACCCGATGAATCGGGTCACTACGAGCGCAAGAATGTGCTCGCTTACCGCCGGACGCCCGTCGCTCCCGGTAGCTCAACCCGAAATTGCGTCCGCTCTTCCGCGGTCAATTCCCGGCCGGCTTTGGCTCGGGCGACTTCGATCAATTCGTCGGCGCGCAGGTTCCAGACCTGCGCGGTGGGGCTATCGCCCACGGCTACGAGCCAGTGTGCGTCGGGGCTGACGGCGACCGCTTTGATGCGGCCTTCGTGCCCTCGCAGGATGATCGACGACGCGGCCGGTTCGTCGCTGGTCAGGTCCCACAGTCGGGCCGTTTCGTCTTCGCCGGCCGTGACCGCCCAGTGGCTGTCGGCGCTGATCGCGACTGTCTGGATCGATCGTTCGTGGCCCGCGAGCTCCGTGCAGGCAACGGCCGCGCCCTTGCTCGACAAATCATGCAGATTCCAAAGCCGCGCCGTGGAATCATCGCCGGCCGTCACTAGCCAGTGGCCGTTGCCGCTGATGGCCGCCGCCTTGATCCATCCCTGATGCCCGGCCAGCACCCGCGCCGTTCGCGAAGGGCTGTCGCTGGTCAAATCCCAGAGCCGAGCGGTTGCATCGTGACTGACCGTCGCCAGCCAGCGACTATCGGGACTGATGGCCAGGGCGCGGACCCAGCCCTCGTGGCCCCGCAGAATTCGCGTGCTGGCCGCGGGATTGGCTGCCGAGAGATCCCAAAGCCGCGCGGTCTCGTCCTCGCCAGCGGTCACCAGCCAGCGGTTGTCTGGGCTGATCGAGAGCGCGAGGATTGAATTCTGGTGTCCTCGCAAGACCGTTGCCCCCTGGGTGGGGTCTTTGGCCGCGAGATTCCAAAGTCGCACGGTGTCGCCAACGCCGGCCAAGCCACCACTGCCGGTGGCCAGCCACTTGCCGTCGCCGCTCACGGTCAGTGCGCTAATGCGCCCTTCATGTCCCCGCAACACCCAAGGCGAAGTCGTGGGATCGGGTGCCATCAGATTCCAAACGCGGGCGGTGGCGTCGTGGCTGCCTGTGATGAGCCGCTGCGAATCGGGCGTGAACGCAACGGCCCAGATTTGGTCCTTGTGATCCGCGAGCACTCGGCACGAGGCGGCCAGATCTTTCGCCGTGAGATCCCAAAGCCGCGCGGACTTGTCCTTGCTGCCCGTAACCAGCCAGCGGCCGTTGGGGCTGATGGCGACCGCGTTGATATGGTCCGTGTGGCCGGCGAGCTGCCCACTGCCCGATTTGCTTAGCGCATCGCGCAGGGTCTGCTCGGCGACCGGCGCCGGCGGCTCGTGGTTGACCGCGGTGATCGCGAGCGCTTCGCTGGCCAACAGCAGGCTGCGATCGGGGTTCGTGGCCATTGCGGCCAAAGACTGTGCCGCGAGGCGTTCGGATTGCACGCGACGGATCTGACGTTCGAGCCGGGCGATCAGTGCTTTGTCGTCAATGCCCGCCTTTTCCGCGGCCTGGCAGCGACGATCGGCGGCCACGCGCAGGCGAACGGCTTCCACGCGCGCGGCCCGATCATCCTGGCCTCGCTTGACCGCTTCCTCGGCGGTCCGCTGGGCTTGCTCCAAATCGGTGCTGCGGGAATTCAATTCGGCTTTCGTCGTGCGGAGCGCGGCTTCGCTGCGATGCAACATCCAGGCCGTGCCGAGATACGCGGAGCCGCTGACCACGGTGGTTGCGGCCAACAACACCAGGGCGGCGGCAATGAATCCGGCGACCATCGGGCGCTTGTGGCACCAACGCCGCAGCTGCTCGAGATCTCCGATCGAACGGGGCTGGATGGGTTCGCCGGCCAGCCAGCGCGAAAGGTCGTTTTCCGGCTGCGCGTCCCGAGTCGGTTGGGGCGCTTCGTAGCCGCGGACCGGGGCCGCAGCGAGGCCTTCGATCTCGACTCTCAGCCCACAGCATGGACATAGAGCATGCCGGTCATCGGGCTCGTCGGCCAGGACCATTGCCTCTTGGCAAAGCGGACACTCAACCTGCCGCCAGGTTGGCGTAGTCTCGTCTTGCCCATCCTGCGTGGTCATACAAACGCCCCGTGTAATCCGGTTGGCCCATTGGATCGGGTTAGACTGTGCGACTCAGCCATTCATTGCCAGCCCCAAACCCGGCACGTGTGCTACAGGGCATACGATTGGGAATCGGCCGATCGTGCTGGCGTCTGTCCCAAATCGTTGTCCCACGGCACATCCGACAAATCCGCTATATGCGGGGCCGGGAGGCCCGTTCCCGAGAATTGCGCGCAGAGGGCGCAGCGGTAAATCCAAGCGGAAAAGTCGGTTGCACGGGCGGTCGAGCTCGCGTCGAACCGGCGCCGCCGAAAGCGAAAGCGGCCTGCTAACGCCGAGGAATCGACGGCACGAGCCGGTCAGTTGGCCGACCGCTCGACCGTTGCGGCACGAACCATCGCGACAATGGCGGCTCGGATGCCGAGCGAAAGAAACGGCCAGGCGTCGATGGTCTGTTGAAGATCAGCATCCCGTCGAGGTTCGCTGGCCGCCATAGGCGTCGAAATGGGTTCGCCGACAGGGGCTGGCAGGTCGCCCGTCGAGAGCACAGTTGCAACGCAGGGCGAAACGCCAGTCCCTGTCGTCCGTTTGTGGACCACTGCCGGGATCGGCTCGCCGGAGGGTTTACTTTCCGGGCGAGCGGTGGGCCCGATCGCAACGGGCCGTCGCGCGGCGGCGGCTTCGAACAATTCGGCCAGCGTGACCTTTTCGTCGTGGCCCGTTTCTCGCCTCAGTGGCGTCACCAACCGGCCGCGCGGTTCGCTCATCGAAATCGACACCGGAGCCTGCGCCGAATTCTGATTGCCGGCCTTCGAAGCCTTGGTCGGGCGATTGGCGGTCGACGGGGCCGCGGGTGTGGTCTCGAACAACCGCGTCGAGCCGTCGGCCGAGATCACGCGCCACAGCTCGCGCGACTCAGTGCCGCGGCCTCGCGCGACTGGCGCGGGGGTCGCCGGCTGAGCGGCCAGTTTTTCGAGTGCTTGCTCGACAGTCACGTAGGTCGCCTCTTTTGCCATGCAAGCACCGGGGAATCATCCGCCCGCGGGGGCGAGGAGAGAGCGATGGTCAAGGGCGTGCGGAGCGCGCACCGTCGCCGCTGCGCCGGGAGCAGGTCCGTAGACTAAGCCGCCTTTTGCGAGGCTTTGACTTCGGTTCCGGGCCGCTTGTACTGCAACGCGTCGAGCAACTCGACGAGCGACAGCACCTTATTTTCCAGCTCGAGAGGAATCTCGCTGCCTGGATCGCAGAACAGGTCAATCGTGCCGTCGTCGGCCGTCAGCTCGTCGAGCTCGCGCAGCAGACCGTCGCGGACCGCCTGGCGCACCAGGTGTCCACGCGTCGCGAGCACTTCACTGGCCTGATCGCCGAACGCGTCGCTGGCCCGTTTGGCCAGCGCGGGCAAATACTCGTTGGCAATTTGCACAACCCTGGGAACGTAAACCTTAACTTGCATCGGTCTCCCCCGTGTGTGAGAAAACGCGATCGCGCGATCGCCTGCTTTGAATCGATCAAAAACCATCCTCGGTGTCCGCAACTCGCACGCTGCCGGCGAGGCCAGAGTGTGACGCGGCGAATCGAAGTTGTCGTTTTCCGGTCGATTCCGTTGCTGTCGGATGGACGGTCGGTGCCGCTTCGCGGAGGTCGGCCAGCAATTGGACGGCTTGCGCGGGGCCACCTGCCTCTATGAAGTTATCGACCGTCAACTTGTACCAATTGTGTCTTTCTTCCAGGTTTTCGCGATAGCGCCGATCGTGCGATATTGCACGATAGCATCGGCTGTGCTGCCGCCGGCTTTCCCGTACAATTGACAATTCATCGTGCAGGGCTACGATGACCGCGGAGCGCGCGGAAAGTGTTTCCTGCGTTCCACTTGCCGCTTGCTACCGCATTTCTTGCCACCACGGAGGATACGCCGATGACAACCCAGATCGAACGAGCCCGAGCCGGCGTAATCACCCCGGAAATGGAGTTTGTCGCCAAACGCGAGCAGCTCGAACCCGAATTGATCCGCGCTGAGGTCGCCCGCGGGCGGATGGTCATTCCGGCTAACAAGGTCCACCTGGCAGGCCGGCTCGAGCCCATGTGCATTGGCATCGCCGCCACGACCAAGATCAATGCCAATATCGGCAACTCGGCGGTCACCAGCGGCATCGATGGCGAACTCGAGAAGCTGCACACGGCCGTCCATTTCGGCAGCGACACGGTCATGGACCTGTCAACAGGTAAGGACATCGACCGCATCCGCCAGGCCATCATCGAAGCATCGCCCGTGCCGATCGGCACGGTTCCCATCTACCAGATGCTGGAGGAGTTGGGCGGCGAAATTGAGGACATGACGCCGCAACATTTTCTCGACATGGTCGAGCATCAGGCCAAGCAGGGCGTCGACTACATGACGGTCCATTGCGGGGTGCTGATCGAGCATTTGACGCTGACCATGAACCGCGTTACAGGCATCGTCAGCCGCGGCGGTTCGTTAATTGCCAAGTGGATGATGTCCCATCGTCAGCAGAACCCGCTCTACACGCACTTTGACGATCTCTGTGCGATCATGCGCCAGTACGACGTCACCTGGAGCTTGGGCGACGGCTTGCGTCCTGGTTCAATCGCCGACGCCAGCGACGCCGCGCAATTTGCCGAGCTCGACGTCCTAGGCGAGCTGACCCAAAAGGCTTGGAAGAACAACTGCCAGGTGATGGTCGAGGGTCCCGGGCACATCCCGATGGACCAGATCGACATGAACGTCAAAAAGCAGATGGAAGTCTGCCACGAGGCGCCGTTCTACGTGCTGGGGCCGCTCGTGACCGACATTGCTCCAGGCTACGACCATATCACCAGTGCGATCGGCGCGGCCTTGGCCGGCTGGAGCGGCGCGGCCATGCTCTGCTACGTTACGCCCAAGGAGCACCTGGGCCTGCCCGAGAAGGATGACGTGCGGCAAGGCGTGATCGCCTATAAGATCGCGGCCCACGCGGCCGATCTTGCCAGGCATCGCAAGGGTTCGCGCGACCGCGATGATGCCTTATCTCGGGCACGTTTTGGGTTCGATTGGAACGAGCAGTTCCGTTTGTCGCTCGACCCCGAGACGGCCCGTCGAATGCACGACGAGACGTTGCCCCAGGACGTCTTCAAGAGCGCTCATTTTTGCAGCATGTGCGGCCCCAAGTATTGCTCGATGAAGATTACCGAGCAGATTCGGGAGATGGCGGTCAAATCGCCGCTGGTAGAATTGCCAAGTTAGCTCCGAATATCGTCAGCCCATACCAGCCCGACGCGCCAGCGAGAGTGTCGCGCGGCGCAAGCCCTGGCTAGCCCGTCGGGCTTGTTCTGGCTCACACTCCGCGGTTCAGGTTATCATTGAATTGTCGATTGGCAGCTCACGCTTCCCGGCACGGCGAAATCGTCGCAATTCACGATGGAACTCACGCGCACCTGCCGGCACGGTCATCAGTGGCAAGCGTTGCCAGGTGCGCCGTCGGGAGATGATTCATCCAACGAGGCATGTCCTGTCTGCGGCGCTTGGGCCGAAACGCTTGTGCCCGATACGCTCGACCCCAGTGGATTGGCCAGCCCATCGCGAGGCTCGTCGTCGGCGACTCCCTACGTGTCGCCTCACGCGGCGCTGCCGGAGGTTCCGGGCTACCTGATCGAATCCGAGTTGGGCCGTGGTGGTATGGGCGTAGTGTTCCGTGCGCGGCAGTTGAGCCTGCAGCGGACGGTGGCGCTGAAGATGCTTGCTTCGGGACCGCTGGCTTCGTCGGCGGCGTTGGCCCGCTTCCGCACCGAGGCCGAATCGGTCGCACGGCTTGCGCATACGAATATCGTGCAGATCTTCGAGGTCGGCGCGACCGCTGGCCACGCGTTCTTTTCCTTGGAGTACGTCGACGGCGGCACGCTGGCCGACCGTGCTGGTCATGAACCGCGGGCGGCGCGCGAGGCCGCGCAGTTGGTTGCCACGCTGGCTCGCGCCGTACAGTACGCACACGATCAAGGCGTTGTGCATCGCGATCTGAAACCGGCCAATGTACTGCTCACCGCCGATGGCACGCCAAAGATCGCCGATTTCGGACTCGCCAAACAACTGGCCGATCAATCGCACCAGACGCACACCGGCGACGTGATGGGCTCGCCCAGCTACATGGCGCCCGAGCAAGCCCGCGGAGCGACGCACCAGATCGGGCCAGCGTGCGACATCTACGCGCTGGGCGCAATTCTGTACGAGTTGCTCACCGGACGACCGCCCTTCCTAGGGCAAGACTCGATGGAAACGGTCCTGCAAGTGATCAACGAAGAGCCGCTTCCGCCGCGGCGGCTGTTGCCCAGCGTCCCTCGCGATTTGGAAACGATCTGCCTGAAATGCCTGCAGAAGTTGCCACGCACCCGCTACGCCAGCGCCACAGCACTCGCCGATGACTTGCAGCGCTACCTGGGCGGACTGCCGATTCTTGCGCGACCCGTCGGGCCCGTCGAACTGCTGCTGAAGTGGGCCCGCCGCCGGCCGGCCGTCGCGGCACTGTTGATCGTGAGCTTCGGCGCGGCGGCGACGATTATTACGTACGGCGCCTGGAAGAACTCACAGCTCGACAAGGCCAACGAGCAACTCTTCTTCGCGAATACGCAGTTGACCGACACGCTTACTGCCGAACAGGCGCAGCGCGAGCGGGCAGAAAAGAATTTCCGCAAGGCGCTCGACGCGGCCGACCGCCGCTTGAACCGTGCGGGCCAGGATCCGCTGCGATTGCTTGTCGAGGAGTTGGAATTCTACGACGAAATCCGCCAACAGCCGGGCGACAGTGCGGAGATCCGCTACGAAAAGGCTATGGCCGACCGTAGGGCGGGCGACATTCACCGCATGCTCGGAAACACGGAGCCAGCGCAAGAAGCCTACCTCGAGGCGATCGGGTTGCTCGGAGTGCTCGCGGCGGCTGACCCGAATGTTGACTATTACCGCCGGGATCTGGCAGCCGCGCACAACGGCTTGGCCCAGCTTTGGGAAGCAGCCGGCCGCTTGAGTGAGTCCGAGCAGCAGTACCGGGCGGGCTTGCATTTGTTCGAGCAGTTGTCGGCCGAGTATCCGGCGGAATTCGATTTTCGTCGGCAGCAGGGCGTGCTCTGGAACAATCTGGCCATTCAATTAGTCCACGCGGGACGAAAACCCGAGGCCGAGGAGAGCTATCAGAAGTCTCTTGCTCTGCGCCGCAAGCTGCGCGAAGACTTTCCCCAAGACCCTCAGTGTCGTCTCGATCAGTCGATTACCCAGGCGAATCTGGCCGTGTTTTACTCCAATTCCGGTCGCTTCGACGAGGCGGAGAAGAGCCTCGGCGAAGCGTTGCAATTGCGGGAATCGCTACCGGATTCGATCACGGCCGAAGCGGAATTCCGTGCAGCCACGGCCAAACTGTACAATAATCTCGGCGCCGCACGCGCGCGATCTCGCAACGCACAAGCCGCGGTCACGGCCTACGAACGAGCCATTGGCATGCTGGATCGCCTGATCGCCGATTATCCCGCGGTGCCCCAGCATCGAAAGATGCTGGCCGAAACGCAGACGAATCTCGGCTTGCATCTGGCCGCGAATGGAATGCCCGACAAGGCCGCCGCGGCCTTTGCCGCGGCGCTGGCGATTTGGGAAAAGTTGGCGAACGACGATCCCAACACGAAGGCGTATACGGACAACGCCGAGCGGGCGCGTCTATTTCTGAAGGAGATACTGGCGCCGGCGCCAGGAGTTGCCCCGCCCCCATTGTAGCCGCGGTCGAAATCGGCTAGACAACCGGCAAGGAGGCAAGTAGCAATGGCAAACAATAAAGTCGCGCTGGTCACGGGAAGCGGCAAACGCCGCGTGGGATCGCACGTCGCCGAGGCTTTGGCCCAGCGCGGCTACTCCGTGGCAGTACACTACCGCAGTTCGGCCATCGAGGCCAAAGAACTCGTTGACCGGCTGCGCGCGCTGGGCGTCGAATCCGTCGGCTATCAGGCGGACCTCACCAACGAGCAGTTCGTCAAGCAACTTGTGGAGGCCGTCGTGGATCGCTTCGGACGGTTGGACGTGCTCGTCAATTGCGCCGCCATGTGGGAACGCAAACGGCTCGAGGACGTGACGGCCTATGACGTGAAACAGCACTTCGAGACCAACGCGTTGGCGACGTTTCTCTGCACGCAACACGCGGGCTTGGCGATGGTCAGCCAGCCGGAAGGGGGCTCGATCATCACGCTGGGCGATTGGGCCGAGGCGCGCCCTTACCTCGACTATGCGGCCTATTTTCCGTCGAAAGGCGCCGTCTCGACAATGACGCGCAGCCTGGCCGTGGAACTGGGAACCCGCAACCCGCGCGTGCGGGTCAATTGCATCCTGCCGGGGCCCGTGATGTTGCCTCCCGAATTGTCGCTCGCGGAACGACAACAAGCGATCGACGGCACGCTCGTCAAGCGCGAAGGCAGCCCGGACAATATTGCACAAGCGGTGCTCGCGCTGGTGGAGAACGACTTCATCACGGGCGCTTGCTTGCCCGTCGATGGCGGACGCACGATCTTTGCGCCCTGACGGATGAAAGGTTGCCTGCCGCGATACGAACGACGCGCTTTATTGCGCTCGTGGACATGGCACACTCCGTATCAATGCGGTGCAAGCGGCGCTAGGCCGTCTTTTCTTCGCGATGCACGGTCGGACGTGGCGTGGTTGAATCTTCGCTTCGACGCGAGAGCAGAACGTCGAAGCGAGACCGCAAATCGATTGCCCGCTGACGCGTCCACCAGGCGAAGACCCGGGCCCTCGACTGCTCGAGCGCCGCTTGCTCGGTGGCCAGCAATTCCGCCAGCGGTTGCTCCAGTCGCGGATCGTTCCACTCGTGCTGCCAGGCGGTAAATCGCTCGATTGCCGTGACGTGGTCGTTCATTTCGCCGAGCTTTTCCTGCACTTCCTCGATGAGCGGGTAGAGCGAAGCGCGGAACTCGGCGTCGAACGCGCCGGCGAAAACTTCCATCGAATAGCGCAGTTGCTTGCCGAGGATGCGAAACTGGTGTACCGCCGCCGCGTCGTGCTGATCGCACTCGCCGGCCAGGAAAAAGGAGTCGATCGCGTCGCCCAGGAACCGGCTGGCCGCCGCGGAGAAGCTGGGTTCATCGCGCTGCGCCCCTGACTCGCGCCAACGGATTCGCTTCAGGAGCTGCTTTACACGGCGATCGAAGCGTCGCCGTTCCAAATGAGTGTAGGCTTTGAGTACGGGCTTCTGTGCGTCCTCGCGCAACGATTCGACCTGCTCCAACAGCGCCACGCGCGGACGTGTGGGCTGCTGTTGCACCCAAGGGGCCAGTCGGCGGCAGAGGACGTCGTAGTCGCGGGCATCGCCCGCCGCGCGACGCACGCGCGTCAATTGCTTCTCGAGCCAATCCGCCTTCTTGGGCGAGAATAGAGGGCGAAAGATCGATACCGCGGCCACCGCGCGGCGAGTCGCGACGCGGAGCTGATGCACGTACTCGATATCGCGATCGCTTTTATGCGCCGCCAAGGGCAAATAATACTGCACCGTTCGCAAACGAGCACGCAGGGCATCGCGTGCAGCGCGCGACACCGGCTCCTCCGGCGAGGTGCCCTGTATCCATTTGCTTTTGCGAACCATGGCGACGTGCCTGATAACAATTGCGTTTCATTCGCCGGCGACTCACTGCAACTTGTCGTTGACGGCAGGTCGGGTCGGCGACGAGTCGAACTGGCCGATCACTGTCCGCATACGCCCGTCGCGCGGTCGTCTCTTGCTTAACCAACCTACTCAGAAATCCCAACCTGCTCAGAAATCGAAGTCTAAACAACCCCCGGCAAAACGCTACTGGCCGGGCGACTTCGCCGGCGTTTCCGCTGCTGGCTTTTCTTCCGGTTTTCCAGGCAGCTTCTTTTCAGCCGGCTTATTCTCTCCCATCGCCAACAGCTTTTTCAGTTGCTTGCCCAATTCGGCACCGCGAACGTCCTGGGCGATGACTTTGCCCTCACGATCCACCAGGAATGTGGCCGGAATGGCCTGCACGCCGTACTTTACGGCCAGGGGATGCTTCCAGCCGCCGGCTTCTCCCTCGGCGAACAGGTTGGCCCAGGGAATCTGCTCGTCGGCCAGGAATTGCTCCAGGGCCTCGCGGTCGCTGTCGAGACTGACGCCGACTACCTCGAATCCCCGGGCACGATAGGTCTCGTAGCTCTGCCGAACGTTGGGCAACTCCGCCCGGCAGGGTCCGCACCAGGTAGCCCAGAAATCGACGAGCACGACCTTGCCGCGGTAACTGGCCCAATCGATGGGTGCGCCGCCCACCAGGTTGCCCTCGACCTCGAGCGGCTTGCCCACCAGCGTGGCCGGCTTGACGCCTTTTTCGATCTGTCGGCCGTATTTCGCGAGTACACGGTCCTCACTGCGGGACCAAATCGCGCCCAGGTCTTTGTAGGCGCGGCTGGCCGCATCGTCGTCTGGCATGTGGTTGATAATGCGGACCGTGGCCGACGCCAAGCGCACGTGCCGCTCGGTCGCCGGCTGCTCCGCAAAGTACGATTTCACTTCCTCCAGAAGCGCCGGCAGTTGATCCTTAGGCACGTTGTCCGACGCGAGCACGCGGTGTTCCAGCAGGATGAAGCTGACTTCGCGGGCAATTTCCTCGCGCTTGTCGTCGCGGAGCGTGTCGGCCAATTCGGCCAACTCCTTGTCGGCGGCCAGATCGCCGCGGCAAGCGTCGAAGTGCAGCATCTCGAACTTGGCGAGAATCGCGCCCGTTCGCACGGGGCCGCTGGCGTCGGACGCCAGAATGCGCTGCACGGCGTCCTTCACGGCGTCGGCAAAGCCGGGTCGGCTGCGAATGCTCTTGGGCTTGGACTTCATCCGTTCGACAAAGTCCAACAGCTCTTGCGGCGTAAGGCCCTCGCGCGCCAAGTACGGGTTCACCGTACTCTCGGCCGGCTTGGCATCCTCGCTCGCCGCGTCTTTCGACTTTTCAATGTCTTTGGGGGCCTCGCTATCAGCGGGCTTCTCTGCGAAGGCAGTAACGAGACCTGCCGACAACGTCGCAACCGAAAGGACTGACAAAACAGCGATCCATGTCGTTTTGTGTCCGAGGCGTCGCAAGGTCTCGAGTCGCTGCGTCATGCGTCGCTACCTCCATGAAGTGTCTAGGTTTATTCGATTCCACGCGAGCGGCATGCACCAAGGCAAACCTCGCTGCCAGCGGAACGCGTCGTTTCGGAATGGGCCACTTTGCAATGCGCAACGGGCGCCGACGGCCGACACGACCGCGCGCATTGCCGCGCGTTACCGAGAAACGCGTTTGGTCGTCGCGGGTCGCGGTTTATGGCGCGGCGGCTCGCCGCCGCCCTTGTGTTCGGCGTCGGCGATGATGCGGTCGATCTCCTTCATGCGACGTTGCAGGTCGTCAATTTCCTGATCGACGATGCGAATATCGCGACGGATCGCGGACGTGGATCGACGCGAAGCGAAGCCCAACGCGTCGTTCCCGCGCATGTTCTTGGCGGCTACGGCCAGCGTCGAATTCTGATCGCCGGAATCGGCGCGGGCCAATTCTTCGTTCAGCCTCTGACGGCGCGCGAGCAGCGTGCCGCTGGCGGGCGATTCAGGATCGCCCTGTCGCGCCGCGAGAATGGCTAATTGCTGACGCAGCTTCTTGGCAGGACTTTCCATCATCGACACCTCACATGTTGCGGCCGAAGGCAGAGATTCAGAGCGGCGGCGGATGACCGCCCGCATAGGGCCGCACGACTGATTAGGGTGAGCATTTGGGCCCGGATTTCCCGGCATGAAACAACGGCCCCCGTTGTCGATGCCGTCTTCATTCTAAGCCCCCCCGGTTGACGAAACAATTGCCCCTGGTAGGATTACGTTCATGTGAGGTGGCGAGATAGACGCCAGCCGTAGGCTGTAACGACACGAGCTGTGACGAAATAAGCTGTGACGATAGTGGTCTCCGCCTGGGTCATTACAAAGCCGCAGGTCGCGCTTTTGATGCCGGCCGTCGGTTGCGTTTTAGCGAATTGCGCTTCGACGAGCGGACCCTTTCCTGGCCTTGGCCAATGCCTGCCGAGGCGCCCGAACGGGCATCTGTTCCCCGACCGCGATTGATCTCTCTTGCCGCTGGGCTAGCTTGCCTCTGGGCTGGCTTGCTTTGGGCAGCGGTTCCCCAGCCGAAAAGCCGAGGTCTTCTTTCGCCTGCTGACGCCTCTACGGGCTTTTGGCGAGTCGAGGTCTATGGTCTGGGTTTGTCCGCGCGTTATTTTTGTGTGCGCGTTTTGTTTTTAAGGAGTGGGATATTATGCCCCAAGGTACGGTCAAGAAATTGGTGACAGATCGCGGTTTTGGATTCATTCAGGGTGAACGAGGCGACTTGTTCTTCCACCACACGGCGGTCATGGACGCGACGTTCGACACGCTGCAGGAAGGCCAGGCCGTCGATTACCAGATCGAACAGGGCACCGGCGGCAAGGGCCCCCGCGCGACCAACGTCAAGCTGGTCTAAGTTGGCTCACGCAGCAATCGACCGATAACCTACCCACGGCCACGCTCGGTACAATCCGGGCGTGGCCGTTTGCGTTTTACTACTGGCAAGTCGATGCCCGCGTCACCACTTCAACACGCCCATGACGATCTCGACGGCAATTAGCCCGATGATGATCCACTCCAGGAATTCGGCACGGAAACTCGCGGCCTGATCCGACACGACCTGGTACACGCCCTGGATCGTGGCCAGCGAGCGCTCGATGCTCCGCTCCCATGAGTCGAGGTGGAAGCGCACGGACAGCATGCGATAAACTCGAGCCAGGTATTGATCGCCCACGAGCTTGAGCACATTGCCCGTGCGCTCGAACACATCGTTGGCGTCGATCTTCAACTCGCCCAGCGCGCGAAGTTTTCGGCTGTGAGTTCGCCAAAAGGGGAGGTAGGAATCGGCCAGCGGGTGAACCAGTCGATATGCCTCCTTCAAGTTGCGATCCAGCCGACCGTCGATATGGCGAAATTCCAGTAGTTGCAGGTTGGCGAACTCGATCGCCCGCAGCGTTTCGTCGCAGTCACGATCGATCAGCGCCGCAGCCGACCATTCGGCGATCAACAAGTCCTCGGGACCGTATCGCAAGTAGAGCTTCAGCGCCTCGCTGACTTCTTCGTCGCTCAAAGGCGCGTCTTCCAATCGCAGCAAGCCGGCCAACCACGCGGCATGTTGGGCAAGCAGCTCCGCGGGCGACGGCAACGGCCCACCCGGCGTAAGTTGGAAGACGAAATACTCTTCGCTCAGATCGCACCAATCGGGCTGCTGAATGGCGGGCAGCAGCTTTTGATAAAGTGGCTCAATCGCCGCGTGGGCCGCTTGAACAAGGCCCTTCGGGTCTGCCAGCGATCCTGCCAGGCGCGATAGCGCACTGGCGGGCAGGGCAAACGGCAACTGCAGCGCAACGCTCACCGCCGCGAAGTCGAACACCGTGGCTTCCGCCGTCGCGGTGATGCGACCAACTTCGGGGAGATCGAGCACGACATCGGCCAGCACAAACCGCAGTGGCGGCGGACGATAATCGATCGAGGGGGGCGTTCGCGGCCGGCGCGGCAACGTCAGCCACTCGGCGGGAACCAGTCGGCGGGCGCGATCCAGATCGACCTCGCCGCCCCAGTCGAAGGCTACGTGGATGTGCAGCGTTCCGGCTAAGGGCGCATCGTTCGCGACAGCAGCCATGCGTGCGTCACGTGTCGTCTCGGCGGGTGTCGTTTCCATGACGCGTCACTGCGGATCACTCTGACAAGATCCAATTTCTGCACTCGAATCCCTACTCCTCCGCTGGCCCAACGCGTAGATTGCGAAACCACACGTGCTCGCTGTGATTCTGCAGACCCAGATACCCGCGCAGCTCGCGGCGGGCAAGCTCGGGGAGCTCCTTGGCCGTCGCGTCGATGACCACGGCGCCATTGTGCGTCACTCGGTAGTTGGGTCCACGGCAATTGATTTCCAGCGTGTTCCATTCGCCCGCCGGTCGGGCGACGTGCTCTTTGGCCGCGGCCAGTGCGTACAAGCTGGCCGCCGATTGGTAGGGCTCGATCGACGCGTAGCGTTTGTCGGCGTCGTCGAGCAACTGCACTTCGATTCCGCTGGGGCCACCCGAAAGCTCCAGTCCGCGATGGGCGCCTCCTTTGGGCACGCGGAGGTACACGCCCGAGTTGCCGCCGGGTTTCAGCTTGTAGGCGAGTCGCAGGTTGAAGTCGCCGTATTGATCGGCGCTGCGGAGCCACGGTCCCCGCTCGCCGGTGCAAACCAGCAACCCGTATTCCGCTTTCCAGCACTTGTCCGCGGCTTCGCTGGCGCCTTCCCAACCGGCTAAATCCTTGCCGTCGAAGAGCGAGGTATAGCCCAATTCCGTCACTCGAATGTCGCGGAACTCGAACTGCCCTCCCAGCGGCACTTCGGCTTGCAGCCCGATGTACCCGGTGCGGGGTTCGACGCCATCGACTTTCCACGCCGGTTTTCCGTTGATCTCCAACTCGGCACGACTGCCAACGGCCGTGAGCTTGAAATGGTTCCACTCGCCGGGCTTAACGAGCCCCGTGCTGGCTGCGCCGGGCAGAACCTTGACGTTGCCTTCGTCTCCCTGCTTGAGGTTGATCTGGTAACGCGTGGGCCAAGGACGCTTACCCTTGGGCACATCCGCCCGAAAGTAGATGCCCGAGTCGTAGTTTTCTTTTTGGCGCGATTTCCAATCGAGTTCCAGCACGAAGTCGCGGTACCGATGGTGGCTCTGCACATAGCCGTTGCCTTTTTTCAGCACGAGCGATCCATCCTCGACCGTTACCTCGCAGTCGGCGATGCGCCACTGGTCGAGCGAGCCGCCATCGAAGAGCGCCGTGGTGAAACCCGCGGCGGGTTTCGTCGATTCAGGCGGCGCGGCTCTCAAAATTGGAACTGAAGTGGCCACTGCGACCAACGCGATTGCGAACAGGCCATTGGGCGACTGCATCGAGAACTCCTTAAGCACATTTAAATGCAAATCAGATAGTGAACCGCTGAGTCACGGAGTCGCAGAGAAATTCGCAACCAGATTTCAAGGGATGTCGCGACAATTACGTGGCAAACAAACGATTAACCCTTTCATCTTCCCTCTGCGTCTCCGCGCCTCCGCGGTTCCAAACTTTTCGCCGTACTTGCCTACCGCGAAAGCCCAAAATCGCCCGCCCGATTCCGCCACACGCTGTGAATGTGGTTGGCCGGATTACCCGCCGAGTCAGGCTGCGTGTTCACGAACTCGATGACGAATGTCGGGCCCTCAACAACATAGTAATGGCCCACACCGGGGTGGTCCGAGCCGGCCCAAGCGAACGTGAGTTTGTCGATGCCAGCCTCGTCGATGGCCTTCAACCGTTGCTGGGATACGGCTGTCGGCACGTTATCGCAATAGGCCTTTACCAGCGCGCGGAGCATCTCGACCTGCTCGGGCGACATCTTGGCGGCGGGCAAGCCCACGGCCGGTGTCGAGGGGGTGTGCGGTTCGCCGGCGCCTCGCAGATCATTGGGGGCCTTTTCGGCGATGGTCGCCGTTTTCCGCTGCTCGGGCGAGAGGGCGGCCAGCAGCTTGAAGGCAAGTTCCTCTTCCGGCTTGAGAATGCGCGTGCCCTTCTTCGGTCCAACCGCCAGATCACTCTTCACTTCGGCCGGATTGGCGCCGAAGAACGTGGGCGTTGTGGCCATGACCTGGTCCCCGTCGACGACGAAGTTGAGGGACAGGTGATGTCCTTCGACGCTATAGCCCCAGCGTGCTTTCTTGCCTGGCGTGCCAAAGACCGTGAAGTAGTATCGTTCCGGATCGCGGATCGGAGCCCCCGTGCGCGATTTTTCCAGCTCTTTCAGGATTTCTTCGAGGCTCATGATCGTCGTGGCCTTTTCGTATCCCAACTGGCTCAGGCCGCTCTGCAGCAGCGCGTGGGCGGCCTTTCGCTGTTGCGGGTCCATGTCTTTGATTTGCAGACCCTTGCGGTTGGCCTTAGGAATGAAATGCCAGTCGAGCCGAGCTTTGTCGTCGAAGGGGATGTTGGCCGTCGTACGCTGATCGGGCGAGAGCGCGCTGAGGAACGTCTCGGCTGCCCGCGTC
>Ga0163144_10001896_pt1 | contig 48859 bp, 38 predicted proteins | sample OliLak19BULKMAT1_FD_123175 | JGI IMG/M metagenome (GOLD analysis project Ga0163144, IMG submission 123175) | Freshwater microbial mat bacterial communities from Lake Vanda, McMurdo Dry Valleys, Antarctica - Oligotrophic Lake LV.19.BULKMAT1 | ecosystem: Environmental > Aquatic > Freshwater >... | reverse complement strand
TCATGATGTCAAGTTGTCTTTGGTCAAGCAACGCCCCCGCACTGCGGTCGAGCTGCGCTCTGCAGTGCGCTCACATTTGCATAGTCGCCAGAAGCAGCCACACATCGTGCGTAAGTTCTTCAAAGCTAAACATGTTCGCTATGCCGCTTGATCCCATTCATTTAGGTCATGTTTCGTTGACTGAGTAATAAGACCCCGCTGAGCGCTCCTTCCCCTGCTTGCGGGAGAAGGCTGGGATGGGGGCAAAGCCGTTGACTTTGCCGGCAGCGGGTTTAGGCTATCCGGTAAACGTCATTGGCGAAGGAATCATGCGGATCAATCCGGCTACGGCCGTTGTGCTGCTCATTACCAGCAACGCATTCGCGGCGCCCGCCCTGGCGCAGGTCACCTGCGTTCCTAAACCCGCCGGTGGTTACGACTGCATGGGCAGCGTCGGCAATGCACCGCTTGCGTGGCCCAGCACTGTCGGGCCGGGGCCGGTTGCTCCACTGCCGTCCGGCGGCGGCGCCGCTGCGCCGTCTAGCCCGCTGATGCAGGGCAACCCGATACCGCCCTCGATCACGGTCTACGGGGATGCGAACAGCCGTGGCAATGCTGTGCCGCAGACGTTGCCGCCGCCGCGGCAGGCGCCGCAGCCGGCCGGTCCGCTCGGCGGCAGTTCGTATGGCGTGGTCCGGCCGATGCCCGGCGGCGGGTTTGCGACCTACGACATTCCGAGCGGACAGGTGGGCGGCGCGGTGCCGCTGGGCGGGGATGGCGGTTACTTCTACTACCGGCCCTGACCGCAGGCTGGGGCCGTTCGTTCAGTCCTTCATCCGCATCGACAGATCCACCGCCTGAACGTCTTTCGTCAGGGCGCCGATCGAGATCCGGTCGACGCCCGTTTCGGCGATCGCACGGACCGTATCGAAGGTCACCCCTCCTGAGGCTTCCAGTTCAGCGCGGCCTGCGGTGATCGCTACTGCACGTCGCATGGTCTCCAGGTCCATGTTGTCGAGCAGTACCATCGTCGCGCCCTCGGCCAGCGCCTCTTCCAGTTGGGCCAGCGTTTCCACCTCGATCTGAGTCCAGATCCCGGCGGGCGCTACGGCGCGTGCCGCGGCCAGCACCTGGCGCACGCCGCCGGCCGCGGCAATGTGGTTTTCCTTGATGAGCATCGCATCGTGCAGGCCCATGCGGTGGTTAGTGCCGCCCCCCATGCGCACCGCGTATTTCTGGGCCACGCGCAGGCCTGGAAGGGTCTTGCGTGTATCGACGATCTTCGCACGGGTGCCGCGCGCGGCTTCGACATAACGCCGGGTGGCGGTGGCGACTGCCGAGAGCGTCTGCAGGAAGTTGAGCGCCGCGCGCTCACCCGTGAGGAGCGCTCGGGCCGGTCCTTCGAGCGTGGCGATAACGGCGCCCTGCGGCACCGAAGCACCGTCATCAAAATGCCATGTAATGGCGACGCCCGCGTCTAGGCGCCGGAACACGGCCTCAAACCACGGCCTGCCTGCGAGTGTGCAGGCCTCACGGGCGATGATGGTGGCGCGCGCCTGCGTGGCTTCGGGCACGAGCCGCGCGGTCCAGTCGCCGCCGCCCACGTCCTCGGCGAGCGCCGCATCCACATTGCGGGCGATTTCGGCTGTGATATTCATCAATTTGCACTAGAGTGAGGCCCGGATTCTAGCCGAGGGAGCGTGGACATGGACGGCATGGTGGGCGCGATGGCGCACGGGGTGGGCACGATCATCGGCATCACGCTGCTGGCGCTGCTGGTTTTCTGGTTCGTCCGCGACATTACGCAGAAGAAGCACACCGTCCTGCGCAATTTCCCGGTCATCGGACATTTCCGCTACTTCTTCGAGGAGCTTGGGGAGTACTTCCGGCAGTACTTCTTCGCGGGCGACCGCGACGAGATGCCCTTCAATCGCGCCACCCGCAGCTGGGTCTATCGCGAGGCCAAGAACGAGGGCGGCATCATCGGCTTCGGCTCCACCAACGACCTGCGCGAGCCGGGCTCGATCCTGTTCGTCAATCATCCCTTTCCCGTGCTCGAGGAGGAGCGCCAGGCCACCCCATCCATCAGGATAGGGGAGGGCTACTGCCGTTACCCCTTCGAGGCGCGTTCCGTGGTGAACGTGTCGGGCATGAGCTACGGGGCCATCTCGGCGCCGGCCGTGCGCGCGCTGTCGCGCGGGGCGGCCGAAGCCGGCTGCTGGATGGATACGGGGGAGGGCGGCCTGTCGCCGTTTCACCTCGAGGGCGACTGCGACATCATCATGCAGATCGGCACCGCCAAGTACGGCATCCGCGACCTTAACGGCGAGTTTTCCCCGGAGCGGGCGAAGGAGCTGGCGCACTCGGTCAAGGCCTTCGAGATCAAGCTGTCGCAGGGTGCGAAGCCGGGCAAGGGCGGCGTGCTGCCGGGCATGAAGGTGAGCGAGGAAATCGCACGCATCCGCGGCATCCCCGTGGGTGAGGATTCGATCAGTCCCAACCGGCACCACGACATCAACGACGTGAACGAACTGCTCGACCGCATCGCCTACATCCGCGAACTGACCGGACGGCCGGTCGGGGTGAAGACGGCGATCGGTGGCTGGGTGTTCATGCACGACCTGTGCGAGGCGATCCTGAAGCGCGGCAAGCAGTACGCGCCGGACTTCCTGGTGATCGACGGCGGCGAGGGCGGGAGTGGCGCGGCGCCGCAGACGCTCATGGATCACATGAGCCTGCCGATCGCGGAGGGCCTGCCGCGGGTGGTGGACGCACTGCTGCAGTCGGACTTGAAAAGCCGCATTCGCGTGGTCGCTTCCGGCAAGCTCGTGACCTCGGCGCGCGCGGCGTGGGCCTTGTGCGTGGGCGCCGATTTTGTGAACACCGCGCGCGGCTTCATGTTTGCGCTGGGCTGCATCCAGGCGCTGCGCTGCCATACCAATACCTGCCCGACGGGGGTGACGACTCACCAGAAGCGTCTGCAGCGCGGCCTGGTGGTGGAGGAAAAGTATCAGCGCGTGGCGAGCTACTGTCGCAACATGAACAAGGAGATCGACATGATCGCGCATTCTTGCGGCGTGCGGCACGCCCGCGCGCTGACCCGCGAGCACGTGCGCATCGTGAAGACCGCGAACGAAAGTGTCGCGCTGAGCACGCTCTATCCGTATCCGATGCCGGGACGACGCGTCGCGACACCCGCGCCGCGCTGAGTACGCAGCGGCGCTGGCCGCCGCTCGTCGGAAAGTGTCGCTTTCCTGCACGACCCCACATCCCTTGCGGCTTTGTGGGTTCCCCGGCCTGAAATCTCTCGATTTGTGAGGTTCGCGCGCGCGCGCCCCGCGCCCGCAAAAAAAATCTATCGCTTTGTTAGATTTTGCGCCGCACCAATCCTCGGTGGGCAAATCTTCCCCTGCGGAACTCCTTGATTCTCGACGGATGTTGATTGCAATTGCAATATGGAATGACTACGCTGATTTGAAACGACACAACCATTTCTTGCGCGGCATCATCGGCAGTCATGAACCGGAATCACCCACAAAACCACAACAACCGCAGCAACGGACCGTGCACCCAGAGTGGCTGGCGCGAGGGGGAGCGCGCGTGACCGCCAGCAGCCTGCAGGGCCTCAAGGTGCTGGTCGTGGACGACAGCAGCACGATCCGCCGCAGCGCGGAGATCTTCCTGCAGCAGGCGGGCTGCGAAGTGCTGCTTGCCGAGGATGGTTTTGCCGCGCTCGCCAAGATCGCGGACCACCGTCCGGACGTGATCTTCGTCGACATCATGATGCCGCGCCTGGACGGCTACCAGACCTGCACGCTCATCAAGCGCAACCCGCGATTCGGCGATACGCCGGTGATCATGTTGTCGAGCAAGGACGGCCTCTTCGACCGCGCGCGCGGTCGCATGGCGGGCTCCGATGAATACCTGACCAAGCCTTTTGTGCAACAGGCGCTGACCGATGCGGTGATCAAACACGCGCGCCGGCCGGCGCTGAATCTGGAGACAAGCTGATGCAAGCGAAGACGGTAATGGTGGTCGAGGACTCGGCGACGGACCTGCATTTTCTGTCGGGCGTGCTGGCCAGTGGCGGCTATCACGTGATTGCCGCGCATTCCGGCGAGGAAGCACTCGAAAAAATGAAGGCCGAACGCCCGGACCTGGTCCTGATGGACGTGGTGATGCCCGGCATGAGCGGCTTCCAGACGGTGCGCCATCTGGCCCGCGACGAGTCGACGCGCGGTATCCCGGTGATCTTCTGCACCTCCAAGCACCAGGAATCGGACCGCGTGTGGGGCATGCGCCAGGGCGCGCGTGACTACCTGGTCAAACCGATCAACGCCCAACAATTGCTCGAGCGGGTCGGCGCGTTCGCCTGACCTCATCCGTCCCGGAGCACGCCCATGAACGAACGCATCCGCCTGGCGGATTATCAGGAAGACTTGGCGCGCCGCCTGCAGGAGTCTGCCGGTGCGGGCACGGTCAGCACGCACGTCGGCATGCGGTCCGGCGCCACGGAATGGCTGGTCGACCTGCGCGATGCGCAGGAGATCATCCCGCTGCCGCCGATCACCCGCATTCCACTGGTCCAGCCGTGGCTGCGCGGCCTCGCGAATGTGCGCGGGGGGCTGATTACGGTCGTCGATTTCGCCGCGTTGCGGGGCGAACCGGCCACGCCCCTGGCGATGGAGGCGCGGCTGCTGGTCCTGGCGCCGCGCTACGGCGTAAGCGCGGGCCTGCTGTTCGAACGTTCCGCCGGCCTGGTGAATGTGCGCGGGCTGGTGCGGGCACCGGCGACGTCAGCGCTGCCGGATTGGGTGGCGACGGCCTATGCCGCGCACGGCGAAAACGGGAAGCGGGATGGCAACCTGCGCTACGAGCTCGCCGTCGAATCGCTGGTTCGCAGCACCGACTTCCTCGGCGCCGCATTGCACTGACGCCTGTGGAGAGCTGAACATGTCCGAATTGGGAGTGAAGCTGCCGCTGTTCGGCGGCCCTGGAACCGCGGGTGCGGGTGTAGCGGCCGCGAAGTCCGTTGCGCAGGCGCCGAGCGTCTCGCTGGAACTCGAGGAAGCGCAAGCCGAGCGTTCCGTAGTGATGCGGCTGCACGGCGGACGTCGCGTCTACATGCAACTGCAACTGCTCGGGATCGCGGCCTTGCTCGGCCTGCTGGTGGCGGTGGGCTCTGTTCTCATGTACGCCGACCGCAACAGCCGGGTCGGCGGCGCGATCGCGGTGGCCACCGAAATGCAGATGTTGTCGCAGCGCCTCGCCAACAGTGCCCAGCAGGCGGTGGTGGGCAACGAGCCGGCGTTCGCGCAGCTCGGCGAAAGCACGGAGCGCTTCGCCGCCGACCTGCAGTTGCTGCAGGAAGGCGGGCGTCGCGGACCGACGCTCGTAGCCGCCGCGCCGGAGGCCGGCCAGACGGTGCTGCGTGAACTGGCACCGGCCTGGCTGCAGGCGGAGCGCCGGGTCAACCTGATCCTGGGCCTCAAGGCCGAGCTGATCGCACTGCGCCGGCAGGAACTGGCCGTCGAGGCTGCACGGGGGCGCCTGCCGGGTCTTACCCAGGAGCTTTCCGTGCTTGCCACCGAAAAGCGTGAAGCCACGCGCATCGTCACCCTGGCCCGGCAGATGCAGAGCGACGTCGCCAACTTCGACTTCTCGAATGCGGTTCAGCTGGTGTCGACCGACAATCCGAACCCGCAGGTGGCGCTGCAGCTGGCCGTGAATGTGCGCCAGTTCCGGCAGGCGCTGGACACGGTTCTGGAAGGGCGCAAGGATACCGGCACGTCGGCAGCGGTGGACCCCGTCGTCCGCCGCAAGGCCGAGCAGCTGCATGAGGCGTTTCAGCCGTTTGCGACGGGTATCGAGGAGATCGTCAAGCGCATGGCCGATCTGGCCGAGGCCAAGCAGGCCAGCCGCGAATTATCGAAAGCGAGCGACCGGCTGCTGACCGGCCCGCTGGCGTTGGTGGGCGTGTTCCACGGCGAGGCGGCGGACTACTCGGGGCGGCTGTGGACGGCGGTCGTGGCGGCGGTGATCGTCCTGGCCGCGCTGGCCTGGCTCGCACGGCTCTGGATCGGAGACGCCCGTGCGCGGGCGGCGGCGGAAGGTGCGGCCAACGAACGCAACCAGCACGCGATTCTCGGGCTGCTGGACGAGATCGGCGGGCTCGCTGACGGTGACCTGACCGTGCAGGCGAAAGTCACGGAGGACTTCACGGGCGCCATCGCCGACGCCATCAACGCTTCGGTCGATGACATGCGCGGCATCGTCGCCACCATCAACCGAACCACCGGCGAGGTGGCGACGGCGACCGATCGCGCGGAGGCCATTTCGCGGGAACTGCTGGCCGCGACCGAACAGCAGACCGGAGAGTTGCGCGAGGGCGGCGGCACGGTCGCGCGGATGGTGGGCTCGATCCAGGAAGTGTCCTCCCGCGCAGGGGAGGCGGCTCATGTCGCCGAGCGTTCGCTCGCGGCCGCCGGCAAGGGCGCGGGCGTGGTGCGCAACACCATCGCCGGCATGAACGAGATCCGCGAACAGATCCAGCAGACGGCCAAGCGGATCAAACGCCTCGGCGAAAGCTCGCAGGAGATCGGCGAAATCGTGGGCCTGATTTCGGACATCACCGAACAGACCAATGTGCTTGCGCTGAATGCGGCCATCCAGGCCAAGGCGGCGGGCGATGCGGGCCGCGGCTTCTCGGTGGTGGCCGACGAGGTGCAGCGGTTGGCGCAGCGCTCGGGCGAGGCGACCAAGCGCATCGCAGGCATCGTCAAGAACATCCAGATCGACACCCAGGAAACGGTGGCCGCCATGGAGCAGACGACCCAGGGCGTGATCGAGGGTGCGCGGCTGTCGGATGCGGCGGGCGGGGCGCTGCAGGAAATCGAGAACGTGTCGCGGGAGCTCGCGGGACTCGCCCAGTCGATCTCGCGCTCGACGCAGGCGCAGGTGGAACTGGCCGACCAGTTGACCGCCCGCATGCGCAACATCCAGGAACTGACCGCGCGCACCACCCGTGGCACGCAGGAAACCGCCCGCGCGGTGGGTGAATTGGCAGCCGCTTCCACGGGTCTGAAAGCTTCGGTCGCGCGCTTCCGCGTGTGACCGCCCGGCGCTGGAATCCATACCCGGGGCTGCCGTGAGCGATATCAGTTTCGTCCCGCTGTCCTGGATCAAGTCCGAGGTCGAGTTCTCTCTCGGTCACGCCCGCGATGGCCTTGCGCGCAGCCGCGCCGCGCCCGAGGATCCGGCCCCGCTTGTTGACGCCCGGCGCCACGTGCATGAAACCGCGGGAGCGATCCGGCTGATCGGCCTGGAGGGCCTCGCGGTGTTTGCCGACGAACTGGCGGCGCTGTTCGAGGCCGCGCTGCGCGAGGCGCCGCCGCTGCCGCCGGAGACCGTCGCCCTGATGGAACGGGGGGTGCTGGCCCTGACGCAGTTTCTCGATGACCTGCAGCGCGGGCGCCCGTACGTGCCGCTGTCCCTGCTGGGTCTGTTTCGTGAACTGCGCAGCGCGCGCAGCGGGGCGCCGGCAAAACCGTCCGAACTGTTTTACCCCATATTGAAGGTGGATCTGCCGCCGTTTACGCTTCCGCCGATCGCCACGGCACAGGCGCTCGCACCCTTCGTGCGGGGGCAGTGTGTCGCGTACCAGCGCGGGCTGGTCGATGTGCTGCGCGACGCCGGCAATCTGCGCGCCTTCAACTACATACGGGCGGCGCTGACGGCGCTGGCCGGGGTGTCCGCCGAACTGTCCGTACGGGCGCTGTGCTGGGTCGCCAGTGGCTACGTGGACGGACTGGCGCGCCGCGCCATCCTGTTCGACAACACCGCGCGGGCAGTGCTGGCGCAGATCGAGCAGCAGTTGCGGCGCCTTTCCGCAGGCGACAGCGTGATCACGGCTGTGCTGACGCGCGAACTGCTCTACGAACTGGCGGTGGCCGCGCCGCAGGATGGCCTGATCGGCGAGATCAAGCGCCGCTATCATCTCCACGAGCACCTGCCGGAAGCCGGCCTCATCCAGTACGACGACGCCCGGCTGCGGCCGCTGCTGGGCCAGGCCGGTCAGGCGATCAAGGCCTCGAAGGGGGCCTGGGCGCGCACGGCGGCGGGCGATGCGCGTGCTTTTGTCAGCTTCCGTGCGGAACTCGCGCGCGCCGCGCAGGTGATGGCCGCCCTGGGCGTCCCCATGCTCGCCCGTCTGGCCGAGGCGATCAACGGGGTGACGACGACGATTGCCGCGGCCAGCCGCGAGCAGCGTAGTGCGATCGCCCTGGACATGGCCACCGCGCTGCTCCTGCTGGAGAAAACCGTGGCGGCCTACCCGGAACTCAGCATCGAACTCGCCATCCAGCTGGAAGCGATGGCCGACCGGCTGCAGGCGCTGGCCAGCGGTCGACGTCCCGAACAGAACGCGGCATCGGCCGCGCGGCTTGCCGCGGCGACGCGCAAGGCCGAGGAAGAACTGGTGCTGGCGCAGGTCGAACGCGAAATCCGGACGAGCCTCGCCGACATCGAGAAAGTACTGGATGCGTACTTCCGCGATCCGTCACGTCACGACACGCTCGTCCCGCTGGTGGCGCGGATGGATCAGGTGCGCGGTGCCCTCGACATGCTGGAACTCGCGCCGGCATCTCTGTTGCTGCGCGCCTGCCGCAGCCGCGTCGAGCGACTGGCCGCGGGCGCCAAGGCCGCGCCCAGCGTGCTGGAGGCGCTGGCGGATGGTTTCAGCGCATTGGGCGGTGTGGTCGACGCCATCCGCGACGCGCAGGTCTTTCCAGAAGCCGTGGTGGCGGGGGCGCTCGCGCGGCTGGAGGCGCTGGCCGTCATCGAGTCTGCGGCACAGGTGACGCCTGCATCCTTTGCGGTCCCGGAACCTGTCCCCGGGTCACCCGCTGCGGCAATGACCGACAGTAGCGTGCGGCGCATCCAGGTGGAGCGCGAACTGCTGGACCTGTATCTGGCTGAGGCCGGCGAGGTGCTGGCGCAGGTGAGGGGCCAGCTCGCTGCCGTGCGGGCGATACCGCACGATGTGGCGGCGCTGACCGCGGTCCGGCGCGGATTCCATACGCTCAAAGGCAGCGGCCGTACGGTCGGCCTGGCCGATCTCGGCCATGCCGCCTGGGAAGTCGAGCAACTGCTGAACGAGTGGCTGCAGGATGGCCTGCGGGTGACGCCGGCACTGGACGCTTATGTAGAAGGGGCCCGACGGCAGTTCGAGGGCTGGGTCGCTACGCTCGCCACAGGCGCAGTGCCAGTCATTGATATCGAGGGATTGGCCGCCGGTGCTGAAGTGGTGCGTGTGGCCGGTGAAGCAGCGCAGCCGGATGACGTCCCGGATGCGCGTGGCGACATGACTCGGGTGGGGGCGATCGTGCTGCCCAGTGCCCTCTACGCGATCTACGTGCGCGAAACGACCGAACTGTTCAGCGCCCTGCAGGGTGGCGCAATCGAGTACCGCGCACAACGGGTGGTCGCCCCGGCGTTCGCACGCGCCGCCCATACCCTCGGCAGCAGTTCTGCCACGGCCGGGTTCAGTGCGGTCCAGGATATCGCGCACGCGCTGGAAGACGTGTTGCGTGAAATCGAGCAACAGCCAGACCTCGGTGCGTATGCCGCGTGCGGATTGATAGAGGAAGGCGTGGCGCGGCTGGGGGCGATGACCGACGCGATCGCCCAGCACCGCGCACCTCCCGTGGACGAGGATCTCGTGGTGCGCCTGCTGACCGAGCGCGAGCGCCTGCACCTGCTGGCGGAGGAGGGGTCGCAGGTCTCCAATACGGACCGCGGGGCGCCGGTTGCTGCCGCGGATGTGGTAGACCTTCAGTTGCTGCCGATTTTTTTGGAGGAGGCCGCGGACCTGCTGCCGGAGATCGCACAGGATGCGCGCGCCTGGCAAAGCGCGCCTGCCGATGGCGCCGCGTCCGCTTCGCTGGCGCGCGCACTGCACACCCTGAAGGGCAGCGCGCGCGCCGCCGGACTCGCCCGCCTCGGCGAACTCGTGCACCGCACCGAAGACCAGGTGGCTGCTGCCGTCGAACGGGGGGAAACAGACACGGCGTTCTTCGAACGCCTGCAACGGGATGCGGACGCACTGGCGGACGAGATCGACCGGCTGCGCCGGCGGCGGCCAGTGCCCGCGCCGGCGGTCGATGCCGTCGAAGCGCCTGCCGTCGACGCGGGACTCGTGCTGCGGGTGCGGGCCACGACGGTCGATCGCCTCGTCAACCACGCGGGCGAGATTGCGATCGCGCGGAGCCGCATCGAGCGCGAGGTCGGCAGCGTCAAGGGGGCGCTGCTCGATCTGGCGGACGGGGTCGAGCGTCTGCGCGCGCAGGTGCGGGAGACCGAGCTGCAGGCCGAAAGCCAGTTGCAGGCGCGCCTGTCACTGGTGCAGGAGCACCGCGAGACCTTCGATCCACTGGAGTTCGACCGGTATACGCGCTTGCAGGAGTTGACCCGCCTGATGCTGGAAAGCCTGCACGACATCACCAGCGTGCAGCAGGGACTGCTGGCCAATGTGGACGACGCGGACACCGCCCTGCGGCAGCAACTCCGCATGAACCGCGAGCTGCAGGAAGACCTCATGCGTGCGCGCACCATGCCGTTTTCGAGTCAGGCCGAGCGTATGTACCGGGTGGTGCGGCAGACGGCGCTGGAATGCGGCCGGCGCGCGCATCTGGCCGTGCGCGGGGGAGACGTCCAGATCGATCGCGGCGTCATGGAGCGTATCGGCGCCCCGGTCGAGCACCTGCTGCGCAACGCCGTCGTGCACGGGCTGGAAACGCCCGCAGCGCGCGTGGCGGCGGGCAAGGCCCCGGAGGGCAACCTGAGCGTGGAAGTGCGCCAGGAAGCCGGCGAGGTGGTGATCGGCATCGAAGACGATGGCGGCGGCCTCGATCTGGAGGCCATCATCGGGCGCGCAAGGGCGGAGGGACTGCTGGCGCCCGGCGAGCAGGTTGAGGGCACCCGGCTGGCCGCGCTGATCTTCACGCCCGGTTTCACCACGGCCGCCGCCCTGACGGAAAGCGCGGGCCGCGGGGTCGGCCTGGATGCGGTCAGGGCCGAGATTGCCGCCATCGGCGGCCGCGTCGACGTCGAGAGCCGTCCGGGCGCGGGCACCGTGTTTACCCTGACGCTGCCGATTTCACTCGCGGTCGTGCAGGGTCTGCATGTGGTGGCCGGCGCACACGCTGTCGTGGTGCCGACCTCGCTGGTGCAACTGGTCAAGGAAGTGCGGGCGGACGAAGCGGGTGCGCTGTATGCCGCCGGCACGGTGGAGTGGGCGGGCGAGCACTACCCCGTCCGTGATCTGCCCCGCCTCTTTGATGATGCGCAGGACGTGGCGGCCGGCAGCACCGGCTATACCTCAATGCTGCTGCTGAAGAGCCGCAACACGCGCGTGGCGCTGCATGTCGAGCGGGTGCTGGGCGACGCCGAATTCGTCGTCAAGAGCCTGGGGCCCCAACTCGCGGGATTGCCGTGGATCAGCGGCGGGACAGTGCTCGCGGATGGGCGGGTGGTGCTGATCGTGCACCCGCTGACCCTGCTGGCGCGCATGCCCGCGGCACCGGCCCGTGCGCCGGCGGCGGCAGCGGTACTGGAGGCCCAGCCCGAAATCATGGTGGTGGACGACTCGCTCACGGTGCGCACGATCACCGGCCGCCTGTTGACCCGGGAGGGCTGGCGCGTGGTCGTGGCCAAGGACGGCGTGGACGCGTTGGAGAAACTGGGCGGTGCGACGCCTGCACTGATGGTCGTGGACCTGGAGATGCCGCGCATGGACGGCTTCGACCTCATCCGCAGTGTGCGGGCCATGCCGCGGCTGGCGAAAGTGCCCATTGTCGTGGTGACATCCCGCACCGCGGACAAGCATCGCCGTCTGGCCTTGTCGCTCGGTGCCAACGTGTTCCTGGGCAAGCCCTACCAGGAACAGATACTCCTGGACCATGTGCGCGCACTGATCGCGCAGGCGCCTGCCGACCGGCAGACGGCACCGTCATTCGACGAAGCAACCGAAGAAACGGCACTCGGCGCGGCCTGAGCGGCGCCCGGGGCGAAGCGTTAAGCGTTAAGAGGAAAGCGCGCCGCCTAGCGGGTGGCGCGGGCGGCGTCGCCGGACGGCGGTACCGTGAGCCACTGGCGGTCCGCGCCTTTTTGCTCGAGGCCGGGCTGGCGCCCGAAAGGAGACGCAAAGAACGCCCAGCAGAGCAGGGCGAGCGCACCCGCCTTCACCAGCATGATGATGGCCATGTCGCGCGCCAGAGGGCTGGCGCGAACCAGCCGCTGCCGCCAGTTGTTCGAAAGGGGACGCAAGGGCTGCGGGGTGCGGGGGTCGTTGATGCTCATATGGCCATACTAGAGAACGCGGACCGGCAAAGCAACCTGACAAGCCATTGATTGTTCGGGACTTGTGACGCTTCTGCCGCGGGGGTGGCAGCCAAAGCACTTGAAATTGCACGGGAAACCCGCATTTCCCTGCATTCTTTAAGGATGTTGCCCCATGCGATTCGACAAGTTCACGACCAAATTTCAGCAGGCCTTCTCTGACGCGCAGAGCCTGGCGGTGGGACACGACAATCCCACCATCGAGCCCCAGCACCTGCTGGCGGCACTGCTTGACCAGGACGATGGCGCCACCGCATCGCTCGCGGCGCGCGCCGGTGTCAACGTCGCGGCGCTCAAGGCCGCGCTGAAAGATGCCATCCGCCGCCTGCCCAAAGTGGAGGGCGGCGGTGGCGAGGTCAGCGTGGGGCGTGACCTCACCAACTTGCTGAACCTGACCGACAAGGAAGCGCAGAAGCGCGGCGACCAGTACGTTGCATCCGAACTGTTCCTGCTCGCGCTGGCCGGCGACAAGGGCGAGACCGGGCGCCTGCTGAAGCAGCACGGCGGTGCGCGTCCGGCGATCGAGAAGGCCGTTACGGACATGCGCGGCGGCGAAAGCGTCGGCAGTGCCGAGGCAGAGGGCCAGCGCGAGGCGCTCAACAAATACACGGTGGACCTCACCGAGCGCGCCCGCCAGGGCAAGCTCGACCCGGTGATCGGACGCGACGATGAGATCCGGCGCTCGATCCAGATCCTGCAGCGCCGCACCAAGAACAACCCCGTGCTGATCGGCGAGCCCGGCGTGGGCAAGACGGCCATCGTCGAGGGCCTCGCCCAGCGCATCATCAACGACGAAGTGCCGGAAACTCTGCGCGGCAAGAAAGTGCTGTCGCTCGACATGGCGGCGCTGCTGGCGGGCGCCAAGTACCGCGGCGAATTCGAGGAACGACTGAAGGCCGTGCTGAAGGAAATCGCGCAGGAAGAAGGCCGCATCATCGTCTTCATCGACGAGCTCCACACTATGGTCGGCGCCGGCAAGGCGGAAGGCGCGATCGATGCCGGCAACATGCTGAAGCCCGCGCTCGCGCGCGGCGAGCTGCATTGCATCGGCGCCACCACGCTGGACGAATACCGCAAGTACATCGAGAAGGATGCCGCGCTGGAACGCCGCTTCCAGAAGGTGCTGGTGGGCGAGCCGTCGGTCGAAAGCACGATCGCGATCCTGCGCGGCCTGCAGGAGAAGTACGAGGTCCATCATGGCGTGGACATCACCGATCCGGCGATCGTGGCCGCGGCGGAACTCTCGCAGCGCTACATCACGGACCGCTTCCTGCCGGACAAAGCGATCGACCTGATCGACGAAGCGGCCTCGCGCATCCGCATGGAAATCGACTCCAAGCCGGAGTTGATGGACAAGCTCGACCGCCGGCTGATCCAGCTCAAGATCGAGCGCGAAGCGGTGAAAAAGGAAAAAGACGAGTCCTCGAAGAAGCGGTTTGCCGCGATCGAGGCGGAGATTGCGCGCCTGGAAAAAGAGTATTCGGACTTCGAGGAAATCTGGAAGGCCGAGAAGGCCCAGGTCCAGGGCTCGCAGCACATCAAGGAAGAGATCGAGAAGCTGCGCGCGCAGATGGCCGACCTGCAGCGCAAGGGCCAGTATGACAAGCTGGCGGAACTGCAGTACGGCAAGCTGCCGCAACTCGAGGCGCAGTTGAAACAGGCCGAGGTGGCCGGTACGGCCGGCAAGCCCGCGCACAAGCTGCTGCGCACCCAGGTCGGCGTCGAGGAAATCGCCGAGGTGGTATCGCGCGCGACCGGTATCCCGGTGTCCAAGATGATGCAGGGCGAGCGCGAAAAGCTGCTGCTGATGGAAGACCGGCTGCATCAGCGCGTGGTAGGGCAGGACGAGGCCGTGCGCCTGGTGTCCGATGCCATCCGCCGTTCGCGCGCCGGGCTGTCCGATCCCAACCGGCCCTACGGGTCCTTCCTGTTCCTCGGCCCCACGGGCGTGGGCAAGACCGAACTGTGCAAGGCGCTCGCGGGCTTCCTGTTCGATGCGGAAGACCATCTCGTGCGCATCGACATGTCCGAATTCATGGAAAAGCACTCCGTCGCGCGCCTGATTGGCGCGCCGCCGGGCTACGTGGGCTACGAAGAGGGTGGCACCCTGACGGAAGCCGTGCGCCGCAAGCCTTACGCGGTGATCCTGCTCGACGAGGTCGAGAAGGCCCATCCGGACGTGTTCAACGTGCTCTTGCAGGTGCTGGACGACGGGCGCATGACCGACGGCCAGGGCCGTACCGTGGACTTCAAGAACACGGTGATCGTGATGACCTCCAACCTGGGCAGCCAGATGATCCAGCAGATGGCGGACTCGGACTACCAGATCGTGAAGGCCGCGGTGCTGGGCGAGGTCAAGCAGCATTTCCGGCCGGAGTTCGTGAACCGCATCGACGAGATCGTCGTGTTCCACCCGCTCGACAATGCCAACATCAAGGCGATCGCGAAGATCCAGCTTGCCGGCCTCGAAAAGCGTCTGGCGAAGATGGAGATCGGTTTCGAGGTCACCGAGGCGGCACTCGTGCATGTGGCACAGGCAGGGTTCGACCCGATCTACGGGGCGCGGCCGCTGAAGCGGGCGATCCAGCAGGGGATCGAGAACCCGCTCGCCAAGGCGATTCTCGAGGGCAAGTTCGGGCCCAAGGACACGATCAAGGTCCACGAAGCCAAGGGCAAGATTGAGTTCGAGAAGGCCGCGGGGCACGTATCTGCAGCATAAGGAAACGATCCGCTGTGCAGGTGTTGTATTTAAGATTACATATAATCAATAAGTTAAAATTATTATCGGCCTCACATTTGCATTTTGTGCATCGCAGCATGACAATTCCACGCCTTCAATAACTTCTTGGAGGCTTTCTGGACGCAGACCCCCGCAACAAACAGTCCCAGACCGTATTGACGCTGGCCGCACTCGGAATTGTGTATGGCGACATCGGCACCAGCCCGCTCTACGCCGTCAAGGAAACCTTCAGCGCCAGCCACGGCATTTCGCTATCCCCGAATACGATCGTCGGTGGTATTTCGGCCATCTTCTGGGCCCTGATGGTCGTCGTCTCCCTCAAGTACGTGCTGCTCATCATGCGCGCCAATAACAAGGGTGAGGGCGGGATCATGGCCCTGCTGGCGCTGGCCTCCGCGGCGGTGAAGACGCGCCCGCGCATGCAGTCGGTGATCGTGATGGCCGGACTGGTCGGCGCGGCTTTGTTCTACGGCGACGCCGTGCTGACGCCCGCGATCTCGGTGCTCTCGGCGGTCGAGGGGCTGGAGGTGGGCACCAGCGTGCTGAAACCCTACGTCCTGCCGATCGCGACCAGCGTGCTGGTACTGCTGTTCATCTTCCAGCGCCACGGTACGGCGGCGGTGGGCGCACTCTTCGGTCCGGTCTGCATCTTGTGGTTCGCGGCGCTTGCGGCGGTGGGGCTGTACGGCATCTGGCAGGCACCGGAGATTCTGCAGGCGCTGAATCCCGTGCACGCACTCGCCTTCGTCACGCAGCACGGGTTCGCCTCCTTTGTGGTGCTAGGCGCGGTGCTGCTCGCGTTCACGGGTGCCGAGGCGCTGTACGCGGACATGGGGCATTTCGGCAAGGGCCCGATCCGGCGCGCGTGGTTCGCGCTGGTGTTCCCGGCGCTGGCCCTGAATTATCTCGGGCAGGGCGCGCTGCTGCTGCTGAAGCCCGAAGCGGTCGAGAATCCTTTCTACCTGGCGTTCCCGTCGTGGGCGCTCTATCCGATGATCGGCCTGGCGACCGCGGCCACCGTGATTGCCTCGCAGGCCACGATTACCGGCGCGTATTCGCTTACCCGGCAGGCCATCCAGCTGGGCTACCTCCCGCGCATGACCGTGCTGCAGACCTCGGCCAAGGAAATCGGCCAGATCTACATGCCGGCGGTGAACTGGGTGTTGCTGGCGGTCGTGCTCGCCGCCACCATCGGCTTCGGTTCCTCCACGGCGCTGGCCTCCGCCTATGGCGTCGCCGTGACCGGGACCATGCTGGTGACGACGTTTCTCACCTTCTTCGTGATCCGCTACCGCTGGGGCTATAACCTGCCGCTGTGCGTGCTGGCGACCGGGGTGTTTCTCGTCATCGACACGGCGTTCTTCGCGTCCAGTCTGCTCAAGATCACCGAGGGCGGCTGGTTCCCGCTGGCGCTGGGCGCCGGCATGCTGTTCCTGATGCTGACCTGGCGCCGCGGGCGCGCGATACTGTTCATGCGGCTGCGGACATCGGGCATCCCGCTGGCCGGTTTTCTGAAATCGATTTTTGCGGATCCCCCGCACCGGGTGCCGGGCACGGCCGTGTTCATGATCGGGGATCCCGACGCCGTGCCGCACGCGCTGTTGCACAATTTGTCGCACAACAAGGTACTGCACGAGCGCATCGTGTTCCTGACCGTGACCGTGGAGGATGTGCCCTGGCTCGGTTTCGACGAGCGTGTCGAGGTGCAGGCGCTGGGCTATGACTGCTGGCGGGTGCGGCTCCGATTCGGCTTTAAGAACCGGACGGACGTCGCGCAGGCGCTGACGCAGCTGTGTCCCGCGCACGGACTCGCCTTCAATCTCATGGAAACGTCGTTCTTCCTCAGCCGTGAGACGCTGGTGCCGCTGCCCGGCGATGGCGAAGGCATGGCGATCTGGCGGGAGCGCGTGTTCGTCGCGCTTTCGCGCAATGCCGGCAGCGCGGTGGACCATTTCAACCTGCCGGCGAACCGCGTGATCGAGTTGGGTACGCGGGTGGAGATCTGACGCCGGGAAGGGCAGTTGCTCGCCTTCGTTCCTCAGTGGGGAATTTCCGCCACCTGCCCTGCAAGTCGCGGTGACGTGTGCAGACCGCCCCGGAACTGCGACACGCAGACGCCGGGAGCCTGCACCCTGAAACCGGGACTTTTGTCACACTGCTTCGGAGCAAGGTGGAAGGCGCAGATTGGCATGCCGCTTGCCCCGCACTTGGCGACTATGTATGGTGCCGCCATCACTGACGAAACCGCAGCCGACGGGAGGGAGACCCTGCCGGTGGTGCCCGCCATTTCAGCGCCCAAGGATGGAACTGTAACGACCCCCGATCCGGCGATCGGGCCGGCCGGGAACGACGTCGACCGCATCCAGGCGGAACTGCGCGAGAAGGAGCGCATCCTCGCGCTCCTGATGGACAATCTGGAGGGCATGGTCTACCGCCGCCTCGACGACGCGCACTGGACCATGCAGTTCGTGAGCGCAGGTTCACGGTCCCTCACGGGTTACGAGCCGCGCGAACTGGTCGATAACGCCGTCATTGGCTTCGAGCAGATCGAGCACCCGGACGACCGCGAGCGCGTACGTGCCGCGGTGCATGCGGGGCTCAGTGAGCAGCAGCGCTTTCAGGTCGAGTACCGCCTCCTGTGCCGCGACGGCCGCGTGAAATGGGTCATGGAGCGCGGCTCGGGTGTGTTTGACGAAGCCGGCGCGGTGCTGGCTATCGAAGGCTTCATCGAGGACATCACCGAGCGCAAGCTCTCCGAGGATGCGTTGCGCGAGACCGAGCGCCATTTTCGCAGCATCTTCGAGCATGCGACCGAGGGCATCTTCCAGACCACCCGGGAAGGCCGCTACCTGAACGTGAATCCGGCGCTCGCGCGGATCTATGGCTACGCGTCGCCGCAGGAACTGATGGATACCATCGGCGAGATTGGGCGTCAGTTGTATGTCGAGCCGAAGCGGCGTGCGGAGTTCCTGCGGCTCATGGAGGGACAGGGCTCGGTCGCGAACTTCGTGTCCGAGATCTTCCGCAAGGATGGATCGAAGATCTGGGTGGCGGAAAACGCACGGGTGGTACGCGGCGAACAGGGCGAAATCCTGCACTGCGAGGGCACCGTGGTGGACGTCAGCGCAACCAAGCGCTACGAGGAAGAACTGGTCCACCTCGCCAATCACGATGCGCTGACCAACCTGCCCAACCGCATCATGCTCAACGACCGCCTGCGGCAGATGCTCCTGCTGGCGACCCGCGGCAACACGGTGGTGGCGGTGGCTTTCGTCGACCTCGACAACTTCAAGCTCGTCAACGACAGCCTCGGGCATAACGTCGGCGATCAGTTGCTGATGACGATGGCCGAGCGCATGCAGACCTGTTTGCGCGACACCGACACGGTGGCGCGCCTGGGGGGCGATGAATTCGTGCTGCTGCTCTCCGGCGACCGCCGCGGCGAAGCGATGGGCGCGGTCATCCGCCGGGTGCTGACGGGGATTTGCGCGCCGTGCTCGATCGACGGGCACGAGTTCAACGTCAGTGCCTCGATCGGCATCAGCGTGTTTCCGCGCGATGGCCGCGACGTTGGTACCCTGCTCAAGAACGCCGATACCGCCATGTACCGGGCCAAGGAGAGCGGCCGCAACAATTTCCAGTTCTACACCGCGGAAATGAACACCGCCGTTAACGTGCGCATCGAGACCGAGGCGAGTCTCAGGCGCGCGCTCGAACGCAACGAATTCGTGCTGCATTTCCAGCCCAAGGTCGACCTGGGCACCCGGCGCATCGTCGGCAGCGAGGCGCTGATCCGCTGGCAGCACCCCCAGCGCGGGCTGGTCGGGCCGCTGAACTTCATCGGCATTTCCGAGGAAACCGGCCTGATCGTGCCGATCGGGGAGTGGGTGCTGAACGCCGCCTGCGCCTACAACCAGTCCCTGCAGGACGCGGGCCTGCCGCCCCTGCGGATTGCGGTCAACCTGTCAGCGCGCCAGTTCCGCGGCCACAACATCACCGGCACCGTGCGGCGGGCGCTGGCGCATTCCGGGATGCTGCCCAAGTGGCTGGAACTGGAGTTGACCGAGAGTGTAGTCATGCACGATGCCGGCAACCTGATCTCGACGCTGGAAGATCTCGCCAGCATCGGCTGCAAGCTGTCGGTCGACGATTTCGGCACGGGTTATTCCAGCCTGTCCTACCTCAAGCGCTTCCCGGTAGCGAACCTCAAGATCGACAAGTCTTTCGTGCGCGACATCACGACGGACGCTGATGACGCCGCGATCGTCAAGGCGATCATCGTGCTGGGCCACAGCCTGGAACTGTCGGTGACGGCCGAGGGCGTCGAGAACGAGGGGCAGTTGCGCTTCCTGGCCAAGAACGGCTGCGACGAAGTGCAGGGAAATTATTTCGGCGAAGCGATGCCGGGGGAGGATCTGCAGGCGCTGCTGCAGGCGCAGTTCGCGCCTTCCGATGCGACGCTGGACGTGCGCGATGCCGGCGTCAATCCCCTGCTGGCGGGGCGGCACTAGCCGCAGTCACCCGCGCTTCGCGCGCCACCAGCTTCGAGACGACCGAAACCTCCGAGTGCAGGGTCCGGTGAACCGGGCACTTGTCGGCGATCTCCATCAGCCTTGCCCGCTGCGCGTCGTCGAGCGTGCCTTCCAGTGTGATGTCGCGTTCGATGCGGTCAATCTTGCCTTCCTTGGTTTCGCACTCCGCGCAGTCCTGCGCGTGGACCTTCGCGTGGCGCAGCCGCACGCGGACCCGCTCCAGCGGCAGTTTTTTGAGATCGGCATACAGGCGGACGGTCATGGCGGTGCAGCTCCCCAACGCCGCGAGCAGCAGATCGTAGGGGGAGGGGGCGGTATCGTCACCGCCGGCGGCAACCGGTTCGTCCGCGCGCAGGCGATGGGGGCCAACAGTGATGGCCTGGATGAACTTGCCTTCGCGCGTCTCGGCAACGACGACTTCGCCGGCGGCTGGCGTGCTCGCGGTAGCGGGCGCGTCAACGTAACGCGCGGCCCATGCCGCCAGCACCTCTGCGATGTACTCGGCATCCGCCTTGCGCGTGATCAGATGATCGGCATCGTCCAGTGAGACGAAGCTCTTGGGATGTTTTGCGGCCAGGAAGATCTGCGCGGCATTGTCGATGCTGACCAGCGTGTCGCGCGGGGAGTGAAAGACGAGTAACGCCTTGTGCAGACTGCCGATCGCTGCGGCGTTGCTCGTCTGCGCGAGATCGTCGAGCAACTGCTGCTTGATACGGAAGCGGCGGCCGGCCAGGTCAATCTCGGCTTCGCCCTTCGCGGCAAGGTCTGCGGCCGCGGGCGCCAGTAGGTGACCGATATGCGCCGGCTCGAAGGGGGCGGCGATGGTCGCCACCGCGAGCGCCTCGGGGATGCGGTGCGCGGCGGCCAGCACGGCGGCGCCGCCGAGGCTGTGGCCGATCAGCAGTTGCGGGGCCGCATGGGCTTCGCGCAGCCAGTCCGCAGCGGCGACAAGGTCGGCGACGTTGGAACTGAAATTCGTGTTCGCGAAGTCGCCGCTGCTGCCGCCGAGGCCGGTAAAGTCGAAGCGCAGCACCGCGAACCCGGCAGTCGTCAGCGCCTGGCTGATGCGCGAGGCAGCCAGACTTTCCTTCGAGCAGGTGAAGCAGTGGGCGAACAGGGCATAGGCGCGCGGCGGGCCGGACGGCGTGTCGAGGCGAGCGGCGAGGAGCGCGCCGTCGGCGCCGGGAAACTGCAGCGGGGGCAGAGCGGGCATGGAAGAACTCCGGACGGGGGAAGGGGCCGGGAGCATCATACTGCGGAGGGGCGGCGGCCTTTGCTATCATCGCACCCTCAAAAAATTCGAGGAAATCGTCATGCTGTCACGTTTCGCAGCCGCCGCAGTTGCCCTCACTGCGATTGCCGCGCAGGCCCAGTCCTATCCCGCCAAGCCCGTCCGGCTGGTGATTCCGTTTTCGCCGGGCGGCACCGCCGACGTGCCGGGCCGCATCCTCGCGCAACGGCTGACCGACGTGCTCGGTCAGCAGGTCGTCGTCGATAACCGCGCGGGCGCGGGGTCCACCATCGGCGCGGAATTCGTGGCCAAGGCGCCGCCGGACGGCTACACGCTGCTGATGATCAGCAACACGCATTTCGGCAGCGCCGCCCTGTACAAGAACCTTGCCTACGACGCGCTGAACGACTTCACGCCCATTACGCAGGTGACGAGCGCGCCGAACATGATCGTGGTGCATCCCTCGCTGCCGGCGAAGACCGTGAAGGAGCTGATCGCGCTGGCCAAGGCCAAGCCGGGAAAAATCGATTACGTGTCCTCCGGCAACGGCAGTACCCAGCATCTGACCGGTGCGCTGTTCAACAAGATGGCGGGCATCGAGATGACGCACATTCCGTACCGCGGCAGTGGACCGGCGATGGCGGATCTGATGGCCGGTCAGGTTACCGTGGGCTTCCCCGGCATCGCCGGCATGCTGCCGCAGGTCAAGGCCGGCAAGCTGCGCGCGCTGGCCGTCACGGGGACGAAGCGTTCCGCGGAACTGCCGGACGTGCCGACCGTTGCCGAGGGCGGGCTGAAGGGCTATGAGGTGACCGCCTGGTTCGGCCTCGCGGGCCCCAAGGGCATGAACAAGGACGCCGCGGCCCGCCTGCAGGCGGACACACTGAAGCTGATGAAATCGCCGGAGGTGCAAAAGCAGCTACTCGCGGCGGGTCACGAACCCGTCTGGCAGGACACCCCCGACCAGTTTTACGCCTTCATGAAGGTCGAGGCCGCGAACTGGGCGCGCATGGTGAAGGAATCCGGCGCGCAGGTGAACTGATGACGGTGCCAATCGCGGGGCCTGATCCGCATCCGGAACCCATCCGGACCGCCGTTCCACCGGGGGCATGCGATTGCCACGCGCATATCTTCGGACCCAGCGAGAAATTTCCGTACGCGGAAGGCCGCGGCTACACGCCACCGGACGCGCCACTGGAAAAGCATCTCTCGATGCTCGACGCGCTGGGCATGGCGCGCGGTGTGGTGGTGCAGGGCAACGCGCACGGTTACGACAACCGCGCGATCCTCGACGCCGTGACGCGCGCGCCGGATCGCCTGCGCGGTGTGGCGATCACCGACCTGCGTGTGCCCGCCACGGAACTGAAGCAGTGGCATGCCCAGGGCATCCGCGCACTGCGTTTTCACGTCTTCCATCCGGACCATCGCCCCGCCTACGTCAGGGGCGTCGGGCTCGACGTGTGGGAAGACTTCAAGCCCGCGATGCTGGAACTCGGCTGGCACGCGCAGATCTGGTGCGACTGGCGAGTGTTGCCCGAGTTGCGCGAGGTCATCCGCGGCATGGCACGCGACATGCCGGTGGTCATCGACCACATGGCCGCGATCGATGCCGGGGCAGGGCCAGGCCATCCCAGCTTTCAGGCGCTGCTCGAACTGCTGGGCGAGGGCGCCTGCTGGGTCAAAGTGTCCGGCGCCTACCGCTGCTCGACGCAGTTCCCGGACTACCCCGATGCGCGCCCCCTGCATGAGGCGCTGGTGCGGGCGAACCCCGATCAACTGATCTGGGGCACCGACTGGCCGCATCCGCAGGTGGACGCCGCCATCATGCCGAACGACGGGCGCCTGTTGAACCTGTTCTGCGACTGGACGCCGTCGGCGGAACTCCGTACGCGCATCCTCGTGCGCAACCCGGAGAAGCTGTACGGCTTTCCGCGGGCCTAATGCGCGGGCAGCTTGAAGGTCGCCTTGTCCTGGCTGTCCAGCTGGGCGAGCAGGCCGGTTTCCCAGTCGAGATACTGTTGCGCGGCCGCGCGGTTGCCGTTGTGGCGCTCGGCGGTAAAAAACAGAAAGTCGATGCAGTCGGCATCCGGTGGCTGGCCGGACGAAGCTTCCGTCGCGTAACCGGCCTGCGTCCACGCGGCGAGGCCGCCTCCCAGCAGTTTCACATCGTGGAAGCCGGCGTCCAGCAACTCGGTGGCGGCCAGCCGCGCGAAGTCTGCGTCCCCGGCGACCAGCACAACAGGCGCTGAGGCTCCGCTGACATCGGCCGCCAGACGCGGGCGGATGCTCCAGCGGCTGCCCGGAATGTGCGCTTTGCGGAAGTCCATGCTGGCGCCGAGATCGAAGGCCGTGCAGCGTCCAGCCTCGAGCTGGGACTTGAGTTCCTGCACCGACACCGCAGGCAGATCCGGCAAGGACGGGGAGGCCACCGCCATGCCCTTGACGTTTGCCGTCGCGCCGCCCTCCAGTACGTAGGCTTCACAACCGAGTTGCTTCAGCCAGCTGGCGACGACCGGCGCGCGCACCTGCTCGCCGCCATCGAGCAGCACGATGCGCGCATTGCGTACGCCGACCCACTGGTCGGTGGCCTGGATGAGCTGGCCGCCCGGCGCATGCACGGCGCCAGGCAGGGTGCCTGCCTTGAATTCTTCGGGGGTGCGCACATCGCACAGATAGGTTGTGCGGCCGGGTTCCGCCAGCCACTGTTGCACCTGCGTGGCAGTGACGGTTTGGAGCTGAAAGCGTTCGATCAGGCGGCGCGCGGCGTCCTGCGCGGCGGTTAGCGTGGCCGGATCGATGCGTTCCGGATAGCGGCGCTGCGAGCCGTACTCGAGTTTCATGTCGGCGAGGAACCAGCCCTGGGTGCCGTTTTCGAGTGCGTAGACCGGATTGGGCACCCCGAAATTGATCAGCGTCTGCGCGCCGAGGATGGAACGGGTACGGCCGGCGCAGTTCACCACGATCTTGGTCTGCGGATTCTTGACCATGGTGGCGATGCGGTAGGGCAGCTCCGCATTCGGGCAGCAGGTGCTGCCGGGGATCGTCATTTTTTGATGCTCGCTCAGCGGCCGGCCGTCGTAGAGCACGAAGTCTTCGCCGGCCTCGCGCATGCGGGCCAGTTCCTTCGCCGTGATCCGCGGGGTGTCGTAGGCATGTTCGACAAGCTCGCCGAAGGTTTTGCTGGGCACGTTGACCCCGGCGAACAGGGCGTGGCCCGCCTGCTTCCATGCCGCATTGCCGCCGTCGAGGACGGATACTTCGGAATAGCCCATGGCCTGCAGCCGGCGGGCGGCACGTTCGGCGATGCCCAGCTGGCCGTCGTCGCACAACACTACCGGCGCAGTCTTGCGCGGCACCAGGGCGCCGATATCGAGCTCCAGCCGGCTGTACGGCAGCGGGGTCGCGAACAGCAGGTGCGATTCGCCGAACTGGCCGACCTCCCGCACATCGAGCAGTGCGAGTTCGGCGGTGCCGTGGAGTTTCTGCTTGAGCAGACTGGGTGCGAGCTTGGCGACGGACATGGCGCTATCCTGTTGCTGGAGAATCGAAAATTATACGGGCACCGGCAACCTCGGGTGTAAGGTATTGCCCGGATAGGCGACTATGCTGTGGCGATACGGGCCACTTTCGGGAGAAGCGCATGGCGACCAGTGCAGCAGCACCAACGGCCAGGCCGGACGTGGTCCATCCATGGGTAGTACGGGTCACCCACTGGATCAACGCGCTGGCGATCCTGATCATGGTGCTGTCCGGCTGGCGCATTTACAACGCGTCCCCGCTGTTCGACTTCAAGTTTCCTGCCGCCTGGACGCTGGGCGGCTGGCTGGCCGGCGCCGTGCAGTGGCATTTCGCTGCGATGTGGCTGCTGGTGATCAATGGGCTGGTCTATCTCCTCTACTGTCTGTTTTCCGGGCATCTGCGCCGCGACCTGTGGCCGCGCGGGCCGGCCGCCATCCTCCGCGATGTGGGCGCGGCCCTGCGCGGCAAGCTGGCGCATGCGCTCGGTGGCTACAACGCCGTACAGCGTGCGGCGTATTGCGGCGTGATCGCCGTGATCCTGATGGTGGTGGCCTCCGGGCTGGCCATCTGGAAGCCCGTGCAGTTCCAAGGCCTGGCGGGCCTGATGGGCGGCTACGAAGGGGCGCGCGTCGTGCATTTTGTCTGCATGACGCTGATCGTCGCCTTCGGGGCAATCCACGTGGTGATGGTCGCCTTGGTGCCCAAAACCTTCCTGCCGATGATCACCGGTCGTATGCCGAAGGGGAGTACCCATGACTAAAAGCATATTCCGGCCGCAGGGCCGCATCATCACGCCGACCCGCGAACTGGCGAACCTGGAGCGGCGTCTGTTTCTACGCGGGTCGCTGTCGATGGGGGCGGTGGCGATGCTGTCGGGCTGCGACGTGACGGACACCGAGGCGGCGCAGCGGGTGCTGTGGAAGATGTCGGGCTGGAACGACCGCGTGCAGGCGGCGATGTTTGATCCCAACCAGCTCGCACCGGTGTATCCGGAAAGCGCGATCACGCAACCCTTTCCGTTCAATGCGTTCTACTCGGAAGCCGAGGCGCCGGTAGTGGATGGCAGGACCTACAAGCTTGAACTGGGCGGTCTGATCCGCGAGAAAAAATCGTGGACGCTGCCGGAACTGTACGCACTGCCGGAGGAATCCCAGATCACGCGCCACATCTGCGTCGAAGGCTGGAGCGCGATCGGCAAATGGAGCGGGGTGCGCTTCAAGACCTTCCTGGAGCGCGTCGGCGCCGACCTGTCGGCGAAGTATGTCGGCTTCAAGTGCGCCGACGATTATTACACCAGTATCGACATGGCGACCGCGCTGCATCCGCAGACCCAGCTGACCTTCAAATTCGCCGACCAACTCCTGCCGACGGCCTACGGGTTTCCGATGAAGCTGCGCATGCCGACCAAGCTCGGCTTCAAGAACCCGAAGCACATCATGGCGCTGTTCGTGACGAACGATTACCCGGGCGGGTACTGGGAAGACCAGGGCTACAACTGGTTTGCCGGTCTGTAAGTGGCGGAAGGCGGAAAGGCGTCAGCCTTTTTTCGCGAAGATCCCGCCGAGCAGCGCGCCGGTGGGGCGGCTTGGCCGCCGCGACGCCGCGGGCCGATCCGCGTTGGCCGTATCGACCCGAGCGGGCGGCACTGACGGTTCGTAGGGTTTGCTGAAGTCGAAATCGCCCGCGGCGGGTACCGGCGTGCGATGGGGAGCCGAGGCCGGCCGAGGATGGCTTACGTGGCGCTCGCTGCGGGCGACGGCTGGGGGGGGGGCGCGACGGCTGCGGCTTTCACCACGGCTTTCGCTGCGCCCGCCGCTGCGGGATTCATGGCTGGTGGCGCGTTCGGGACGCGGGCTGTCCGCGGGGGCGCCCGCATCGCCCGGCACTTCCCGCCGTTCGATCTTCTTCTTCAGCAGCTTCTCGATATCGACGAGATAACGCTGCTCTTCGGGGCTGACCAGCGAGATCGCTTCGCCCGGCGTGCCCGCGCGACCGGTGCGGCCGATGCGATGCACATAGTCTTCCGAGACATACGGCAGTTCGTAGTTGACGACGAAGGGCAGCTGGTCGATGTCGATGCCGCGCGCGGCGATATCGGTGGCGACGAGGATGTTGACCTTGCCGTCCTTGAACTCGGCGAGTGCCTCCATGCGTTCGGCCTGCGTGCGATCGCTGTGGATCTCGCGCGCCTCGAAGCCGTCGCGCTTGAGCTCGCGGGCCAGCCGGTTCGCTTCGCGCTTGGTGCGCGTGAAGACCAGCACCTGCCGCATGTCGCGCGTGCGCACCAGTTGCTCCAGCACCCGGCGCTTGCGCTCGGTCGGGACTTCGTAGACCGAGTGCGTGATGATGTCGGCCGGGGCGTAGCGCCGTGCGACCTCGATGCTGAGCGGGTCGCGCAGGATTTCCTTGGACAGCCGGCGGATCTCGTCCGAGAAGGTGGCGGAGAACAGCAGGGTCTGGCGTTGGGTCGGGATCAGCGACAGGATGCGCTTGATGTCGGGCATGAAGCCCATGTCGAGCATGCGGTCCGCTTCGTCGAGAACGAGGATTTCCACCTGCGAGAGGTTGACCGTCTTGCTCTGCACGTGATCGAGGAGCCGGCCCGGCGTCGCCACCAGGATTTCGACCCCGGCGCGCAGCGCGGTGGTCTGCGGCTTCATGTCCACGCCACCGAACACCACCGTCGAACGCAGCTGCAGGTGCCGGCTGTAGCCGACGAAGGATTCGTAGATCTGTGCCGCCAGCTCGCGGGTGGGTGCGAGGATCAGGCTGCGGGTCAGATGGCGGGCGGGCGAAGGGCTGGAATTCTGCAGCGGGGCCAGCAATTGCAGGATGGGGAGGGCGAAGCCCGCCGTCTTGCCGGTGCCGGTCTGCGCGCAGCCCATGAGGTCCCGTCGCTGGAGCACCAGCGGGATCGCCTGCTCCTGAATGGGGGTGGGTTCGGTATAGCCCTGCTCGCGAACAGCGTTGAGCAGCGGGGGGATCAGGCCGAGCGAATCAAAACTCATCAAGGGTGGCGTCGTGCGCAGCGGGCGCTGCGGAACGCATCATCAGTGCGGTGGGAAGTCCGGGAACAGCGTGGGAAATCAGCCATCAGGGCGCATCCGCAGATCCCCTTGCTGGTGCGCGTTGATCGGCACAACGCCGACGCACAACGTGCCCCAGAGGGCTGGCGGATGAATCAAATATAAGTGATTGAAAACGCGATTATATCCGCATTTCCAGACGGACACCACCGCCGGCGGTGCCGTTATATGCCGAGCTTGAGGCGCGATGGCGCGGCGATCTTGATCTGATTGTGTACCGCCTTGATGCCTTGGACAGTGCCCGCGACATCAGTCGCCCGGTTGGGGTCCAGATCCGGGGGGACGATTCCGGCCAGCGTGGCGACCTGCTCCCGGACCTCGACCACGATGTCCATCTTGCTGGTGTCGGGATGGACCCGCAGCGCCGCGCGCACGTGCGCGCGGAGCGCAAGGTCGCCGAACAGCGCCCGGGAGGCGGGGGTTTCCTGGAAATGGGCATCCCCATACAGCTCCATCACCTCGTCCACGCACTCGTCGACGGACAGGCGCTCGGTGTTGACGACGACATCGTAGCGTTCCGCTTCCTGCCAATTGAGGCCGAAATGGCGCTTGGTGATGGCGGCATGGGATTCCTCCGACAGGCGGATTTCATTCTCCACGAAGGCGCGGTCATCGGTTTCCAGTCGGGCCATCATGCGTTTCACCCGCAGGTCGAAGGGGGCGCACACGCGCACGCAGATGACGTGCGGCACGCAGCGCAGCAGGTGCGCTGCGCCCCAGCCGCGGATGACGGAGACATCGCCTTTCTCGGCGAGATCGAAGGTTTCGTCCGCGGTGAAGATATGCAGGCTGGTCTTGTTGGTCGTCAGCCGCTCGAGGATGCTGGCCTTGCCTTCGAGGAAGCGGATCACGTGGCTTTTGCGCAGCCGCATCTTGTTGGCGAGGCTGTCGATGATCTCGTGATGCACCACGGGTTTGCCCAGGCGTTCGGCGATGCCTGCGGCAACATCTTTGCCGAGCGAGCCCATTTCCCGGGTCATTGCGATGAGCGGCATGGCGCATCTCCTCCAGTGGTTTGCGATTACCCCGATGACCCCGTGAGACAACCCGGGGCAGTATAGACTCTGGCCGTAACAATTTCGTTGGGCGCCGAGTGCCCGGACGCCGCCGGCGGCCTGGCGGGCGGGGGCGGGGCAGGCAAAAAACGCGAATAAATTCAAAAATATCCAACTATAAAACTCGGCGCATACTGAGGCTTGCACGATTACCGACTGATTTATTGAACAACTATGTCAGCTCCCCGCTCGATCCGCCTTAAGCGACCCGCCCGACCGTCCGCGCCTGCCGGTGCGGCGTGCATGGTGGCCGCTGACGGGGACCCGCGTCCCGTCGTGCGCGAACGCCATCCCCTGATCCTGACGCTCGACGCCAACGGCGTGCCGCATCGCTGGATTTCCTGGCAGCACGCCTGTTTTTATTACGCCAAGCAGCAGGTGGCGTGGACGGCTGGTGAGCACGCCTTTACCGTCATGGGCGGCCTGAACCGGCTGTCCGGCGAACGTTCCCGCATCACCGCTTCCAGCATCATCGCGATCAAGGGCAAGGCGATGGCGCTGAAGGCCTTCGGCCAGGTGCCGCCGCTGAACAACCGCGAATTGTTCCACCGTGACCGTTCGCTCTGCGCCTACTGCGGCGACGTTTTCTCGGGAGCGAAGCTGACGCGCGACCACATCGTGCCGTTCTCGCGGGGCGGCCGCGACACCTGGATGAACGTGGTCACGGCGTGCCGCCACTGCAACGAGAAGAAGAGCGACCGCACGCCGGAGCTGGCCGGCATGGAGCTGCTGTACCTGCCGTATGTGCCGAACCGGGCCGAGTACCTGATCCTCACCAACCGGCGCATCCTGGCCGACCAGATGGAATTCCTGGTCCAGCACGTGCCGGCGCAAAGCCGGCTCCACCAGTCCCTGGCGGAGTAACCGTCGTCGCGGTTGCGTGTCAGCGACAGCCGGCGGTTGCCGCCGCCAGCGCCTGCAGCGTGGCGCCGGTCGCGCGATCCTGCACGAAGACCGCCACGGCGAGCTGGTCGCGTTTCCAGTTGGCGCCCAGCCGGAATTGATACGCGAGCGCGAGCGCCGGTTCCGCGCCAAACGGGACCGGTCCCACCAGTTCGCGCACCACGAAGTCATGCTCCAGCCGCTTGCCGCGGTTCTCGCCGGCGCGGACGTCGGTGGCCAGCCGGCTTTCCGTCAGGGCGAGGAAAGCCTGCGCGGTTTTCGCGTTCGGCGTCGCAGTCAGCTTCGCAGTGGCGTTTACGGCTATCGCATCGGGGCCTGCGTCGAGGCGCAACTCCAGTTCGGCGCCCGGGCTTGACCGGTGGATGGACGTCAGGGCCGCGCCCACGTCGTCGCGGACCCAGCCGCGCCGGTAATCCTGGCCGTCGAGCAGGATCTGCGGGGTGAACACGAAGCCCGCTTTCTTCAGGCGGGCCAGCTCGCGCTGGCGCTCGCTGAAGCGGGCCTGCGCGTAGCGGTCCGGCCAGCCAAGCTGGTCCCAGTAGTCGACATGAAAGGCGAGCGGCACGACTCTGCCGGGCGCGAGCTTTGCGGCGGAGATTCCCGAGAGCCAGCGGTCCGCGGGCGGACAACTGTCGCAGCCCTCGGAGGTGTACAACTCGAGCACGGGGACCCGCTCGGCGCCGCTGCGCGCGCGGCATTCGGCGCCCGCAACCGGCAGGGCGGCGGCGCACGCGCCGGTAATGGCGGCGAGGCGGGCTAGGGTCAGGAGGGACATGGGGTTTGGTCGGCGCTGGGGGCGCGGCATTACAGGGGCTTGGCGCGCCGGAGGTAAAAGGCAGGTTTTGCTACAATTTCAAGCTTTTAGCGACTCTTCCGCCCCGATGCCCGCCATCCACAGTGCTTCGTTATACGCCGCGATCGAGAAGCCTGCGGCCTACGACCTACACACGCACACCCATCACTCGGATGGCGCGCTGGCGCCCACCGCGATGGTACAGCGGGCCGCCGCCAACGGTATCCGGGTGCTCGCCCTGACGGACCACGATGATGTTTCCGGTCTGGCCGAGGCCCGCGCCGCCGCCGCCGCGCTCGGCATCCGCTTGATCGACGGGGTGGAGATCTCGGTGACCTGGCGGGACCACACCATTCATGTCCTCGGACTCGGTATCGATCCCGCCCATCCGGGGTTGGCGGCCGGCCTGGCGGGGGTCAGGGCCGGACGCGATGTCCGTGCCGAACAGATCGCCGCCGCGCTGGAAGCCCTGGGATTCGACGGCGCGCTCGCTGGTGCCCGCCGCCATGCCACGAACCCGGCACTGGTGTCGCGCACGCATTTCGCGCGCTGGCTGGTGGAGCGGGGCACGGTCAAGGACCTGTCGGCGGCCTTCCGGCGTTACCTGGGGCAGGGCCAGCCCGGTTACGTTCCGCAGCAGTGGGCCGCGCTGGGGGATGCACTCGACTGGATCCGGGCCAGCGGTGGCGACGCGGTCATCGCCCATCCCGGACGCTACCCGCTGCGCGACAGCGAACTCGATGCGCTGATTGCCGAATTTCGCGAGGGCGGCGGCGCGGCACTCGAGGTGGTCTCGGGCAGCCACAGCGACGCCGAGGCGCATGTCTTCGCCGCGCGTACGCGGCGGTTTGGACTGCGCGCATCCTGCGGTTCGGATTTTCATGCTGACGGCGAAAGCCGCTTCGACGCGGGCCGTCTGCCGGCGCTGCCCGCCGGCTGCACGCCCGTGTGGCAGGACTGGGCACCTGCATGACGCAGTACTTCGCGGTCCATCCGCGCGATCCGCAGCAGCGCCTCATCCGCCAGGCCGTCGACATCATCCGCAAGGGCGGGGTCGTCGTGTATCCGACGGACTCCTGCTACGCGCTGGGCTGCCACATCGGCGACAAGACCGCCGTGGAGCGGATCCGCACCGTCCGTGGCATGGACGAGCGTCATCACCTCACGCTGCTGTGCCGCGACCTGGCGGAAGTGGCGACCTACGCGCGGGTCAACGACCGCCAGTTCCGGGTGCTGAAGGCGGCCACGCCGGGCACTTACGCCTTCATCCTGCAGGCCACCCGCGAAACGCCGCGGCGCCTGCAGCACCCGAAGCGCAAGACGATCGGCGTGCGCATTCCGGATCACCCGGTGACGGCGGCGCTGCTCGCGGCGCTGGGCGAACCGCTGCTGACCTCGACCCTGGTACTGCCGGACAGCGTGGCGCCGCTGTCGGAACCGAATGAAATCCGCTGGCGGCTGGCGAACAAGGTCGACCTCATCATCGATGGCGGTGTGTGCGGCATCGTGCCGACCACCGTCATCGACCTCACCGGCGAGTGGCCCGTGATCACGCGCCGCGGCAAGGGCGACACCTCCATTTTCGGCCTCACCGATGCCACGTAAGGATCGTTGGCGCACGGCTCCGGTATGCTGACGCCTCTTCCCCGTACAATCCCTCTGCACTGACCCCCATGTTCCCCCATGTTCCTTGACCGCGTACTCTCCGGCATGCGCCCGACCGGCGCCCTGCACCTTGGCCATCACCACGGTGTGCTCAAGAACTGGCTGGCCCTCCAGCAGGAATACGAGTGCCTGTTCTTCGTCGCCGACTGGCACGCACTGACCACGCATTACGACACCCCGGAGGTGCTCGGACAGAACGTGTGGGACATGGTGATCGACTGGCTCGCCGCCGGCGTCAATCCTGCGCAGGCGACGCTCTTCATCCAGTCGCGCGTGCCGGAACACGCCGAATTGCACCTGCTGCTGTCGATGATCACGCCGCTGGGCTGGCTGGAACGCGTACCGACCTACAAGGACCAGCAGGAGAAGCTGGCCGAGAAGGACCTCTCGACCTACGGCTTTCTCGGCTATCCGCTGCTGCAGAGTGCCGACATCCTGATCTACCGCGCCAACCGCGTGCCGGTGGGCGAGGATCAGGTGCCGCACATCGAATTCACGCGGGAGGTCGCGCGGCGGTTCAATCACGTCTACGGTCGTGAGCCGGGCTTTGAGTTGAAAGCCGAGGCCGCGGTGAAGAAACTGGGCGCCAAGCGCGCCAAGCTGTACCGGGAACTGCGCACGGCCTTCCAGGAGCAGGGCAACAGCGACGCGCTGGCCTCCGCGCACGCACTCCTCGAAAAGACCCAGAACCTGACGCTCGGCGACCGCGAGCGCTTGTTCGGCTACCTGGAGGGCGGCGGCAAGGTCATCCTGCCAGAGCCCGCCGCGCTGCTGACCGAGGCCTCGCGCATGCCGGGCATTGACGGCCAGAAGATGTCGAAGTCCTACGACAACACGATCGCGCTGCGCGAGGACGCCGACAGCGTGGCGAAAAAGATCAAAACGATGCCGACCGATCCGGCGCGCATCCGCCGCGCTGACCGCGGCGAGCCGGAAAAATGTCCGGTGTGGCAGTTGCACCTTGTGTACTCGGACGCGTCGCGGCGCGAGTGGGTGCAGACCGGCTGTCGCAGCGCCGGCATCGGCTGCCTGGAGTGCAAGCAGCCAGTGATCGACGCCATCCTGGCGGAACTGCAGCCCATCCAGGAACGCGCGCAGCAGTACATCGAGGACCCGGCGCTGGTGCGCAGCATCATCGCCGATGGCTGCGAGAAGGCCCGCAAGCTCGCCCAGGAGACGTTGCGCGAGGTGCGCGAGGCGATGGGACTGGATTATTCCTGACCTGCGTTTACCGCTAGAATCCCGCCATGTCGCCCGTCCGCACTCTGCTGCCGTCCCGTCTTCCGCTTTTCCCCGCGTGATGACTGCCGTCGTCGATGCCGTTCCCGATAACGTGACGCCGATCGGCCGCTTTCGCGGCACGCCGGTGCTGGTGGTTCCGAACGACCTCTACATCCCGCCGGATGCGCTGGAAGTCTTTCTCGACACCTTCGAGGGGCCGCTCGATCTCCTGCTGTACCTGATCCGCCGCAACAATGTCGACGTGCTCGAAATCCAGATGGCGCCGCTGACGGTGCAGTATCTCGAGTACGTGGAACTGATGCGCCAGCGCAGTCTTGAACTTGCCGCCGAGTACCTGGTGATGGCCGCCGTGCTGCTGGAGATCAAGTCGCGCATGCTGCTGCCGCGGCCGCAGGGCGTGACCGCCGACGAAGAGGACCCGCGCGCGGAACTGGTGCGGCGGCTGCTCGCCTACGAGCAGATGAAGCTCGCTGCCCACAAGATCGACGCGTTGCCGCAGGTCGGCCGCGATTTCGCCCTGGTCAACGTCTGGGTGGAGCAGGCTGCGACCAAGCTGCTGCCGACGGTCGAGCCCGAGGATCTGCGGCAGGCCTGGTTGTGGCTGCTGTCGCGGGCCAACGTGAACAAGCATCACCGGGTGGTGCGGGAACAGCTGTCCGTGCGCGAGCACATGAGCCGCATCCTGCGGCGGCTGCAGGAACACCCGCACCTCGAATTCATCCAGTTGTTCACGCCACAGGACGGCGTGAACAAGCTGGTGGTGACCTTCCTCGCCGTCCTCGAACTGGCCCGCGAGTCGCTGATCGACGTGACCCAGCAGGCGCCGTATTCGCCGATCTATATCAAACCGACCCAGGGGCTGACCGTTGTCTGACCTGACTGAAGTGAAGAAAGTCCTCGAGGCCGCGCTGCTGACCGCGCCGGAGCCGCTGCAACTGGCCGACCTGAAAAAACTGTTCGACGGCGAACTCGGCAACGACGTGCTGCGCAATCTCCTCGACGAACTGAAAGAAGATTGGCAGGAACGCAGCGTGGAGCTGACGCAGGTCGCCGGTGGCTGGCGTTTCCGCGCGAAACCGGAAGTGCACGGTTTCCTGCAAAAGCTGAATCCCCAGCGCGCGCCGCGTTACGCGCGGGCGGTCATGGAAACGCTCGCCATCATTGCCTACAAGCAGCCGTGCACGCGCGGCGACATCGAGGACATTCGCGGGGTCATCGTCTCCAGCCAGGTCATCAAGGCGCTGGAAGTGCGCGGCTGGATCGAAGTCGTGGGTCACCGCGAGGTGCCCGGACGTCCCGACCTGTTCGCGACGACCCGGCAGTTCCTCGACGACCTCAACCTGCGTTCGCTGGACGAGCTGCCGCCGCTGGAAGAGCTGGGCACGCTGGTCGAGAACGCGCCGTCGCCCGCAGACGCTGCCGGCCCCGCGACCAGCTTTGGCGAAGGGCTGGTCTCCGACGCGGATGAAGAAACGGCTGCCGCGGCACCCGATGCTGCCGCGGGCGGGGACATGGACGATCCGGCGCAGCAGGCGCTCGCGGCTATGCCCGCCAGCCAGCCGCTGCATTAGCCGGCACCGGCGCGATCCGGGGACCTGGCTGGAATTCCCCGCATGCGCGCTGTTCTGATCGCCAATCCCAAAGGCGGCTGCGGCAAGACCACCCTCTCGGTCAATCTGGCGGGCGCGCTCGCTGCGCGCGGCGACAAGGTCAAGCTGTGGGACCTCGACCGCCAGAAATCGGCGCTCGAATGGCTGCAGTTGCGTTCGCCCGGGTTGCCGGCCATCCGCCGCCTCGACGCGAAAGACGAGGACGACCTCCCGAAAGGCCGCAAGGGCGGCTGGCTCATCATCGACAGTCCGGCCGGCCTGCATGGCAAAAACCTGCGCCACGCCATGAAGCCGGTGGATAAGGTGCTGGTGCCGATCCAACCCTCGCTGTTCGACATGGCGGCCACGCGTGATTTCCTCTCCGTGCTGCACGAAGAGCACCTGCTGCGGAAGAAAAAGCGCTACATCGGCATCGTTGGCATGCGCGTGGACCCGCGCACCCGGGCGGCGGCGACGCTGGAGGCTTTCCTCAAGCAGTTCGAATTGCCGGTGGTGACTTTCCTGCGTGACACCGTGAACTATGCGAATGCCGCCTTCCAGGGCCGCAGCCTGTTCGACCTGCCCCCGTACCTCAGCGAGCAGGACCGCGCGCAGTGGGCGCCGCTGCTCGAGTGGCTCGACGACTGAAGGCGGTTTACGCGACGCCGTAGTGCGCGCGCAGGCGGCGCATCGCCTCGGCCAGCATGTCATCGTCGCAGGCCAGCGACAGGCGCAGGTGTCCCGCGCCGGCGGCGCCAAAGGCGCTGCCCGGCAGCACTGCGATGCCGAGCGTCGTCAGCCATTCCTCGGCGACCTGCTTGTCGTCGCGATCGCCGACGGAAGGGAACACATAAAAGGTGGCGGGTGGCACCGGGCAGGCAAAGCCGGGGAGCTTGCCCAGCGTCTCGGCGGTGAAGTGCTGGCGGCGGCGGAAGCGCTCCGCATTCACGGTCACCACTTCCTCCGGCAGTTCAAGCGCGGCGACGGAGGCGGACTGCAGGAAGGGCGGTACGCAGTAGATTGAGTGCTGCACCACCTTCATGAGCGGCTTGATGGCCGCCTTGGGTGCCGCGAGAAAGCCGACGCGCCAGCCAGTCATGCCGTAGGTTTTCGAGAAGCTGTCGCACAGCAGGGTGCGCGCCTGCGCGCCGGGCAGCGACTGCAGGAAGGTGAAGGGCTCGAAGCACAGGTCGGAATACACCTGGTCGAACAGCAGCCACAGGTTGTGCCGTTCGGCGATCTCCAGCAGGCCCTTCAGCTCGGCTTCCGGAATGATGCGTCCGGTTGGATTGCACGGCGAGTTGAGGATGATCACCCGGGTCTTCGTGGTCACCGCGGCCGCGACCTGGTCGAGGGGAATACGGTCGAGCGCCGGCACGAACACCGGTTTACCGCCCGCGAGCTGCACGCAGGGACCGTAGCTGACCCAGCCGGGGTCGAGCACGATCACTTCGTCGCCGGGGGAGACCGTGCCCATCAGCGCCATGTAGACGGCGAACTTGCCGCCCGGCGTGATGATGATTTCGTCGGCGGCGTAGTGTGCGCCGGAGCGGCGGGCGATGCGCGCGGCGATGGCTTCGCGCAGCGCCGGCAGGCCTTGCGCGGGGCCGTAGCGCGTCAGGCTGCCGTCGCGCATGGCGCGGTGCGCCGCCTCGATGATCTCCGGCGGGGTGTCGAGGTTCGGGTCGCCGCTGGCGAGGGGAAGAATTTCTTTTCCGTCGGCGCGCGCCCTGCGGATGCGTTCCGACATTTCCATGGTGGCCGAGGGTGCGATGCCGGCGACGCGCGGGCTCAGTGCGGGCATGGGGTTCAGCGGCGTGTCCATTGCCGGTCCTCGTGTGGTGAAAATTGTTCTGCTTTGCGCCGCTGCAGGTGCGCGACGATCTGCCAGGCGGCCATGCCCATCAGCAGGGCGCCCGCGCCGATCAGGATCCAGCAATGCAGCGGATCGGCGAGCGCGGGGAGGGTGCGCGCGGGCAGGGCGCTGACGAGACCGAGTACGCCGGCCATGATCAGGACGATACCGATGGCGTCCATCACCAGCGCCGACCAAGGTATGGGAAACGAAGCCACGGGGTGAAGTCCGGTCTTCAGCGGAGCAGGCGCTAGGCGGCCAAGTGCCGTATGGTCACCTCGTGCATCGCCCGGCGACTCGGTGCGTCGAAACCCAGACTGTGATGCATGAGAGGAATGTTGCGCCACGCCAGCAGATCGCCTGGCTGCCACCGATGCCGGTAAACGCATTCCTTGCGCGTTGCCCTGGACATCAGATCATCCAGCAGCGACCGGCTTTCCGCTTCCTCCAGCTCGATGATCCGGGCGGCGTGAAAGCCCAGAAAAAGATATGGTTCTCCATCGGTTGCCATGAGCAGCGGCAACACGGCCTTGCGCGAAGGGTCGTCAGTGCGTGCCGTGGTGTGCCGCACAGTGCTGAAATCATGTTGCACGGTCAGCGGTCGCAGGCGCGATTGCTCTTCCGGCGCCAACTGTCGCCAGGCCAGACGATTGGACACCAGCTCGAACTCGCCGCCGGACTGGGGGAACTCGCGGATCGCCATCAGCGTCGCGTCGGCGGCATTGTTCCCGGCAAGATTGCCGACGTGGTGCCAGCGCGACTGGCCCGCGGGGCCTGTCGGCCCCTCGGTAACGAACCGCTTGAGCTCGCTGCAGTTCCGGCCGAGCAGGCTACCCAGGCGAACGAGTTCCTGATCCTCGACGCCAGCGCCGCGCATCACGACCAAGTCATGGCTGGAGAGCAGTTCGCGCAGCTTCGCGCCAAGCTCGTCGGTCGAACCGGCGGGCAGGGCGAGTTCCACGCTGCGCGGAATCGCGGCGCTCAGTGCGGACGTGAGGGGGGCGTCTGGCATTCGAATATCCGTCGGATGATGACCTCGTGGATCACGCGCAGCGAGGCGCTGGGCCACGGGTAGCCGCGGTGCGCCACCATTTTCATGTCCCAGATGATGACATCGTGAGGGCGTGCATCGTGCAGCCGATACAGGCCCGGGGACGCTGCCAGCGCCAGCGCCGCGTGCCACGGCGAGTCCGGTGCGGGGGCCGCGAGATCTGTGGTGTCGTCGAACTCCATCGCATGTCCCGCGGCATAGATCGCCCGTTGTGGATGCCCTGCATCGTCGCGCTCGATCACCATGGGGTGCCATGGCGGGTTGGCGACCGGCGGTATGCCGGTATGGACCACCGGCACGTAATCGTGCCGCACGCGCCGCCGCAAAGCCCATGCCCGGGTCGGCTCGTCCAGCCGCGCATACCATGCTGCAGCGTCGAAGAATTCGATGGAGCCTCCGTCCGGCGGCAGGACCGGCGTGTAGTAGATGATCCAGTCGTCGAGCGCGCCGTCGCAGCAGTTGTGGTGATGCCAGAGGCCGGGGCTTTGCTTTCTTGTCGGGCCTGGCGTGCGGTACTTGATGACACGGTTTTCGATGTCGCCGAAACGCCGGCCGAGCGCCAGCAGGGCCTCGTCCTGCAAGCGCTGGTCGCGCAGCACGACGAATCCGTGGTCGAGCACGGCCTGGCGCAGATGCTCGATCTGCCGCGGGTCGCTGTCGGCGGCCAGCGGTCCGGGATCGAGTTCGATGCCGAATCGCCGTGAGGAAGCCGTCGATTTCTTTGCCAGCACGCCGGTGCCTCAGTCGATGGTCGCACCGGTGACCTTGACGACATTGGCCCAGTACGCGGTTTCGCTCTTGATGCGTGCAGCGAACTGCGCGGGCGTCAGCGCCATCGGTTCCGCGGCTTGTTCCGTGATCAGTTTGCGCATCTCGGGGCCCTCCATGATCCGGGCGATCTCGCGGTGGAGCCTGTCGATCACCGGGCGGGGCGTGCCCGCCGGCGCGAAAATGCCCACCCAGGAGTTGATACTGTCCAGGCCCGCGATTCCCTGTTCCCCGAGCGTGGGGACGTCCGGGAACAGCGGACTGCGCTTCGCTGAGGTCATCCCGATCGCACGCAGCTTGCCGCTCTGCAGGAAGCCGACCGTGCTCGGCCCCCCGGCGCAATACAGGTGGGCGCGGCCGGCGAGCAGATCGATCGTCGCGATGGCCCCGCCCTTGTAGGGAACGTGCGTGATGTCGAGCTTCGCCTGGCGCTTGAACCACTCGCCGCACAGGTGCGGGGTGGTGCCGTTGCCGGAGGAAACGAAATTCAGCGTCCCGGGCTGGTCTTTGGCGAACTTGATGAATTCACTGACGCTCTTGGCGGGAACCGAGGGCGGCACGACCAGCATGTAAGGCACCAGGGCGAACAGCGACACCGGCGCCAGGTCGGTCTGCGGATCGAACGGCATTTTCTTGCCGTATATGCTGGGCGAAATGGTGATGGTTCCGGCCGCCGCCAGCAGCAGCGTGTAGCCGTCTGGCACGGACTTGGCCACCAGGTGCGCACCCACGACACCGCCGGCACCCGGCCGGTTGTCAACGACGATCGGCTGGCCGAGATCCTTGCGCAACTGCTCTGCCATGGCCCTGCCGAACACGTCGCTGCTGGTCTGTCCCGGCGGGAAGGGGATGACCATACGCACTGGTTTGCTGGGCCATGCCTCGGCTCCTACGGCTGCCGGGCACGAGCCGAAGAGTAGCAAGAGTGCGACGAACGGCACCAGTGGGGATCGATGAGCATTGAGCGAGCGCATGAAACCGTAACCCTCGAAGAAAATGAGCCGGGGCGCAGCAAACTACAGCGCGCACCAAGGCAGTTTAGCAAAGGTCACCCGCATGACAAGCTCTCCATCAGGTGGTCAGGCGCCGGTAGATTTCCGCGACCTTCAGCGGCAGCCGGGTGACGTCCTCCACCAGCGTCCAGTTTACCGCGCCGTACAGGTGGGGCAGGTAGTCGCGCGCTTCCTTGTCGATGGTGACGCAGAACGGATGGATGCCGCGACGGTGCGCTTCAGCGAGCGCCTGCCGCGTGTCCTCGATGCCGTATTCGCCGCGGTAGTGGTCGCTGTAATCGTCCGGCTTGCCGTCGGAGAGCGTGACCAGCAGCTTGGTGCGCGCGTCCACGCGGTCGAGCAACGTGCTGAGGTGGCGGATGGCCGCGCCCATGCGCGTGTAATCCTGCGCCTTGATGCCGGCAATGCGCCCGCGCACAGCATCGGAGTACGGTTCGTCGAAGCGCTTGATGCGGTAGATCTCACAACGCTGGCGCGTGACGCCGGAAAATCCGTAGATGGCGTAGCGGTCGCCCAGGATCTCCAGCGCCTCGGCCAGCAGCACCAGCGCTTCGCGCTCGGCGTCATTGACCCAGCCTTTGGTCGAGCCGCTCATGTCGACCATGAACATGACGGCCATGTCGCGTTCGGCCTTCCTGCGCTTCACCATCAGGCGTTCGCTTAGTTCCGCGCCCGTGCGCAGGTCGACGCAAGCAGCCACCACGGCATCAAGGTCCAGATCGTCGCCGTCCGGCTGAGCCCTGAGCAGTTTGTCTTCGCCGCGCAACTGCTCGAACGTTCGTTTCAGGCGACGGACTTGCGGGGCGTACCGGGCCAGCGTCAGGCCCACGAAGTCGGGGTCTCCCGCTCGCACGTCGGTCTCGCGCAGCGTGCACCAGTGCTTGCGGTAGTGCCGCCGCTGGCAGTCCCATTCGTCGTAGCGGAAGATCCGCGCGTCGCGCGCGGGGGTGTGCATGGTTTCCGCGGCGGGGGGCTCGCCGTCAAAGCGCCGATCGGGGTGATAGTCGTCGGGTGCCGGTGCGAGGTAGTCATGCGGCACGTCGCCCAGATCCTGGTCGATCGAGTCCAGCAGGCGCGTGATGTGCGCAGGCACGGCGACGTGCGCGCCGCCGAGTTGCAGACGGTAGCGGGCCTGGCGCCCGGGCTCGGTGGCGGTTTTCTCCAGTCCGATGGAAGGGGCCGCTGAGCCCACGGTTCCGGCGTCCCCGGTCTGCGGCTCCGGCGTTTGCGCTGGCAGGCCGCTCGCCAATTCGCCCAGCGCTTGCTGCAGGGCCGTTTTTTCGTGCTCGATGCGTTCGCTGCGGGCCTGCCCGGCGCGATCCAGCCGCAGTCCGCCCATCCAGAACCAGTGGTCGGGCGACAGCTCGGCATACAGCATGGCGAGGACGGCGAGCGTGTTGGCGGCGGTGGCCTCCGGCGTCAGCAGCGCCGCACAGGCGGGGTGGGGCAGCGGGCGCGCGCCGCGCAGGGCCGTCAGCTCGCGGGCGAGGCCCGGCAGCAGGCGTGCGACGGCGGCATCAAGGCGGATCGTCTCCAGCATCTGGAAGAGTACCGTCGCGCGCGCCGGATCCGGGTAGGCCGCCAGCACCTTGCCGGCATCTACATTGAAAGTACCGTAGCGGGTCTGTGCCCAAAGGTGGGTCGCCAGGCCCTTCCAGGCCAAAAAATTCCGCTCGCGGGTGTCGTACAGCACCATCGCCGGGGGCAGGTACAGCGACTCGGTGTCGGTCCAGGCGTCGCCTTCGGCGATCCGCAGCCGCCGGCCGGCGAGGCCGCACAGGAAGAGGTCCAGCAACGGCTTCACCTCTTCCAGCGTGACCATGGCGGCACTGCCGCTGCCGAAGCGCACGGCGTCGTGGAGCGCCGCGATTCCCGAGGCGAGGCCATTCCGGTCATAGGTGTCGAGCGCATGGACCACCCAGGCTTCGGCGCCACGGGTGTCCAGGCGCAGGAGCACGGGCGGGACACTCGCGGCGAACTGGTAAGCGAGTTCCTGATTGGTACCGCACAGGATGCCCGTCCAGTGCAGGGCCCAGTCCTGCGCGGCGGCCGGGAGCGTCACCAGCGCCTCGGCCAGCGGCCGGCTGGTGCGGCGCGGAGAGAGCACCGGGTTCAGCAGCGCGTCGAGCAGCGCTTGCAGTTCCGCGACGGTGCGCGATGCCTCAGAAGAGGGCGGCGGCGAGCTCATCGATGGCCCGCAGCATCTCCGGGTCGTCGGTCAGGGCGCGGGCGACCGCGGCGGAGCAGGCGGTGCGCGGGGGAATGCCGCGCACGATCAGCTTGGCCGCATGCACCAGCAGGCGGGTGGACGCGCCCTCGTCGAGCCCGTTGCCTTTAAGGTTGCGCGTCATGTCCGCGAGTCGCAGCAGGCGCTCGGTCTGTTCGGCGTCGAGGCCGGATTCGGCCATCACGATTTTCTGTTCCAGCGCGGGCAGCGGGTAGCGGAACTCGATGGCGACAAAGCGCTGGCGCGTGCTTTGCTTCAGCTCCTTGAGCACGGACTGATAACCGGGGTTGTACGACATGACGAGCACGAATTCGGGCGGCGCCTGCAGGAGTTCACCGCGCTTTTCCATGGGCAGCATCCGCCGGTCGTCGGCCAGGGGATGAATCACCACCGTGGTGTCCTTGCGCGCTTCGACCACCTCATCGAGGTAGCAGATCGCTCCTTCCCGCACCGCGCGGGCGAGGGGACCGTCCATCCACACCGTTTCGCCGGCGGTGATCAGGTAGCGCCCGACCAGATCCGCCGCCGTGAGGTCGTCGTGACAGGACACCGTCATCAGCGGCCGCTTGAGCCGCCACGCCATGTGTTCGATGAAACGGGTCTTGCCGCAGCCCGTGGGTCCTTGCAGCAGGACGGGCAGGCGTGCCGCCTGGGCCGCCTCGAACAGGGCGATTTCCTCGCCCACCGGTTCGTAGTAGGGCTCGTGTTCGATGCGGCGGGCTGCAGAGACGAGATTGCGGGTGGCGAGTGAGGCGACCTTGGACATGACGAAGTGGCGGGCGAGGTGGCGGCGAATGCGCCGGTCAAGGGTAGCATGCGCGTGGGTGCGCCGAGCACCGCCCTGGCGCTGCGGCAGGCCGGCGAATGCTGCTATGATGATTGCGCAAGCGATTGAACCAATTCCGAAGTTCCGATTATTCCTTCGTATCTCAGCTTCTTGATGCCGATCAATCAGCCGGTGCCGGCGATGACGCCGCCGCCGCGCGCCGCGGGCGGCGTGTTGCTTCGCACGGCAGGCAGCCGGCCCAGACGGGCCGTGCTCTGCGCGGCGCTGCTGCTGCCGGGTGTCGTGCAGGCGCAGGCCTTTCTGGGGCGCATCGATCCCTTCAACACGGACGCGGGTGTGTCCTCTGCACCCAATCTGCGCTGGGAGTCGACAACGGCGCTGCCCGTGGTGCCGCGGCCGCCGGCCGCCGAGCTCCCGGCGGCCGGCGTCACGCTGACGCTGCCCGAGCTCACCGAACTCGCGCTGCGCAATAATCCGCTGACGCGGCAGGCCTGGTTTGCCGCGCTGGCCGCGGCCGCGGGCATCGGCATCGAGCAGGCGCAGCGACTGCCGCAGATCAGCGCGAACTACGTGTGGCAGCGCAGTGAATCCGCGGGCCAGACTGGCACCCAGATCAACTGGATTACGCGCTGGGGCCCATCCGTCACCTTGTCCTATCTGCTGCTGGATTTTGGCGCGTCCGCCAATCAGGTGCGGGCGGCGGAGTTCACCACGCTGGCGGCAGCGCTCTCGCAGAATCGGGTTCTGCAGAACGTGGTGTTCCAGACGGAGCAGGCCTACTACACCCTGCTGGGCTCGGATGCGCTGGTGCGGTCCAATGAGCTGTTCCTCAAGAGCGTTCAGACATCGCTTGACGCGACCCAACGGCGCCGGGAGGCGGGACTTGCCACCGTCGCCGACGTGTATCGCGCCGAAACCCAGGTCGCGCAGGCCCGGCTCAACCTGACGCGCAGCCGCGGCGACAAGGAAAAGGCGCGAGGACTGCTGGCGTCATCCGTGGGCTTGCCGGTCAATGCCTTGCCGCCGGTGCAACTGCTGGACGGCGAGCCGCGCGTCGGCGAAACGAAAGAGTCCCTCACGGAACTGCTGGCGCGGGCCAAGGGCACGCGGCCCGACCTCATCGCGGCCGAAGCGCAGACCCAGGCCGCGAAGGCCAACGCCGTGGCGACCGCGCGCGCGGCGTTGCCGACCATCAACGTGTCCGCCACCACCGGGACCACGCTTTACAACGGCAACCGGCCTTCCACTGACACCAACATTCTGTTGTTCACACTCAACATCCCGCTGTTCCGCGGATTCGGCGATACCTACGCGATCCGGCAGGCAGAGGCGCGCGCGTCACAGGCCGCCGCCGCCCGCGACGCGCTGTTCCAGCAGACCGAACTCGAGGTCTGGCAGTCCTATTTCGACGTGCAGACGGCGGCCGACGGCATCAGCAGCACGGCGGTGCAGGTGCGCGCAGCCCAGCAGACTTCCGAAGCCACGCTGGCGCGTTACCGGGCCGGCTTCGGTTCGCTGCTCGATCTCATCACGGCGCAGGTGGACGAGTCCAACGCACGGGTACAGCGGATCCAGTCCTTTCTCGACTGGTTCACGGCCGTGGCGCGGCTCTATTACTCAGTCGGTGTCAACGACACCATGGTGCAGGCGATCCAGCAAAGATGAAACGACTCGGCATGGCGGCGATGTTCGGCGCACTGTGCGCGCTGGCCTACGGCGGCTGGTGGTGGTGGGCCCAGGGCGGTGCAAGCGAAGGGGACGGTAAAAAAAAGGGCGGCAAGGGCCGGCCGGCGCTGGTGGTGAAGGCCGTGAAGGCGGTGGTGAAGCCGATGCCGGTCCTGATCGAAGGCGTCGGCACGGTCGAGGCCGAAAACAGTGTGCAGATCCGAGCCCAGGTGCCGGGCGTGCTGCAGGCCGTGCTGTTCAAGGAAGGCGACATGGTGCAGGCCGGGCAGGTGCTGTTCCAGATCGACCCGCGCACCTTCGAGGCGTCGTACAAGCAGACGCAGGCCGCGCTCGCACGCGACCTCGCGCAACTGGAGAACGCCAAGGTGCAGCAGGACCGGCTGGAGCCGTTGCTCAAGCGCGAGTTCATCACGCGCCAGGAGTTCGACGTGGCGGTGACCTCGGTCAAGTCGCTCGAGGCGACCGTCGCCGCCGACCGCGCGATGGTGGACCAGTCCCGCATCCAGGTCGAGTTCGCCCGTATTCGCGCGCCGATTTCGGGCCGTACTGGCGCGCTATCGGTGAAGGCCGGGAACTTGGTTCCCGCGTCGACGGGCTCGTCGGGAATCCCGCTCGTCACCATCAACAGTACCGATCCTATCGTCGTCGGCTTCAGCATTCCGGAACGCCAGCTCGAGGGCATCCGGCGGCAGCAGGCGGACAAGGAGATGCGCATCGAGATCCTGCCCGACCGCGGGGGGCCGCCGGCGGCGGAAGGCAAACTGGTCTTCGTCGACAACACGGTGACGCCGCAGACCGGCACCGTGCTGCTTAAAACGCGGGTCAGCAACGGCAAGGAATTGCTGTGGCCCGGGCAGTTCGTGAACGTGCGTGTCGTGCTGCGGGTGGAGCCCGAAGCGGTGGTGGTGCCCGAGGTGGCGGTGCAGCCAGGGCAGGAGGGACCTTTCGTCTATCTCATCGACGCCGACAACAAGGTGCGCGTGCAGCCGGTCAAGGTGGCGCGCCAGATCGGCGGCGAAGTGGTAATCGCCGAGGGCGTTAAGGGGGGTGACCTGGTCATTACCGATATTCCGCAGGCGCTGACGCCGGGCGCCACCGTGCAGCTCGCGGGCGCGGAGGGCGAGAAAGGCGGCAAAGGCGGCAAGGGCAAAGGTGGCAAAGGCAAAGACCGCGAGAAAGCCGCGGACGGGGAGCCGGCAAAGGCTGCCCCGGAGGGCAAACCCGGTGCTGAGCCGCCCGCGAAGGGCCTCAAGGACGGAGGAGGCAAGTCATGAACCTGTCCCGTATCTTCATACACCGGCCGGTGGCGACCTCCATCCTGGTCGCGGCGATCGTCATCTTCGGTTTGATTTCGTTCTATTCATTGCCCGTCAACGACCTGCCCAACGTCGATTTTCCGACTATCCAGGTCACGGCCGAACTGCCCGGTGCCAATCCGGAAATCATGGCCTCGACCGTAGCGACTCCGCTCGAACGCCAGTTCAGCCAGATCTCAGGTGTGGACACCATGAATTCGGTGAACACCACCGGGCGCACGCGCATCACCTTGCAGTTCAGTCTTGACCGCGACATTGACGCCGCCGCGCAGGACGTGCAGACCGCGATGTCGCAGGCCATGCGGCGGCTTCCCGATGGCATCGACGCCCCGACTCTGCGCAAAGTGAATCCCGCCGACAGCCCCATCCTGTTTCTCGCCCTGACGGCCAAGACCCTGCCGATGCAGGCGCTCGACGAATTCGCGGACTCGCACATCGCGCAACGCCTGTCGACCGTGTCGGGCGTGGCGCAGGTGGTGGTGTTCGGTTCCCAGAAATACGCGGTGCGCGTGTTTCTGGACCCTGACGCCATGGCCAAGCGCGGGCTGGGGCTGGACAAGGTCGTGTCCGCCATCCAGAACGCCAACAGCAACCTGCCGTCGGGCGTGCTGCAGGGCACGGCGCGAAACTTTACCGTCAAGTCCTCCGGCAAGCTTGAGCGTGCGGCCAGCTTCAACGAACTGATCGTGGCCTACCAGGGCGGCATGCCGGTGCGGCTGGCGGACGTCGGGCGCGCGGAAGACAGCATCGAGAACGTCAAGATCAAGAGCTGGCTGAACGACGACCGCGCGATCATCCTCGCCGTCTACCGCCAGCCGGGCGCCAACACCGTCCAGACCGTCAGCAAGATCCGCGCCCTGTTTCCCGCGATCGAGCGCGAGGCGCCGCCGGGCGTCAAGATCAGCGTCGTCAACGACCGCGCCGAGTTCATCCAGAGCTCGATCAACGAGGTGGAGTTCCATCTGCTGCTGTCGGTGGTGCTGGTGGTGCTGGTGATCCTGGTGTTCCTGCGCAATGCGCGCTCGACCCTCATCACCGCATTGATCCTGCCGACGTCGGTCATCGGCACCTTTGGCGCCATGTACCTGCTGGGTTTCAGCCTCAACAACCTCTCGCTCATGGCCGTCATTCTGGCCGTGGGCTTCGTCGTCGATGACGCGATCGTGGTGCTGGAGAACATCACCCGGCACATGGAGATGGGGAAGGACCGCATGCGCGCGGCCCTCGAAGGCGCGCAGGAGATCGGCTTCACCGTGCTCTCCATGACCCTGTCGCTGGCGGCGGTGTTCATTCCCATCCTATTCATGCAGGGCATCCTCGGCCGCCTGTTCCGCGAGTTCGCCGTCACCGTGGGGGTGGCCGTGCTGGTGTCCGGCGTGGTCGCGCTGTCGATGACGCCGATGCTGTGCAGTCGGATGCTGAAGCCCGAACTCGAGCACGGCAAGAGTCACGGCCGCGCCTACCTGCTGTTCGAGCGCGCCTTCGATGCGATGCGCGACTTCTATGGCAGGACCCTGCGCTGGTCGATGGGCCATCGCGGCCTCATGCTCGCGCTCTCCGGCGTCATCCTGGTCGCAATGTTCCTGCCGCAGTACGGCCTTTACGCGCTCGTTCCGCAAGGGTTCATCCCACGCCAGGATACGGGCGTGTTCTTCGGCAACACGCGGGCGCCGGAAGGCATCGCCTTTGCCGAACTTGAGCGCCGGCAGCAGGCGGTCGCGGCGATCATCGCGAAGCACCCCGACGTCGAGGCGGTGATGTCCACGGCGGGGCAGGGGGTGGGCGGTGTCACCGGCGACAATCTGGGCCGTGTGGTGGTGCGCCTGAAAGCCAAATCGGAGCGCAAGCTCAACGCCGACCAGATCATCCAGGAACTGCGCCGCTCCTTTTCCAGCGGCGCGCAGGGGTTGCGGGTGTTCATGAACAACCCGCCCGCCATCAATATCGGCGGCCTGATCAGCACCAGCGACTACCAGATGGTCTTGCAGGGCACCGACCTCAAAACGCTGTATGGCCCGGCCCAGGACCTGGAAGCCAGGCTGCGGGAGTCGCGCATCGTGCAGGACGTGAGCACCAGTCTCGAACTGCGGAACCCGGAAATCCAGATCAGCATTTTGCGCGACCGCGCGGCCACGCTGGGGGTGAGCCCGCAGCAGATCGAGTCGGCGCTCTACAACGCCTACGGCGGGCGCCGCATCAGCACGCTGTACGGTGCGGCCGATCAGTACGACGTGTTGCTCGAACTCGACAAACGCTTTCAGCGTGATGCCAACGCGTTGCGTTCGCTGCACGTGCAGTCGAGCGGCGGCCAGATGGTGCCGATCAATGCCGTGGCGGACGTCAGGATCGGCGTGGGTCCGGTTTCCGTTCAGCACTATGGCCAGTTGCCTTCCGTCGTGCTGTCGTTCAATCTGGCGCCCGGTGTGTCGGTCGGCGATGCCGTGAGCCAGGTGCAGGAACTCGCCAACGGCATGCTGCCAAGCGGCGTGAACGCGACCTTCGCCGGCAGCGCCAAGGCTTTCGAGGATGCGTTCCGCACGCTTCCGCTCCTGCTGCTCGTCACGATTCTGGTGATTTACATGGTGCTCGCCATCCTCTACGAGCACTACGGCCATCCCCTAGTCATCCTGACCGCACTTCCCTTCGCGGGGTTCGGCGCCCTGCTGATGCTGCTGATCGCCGGTCAGGAGCTGAACGTGTTCAGCTTCGTCGGCATTATTCTGCTGGTGGGATTGGTCAAGAAGAACGGCATCATGATGGTGGATTTCGCGCTGCAGTTGCAGCGCGAGCAGGGCCTGCCGCCCGCCGAGGCGATCGTCCAAGCATCGATCATCCGGTTCCGCCCGATCATGATGACGACGATGGCGGCAATTTTTGCCACCCTGCCCCTCGCGTTCGGCACGGGTACTGGCTCAGAGATGCGCCAGCCGCTCGGCATCGCGGTCGTCGGCGGCCTGATCTTCTCGCAAATGCTCACGCTCTATGTCACGCCCACCTTCTACGTCAGCATGGAACGCGGGTTGCAGTTTCTCCGGGAAAGACGCGCGCGCAGGGCGCCGGCGGTGCAAAACCTTTGACGAACGTACTCCCGATGGGTATCATCCTCTCCCTCGATCGCGGGGTGGAGCAGTCTGGCAGCTCGTCGGGCTCATAACCCGAAGGTCGCAGGTTCAAATCCTGCCCCCGCAACCAACAAGAAAACGCCGCTAACCTGATGGTCAGCGGCGTTTTTTTGCGCTCCGTCGAAAATACGATCCGCGCGCTGCCCAAGAAATGGGCTAGAGCCCATCTGTAGCTCGAACGTATCCCACGGGCTGTCCCGTTCTGCCCAAAAAAACAGCGTTTTTGACCTTCAGTGCACGTAGCCTAGGCAATTTCTGTTCGGGTCACATGGACCCTGCAATCATGGGCGGATATTTTTAAAGG
>Ga0163144_10001895_pt1 | contig 48880 bp, 48 predicted proteins | sample OliLak19BULKMAT1_FD_123175 | JGI IMG/M metagenome (GOLD analysis project Ga0163144, IMG submission 123175) | Freshwater microbial mat bacterial communities from Lake Vanda, McMurdo Dry Valleys, Antarctica - Oligotrophic Lake LV.19.BULKMAT1 | ecosystem: Environmental > Aquatic > Freshwater >... | reverse complement strand
GCTCGCCGTCGAGGGCGGAAGATCACCAAACAGCGCTGCTGGCGTCGGCGAAGAACGGGAGGTCTCGATGCTCATGATTCATCGTACACATCCCCACGCCGATTAGTTCACAGGTTCTGAGAGGTCCCGTCGAGTCATGGCCAAGCTGCGTGTTGCCGTCTCCCCCGACGTCGTCAGCAAGGAAGGCACACCGATCTACGATCCGGCGGTGCTGAAGCTGCTCGATCACCCGCGCATCGAATGGTCGTATCTCAAGCAGGACGTTCCCATCGTCACGCCGGAATTCGCCGCGCAGTACGACGTGCTCTGTGCGATGCTCGAACGCGTGACGCCGGCGAGTTTCGCGCGCGGTGATCATCGCTTGCGTCTGGTCTCGCGCTTCGGCGTCGGCTACGACACGATCGACGTGCCGAGCTGCACCGCCAATGGCGTGATGCTCAATATCGCACCCGATGGCGTACGCCGCCCCGTCGCCACCTCCGTGATCACCTTCATGCTCGTCCTGGCGCAAAAGCTCCTCATCAAGGACCGGCTGACCCGTGAAGGCCGTTGGGCCGAGAAGACCAGCCATATGGGCGTTGGTCTCACCGGTCGCACGCTCGGTCTCGTGGGAGTCGGCAATATCGGCGCGGATGTCTTCCGGCTGGCCATGCCGTTCGATATGAAGCACATCGCCTATGATCCGTTCGCCCAGCCCGAGACGCTCGAAGGCCTCGGCGTGGAGATGGTCTCAAGCCTCGATGAAGTCATGCGGCGCTCCGACTTCGTGTCGATCAACTGTCCGCTCAGCGTCAAGACCCGCGGGCTCATCGGCGCGCATGAACTCGGCCTGATGAAGAAGACGGCCTACATCATCAACACGGCGCGCGGCCCGATCATTCAGGAGAACGCCCTCTATGAGGCGTTGCGCAGCGGCGCAATCGCCGGCGCGGGGCTCGACGTGTTCGAAGTCGAGCCGGCGCCGAAGGAGAACCCGATCTTCAAACTCGACAACGTGGTCGTGACGCCACACGGGATTTGCTACACGGATGAGTGCTTCACCGGCATCGCGCGCAACACGTTCGAAGCCGTGCGCGCGCTCGCCGACGATGTCGCGCCGAAATACCTCGTCAACCGCGATGTCCTGACTCACCGGGCCCTCGCGGGCATCCAACGCTGAAGGGAACCGACATGCGCAGCAACCCAGTCAAGACCAAGATCATGGCCGGCGGCGCCGCCTTCGGCGCGATGATCTTCGAATTCTTCTCGCCGGGCATTGCGCAGATCTGCAAGGCTGCAGGGGCCGAGTACATCCTCTACGACATGGAGCACACGGCGATCAGCACGGAGACGCTGCGCCAGCAATTCGCGATGTGCCGCGGCATCGGCCTGGTGCCGATGGTTCGCGTGCCATCGACCGAGTACCATTTCATCGCTCGGATGCTCGATGCCGGTGCGATGGGCATCATGGTGCCGATGGTCGATACCCCGGAACAGGCCGCGTTCATCGCCGCTTGCTGCAAATATCCACCCGTTGGCCGGCGCGGTGCGGCTTTCGGCGTGGCCTACGACGACTTCACGCCGGGCCCGGTCAAGGAGAAGATGGCTGAATCCGACGCGCGCACGCTCGTGATCTGCCAGATCGAATCGGCGATCGGCGCGCAGAATTGCGAGGCGATAGCGGCCGTGCCGGGCGTCGATGTGCTCTGGGTCGGGCATTTCGACATGACCAACTTCATGGGCATACCGGCGGAGTTCCAGAACCCGCGCTACCTCGACGCGATCGAGCGCGTCGTCGCGGCTTGCGCCAAGCACGGCAAGATTCCGGCGATCATGTCGGCCGACGAGACTTGGACGCGCGACTACCTCGCCAAGGGCTACCGCCTGATGGCCTATGGAATCGACTGCACGATCTATCAGAAGGCGTTGGCTCAGGGGCTCGACGTGATGAAGGCGACGGCCCGCGGCCTCGCGCGGGCGCAAGCGAAGAGTCGCAAGCCGGCGGCCAAGGCGAAGGTGAAAGCCAAGGCGACGAGCGGAGCCAAGCGATGAGCGGCGTCCTGGTCATCACCGGCGCCTCGCGCGGCATCGGTGCGGCGCGCAAGGTCGCCGAGGAGATCGCGGAGGCGGCGGTGTTTCTCGCGTCGTCGCGCGCCTCGTACATTCGCGGCACGACGATCGACGTGACGGGCGGACGTTGAGCCCGGCGTTCGGCTGATCAGCGCTCACGGCCAGCCATGGCGCAGTTCCGGCATCTCTTCGAACCCCTCACTCTACGCGGCGTCGAGATCCGCAACCGCATCCTCTCGACCGGTCACCAGACCTATCTTGCCAAGGGTGGCCTGCCGACGGCGGATTTCGTCGCCTATCACGAGGCGCGCGCACGAGGTGGCGCCGGCCTGATCATCACCGAGGCCGCGCGGTTCCACGCCACGACCTTCACCGATGCGCCGGAGATCATCGTCGCCAGCGACGACTGCATCCCCGCGTTTCGTACACTCGCGCAAGCCGTGCATGCGCACGGCGCCCGCCTGTTCGGCCAGCTCTCGCATCCCGGTCGCCTGTCGCGGCGCGTGCAGGGCGGTTTGCGCGGCGTCGCCTATGCGCCATCGGCGATCCCCGACAATCGCTTCCACACCATGCCGCGCGAGATGCCGGTCGCGATGATCGAGGAACTCGTCGATGCCCATGGCCAAGCCTCGCGTCGCCTCGTCGAGGCCGGTTATGACGGCATCGAAGTCGCCGCGAGCCTCGGCCTGTTGATCGCGCAATTTCTCAATCCGGTCACCAACCGGCGTACCGATCGTTATGGCGGCAGCCGCGAGAACCGCATGCGCTTCCTGTGCGAGTGCCTGGGCGAGGTGCGCCGGCAGATCGGCGACGCGCGCGTCGTTGGCATCCGCATCTCCGCCGAGGAGATCGAAGCCGATGGGCTGGAGCGCGACGAGATCACCGGCATCTGCGCAGAGCTCGCGCGGCTCGGCCTCGTGGACTACATCAACACCACCATCGGATCGATGGCCGGGCTCGGCGGCTCGGTGCATGTCGTGCCGCCGATGGAGATCGCGCCGGGCTATGTCGCGCCTAGGGCGGCGACGCTGAAGGCCGCGACGGGCCTCACCGTCTTCGTCGCCGGACGCATCAACCAGCCGCAACTCGCCGAGCAGATCCTCGCCGCGGGCCAGGCCGACATGTGCGGCATGACCCGCGCCATGATCTCGGATCCGGAAATGCCGAACAAGGCGCGGACGGGAAGGCTCGACGAGATCCGCGCGTGCATCGGCTGCAATCAGGCCTGCATCGGGCATTTCCATCAGGGCTACTCGATCTCCTGCATCCAAAATCCGGTGACGGGCCGCGAGCGTGTCCTCGCCGCACCGGCGCCGATCACCCGAATTCGGCGCGTCCTCGTCGCCGGCGGCGGGCCCGCGGGCATGAAGGCCGCGGTGGTCGCCGCCGAGCGCGGGCACCAGGTCGTGCTGTGCGAGGCGAGTGCGCGGCTCGGCGGCCAAGTGCTGCTTGCCCAGCGCCTGCCGGAGCGCGCGGAGTTCGGTGGCCTCGTCACCAATCTTGAAGGCGAGTTGAAACGCGCCGGTGTCGAGATACGGCTGCGCACACGCATCGACGCCGCCGCCGTCGCGGCCATCGCACCGGATGCGGTGATCGTCGCGACGGGCGCCACGCCCTACGCGCCCGAGATCGAGGGGCGTGACGAGGGCCATGTCGTCGATGCCTGGGCGGTGCTGACAGCCGAAGTCAATCCGGGTTCGCGGGTGCTGGTCGCGGATTGGCGCTGCGATTGGGTCGGCATGGGTGTCGCCGAATTCCTCGCGCGCAATGGCCACCAGGTGCGGCTCGCCGTCAATGGCACCCACGCCGGCCAGCATTTGCAGATGTATCACCGGGACCATTGGGCGGGGAAGCTGCACAGGCTCGGGGTCCAGGTGATTCCCTATGCGCGGCTCTTCGGTGTGGATCGCGAGACCGCCTATCTCGCGCATATCGTCACCGGCGAGCCGATCCTCTGCGATCAGGTCGATACGGTCGTGCTCGCTGCCGGCAGTCATTCGGAGACCCGGCTCGAGGACGAGCTCGGAACGCTCGGCGTCGCGTTGCATTTCGCGGGTGACTGCCTGTCGCCGCGCTCCGCGGAAGAGGCGGTGTACGAGGGGTTGCTCGCGGGGCGCGCCGTCTAGCGACAAACGAAAAACCGGTTCCGTGTTCCGAGTTTGCTCGGAACACGGAACCGGTTTTTTAATCCGGTAGTTTCGCGCGCTCAGCTCTTCACGATGTAGTCCGGCGTCAGTCGGCTGAGCACTTCCGCGCCGCGCTCGGTGATCGCGATCGTGTGGCCGAGCGACATCGCGAGATTGCGCTCCGCATCGATCAGGATGGCGTGCAGGAACAGCACCATGCCCGGCGCCGCGGGCAACGGATTGCCGGAATAGAGCATCGGCGGCACGTCCATCCAGGTCGGGCGATAGAGCGCGCCCAGCGAGTAGCCGCACGCGGACATGCGCGAGGCGCCGAAGCCCGCGGCGTCATAGACTCGGCGATGTGCGTCGTCGATCTCGCCGAGCGGTCGCCCGGGCCGCGCGGCCGCGGTCATGGCCGTGAGCGCGTCGCGCGTGACCTCGAACATCCGGCGCTGCTGATCGTTCGGCCGGCCGATCGCGATCGTGCGCATCAGGCAGGCGCAGTAATGGCGATAGCTCGCCGCGAACTCCATGGTCAGCTGATCGACCGGATCGAGATGGCGAAAGCCGGTTGCGCTGCGGACCAGCAGCGCGCGTTCGCCCGAGCCCAGCACCGGGCCGGAGGGCGGCGGATCGCCACCGCCGGCCAGAATCGGCGTCGAACCGGCCGCGGCGATGTCGCCCTCGAAGGCGCCGGGCCGGGCGGCGGCGAGCATCGCCTCGAGTGATTGATCCGCGAGTTCGGCGGCGCGGCGGACATAGGCGAGCTCTGCGGGCGACTTCACCAACCGCAGCGTGCGAACCAGCGCCGAGGCGTCGATCAGTTCGCACCAGCCCGCGAGACGCCGGCGCACGAGCTCGTACTTGTCGGCGGTCAGGCCGAAGGCGCGCAGCTCGACGCCGATGCGCGCGCCCTCGAGCCCTTTCTCCGCGAGGATCGCCTGCAACTCGCGCGATGGGTCCGCATCCTCGGCGTCGTACCAGAGCCGGATGTCGGTGATCGTCGACGTCCGCCGCGCCTGCTCGAGATCCGGCCGCCGCGTCAGGAGGGTGATCGGCGCCTCGTCGGCCGTCACGACCACGCATTGGAAGAACACGAAGCCGCTGGTGTCGAACCCGGTCAGGTAGAAATGGCTCTCCTGCGCGAAGAGCAGGATCGCGCCGAGGTCGGAACGTCGCAGGGCCGTCCGAGCCGCCGCGACCCGGGCGTCGAACTCACTGCGATCGAAATGAAGAGCCATCGCGCTTCCCCGCTGCGTTATGCGCCCCTCTGTGCCCGGGTGCGGGTGCCGATGCAATACTGACGCTGCGCCGGCGTGATGGCTTGACTCCTGGGGAGTGGCCGGCTGAACTCGCCACAGGAAAAAAATGCGGCACGTCGGTAGAGCCGTTGTGATTCAGGGAGTGCAAAATGAAGAAATTTCCATGGCTGTCGGTTTCATTCGCGTGCATGGCCGCGTTGGCGGCGAGTGATGCCCTCGCGCAGCAGAAGTCGATCACGATCTCGTCCTGGGGCGGCGCGTTCCAGAAGGCGCAGCGCGAGGCTTGGTTCAACACCGTCGAGAAGGAACTCGGCATCACGATCAAGGAAGAGACGACGCAGGGTGTCCAGGACGTGCGCGCCCAGGTCGCGTCGGGAAAGCCGACCTGGGATCTGACGACCCAGGGCTACTCGACCTGCGCGCTGCTCGAGAAGGAGGGGCGGCTCGAGAAGCTCGATGCTGCGATCGTCAATGACCCGGGCGTGCCGAAGGATCTCAAATCCGACTATTGCATGTCCCAGATCGTCTATTCGGTTGCGATCGGCTGGCGCAAGAAGGCGTTCGGCGACAAGCAGCCCAAGAGCTGGGACGCGTTCTGGAACGTCAAGGACTATCCGGGCCAGCGCTCGATGCGCCGTCACCCGGTCTACAACCTCGAGGCCGCGCTGATCGCCGACGGCGTGCCGATGGACAAGCTCTATCCGCTCGACGTCGAGCGCGCGTTCAAGAAGCTCGCGAGCCTCAAGCCGCATGTCGGCGTGTGGTGGAACTCGGGCGCACAGTCGGTGCAGGTGCTGCAGGACGGCGAAGTCGAGATGGTCGGTGCGTGGAACGGCCGCATCCAGGCCGCGATGGCGGACAAGGAAGGCCGTGGCGGCCCGCTCGCGATCACCTTCGACCAGCAGATGCTGGTCTCGGATGCGTGGATGATGCCGAAGGGCGCGCCGAACAAGGAACTCGCCATGAAGGCGCTCGCCATCATGATGCGCCCCGACAGCCAGGCGACGATCTCGAAATACATCAACTACGCGCCGGCCAACACCAAGGGCTACGACACCGGGATCATCACGCCCGAGATGGCGGCCAATCTTCCCAACTCGCCGCAGAACATCGGCAAGGGTTTCTTCCTCTCCGTCGACTGGTGGGTCGCCAACCAGGACGAGATGATCAAGCGCTTCGACGCCTTCCTGCAGCAATAGCCACCGGACACGACGCCGTCGGCAGGCGCCGCGCGCCACGCCGACGGCGATTTCGTCCAGTGCATGCGCGGAGGCGACCATTCGCGACCAGGTAAGCGCCGGACTCGGTTCGCTGCCGATCGGCATCTTCAACATCACCAAGAGCTATGGGGCGTTTCGCGCGCTTGACGACGTCAGTCTCGACGTCGCGAGCGGCGAATTCCTGACGCTTCTCGGTCCCTCGGGTTCGGGCAAGACGACCCTGCTCATGGTCCTCGCCGGATTTACGCGGCCCGATTCCGGGCGGCTGACCTTCGGCGATGCGGACATCACGCTCGCCGCCCCGCACAAGCGCGGCGTGGGCATGGTGTTTCAGAACTACGCGTTGTTTCCGCACATGAGCGTGAACGGCAACCTCGCCTATCCGCTCAAGCTGCGCAGCGTCTCGCGCAGCGACGTCGAGTCGCGTGTGAGTCGCGCGCTCGACATGGTGCACCTCCAGGGGTTCGGTGATCGCCAGGTCGATCAGCTCTCGGGCGGCCAGCGCCAGCGCGTCGCGCTTGCCCGCGCGATCATCTTCGAGCCCCGCATTCTGCTGATGGACGAGCCGCTCTCGGCGCTCGACAAGAAGCTGCGCGAGGAAATGCAGATCGAGGTGCGTCATTTGCATCAGCGCCTCGGCATGACCACGGTCTATGTAACGCATGACCAGCGCGAGGCGCTGACGATGTCCGATCGCGTCGCGGTCATCGATCACGGCCGCTTCCGGCAGATCGGTCGGCCACGAGAGATCTACGAGCGACCGCAGACGCGCTTCATCGCCGCATTCATCGGCGAGTCCCACTTTCTGCCGGTCACGCTGCGCGGCGACGCCGCGCTCCTCGGCGGTCAGCCGCTCATGCTCGCCAGCAAGCCGGCCGCGATGGCGGCCCCGCTGCTCGTGCTGCGGCCGGAAAAGCTGCGCGTCCTCGCGCCGGGCGAGGCTGGCGCGGGACTCAATCTCCTGCGCGGCCGTGTCACCGAGCTCGTCTATCAGGGCGAGAGCACGCTGGTTTACGTCGATCTCGATTCCGGCCAGCGCGTCGCCGCGCGCCAGGCCGCGAGCGCCTCGGCGCCGCCGCTGCCGGAGATCGGTGGCGCGATCGCGCTCGGCCTCGCGCCAGCCGACACGATCCTCGTGCCCGACGCGCCGGCATGAGCACCGTTCTTGCTCCGAATGCCGAGGCGCTGCGCACGGCGGAGCGTCGCGAGGGGCTGGCGCTGGGCGCACTGGCGGCACCCGGCTTGCTGCTGATCGGGATCGTCGCACTGGCGCCGATCGTCTGGTTGTTCTGGCTGTCCTTCCGCACGGGCGACGCCTTCACGTTCGAACACTACGTTCGCTTGCTGCACCCGACCTATCTGTTGTCGCTGCGGACGACCTTCGAGCTCACCTTCCTGGTGACCGGGATCTGCGTGCTGCTCGGCTATCCGCTCGCCTATCTCACGGCGCAGGTCAAGCAGCGCACGGCGTCGATCCTGCTCCTCTTCGTGCTGTTCCCGGTGTGGACGTCGCTCCTCGTGCGCTGCTACGCGTGGCTCGTGCTGCTGCAGCGCCGCGGCCTGATCAACACCTGGCTGACCGACGCGGGCTTGATCGATCTGCCGCTGCGCCTCGTGCACAACTTCACCGGCACGGTGATCGGCATGGTGCACATCATGCTGCCGTTCATGGTGTTGCCGCTCTACGCGACGATGCGCTCGATCGACCGCGACTACACCCGCGCGGCGGCCAATCTCGGGGCTACGCCGACCCAGGCCTTCTGGCATGTCTACGTGCCGCTTTCGCTGCCCGGCCTCGCCGCCGGGATCATCATCGTCTTCATTCTCTGCCTCGGCTTCTACGTGACGCCGGCGCTGCTCGGCGGCGGTCGCGTGATGATGTGGTCGATGCAGATCGAGCGGAACGTGACCTACCACTCGGACTGGGGCGCCGCCTCCGCGCTCGGCGTGGTGCTGCTGGCGATGGCGCTCGCGATCTTCTGGGCCGTCGGTCGCGTCATCGGCTTCCAACGCATACTCGGAGGCCGTTGATGCTGGGTCGACCGGCGACCGAGACGCAGATCACCCACGGGCGTCGGCTGTGGCTCTACGTCCTCGTCGGGCTGATCCTGGTTTTCCTCGCGGTGCCGAGCCTGCTCGTCATCCCGTTGAGCTTCTCGGACACGCGCTTCCTCCAGTTCCCGCCGCCGGCCTACTCGACGCGCTGGTATGAGGCGTATCTCGGCTCGCGCGAGTGGCGGCAGGCGACCTGGGTGTCCTTCGCCGCCGCGTTCATCACCATGGGGGTGTCGACATCGATCGGCACGCTGGCCGCCTATGCGCTGCACACGATGCACGGCCGGCTGATGCAGGTGATCTACGCGCTGTTCATGCTGCCGCTGATCATCCCGGCGATCCTCATTGCGATCGGCACCTTTCTTTTTTACGCCCAAATCGGGCTCAACAACACGATGACCGGTATCGTGCTGGCGCATTCGGTGATGGCAATCCCGCTGGTCGTGATCACCGTCGCCTCGGGCCTCAAATCCTACGACATGAACCAGGAGAAGGTGGCGCGCAGCCTCGGCGCCAGCCGGCCCTGGGCATTTCTCACCGTGACGCTGCCGCAGATCAAGCTCTCGGTGATCACCGGCGCGCTGCTCGCCTTCATCACCTCGCTCGACGAAGTGACGATCTCGCTGTTCATCGCCGGCGGCGACTACGCGACGATGACCAAGCGAATGTTCAACGCGTTGCGCGACGAGATCGATCCGACCATCGCCGCGATCTCGACTCTGCTGATCGCGCTGTCGATCGCGCTTCTCGCGATGAGCCGGCTGGACGAGCGCCGGAGCGATCGTCCACAACGCTGAGGCGGCGCCTGCGCCATCAGATTGACCGGCCGCGGTACATCCCCGAGCATCGCGTCTTCACTTGGATCGGAGATCGCCGATGTTGCATCGTTCAGTCTTCGCGGTCCTTGCCGCCCTCGCCATTGCGTTCGGCGCAGCGCCCGCGGCTTGGGCCGGGCGTGATGTTCTCGCGGTCGATCTCGTCGACGAGCCATCGTCGCTCGACCCGCTCATTCAGTGGAACCCCGACAGCTACTTCGTCCATCGCAACACCTTCGACAACCTCGTCACGCGCGATGGTGATGGCAGGAATATCGCCAAGGGACCGTAGCCGGCGCAGCTCGTCAAGCCGTCGATCGTGCCGAAGGCTAATGTCGAGGTAATCGGGCACGACGAATTCATCCTGAATTCGATCGGCTCGGGGCCGTACAAATTCGCAGCCTGACAGCACGGCGTGCGCGGGACCCTTGACGCCAACAACGATTACTGGGGCGGCAAGCCGGGTCTTCCCAAGGCGGAGTTCAATGCGGTGCGCGATGTCGCTACCCGCGTCGCCAATCTGCTGGCGGGCGCTGTGATCGTGGGGACGGTTTTCGCCTGGCCCGGGTTGTGGACGCTGGTGCTCGTGCTCGGCGTCGCGCCCCCGACGCCGAGTTGGGGCGGTATCATGAGCACGGGGCGCAACTGCCCGACATCCGCCTGGCGGATCGCGACGTTTCCAGGCTTGTGTCTGTTTCTGCTGATCCCGTCCGTGAACATGATCGGCGATTGGTTGCGTGATCGTTTCGATCCGCGCACGCCAAAGGAGTGAGATTGATGTTCGAGCAGGAGTTCAAGGACAAGATCGTCATCGTGACGGGTGCTGCCGGCGTCATCGGCCGCTGGATCGTGCAGGGCTTCGCGCGCGCCGGCAGCCGGCTGGTACTTTCGGATCATCGCCCCGATGTGCTGGCCGCGGATGCGGCGGCGCTGGGCCTGCCCGCCGATCGCGTGCTCACGCATGCGACGCAGCTGCAGGACGCGGCGGCGATCGCCGATCTCGTGAAGGCGACGGTCGCGCGTTTCGGCGCGCCGGACATCGTGATCAACAATGCGGGCGTCTATCCGTCGGGCTTCCTGCTCGACATCGACGTCGCGGAATGGGACCGGATCATGGATGTCAATCTGCGCGCGCCCTTCGCGCTCACGCGCGAGGCGGCGCGCGCCATGATCGCGGCCGGCAAGGGCGGTTCGATCGTCAACATCTCCTCGGGGGCGTCGCGCAAGATGCGCTCGACCGTCGTGCCATATTGCGTCTCCAAGACCGCGCTCGATCGCCTGACCAAGGGATTCGCGCTCGAACTCGCGCCGTTCGGGATCCGTGTCAATGCGCTGGAGCCTGGCTGCGCGCCGGGCAGCACCGTCAGCCCGCTGACCGAGGCTCATGTCAAAGCGACGGCGGCGGCGATTCCGCTCGGCCGCGCGGCGACCGCCGCCGACGTCGACAACGGCGTGTTCTATCTCTGCTCGAGCCTCGCCAGCTTCGTGACCGGCACGACGCTCAGCGTCGATGGCGGCAATTCGATCGGCACAACCGCTGTCCATCAGGAGAAGAAGACGCCGCTGTGACCGCGACAATCCTGGAAGTTCGCGATCTGACGGTCGCAATCCATGGCATCCATGCGGTGGATGGCGTGTCGTTCACGCTGGCAGCGGGGCGCAGCTAGGCGATCGTCGGCGAGTCCGGCTGCGGCAAGAGCTAGACGGCGCTTGCCATCATGCGGTTGCTGGGTCCGTGGTCGCGATCTTCGCCAACCCGCGCCATCCCTACACGCGGCTGTTGTTGCGCCCGATCCCGAAGCTGGAGGGAAAGCGGAAGACAAGCTTGCCGTCGATCGACGGCACCGTGCCCGATCTGCGCGATTGACCGAGCGGCTGCCGCTTTCGCGCGCGCTGCCCGCTCGCCTCAGAAATGTGCACCGAGGCGGCGCCACGCTCTGCGTGAAGGCCGTCGACGTCTCCGTGCGCTCGCGACCGAACCCTGTCGCCACGACGAGCCACGCCTGCTGGGTCGCGAGCGGCAGATCGCCTGTCACCATCGCGCCGTGTGAGGCGCGTCATCCCGCGAGCTTGGCCGTGATCCAGGTGACGACGGTGTCGCGATAGGGCGCCATCACGCTTTCGACGCGCGCATTGGCGCCGAGTGTGCCGCGCCACTCCAGCGTGCGCGGGCCGAAGACCGGCGCATGCCCGAGGGCGGGCAACATCGCGTCGATGATCGCGAGAGTTGCCGGGAAGGCGCAATCGACGATCGACGGATCCGCCCCGACGGCATGCGGCCCGCGACGATCGAGCGCGTCCTCGAGCAGATCGAGCTTGCGTGCGATCTCGCTGCAGCGTGCAGCGACCAGCCCCGCATCGCGGGTCGCGGGCGCCAGCTGTGCAAACAGCGCCCTGACATGGGGCTCCAGATGAAGGTCGTGGAACCGGACGAGGTAGCGCGCGCGGGCGCGTTCGCGCGCCGTGCCAGGCAGCAGGCTCGGTTGCGGAAAGCGCTCGTCCAGATATTCGACGATGGTCGCGGACTCGCTCACCACGAATTCACCATCGACCAGCGCCGGGATGGTCCCGAGCGGCACGATCGCCCGATATGCCGCGCTGCGGTAGCTGCCGTCGGGCGGCAGGCGCAACTCGGGCATGAGCCGTTTGAGAGCGCAGGCGATGCGAATACTCGCGCTGTAGCTGGACAGCGGCATGCAATAGAGGATCATGATGAAGCAGGGTAGTCTCGGCTGCCGCGGCCGGGAAGCCGTACGAAGCACGGGCAAGGGAGATTTCAGGAATGGCCACGCAACTTCGCGAGAAACTCGAACTGCGCACGCTGGTGGGCGATTTCGGTGTCGAGGCGCTGGGCATCGACATCTCGCGGCCGTTGGATCCGGGCGTTCGGGCCGAGCTTCGCGCCGCCTTCGGGCGTCATCGCGTCCTGGTCGTGCGCGGCCAGCGCCTGTCGCCCGAGGCGCATATCGAGTTCAGCCGGAATTTCGGCGAAATCGAGGTGCATGTGCTCAACGAATATCACAAGGCGAAGTACCCGGAGATCTTCGAGCTCTCGAACATCGGCCCCGACGGCAAGCCCAACGCCGTGCATCCCGATACCGGCACGCTGTTCTGGCACACCGACGCGTCGTGGCGCGCGAAGCCGGCGCTGGCGACGATCCTTTACGCCGAGCTCGCACCCAAGCACGGCGGACACACGATGCTCGCCGACATGATCGGCGCGTACGAGGCGCTGGGTGCGGCGGAACGCGAGCGCTTTGCGAAGCTGCGCGCGCTGCATGATCTCAACATCTCGCGCCTCAAGGCGGGATATCCGAATCTCAACGAGACGCAGAGCAAGGAAGTGCCGCCTGTGGAACAACCCGTCGTGCGCCTGCACCCGCCGACGGGGCGCAAGGCAATCTATCTTGGCAGCCACGCGCAGGAGATCCTGGACGTGCCGCCGCTGGAGAGCCGTGGGCTGTTGGAGCGCATCACGAATCACTGCACCGAGCCGCGCTTCATCTACGATCATGTCTGGCGGCCGGGAGATCTCCTGATGTGGGACAATCGCGCCACCATGCATCGCGGCACCGAATACGATCCCGCGCAGGAGCCGCGCCTCGTTCGGCGTACCGTGATCAAGGGCGACGCGCCGATCCCGGTGAATTGAAGACGCGACGCCGGAGCAAGATGAGGCTCACGAGCGCCAAGGCCGTGAACACGGCGAGCATCGCCCATGCCTCGTTGATCGCCGTGATCAAAGCCGTACGCTCGATCATCGGCCGTACGAACTCGGTGGCGGTGGCGTCGACGGGCTGGCCGATCCGATCGCGAAACAGCTTGAGCGGCAACCCGATCAGCAGTGCCGCTGTCTCGTCTCCGGCGAGCAGGCGCTGGGCGATGCGCTCGGCATGAACCGGCGCACGGCCGTAGAGCACGGTGTCGATGAGCGCGAGGCCGATGGCGCCGCCGAGATTGCGCATCAGATTGAACAGGGCGCTCGCATCGGCGATCGCCGTGCGGGCGAGATGGCCGAGCGCGATGCGCGTGGGTGGCAAGAGGCAGAACATGATGGCGCTGCCTCGCACGAGCTGCGGCCAGAACATCGCGGCGAAACCAGTCTCGCTGGTATGGAATGCGCCGAGGAAAAGGCCGCACGCGAAGCAGGCGAAGCCGAAGGCGCTCAGCAGCGCGGCTGTGTGGCGTCGCTCGAGGAACACGGCGAGCGGCGCGGTCACGAGCTGCGCCGCACCGGTGACCAGCATGATCTGGCCGATCTCGAAGGCTTCGTGCTGGCGCACGAAGGCCAGGAATACCGGCATCAGATAGACCGATCCGAACAGCCCCATGCCGAGGACGAAGCTCAGCACGCAGCCCACGGCGAAGCGCCGATCGGCGAGCAGGCGCAGATCCACAACGCCGCGATCGGCGCGCAGCGTGCGGCGTATGAACGAGGCTGCGCCGAGGGCGCTGAGCGCGAGCAGGCCGAGCACCGGAGCGGAGAGCCAACCGCTCTGCGGCGCCTGCTTGAGTGCGATCTCCAGACTCGCGAGCGCAGTGATGACGCTGCCCAGCGCCAGGATATCCAACGTCCGGAGCTGCGCGAAATCGCCGCGCTCGCGCGGCAGCAGCGCCGCCCCGAGCGCGACCGCTGCGATGCCCGGTGCGACATTGATCAAGAACAGCCATCGCCATGACAGCGTGTCCGTGATCCAGCCACCGACGATCGGCCCAATCGTCGGTGCGAGCACGGCAAGCACACCGGCGATCGTGGTGGCAACACCTTGCTGGCGCACCGGGAAGAGCAGGAAGACGGCGGCGAATACGGCGGGGATGAGCGCGCCGCCCGCAAAGCCCTGGACGATCCGCCAGGCGATCAGCGCGGCGAAGCTCGCGCTCGCGGCGCACCCGATCGACGCGAGGGTGAACAGCGCCAGGGATGCGCAGAACAAGCCGCGCATCGACAGCACGCGCGTCAGCAGGCCAGTGAGGGCGATCGCGACGACCTCGGCAATGAGGTAGCTGGTCTGCACCCAGCTCATCTGATCCGGTTGGAGCCTTAGGGCTGCCTGCATTGTCGGCAGAGATGTGGCGACGATCTGGATATCGAGGATCGCCATGAACATGCCGACGCACATCATCGCGAAGCCGCCGGCGGTGGCCCGCGTCACGCGGTCGGGACCGGCCGGCTCATCCATCGGCGAGCGCAGCGTTCTCTGCCCGGATGCGGATCGCCAGGACCAGCGCATTGAGCAAAGAGAAGATCACCGCGTAGCCGGGCAGGCCGAGGGCAAGCGGTAGGACGGCGATCTCACCGGCGACGACGGCATAATTGGGATGCTTCATGAAGCGATAGGGGCCGGTTGCGACGGGTGCTGCACCCGGCAGCACGAGGATCCGCGTCGTCCAGCGCGCGCCGAGCGTCAACAAGACCCAGGCGCGTGCGACCTGCAAAGCGCCGTAGATCGCGATCCAGCCCAGCTGCGGCGATGCATCCGTGACGAACCACCAGAGTCCGCCGAGCCATGCGACATGGACCAGGATGAGCAGCGGATAATGACCGGGCGATTTCTCGACGGCGCCCTGCATGCGCAGCAGGCGCATGTTGCGTCTTGCCCAGAGCAGTTCGGCGCCGCGTTGCAGCGTCACCAGCGCGAGCAGCGCGATGGCCAGACTCATGCAGTCCTCGTCAACGCGACACAGGCCGCCGTGAAGCCCGGACCCATCGCCGTGAGGACGACGCGTCGCGGCAACCCGGCGCGCAGGACCCGCTCGAGCACGAACAGCACGGTTGGCGCCGACATGTTGCCGTGATCGGCCAGCACGCCGCGCTCGTGGTCGAGGCTGCCCGGTGCGAGCGCGAGCGACGTCTCGAGCGCCGTGATGACCTTGGTCCCGCCGGCGTGGCAAACGAACCGATCGACATCGCGGGGATGCAGCGCGATGCGCTCGAGGATGCCGGCGACGGCAGCGCCCATCTTGGCTGCGGCAAAGGATGGGATCGCCCGCGCGAAGATGACGCCGAAGCCCTGGGGGTCGACATTCCATCCCATGATGTCGAGCGTATCGGGCCAAGTGTGTTCGCCGCCGCCGTCGATCGTCGCCAATCCGCCTGTGGCCGTCGACAGCAGGCAGGCCGCCGCACCATCGCCGAACAACGCCGTCGCGACGACGTTCGCTTTCGTGAATTCGTCGAGCCGGAACGCGAGCGAACACAGCTCGACGGCGACGAAGAGCACGAGCGAGCCCGGGCGTGCCTGAGCCAGCCTTGCCGCGATCGAGAGGCCGGAGACGCCGCCAGCACAGCCGAGTCCGAAGACCGGCACGCGCGCCACGTCGCTGCGAAAGCCGAGTTCGACGAGCACGCGTGCTTCCAGGCTCGGCGTCGCAATCCCGGTCGAGGACACGGTGACGATCGTGTCGACATCGCGCGCCGTGCGCCCCGCCGCGCGCAGGGCCTTGCGCGTCGCGTCGACGAAGAGCGCGCCACCGGCTTCGAGATAGACTGCCGTGCGTTCGGGCCAGCCACGCGCTTCGGCATACCAGGCGATCGGCCGGACCGCCTGGCGCTGCGTGACTCCTGCAGTCTCGAATACCGTGGCGAGCCGGTCGTAATCGGCGAAGCGGCTCGCGAAGAGCGCGCGGGCCGTCGCGGCAACATCGGTTTGCAAGAGAACATGCTGTGGCACGGCCGTCGCCAGCGCCAATAGTGCAACCGAGGGGGTCATTCTGTTGCGATTAACTGCTTCAGTCATCTCGACAGTCAAGGGCGCGACGGACTGCCGCGATGGTCCAAAGTTCAATCCGAGCTGCCGCGCGCCAGGTCCGCCGCGCCGACGAGCCCCGCAGCCGCACCGAGCGCGGCTGGGCGCAGGGCAATTCGATAGAGCGGATCGAGCGTGGCGATGCGCGCATTGAGCGCGTCGGGAAAGCCTGGGGCGAGGCCGAGTCCGCCGCCGATCACGATGACGTCGGGGTCGATGATCGTCTTGAGCGTTGTCAGCCCAGCGGCCAGCGCGTGCAGGCCATCGGCCAGGAGATCCTCGGCCCAAGCCTCGCGTGCCTGAGCGGCGCGCCAGATCGCCGTGGCATCGACGACGTGGCCGGCTTGTGCGGCGGGGCGTGCGAGGCCCGGGTCCGGCCGCGTCGTCCTCGAGGCGGCGGCCGAGTTCGCGCTCGAGCGGAAAGCCATCGGGCACCGGGAGCGTCGCGGGATTGGCCGCCGACCGGCACAAGCCTGCGATCACGCCGCTGACGGCCGCGGCCGCGCTACCGTAGCGTCCGCGCAGCGGCGCTGTCGCTTGAACCACGGCGTCGAGCCAGAAATCGGGACCGCCGTCGCGCGGCGTTCCGAATCGAACGACGTCCGTGACCTGCGGTCCCTCCACGAGTGCCGCCATGATCTTGGCGCCGCCGATATCGATGCCGAGGATAGGCTCGGCGGCGGGCGCGGCCGACGCGATCGCATCAGCGAACCAGCGGGTGATGTGTTCGGGCCGCGTGATCGCGGAGCCGACGACGACCGCAAAGGCGCCGGCGCGCATCGCATCTCGCACGAGGTCCGGCGTGTTGAAGCGGCCCTCGGCGAAGACCGGCCGCGCCAAAGACGCGGCGGCGGCGACGAGCGCGAGATCCGGCGCCTCGGGCACCGGTCCGGGTCCGACATAGCCGGAGAGACGGGCTGGCAGGAGGCGATCAGACCACCACGGAGTCGAGCGAGGAGGGAATTGGAGTCACGGCGCGAGCTCGATCTCGCAACGGCGCCTGGACGATTCGAACGCCGCCTCGATGCAGGCCACGACATTGCGGCCGGCGTCGCCATCCGCCGATCGCGCCGCCGCGGAAGCGGATGATCAACTCGGCGAGATCATCGACCGGCATGTCATGAAAGCGCGTCGCGACGCCGGCATAGCCGCTGCTGGCGGGCTCGCCGACGAGCCAGAGCAAGCCATCGAGGGCGTGGATCCCGGCGTTGAACAGCATCCCGCCGCCGCAGGCGGGATCGAGATGCCAAGCCTGCCGGTGGGGCTCCATCCAGAGTTTCAGCAGCGCCGATCGTGCAAAGTACACCGCGCCGAGCTCACCGCTATTCAGCATCGTTTTGGCCGCGATGATGCGCTCGCAAGCGCGGCCGATCGCCTGGGCATGCGGCTCGCCGACCCAACCCGCTCCGATGATCCCGAACCCGAGACTCAAGCTGTCTTTCGTCACCCGGCCCTCGCTCCACGCTTGGCATCGTTGACGGGATTTCCTACAAATCGACATCACCCGTGAACAAGCGAGCGCACAACCGCAGATGAGTGCGACGCGGATCCTCAGGCCACTCGAGCGCCCGCCGCTGCTGCATGTTTCCCTTCAGGACAGCCTGAAGCGCCACATCGTCGAGAACGCGCTGAAAGGCGGCGACATCCTGCTGGCCGAAGCGATGCTTGCGCGCAATCTCGGCGTCAGCCGCAATTCCGTGCGCGAAGCGGTGAAGGCGCTCGAATCCCTTGGCATGCTGGAGACGCGGCGCGGCATCGTCGTGTTCGTGCGCGCCTTCTCGTTCGATGCGATGATCGACAATCTGCCCTACGCGCTGGGCCAGTCGCTGCGCGACATCGAGGAGATCATCGAGTTCCGCAAGACGCTCGAGGTCGCGATCGTCGAGCGCGCGATCGAGCGGATTTCGCCGGGTGACCTCGTCGCCTTGCGCAAGATCCTCGACGAGATGCGCCACAAGGCCGAGCGCGGCGAGAGCTTCGCGCTGGCCGGCCAGGCCTTTGACAGCCTGCTCTTCCGCGTTCTCGACAACCGCATGCTGACGCGGATGATCGAAGTGTTCTGGCTCGCCTTCAGGCGCGCGGCCGAACTCATCGACACCGAGAACCCCGATCCGATGCAGACCCATCGCGATCACGAGGCGATCGTCGAGGCCGTCGAGCAACGCGACGCCAGCCGCGCGCGCGAGCGCCCCGCGCGTCGCTACCACGGTATCTCGACGCTGATCGCCGCGGCGAAAGCGTCCGGGTCCAAACATCCATCGACAGGAGAGGGAAGCGCATCATGACCATTGCAGCATCAGCATCGCGTCGGACCGCGCCCGCGGCCGGCCCTAGCGCGAATGGTGCGCGCGCGCCTGCTCGAACTGCGTGAGCGCGACTTCGTGCTCGCTGCGCGCAACATGGACGCCGGCACCGCGCATCTCGTCTGGCGCCATGGTCTGCCGAACACGCTCGATCTGCTCGCCGTGATGGCGGTCAATTTCGTGGGCGATGGCCTGCGCGACGCCTTCGATCCGCGTTCCGAACTCACCTGACCAAACGGAGAAACACGAATGGCTCTTCCCTCGCGCTTTCACGGCGTCGTTCCGCCGGTCGTCACGCCGCTGACCAGGAATTTCCAGGTCGACTACGGCTCCTTCACGCGCGTCATCGAGCATCTGCTTGCCGGCGGGGTGCACGGGCTCTTCATTCTCGGCTCGACCAGCGAAGTCGTGTTCCATGACGAGGCGACACGGCGCGCGATCCTCGAACACGCCGTGAAGATCACGAATGGCCGCGTGCCGATCCTCGCCGGTGTGATCGACCCGACGACAGATCGCGTCATCGGCCATGCGCGTGCGGCGAAGGCGATCGGCGTTGACGCGATGGTCGTCACCGCGCCGTTCTATGCGCGCACCAGCCAGCCCGAAGTGCTCGATCATTTCCGCTACATCCACGAAGCCGTCGACGCGCCGATCATCGCCTATGACATTCCCGTCTGCGTCCACACCAAGCTGGGGCGCGCCACGATCGTGACCTTGGCGCGAGAGGGCGCGATCGCCGGCGTGAAGGATTCAAGCGGCGACGAGGGCGGATTTCGCTATCTGCTCTCCGATCTGGTCGACAAGCCTGGCGTGTTCCTGATGACGGGCGCCGAGCTGACCGTCGACGGCATTCTCCTCGCCGGCGCGCATGGCGTCGTTCCCGGCCTCGGGAACGTCGACCCGCATGGCTATGTCCGGCTCTACGACGCGGCACGTCGTGGTGATTGGGTACAGGCGCGCAAGGAACAGGATCGGCTCAGCCGGTTGTTCGAGATCGTGCGGGTCAGCCTGCCGCGCACCAGCGCCGGCTCGGCCGGCGTCGGCGGTTTCAAGACCGCGATGCGTCGGCTCGGCATCATCGATACCAACATCATGGCGCGGCCGCAGCGCTCGCTGAACGACGAGGAAGCGAAACGGGTCGAAGCGATTCTCCGGGATGTCGGCTTGATCTGACCCACGATGGCCGGCGCGACGCCTCTCCTGGAGATACGCGGATAGCGGACGGGCTTCACGCGGCCTGGCGAGGAGATCGTCGCGGTCGATGATCTCGATATGACGATCTGTGCGGGCGACACGGTTGCGCTGGTTGGCGAGTCCGGCTCGGGCAATTCGGTGACCAGGCCTTCGATCATGCGATTGCCCGCGCGACGATCGGCATGGTGCTGCAGGAGCTGATGACAAGTTCGAACCCCGTCCTGACGATCGGCGATCAGATCAGCGAGCCGCTGCGCGTTCATGAAGGACTCGGCCTCGACGCGGCGCGCACGCGCGTGCTCGCGATGCTCGCGGCCCTGGGCATCCCCGATCCCGAGCGCCGCATCGGTGCCTATCCGCACGAGTTTTCCGGCGGCATGCGCCAGCGCGACTTGACGGTGCTTTCGGGCACGGCCCTGCGACCGCTGCGCCCGCAACTGCGATATGTCTTCCAGGATCCCTTCGCGAGCCTCTCCGCGCGGATGGCCGTGGCCGAGATTTTCACCGAGGGCCTCGCCATCCAACGCATCGGGAATCAACGCGAGCGTTTGCAGCGTGTGGAAGAAGCATTGCGCGCCGTCGAGAAGTCCAGGCGCAGATCGTCTATCTGCTGCGCGATCTGCAGCCGAGCGGTCGGCTGACCATGCTGCTGATCTCCTACGATCTCGGTGTGGTCGAGTTCCTCGCCGATCATGTCGTCGTGCTCTATCTCGGCCGCGTGATGGAATCCGGGCCGAGCGATGCGATCTACACCTCTTCGCGCCATCCCCATACGCGCGCCCTGCTGCAAGCGGCGCCCGGTCATTTCACGAACTGCCTCTACGAATAGGGTCGGCGACTCAGAGCGTCGGATGCTCCGGCTGGAAGCCGAGTCCGATGAACCGCCCTGGCAGATCTCGAAGGATGGGCATGCGCGTGAGCAGGCGCAGCGCCAGCGGGGCTTCGATCGGCCCACGCTGCGACAGCGCCGGCGCGATCACGCGGTTCTGAATGATCAGTTGGAGCCGCTGGGTCAGGCGCGTCGGGCGCTCGCGCCTGAGCTGCACGCTGGCGAGATCGGTCGGCGTGACGCCGCCGCGCTTCAGCTTTGCCGCCAGAATATTCGCGGTCGCCACCGCATCCTGGATTGCGAGATTCACGCCGACGCCGCCCACGGGCGACATCGCATGCGCCGTGTCACCGATGCACAACAGCCCGGGTTGCCACCATCGACGCAGGCGATTGACCTGAACGGTGAGGAGCTTCACCTGCTCCCAGTCTCGGATCTCCTCGGCGCGTTCGCGATCGACTGGGAGCAGAGCGGCGAGCGCCGTGCGAAACGCGGGCAGTCACGCGCCGCGCAGCTGCGCATCGGCGCCCTTCGCGATCACGTAGGCGCACTGCCAGTAATCGCCGCGATTGAGCATGATGAAGATGCGTCCGGCATCGAAGCGGCCTTGCGTCTCCGCCGTGTCGCCAGGGTGGCGCGACAGGCGAAACCACAGCACATCCATCGGCGCACCGAAATCCTCCGCGATGAGACCGGCTTGCGCGCGCAGCGTCGAGGCGCGGCCATCGGCGGCGACGATGAGATCGGCTCGGATGTCGATCGCGCCTGCGGAGTTTCGCCCGCGCAGCCCCACGACCCGCTCGTTCTCGCGCAACAATTCCTGCGCTTCGCCTTGCATGATCAACCGGAACGACGGAAAGCCTCGCGCCTTGCGCGCGAGGAAGGCGAGAAAGTCCCATTGCGGCATCATCGCGATGAATCGCGCGTGGCATCGCAGGCGCGAGAAATCCGCGAGCGTGATCACCGTGTCGCCGAACTGCGCGGACAGCCTCGGCACGGGTTGATGCGGGAGTTGCAGGAACTCCTCAAGCCAACCCAGCTCATGCATCACCTCCATCGTCGAGGGATGGATCGTGTCGCCACGAAAGTCGCGCAGGAAATCGCCGTGCTTCTCGAGCGCTACGACATCGACGCCCGCACGCGCGAGCAGCAGCCCGAGCATCAGGCCGGCAGGCCCGCCGCCAGCGATTGCGCATTGCGTGGTGAGGGCGTCGCGCGTCATGGCATGGACCCTCGCGCAAACCGGAGAGGGGGACAATCCACTGTCCCGTCACCGCCTGATCGCAGCGATGTCGAAGGGGGCGGTCTGATAGAGCTGGTTGATCCAGTTGCCGAGCAGCAGATGGGCGTGGCTGCGCCAGCGGTTCTTCGGCTCGCGCGCGGGGTCGTCCTTGGGGAAGTAGTTCCGCGGCAGGGCAATCGGCTTGTTGGCCGCGAGGTCGCGGCGATATTCGTCGTGCAGCGAATTCGAATCGTATTCGATGTGATTGAACATGTGCAGCGCGCGGTGGGCGGGATCGTCCAGCAGGCAAAGCCCCGTCTCGTCGGATTCCATCAGGACCCGCAGCCCGCTGCCTTCCGGAATGTCGGCGCGCCGGACCTCGGTCCAGCGCGAGACGGGGACTGAGAAATTGTCCGAGAAACCGCGCAAGTAGGGCGAGGCGGGCGCCAGATTGCGGTGGCGGAAAACGCCGAAGGCCTTCTCGGGCAGCGGATGCTTGGGCATGCCGTGGAAGTGATGGATTGCAGCCTGCGCGCCCCAGCAGATGTTGAGGCCGGCATGCACATTCGTCTGCGTCCAGTCGAAGATCCGCCGCAGCTCGTCCCAGTAGGTCACCTGCTCGAACGGGATCGTCTCGACCGGCGCGCCGGTCACGATGAAGCCGTCGAAGCGCTCCGACCTGATGTCTTCCCAGGATCGGTAGAAGGAGATGATGTGCTCCTGGGAAGTATTGCGCGCGACATGGTTCGTGATCTTCACGAGTGTCAGCTCGACCTGCAGCGGCGTCGAGCCGAGCAGCCTGGCGAATTGCGTCTCGGTCTTCGGCTTGTCGGGCATCAGGTTCAGGAGCCCGATCCGCAACGGCCTGACGTCCTGGCGCACGGCCTCGGCCTCGCGCATGACCATGACGCCTTCCGCCTGGAGCGTGGCGCGGGCCGGGAGATCGTCGGGAATCTTGATGGGCATCGAATCTTCTCTCGCCACAAATGGGCAGCGCGTATCCGTCGCGTCGCTGCCAGAACCAAGTGACCCCGATTTGGCCTGGGGATCAAGTCGGGTGTCGCCCACATATTCGGGGACGCATATTCGGGGACGTACCCGGGGGTACGTCCCCGAATTCCCGCGGACTCAGCTGCCGCGCGCGATCCTTGCGCGTGCGACGGCGGAGGCGATCTCGGAGACCAGCACGAGCGCGACGATCGAGAGCAGGACGGCGGCGACGCGCTGGTTGTCGAGCTGCTGGACGTAGCGCTGCAGGTACCAGCCCATGCCGCCCGCGCCGAAGAAGCCGACCACGGTCGCGGCGCGGAAGGCGACGTCCCAGGTGTAGATCACGATGCCGGTCCAGGCGACGCGCACCTGCGGCAGCACGGCATAGACGAAGACCTGCAGCTCGTTGGCGCCGCTGGCGCGGATCGCCTCGACGGGGCCGGGGTCGATCGCTTCGACTTCCTCGGCGAAGAGCTTGGCCGCGAAGCCGATGCAGAACAGCGTCAGCGCGATCACGCCGGCGAGCATGCCGAAGCCGAGGATGCTCACGAACAGGATCGTCCAGATCATCTCGTGGACGGCGCGGCAGGCCATCACGATCAACCGCGCGGCGGGATAGAGCACGCGCCGGCTCGGCGTGACGTTGCGCGCCGAGCACCACGCGAGCGGAACGGCGAACAGCACGCCGAAGAGCATGCCGAGATAGGCCATCTCCATCGTGTCCAGCACGGCGCGCAGGAAGCGCGGCGTGGTGAGCAGGTTCAGGTTCGGCGGCCAGTAGCGCTCGGCGAGCAGCGCCCAGACGCGCGAGAACAGCTCCGCCAGCCGCTCGAACTTCACGTCGAGATGCACGGCCGAATAGGCGATGAACACCAGGACCGCGAGCTGGATCGCGAAGCTGATCAGCGTGTCCGGATAGCGGAATCGCGACCAGCGTCGCGGCGCGGGATTGGCCGCCGTCACGTGACGGCCTTGCGTGCGTGATGAGACAGGAGCTCGCCCAGGGCGATGAGCGCGAGGATGGCGAGGATCACCGTCGTCACGCCGGGCCAGTTGAACATCACCATCTGGCGATGGAACGTCAGGCCGAGACCGCCGGCGCCGACCAGCCCCATGATCGCGGAGCGCCGGATGTTGATGTCCCATTCGAAGATCAGCACGCCGAGCACGACCGGCAGGATCTGCGGCATGATCGCGAAGCGGAAGACCTGCAGCGTCCCGGCGCCCGTGGCCTGCATCGCCTCGATCGGTCGCTTGTCGACATTCTCGATCGCCTCGGCGGTGATCTTGGCGATGAAACCGATCGAGCGCATCGCGAGGGCGAGGATCCCGGCGAGCGAGCCGAGTCCGACCGCCGACACGAAGATCAGCGCCCACACGATCTCGTGGATCGATCGACTCACGGTCATGAGGAGGCGTCCGAGCGGGTAGGCGAGATGACGCGACGGCGTGATGTTGAGCGCCCCCAGCCAGATCACCGGCACGCAGAGGATGGCGCCGACGACCGTGCCCAGCGTCGCCATCATCAGCGTCTCGATGACCGGCACGACCAGAAGCGGTAAGAGCGACCAATCGATGCCGATGAAGCGGCCCGTCGTCTTCATGACCGCCGCGAAGCCGCCGAGCCGCGCCCAATCGGTGTCGACCACCATGACCTGATGCAGGCACACGATGGCGATGGCGGCGATCACCGCGGCGAAGGCGGCGGCGCGCAGCAAACGCAGATTGCGGTTGCGCAGGACCATCCCCAACCCGGGGGCGACGGTGAGCGCCATGTCAGAGCACCTCCATCGCGTAGATCTCGTCGAGTTTGCGGCGATCGAGCGCGGCGGTCGGCCCGTCGAACATTTTCACGCCGTCCTGAAGGCCGAGGATGCGGCTGCAGAATTCGGTCGCGAGCTGGACGTCGTGGATGTTGCACAGTACGGGCACGTGGAATTCGCGCGCAACCTCGCGGATCAGCGTCATCACCTCACGCGAGATCTTCGGGTCGAGGCTGGAGGTCGGCTCGTCGACCAGCAGCAGCTTGGGGTCCTGCATCAGCGCACGAGCGATGCCGACGCGCTGGCGTTGCCCGCCCGAGAGCTGATCGGCGCGCTTGTCGACATGATCGATCAGGCCGACGCGATCGAGCATCGCCAGCGCGCGCTCGATGTCGCCGCGCGGGAACAGCTTCACGATGCTGCGCAGCGTGCCCACGGCGCCGAGCCGGCCGGCGAGGACGTTGTCCATCACCGACATGCGGTTCACCAGGTTGAACTCCTGGAAGATCATGCCGATGTGGCGCCGTGTCTGGCGCAGCTCCCGCGTCGAGATCTGCGCGACGTCGCGCCCGTAAAGCACGATCGAGCCCGAATCGGGTTCGACAAGCCTGTTGATGCAGCGGATCAGCGTCGATTTTCCGGCGCCGCTCGGCCCGATCACGGCGCAGAAATCATCGGCCTCGACGCTGAAGCTCACGCCCTTGAGAATCTCGCGCCCGCCCTTGCTGTAGCGGGCGCGCAGATCCCGGACCTCGAGGATCGCCATGGGCGGAGCAGCCCGGTCGATCAGCCCCGCTTCTTCTTCGCTTCCTCCTCCGCCTTTCGCAGGTCGCGGATGATGTCGTAATCCTTGGCTTCCATGGGCACGAACTTCACCGACTGCAGGTTCTGGAGGAACTTCGCGGCCGACGGTTCGTTGTGCAGCCCCAGGAACGTGCCGCGGATCTTCTCCTTGAGGTCCGGGCAGAGCGTGCCGCGATAGGTGAACGGATCCTGCGGCACGAGGCGAGAGGTCCACAGCACGGTGAAGTCCTCGGCCTTGGCGAGATTGCGCTGGATCACGTTGTCGAGACGGTGCGTCGCGACGAACGCAGCGTCGGCCTTGCCCTCGGCGACCGCGATCGCAGATTTGTCGTGGCTGCCGCTGTAGACGACCTTGCTGAAATAATCCTCGAGCTCGATTTTGCCGATCTGATCGGCGAATTCGACGCGCGGCAGTAGATTGCCGGACGTGCTGGCCGGGTCGGCAAGCGCCACGACGGAACCCTTCAGCGCCTTGATGTCCGTGAACTTCGTGCCCTTCTTCGCGATGAGCACGGCGTGATAACCCGGGCCTTCCTGTTGGAAGATGCCCTTCGACTTGGCGTAGGTCGCGAAGACCTCGATGTTCTTGCTCTTCTCGTTGCCGATCACGTAGCTCGCCGGACCGTGCACGGCGATGTCGACCCAGTTGCCGAGCATCGCCTCGATCACCGAGGCGTAGGAGGTCGGCATGTAGAACTCGATCTTCTTGCCGGTGTTCTTCGACAGCAGGTCGATGACCGGCTTGTAGAGCGTCAACTCCTGGATCGTTTCTTCGGTCGGGATGATCGAGAACCGCAGTGCAGGTGGGTTCTCGCATTGCTGTGCGTTCGCATTGCCTGCGGTGGCGATCGCTGCAGCAAGCCCCAGTCCCAAGATCGTCGTCTTCATGATTTTCTCCCCCGTTTGAGTAGTCGTTTTCCGTCGCATCGGTCAGGCCAGCGCGAAATTCTCCAAGATCCGCTCGCGTCGCCCGATGAAATTCTGTCCACGCTCGCCGCCGATGGCCTTCTCCACGAAGCCGCGCCAGGCGGCATCGCCCACGCCATACGCGCTCGGCTCCAGCGCGAGCCCCATGGCCCGCAGCGTCGCCTCGAAACGATCTGCGCCGGCGCCCAGATCCGGACCGAAGATCGCCGCCAACCGCGCATCACAGGCCGCATCCTCGCCGATCGCCGCGCGCATCACCTGCGGCAGGGTGAATGAGCAGGCGATGCCGTGCGGCACGCCATGATGCAGCGTGACGTCGTAGGACAGCGAATGCGCGAGGGCGGTCTTGGTATTCGAGAAGGCCAGGCCAGCGAAGAGCGCGGCCTGCGCCATGCGCGATCGCAGCGCGGGGTCGTCGAGCCGGTCGAGCAATGCCGGCAGCACCTCGAGAATGTCGCGCGCTGCCGCTACCGCGTAGCTCGCGGAGACGGGATTGGCGTTGCGGTTCCACAGGCTCTCGAGCGCGTGCGACAGCGCATCCAGACCGGTGCTCAAGGTCAGGGCGCGCGGCAGGCTCAGCGTGAGATCGGGGTCGACGATCGCCGCCGCGGGATAGAGGCGCGGATCGGCGAGCGAGTATTTGCGCTTCGCCTCGCTGTCCCAGACCGTCGCCCAGCACGTCACTTCGCTGCCGGTGCCGGCGGTCGTGGGGATCGCGATGATCGGCAGCGGCGTAGGAAGCTCGGACTTGCCTGCGCTTTCGAGATGCGCGCGGACGACCGAGAAATCTCCCGCGCAAGCGGCGAAGACCTTGGCGGTATCGATGGCCGAGCCGCCGCCGAGCGCGACGATGAGTTCGATCCCCGCGCCGCGCAGCCGTGCACAGGAAGGGGCGAGGGCTAGGAAGTCGGGATTGGGCCGGACGTCGTCGAGGACCAGGGCCGGTGGCCCGGCGATCTGGCGTAGGCGCCCGCCCAGGGCGGCGAAAGCCGGCTCGCCATAAGTGACCACTGCATAGCGCCGTCCCGCAATGACGGTCCCCGCGCGATCGAATCGGGACGCCCCGAACTCGATCGCGACCGGATTGACGAAACTCCAACCTCCCAGCATCTCGTGTCTTCCCCTTCCCAGAAGGGGCAAGGTTCCATGCCGACGGTGCTCGATTCAAATGTATATTCGCTCTTGTTGCGATTGATGACGCAGGTGGAGGATGAGCGACACGTCCATGCCGTGCGCTTTGGCAGTCATCCCGACGTCGTCTCCCAGGTCGCGTTCGCCCCGCATCCCAGGTTGTATACCCCGAGGGCCGCGGGGTGGAGTCCTGCACCCACGCGCATGTCGTGTGCCTGGCCAAGCGCGGCTGGAAGAAACACCAACCGCGCCGAGTGCCCTGCGTGATGCGGTGGAGACGTGATGCGGTGGAGATTGCATCGCCCTGCATGCAGCCCCTAGAGTCGCGTCCCGTCAGATTCAGACGCCACATCACAGGGAGCTTGAGAGACCGATGATCCGGATCGCCACTTTTGCCGCGCTCGCCGCGCTGATTGCCGCTCCCGTCCAGGCCCAGACCAAATGGGCCTTCGCCACGCCCTATGCCGAAGGCAACTTCCACACCATCAACATCAAGCAGTTCATCCAGGACATCGAGCAGGGCAGCGGCGGCAAGCTCACCATCCAGCTGCACGCCAACGCGTCGCTGCTGCCGATGCCGCAGATCAAGCGCGGCGTGCAGTCCGGTCAGGTGCAGATGGGCGAGATCCTGCTCTCCGCCTATGGCAACGAGGATCCGTTCTTCGAGGTCGACGGTACGCCGTTCCTCGCCGACACCTGGCCGCTGGCCGACAAGCTGATGGAACTCACGCGTGAGCCGATCGCGCAGCGCTTCGAGAAGCAGGGCCTCGTGCTGAGCTACATGGTCAATTGGCCGAGCCAGGCGTTCTACTCGAAGACCGAGATCAGCAAAGTCGAGGACCTCAAGGGCGCGCGCTTCCGCGCCTACAACGCCGCGACCGCGCGGCTCGCGGAGCTGATGGGCGCGACGCCGGTGACCGTACAGTCGGCTGAGGTGCCGCAGGCCTTTGCCACAGGCATCATCGGCGCGATGATCACCTCGGCCCAGACCGGCGTCGACACGCAGGCCTGGGACTACGCAAAGTTCTTCTACGACGTCGGCGGCATGCGCACGCGCAACGCGATCTTCATCAACCAGCGCGCCTATGCCGCATTGGACGATGCGACGCGTAACGTGATCAAGGCGGCAGCCGAGAAGGCAGGCGTTCGCGGCCGAGCGGCGGCGGTCGAGGCCGAGAAAACGATGACGACGCGCCTGAGCGAGCGCGGCATTCAGGTCAAGACGCCGAGCGCCGAGTTCATCGCACAGCTCCGCGCCATCGGCCAGAAGCAGACCGAGGAATGGGCCCAGCGTGCCGGCGCCGACGGCCAGGCCATGCTCGCGAAGTTCCGCGCGAACTGACGGCGCGAAGACCAGGACGCGCGGCCTCGATCCTCGGGGCCGCGCGTCGCATTTCAAGCGAGGATGAGGCCAGCCGCCATGCTCAGGCGATCGCTCGACGCGCTGTACCTCGCCGGCGGCGTGCTCGGCGCGATCTTCCTCGTCGCGATCGGCGTGTTGATCGTCGCGCAGATCCTCGGGCGGCAATTCGGATTCCAGACACGCGGCGCGGATGATCTCTCCGCCTGGGCGGTCGCCGGCGCCGGGCTGCTGCCGCTCGCCTATACGTTCCGCCACGGCGCCCATATCCGGGTCGACCTCGTACTCGGACGCATCAAAGGCCCGTCGCGCCGCGCGCTGGAGATCCTGGCGCTCGCCCTTGCGACGATCATGACCGGCTTCTTTGCCTTCGCGACGATCGGCATGGTCTGGGACTCATTCGTCTTCGGCGAAATCGCGATGGGGCTGCTGCGCTGGCCAACCTGGATCCCGCAACTCGCCCAAGTGATCGGCGCCTTGCTGTTCGCTTTGGCATTGGCCGACGACCTCGTCGTCGTCCTGGCCGGCGGCAAACCGAGCTGGGAGCAGCACGAAGCCGGCGCGCTCGAGCGCGCCGGCGAGGAACTCTGAGCCGATGGACGCGCAACTCATCCAATCCGGCTTCGTCCTTCTGGGATTGCTGTTCCTGTTCCTCGGCCTCGGCGTCTGGATCGGCATTGCCTTGATGATGGTCGGCTTCTGCGGCCTCGTCGGCTTCACGAACTTCCCGCCGGACAAGGTGCTCGGCGACACGGTCTGGGGCGCCTCGGCGTCGTGGACCCTGGCCGCCCTGCCGCTCTTCATCTGGATGGGCGAGATTCTGTTTCGAACGCGGCTGTCGGAGAACATGTTCCGCGGGTTGGCGCCGTGGCTTGGCGGCCTGCCCGGCCGGCTGATGCATGTGAACATCATCGGCTGCGGCATCTTCGCCGCGGTGTCCGGCTCGTCTGCCGCCACAGCGGCGACGATCGGCAAGATGAGCCTGCCCGAACTCACGCGGCGCGGTTACGACCGCGCGATGAGCATCGGCAGCCTCGCCGGCGCGGGCACGCTCGGCCTGCTGATTCCGCCATCGATCATCATGATCGTCTACGGCGTCGCCGCCGAAGTCTCGATCGTGCGGCTGTTCATCGCCGGCGTGATTCCCGGGATCATGCTGATGGCGCTGTTCTCCGGCTACATCGTCGTGTGGTCGCTGCTCAATCCGGACCGCACACCGCCGCGCGATCCGCCGATGCCCTTCGCCGCGAAACTCGCCGCCTCGGCCGAGCTGATTCCCGTCGTGCTGCTGATCGGCGCGGTGATCGGCTCGATCTATCTCGGCATCGCGACGGCGACCGAGGCGGCGGCGATGGGCGTCGTCGGCGCGCTCGTGCTCTCGGCCTGGGGGCGTTCGCTCACCTGGAACAACTTCGTCGGCGCGCTGATGGGCGCCACGCGGCTGTCCTGCATGATCACCTTCATCATCGCCGGCGCCGCCTATCTGACCAAGGCGATGGCCTATACCGGCATTCCCGTGGCGATGGCGAAATGGATCGGGAGCCAGGGCTTCGATCCCTACACCATCATCGCCGGCCTCACCGCGCTCTACATCCTGCTGGGCTGTTTCATCGACGGCATCTCGATGATCGTGCTGACCACGGCCGTGGTCCTTCCCATCATTCAGCAGGCCGGCTTCGACCTGGTGTGGTTCGGCATCTTCATCGTGCTGGTCGTGGAGATGGCGCAGATCACGCCGCCGGTCGGCTTCAACCTGTTCGTGCTCCAGGGGCTGACGAACGAGAACATCTTCACGATCGCCCGCCACACGCTGCCGTTTTTCCTTCTAATGGTCGTCGCGGTGGCGCTGATCGCCGTCTTCCCGGGCATCGCCACTTGGCTGCCGACCACGATGCTCGCGCAGTGATGCGGGGCTGCGAGATCAGCGCACGGCGATCGCGCCACACACAAGGGAATTGGAATGAACGACGCGCGCATCGGTCTCGACATCGGCGGCACCTTCACGGACATCGTGCTGGAGCATGCTGGTCGTCGTGTCACGGCGAAGGTGCTGACGACCCCGGGCGACCCGGCGACCGGTGCGTTGGCCGCGATCGACGCCGGCCTCGCAGCGGCGGGCGTCGGCGCCGAGGCGGTGACCCAGATCGTTCACGGCACGACCTTGGCGACCAACGCGCTGATCGAGCGCAAGGGCGCGCGCACCGCGCTGATCACCACGCAGGGCTTCCGCGACACGATCGAGATCGGCACCGAGGGCCGGCCCGATCAATACGACACCAATCTCGACAAGCCGCCGCCGCTGGTGAAGCGGCGCCATCGCTTCGCCGTCCGCGAGCGACTCAACGCGCGCGGCGAGGCGCTGATCGCGCTCGATCCCGCCGACATCGCCGCATTGATGCCGGCGCTCGACGCCGCCGGCATCGAGAGCGTCGCGATCGGCTTCATCCACAGCTACGTCAATTCGGCGCATGAGCGCATGGCCCGCGACGTGCTGCACCGGCTGCGTCCCGACCTGCCGGTGACGCTTTCGAGCGAGGTGAGTCCCGAGTTCCGCGAATACGAACGCTTCGTCACGGCCTGCGCGAACGCCTATGTCCAGCCGCTGATGGCCGGCTATCTGCGCCGCTTCGAAACCGCGCTGACGGCACGAGGCTTCCGCTGCCCGCTGCTGCTGATCGTGTCCTCGGGCGGCCTGGCCAGCGTCGAGACGGCGGCGCGCTTTCCCATCCGCCTCGTCGAGAGCGGGCCGGCGGGCGGCGCGATCTTCGCCGCGGGCCTGGCGCGACGCGACGAGCTCGTGCGCGTGCTGTCCTTCGACATGGGCGGCACCACCGCGAAGATCTGCGTCATCGACGACGCCAAGCCGCAGACCAGCCGTGCCTTCGAGATCGCGCGCATGTACCGCTTCAAGAAGGGCTCGGGCCTGCCCGTGCGCATCCCCGTGATCGAGATGGTCGAGATCGGCGCCGGTGGCGGATCGATCGCGCGCATCGACGCGCTCGGCCGCCTCACCGTCGGCCCCGACAGCGCGGGCGCGGATCCCGGCCCGGCTTGCTATGCGCGCGGTGGAACCGAACCGACCGTGACCGACGCCGATGTCGTGCTGGGTCGCGTCGACCCGATGCATTTCGCCGGCGGCCGAATGCAGCTCGATGCCAAGGCCGCGGATGGCGCCGTCGCGCGGGCGCTCACCGGCGCACTCGGCATCGCGACGCCGGCGGCCGCCTTCGGCATCGCGGAGACGGTCGAGGAGAACATGGCGCAGGCCGCGCGCATCCACGCGATCGAGAGCGGCGCCACGCTGCCCGGCCGCACGCTGATCGCATTCGGCGGTGCAGCCCCGCTGCACGCCGCGCGGCTCGCCGAGAAGCTCGACATCGAGCGCGTGCTCGTTCCGCGCGGTGCCGGCGTCGGCTCCGCCGTCGGTTTCCTCCGCGCGCCGGCGAGCTACGAAATCGTGCGCACCCTGTACCAGAAGCTCGGCAGCTTCGAGTCGGCGCGGGTCGGCGCGGAGCTCGCGACGATCGCCGAGGAGGTACGCAGCTTCGTGCGCATCGCCGCCGCGAAGGACGCGCCGATCGAGACCTCGATCACCGCCTTCATGCGCTATGCCGGACAAGGCCACGAGATCGCCGTCGATCTGCCGGCTCCGCCCTATGCCGCCGCCGACGCGGCGCGGTTCAAGCGGCTGTTCGAGACCGCCTATGAGCGGCTCTACGGCCGCACCATCGGCGATCTCGCCGATGTCGAGATCACCGCCTGGGCGATCCGCGCCAGCGCGCCGCCGGTCGCGGACCTGGCGCCGCGCGGCGCAGCGCGCGGCGGCGCGGCGGCGGTCACGCGGCGATCCGTGTTCGACCCGAGCGCGCAGGCTTTCGTCGAGATGCCGGTCCATGATCGCGCCAGCCTCGCGGCCGGAGTCGCGATCCCAGGCCCGGCGCTGATCACCGAGGACGAAACCACGACCTTCGTCACCGCGTCCTTCGTGGCGCGCATCACCGAACGGGGCGACATCGAGCTCGTCCGCCGGAGCCAGTCATGAGCAGCATCGATCTCGGCCCCTTGCGCCTGCAGCTGATCTGGAACCGCCTGATCGGCCTCGTCGAGGAGCAGGCGCAGACCCTGATCCGCACCGCCTTCAGCCAGGCCGTGCGCGAATCCGGCGATCTCTCCGCCGGCGTCTTCGATCGCCGCGGCCGCATGGTCGCGCAGGCGATCACGGGAACGCCGGGTCACGTCAACTCGATGGCGGTCTCGATCACGAAGTTCCTGGACCGCTATCCGATCGACACGATGAAACCGGGCGACGTCTATATCACCAACGATCCCTGGCTCTCGGTCGGCCACTATCACGACGTCACCGTCGCCACGCCGGCCTTCCATCGCGGCAGGCCGGTCGCGATCTTCGCCAACACCATCCACATCATCGACATGGGCGGGCGCGGCTTCGGACCCGATGCGCGCCAGGTGTTCGAGGAGGGGATCAACATCCCGATCCTCAAGCTCGCGCGCGAAGGCGTGCTCAACGAGGACCTGCTGGAGATGCTGCGCACCAATGTGCGCGAGCCCATTCAGATGGAAGGCGACCTGCACTCGCAGCTCGCCTGCAACGGCGATGCGGCGCGCCGGCTGGGCCTGATGCTGACGGAGTTCGATCTCGCCGATCTCGAGGCGGTATCCGACCACATCGTGCGGCAGACCGAGGCCGCGCTGCGCGCGCGCATCGCCGCTCTGCCGCAGGGCAGCGTCGAGGGCATCCTCACGGTCGACGGCTACGACGATCCGATCACGCTGAAGGCGCGGCTGACCGTCGCCGGCGGTGAGATCCATGTCGACTACGACGGAACCTCGGCGGTGTCGCCCTACGGCATCAACGTGGTGATGAACTTCACGACCGCCTACACGGTGTTCGGCATCAACTGCATCGTCGCACCGGATATTCCCTGCAATGCCGGCTCCCTCGCGCCGATTCATGTCACTGCGCCGGAGAACACGATCGTCAACGTGCAGCGGCCCTATCCGGTCTCGGCCCGCCACACGATCGGACAGATGCTGCCCGACCTGATGTTCGGCTGCCTGACGCAGATCCTTCCCGACCGCGTGCCGGCGGAGGGCGCGGGCACGATGTGGAATCCGATGATGCGCGGCGGGCCCTCCGCGATCGACCCCGCGGTCGCGCGCACGACGCGCCGCTTCACGCGCAACTTCGACACCATCCTGTTCAATTGCGGCGGGACGGGCGCGCGGCCGACCAAGGACGGACTGCACACCACGGCCTTCCCCTCGGGCGTGCGCACCGTGCCGGCCGAGGCGGTCGAGAACACCACGCCGATGATCGTCTGGCGCAAGGAGTTCCGCGAGGGCTCCGCCGGCGCGGGCCGCTGGCGCGGCGGCGTCGGCCAGGTGCTCGAGATCGCCTGCGAGGACGACGCGCCGTTCTCGGTCGCGGCGATGTTCGAGCGCACCAAGTTCGCCGCGCGCGGTTTCCATGGCGGGCAGGACGGCGCCGCCGGTATCGCGCGGCTGCAATCCGGCAGCGCTCTGCGCGGCAAGGGGCGACAGAGCATTCCCGATGGCGACAGGCTGCACATCGAATTGCCCGGCGGCGCCGGATGGGGCGACGCCTTCGCGCGCGAGCCATGGCGGGTGGCGGAGGACGTCGCCGATGGCATCGTGACGCGCGAAGCGGCCGCGCGCGACTATGGCGTCGTCGTGGACGAGGATGGCCGCGTCGACGAGGACGCGACGCGGCGGATGCGAAAGGCCGGACGGGGGAAGACGCGATGAAGCCATTCCTCTATCTCTATCTCGACAACTGGCACGAACCCCAGGCGCCCAATCGCGTCGACGGCTCGCTCATCGCGGTCGTTCGACGCGAAGCAGCGGCCTGATCAGCGCATGCCCGCGTAAGCCTGCTCCAGCGTGCGGGCGATCGCGTCGCGTCGCGCATCCTCGCTCAGGCTCGCGCTGGCGAGCACGGTGTCCGCGACGCGCTTGCCGAACTGGCCAAGCGCCGCGCGTTCTGTGGCTTCGTCCGTCACAGGCGGCATCGGCCAGACCGTGTCCTGACAGAACGTCGCGACCAGCCCGTCATTGCGCACGGGATAGGGCGCGGTGGACGCGCCGCCGGCGACGGCACGGATGCCACGACGGATCAGGCCGCGCAGCATGGTGACGCCTTGGTCCGACGTCGCGAGATTCTCCATCGCATGCACCGCGACCGGCCGCTGCGAAACCAGCACCTCATAGTCGCCAGGCCGTTTCTGACGCTCATCGTAGGAGCGCTCCTCCTCGGTCTGGCCGATGAAGTCGATGCTCTGCTTGCCGATCTTGGATTTGTCGCCGAGCTTCTGCGGGTCGAGGTCGTCGCTGAAATAGCGCCACCCGATGATCTGCGTATGCGTGTCGTCGATCGGCACCATCCAGCGCGTGAAGGCGACGCGCTGCATCACCTTGCGCCGGTCGGCCGCTTCCCACACCGCGCCGCCTTGGTTCATGTTGGGTAGGATCGTCTCCGTCGACCGGTTCCAGTAATACCCGCCCCAGCGACGGTTCTGGACGTTGATCATGCCGAGCGGCGTCTGGCGGTACTCGGTCACCTGCATCGCGCCGGACGCGTCGCCGAATTGCTGCCCGGACATGCGCGTGTGCAGATAGACGACGTGGATCGGATCCTGCGTGTTCTCGAAGCACTGCAGCCAGTTGCAGGGCATGAGAATCGAGAACGGCACCGCCTCGGCGCCAAGCCGCGCGGTGTCGAAAACGGGGAAGGGCGGCTTCTGCTCGGGCGGTCCGAGATAGGCGAACACCAGACCGTCATGAACGTGCACGGGATAGGCGCCCTGGCAGAGCTTGTCGCGCATCCGGTTCGATGCTGGCTCGGCGCCCATGTTGAGGATCGCGCCGTCGATGTCGTAGGTCCAGCCGTGGTAGCAGCACGACAGTCCGCGCTCCATGGGGATGCCATACTCGAGACTGGCGCCGCGGTGGCTGCAATGCTTGTGCAGCAAGCCGATGCGGCTCGACTTGTCGCGGAACAGGACGAGATCCTCGCCGAGCACGCGCAAGGCCAGGGGCCGCTCGCCGAGTTCGGACAGCATGGCCACGGGTTGCCAGACGAGGCGGACATATTCGCCGCACGGCGTCTCAGGACCGACCTGAGTCAGCTCCGGATCCGGCGCGGCAATCTTGCGGCGGTGATAGCCGGAATAGGGCGCGGAAACATTCATGCTGTTCTCCGGGATGAATTACCGCTGGTGTCCCTCATTGGCGCCGAGGCGACGTTCCAGCAGTCTGACGAGGTACGAGGCGAGCAGGATCAAGGCGAGATATTCGAGGACCAGGAAGGTATAGATCTCGAGCGGTCGATATTCGACCAGCGAGAGTTCCTGCGCACGGCGCGTGAATTCCTGGAAGCCGATGACCGAGATCAGCGACGACATCTTGAGGACATAGACAAATTGGTTGCCGAGCGCCGGCAGGATGCGACGGATCGCCTGCGGCAGGACGATCAGGCGCAGTGTCTGCCAGCGCGACAGGCCGAGACTCTGCGCGGCCTCGGTCTGCCCGCGTGCGATCGATTGGATGCCTGCGCGAAAGATCTCGGCCTCGAAGGCGGAATCGCTGATCGCCAGAGTCAGTACGCCCGCCGTGAAGACGCCGAACTCGATACCGGCCACGACAGGCAGGCCGTAATAGACCCAGAGCAGCAGCACGAGCAGCGGCACCGCGCGGACGCACTCGACATAGACGCGATTGAATCCGCGCAACAGACGGTTGCGCGACAGGCCGGCGATCGCGATCAGCGCGCCCGCGATCACCGCGATGAAGATCGCCATCAGCGAGATCGACAGCGTCGCGCCGAGCCCATCGATCAGGAAGCCGAGATTCTTCTTGCCGCGTGAATCGAACGGCGAGACGACGTACCAGCCCCAGGTATAGCCGCCGCCGCCGCAGCCGGTGAGAAGCGCCGCGAGCGCGACGAAGGCGGCGCTTCTCATCTTCCGCCGTCGCTCAGCCCGCGAGCCATTTCTGCTCGAGCGCCTCGAAGAAGCCGTCGGCGCGCTTCAACGTCACCCATGTGTTCACGTAGTGCAGCCAGTCGGGCTCGCCCTGTGCGACGACATAGGCGAGCGGCCGCTTGTTGCGCATCGTCACGCTGCCACCCAGGACCGTGAGCTGATCGAAACGTTTCACCAGCGTCGCCGCTTCGATGTTGCTGGTGATGGTCACGTCGGCGCGGCTGGCGAGGACTTCCTGGAAGCCGGTCGCAGGAGTCTGCACCGAGCGCAGCTGCGCCTTGGGCAGCTGGCGCTTGGCCTGATCCTCGAAGATCGTGCCCATGCTCACGGCGACGCGCACGCCCTCGCTGTTGATCGACTCCCAGGATTGATACTTCGCCGCGTTCGGCTTGAGCGCCAGCGGCACCGTGCCGACATCCGCATAGGCCAGCGTGAATGCCGTCGTCTTGGCGCGCGCCATGCCGACGGACGCGCCGGAGAAGATGTCGAAGCGACCGGCGGCGATGCCGGCGATGAACGCGGCCCACTCTGTCTGCACCCATTCGAGCTTGACGCCCATGTCACTGGCGAGCGCGCCCATCGCCTCGATGTCGAAACCTTTGTATTCGTTGGAGCCGGGATCGCGGAACGACATCGGATTGAAGTCACCCGTCGTGCCGACCTTGAGCACGCCGCGCTCCAAGATCTGCGCAAGCCGCGATTTCGCCGCGGCCTGCGCCTGGGCGAGCTGCGGCGCCGCGACCGCGATGGCGCCGACCGCGCCGGTGCCGAGCAGCCTGCCGAGTTCCCGACGATTCATGACGACCTCCTCCTGAGACATTGAGCGCGCGAGCTTAGAGACCGGACGACGCGGGTCAAGCTGGCGTGGGCGTTTCCCCTACTGGCGCGCAGGGCCAGGAGGGGACGAGTTCGCCGGTTTGCACGTGGCGCAAATGTGGAGGGATAGTCGGCAGGTCCGACAGGTCATGGGGGAATCGACAGCGTGGACATCGGCGCGTGGTTGGGCGGCCTTGGCATGGAACGTTATGCGCAGGCGTTCCGAGAGAACGACGTTGGCCCCGCGGTGCTGGCGGAGCTGACGGACGATGATCTGCGTGGACTCGGCGTCTCGCTCGGCCATCGCCGGGTGCTGCTGAAGGCGATCCGCGAACTCGCCGCGCCTCGGCCTGCCGCCCAGGCATCGCCACCAGCGACGGACGCGCCCGCCGGCGGCTCCGAGCGCCGTCGATTGACGGTGCTGTTCGTTGACCTCGTCGGTTCGACCGCGCTCGCGGCGAAACTCGACCCGGAGGAGATGGGCGCGACATTGTGCGGCTGGCAGGACGCGGCCTCCGGCCCTGTCGCGCGCTTCGGCGGCTATGTCGCGAAGTTCATGGGCGACGGAATGCTCGCGTATTTCGGCTGGCCACGTGCGCATGAAGACGATGCCGAGCGCGCGGTGCGCGCCGGGCTCGCGATCGCGTTGGCGACCGCGGCGCTGCGTGCGCCATCAGGCGAAGCGCTGGCGGCGCGAGTCGGGATCGCAACCGGTCTCGTGGTGGTGGGCGAGCTGATCGGCGGGGGCGCGGCTCAGGAACAGGTGGTGGTCGGCGAGACGCCCAGTCTCGCCGCGCGGCTGCAGGCCGAGGCCGCACCGGGACAGGTGGTGATCGCCGAGGCGACGCGGCGGTTGACGACGGGGAGCTTCGATCTCGCGTCACTGGGAGCGCGTGCATTGAAGGGCCTCGCCGAACCCGCCGAGGCCTATGTCGTGCTCGCCGAGCGGCGCGCGACCAATCGTTTTGAGGCGCGTGTCGAAGGCGCGCAGCACCCTCTCTATGGCCGCGACCAGGAACTGGCGCTGCTGCTGGAGCGCTGGCGGCAGGCGAAGGCTGGCGAGGGCCAGGGCGTGTTGCTGGTCGGCGAGGCGGGGATCGGCAAGTCGCGCATCCTGCGAGCGCTACTCGACGCGCTGAAAGACGAGCCGCACACCAGGCTGCAATACCAATGCTCGCCGTATCATGCCGATAGCGCGTTCTGGCCGGTGACGCAGCAGCTCGCCCACGCCGCCGGCTTCGATGCCAGCGCCGCGCCCGAGCGGCGGCTCGACAAGCTCGAGGCGCTCCTCGTGCAAGCCGGGAAAGAGGCGGCTGCCGACGCGCCATTGGTCGCGGCGCTGATGCGGCTCGACGGCACGGCGCGCTACGGCGCACTCACACTCTCGCCTGGCGCGCTTCGCACGCGCACGCTGGAAGCGCTGACGCGCCAGGTGCTGGGCCTCGCCGCGCGAAATCCTGTCGTGGTGGTTCTCGAGGACGCGCACTGGATCGATCCCACGACGCTCGAGCTGTTCGAGTGCGTGCTCGACGCGGTGGCCGAGGTGCGAGTGCTGATCGTGCTGACCTCGCGGCCCGACAACCAGCCGGCGCTCGCCGCGCACCCGCATGTCACAAGGCTCGCGCTCAACCGGCTGGGCCGCGAAGGCGTGGAGGCAATCGTCGCCCGGCTTGGCGGAACGAAGCTGCCCGACGCGACAATTGCCGCGATCGTGGCGCGCACCGACGGCGTGCCGCTGTTCGTGGAGGAGCTGACCAAGGCGGTGGTGGAAAGCGGCGAGACCAGCGTTCCCGTGACCTTGCACGACACGCTGATGGCACGCCTCGACCGCACCGCCGACGTGAAGGAGATCGCCCAGACCGCCGCCTGCATCGGGCGCGAGTTCGACTTCGCGCTGCTCGCCGCGATCGCCGGACGGAGCGAAGCCGAGTTGGTCGCTGGGCTCGAACGTCTCGGCGCGGCCGAACTCGTATTCCGCCGCGGCTTTGGCGCCGGCGCGCGCTACGTGTTCAAGCACGCGCTGGTGCGCGACGCGGCCTATGAGAGCCTGCTGAAGACCCGCCGCCAGGCGATCCACGCATGGCTGGTCGCGGCGCTGGAAGCCGCGGGTGCAGCGACGCCGCCCGAGACCCTCGCCCACCACACCGAGCGCGCCGGCATGACTCACCGAGCCGTCGAGGAATCACGAAGCCTGTTCCACGTCGACTTCGGCCAATGGCGGGCGAGCTACGTGCAGGGCATTCTCGGTGACGCGCTAGCGCGCGGTCAGCGCGCGCTGGCCGCGTGCGACCCGGCTGATGTCCGCACGCTCGCCCACCGCATGGTCGGGGCGTCACTGATGATGGGGCGTTTCGCCGAAGGCGTGGAGCATCTGCAGGAGAGTCTCGCGGGTCACGACCCTAAACGGCACGCGGACCACGCGCAGCGCTATGGAGCGGACACCCGCGCCGGGAGCCTCATATACCTCGCCCGCGCGCGGTGGTGTCTGGGCGCTGTCGACGCGGCGCTGACTGACATGGATGCCTCGCTCGCGATTTCTCGCCGGGCGGACAGCGCGCTGGCCCGCTGCCACGGTCTTGGCCATTTCTGCACTCTGCTATCCTTGATCGACCCGGCCGGCGCGGGCGACCTGGTCGAGGAGCTGCTCGCGTCGAGCCTCGAGGACGGTGGGCAGATGTGGGTTGCCTACGCTCGCGCGTTGCGGGCCGGCTTACGGATGACGCAGGGCGATCATCTCGGCGCCCTCGACGACGTGGCGTTTGGACGCGACTGGCTCGACTATGTTGGCACCCGTGCCTTCCAGCCGCTGATCCTCGGCTTCGCCGCGCAGGCGCAGATCGCGCTCGGGCGATTCGCTGACGCGTCGACATCCTTGCGCGACGCCGACGCCATGATCGAGGCGGGATCGCGCTGGACGGAATCCGATACGCGCCGCATCGAGGGCGACCTGATGCTCGCCCGCGATGACGCCGCCGCGGTAGATTCCCAAAACCGGTTCCGGGTTCCGCAAAACCGGTTCCGGGTTCCGAATTCGGAACCCGGAACCACTTTTTCTTTTTCACGCTCACTCGCGGGGTCGGCTCTGATCCGTTCCGAGTCTGCGTTCGAGCCAGCGGACGAGATGCGAGATGATCAGGATCAGCGCGAGGTATTCGATCACCAGCACCGTGTAGACCTCCAGCGGCCGGAACACCGTCACGTTGAGTTCGCTGGCCTTGCGCGTGAGATCGCCGAGTCCGATCACCGACGCCAGGGACGACATCTTGACGATGTAAATGAGCTGGTTACCGAGGGGCGGCAGGATGCGGCGGATCGCCTGCGGCAGGACCACCAGCCGCATCTCCTGCCAGGGTCGGAGGCCGACCGCGCGCGCGGCTTCACGCTGGCCGCGCTCGATCGACTGGATCCCGCCGCGGAAGATCTCGGCCTCGAAGGCGCTGTCGCAGAGCCCGATCGCCAGCATGCTTGCGGTGAACACGGTGATCTGGAATCCCGTCAGCGTCGGCACGCCGTAGAACACCCAGAGCAGCATCACCAGGATCGGGATCGAGCGAAACACTTCGACATAGATCCGGTTGAGTCCACCAAGTGGACGCCAGCGCGAGAGCCAGCCTGTGAAACCGGGCGCAACGAAGGGATGCGCGCGCGATTTGTCGAATTCGGGAACCAGGCGCCGGAACGGCGTCCATCCGGCCAGCCCCATCAGCGCGATCAGCAGTCCGAGCGACAGCGACAACACGAGCGTGAACAGCGACAGCAGGATGGTCGCGCCGAAGCCTTCGACCAGGAAGCCCAGATTGACGCGGCCCTGCGCCGTGAACGGCGAGACGACGTGCCAGCCCCAGTTGAACCCCGTGTCCGCGCAGCCCGTCAGCGTGGCGACGGCGATCAGTGCGATCGCCGCGCGACGCAGCGTGGGTGTCATTCCGGTCGATACGCCGTGCACTCGACCTCGACCGTGATGTCGGGATGGAAAAACGCGCTCATGTAGATCCAGCCGAGCGCCGGCCGGATATCCCTGAAGATCTCCGCATGGGCGCGCCCGGACTCGATCCAGTGCTTGGGATCGGCGACGTAGATGCGCGTCTTGATCACGTCCTCGAACCCCATGCCGAGTTCGGTCAAGGCCTCGCCGACCATTCTCAGGCTGACCTGCGTCTGGCGATAGACGTCGCCTGGAAACAGGATGGTGCCGTCGGGTCCGGCTGGAGAGCACAGGCTGGTCTCGACGAGATTGCCGATGCGCACGGCGCGCGCGTAGCCGTTCTGGGCTTCCCAGGGGCGTGACGTGGTGACGATCTGTCTTTTCATGGGCAGGGACCTGACCACTGGCCGCTCGAACGCGCAACATCGAAGTTCGGCGCCTCACCACCCGGCGTTCGCGCCGTCGCGCGATCACCTGCCCCTGCTCATTCGAGCTAGGGGTGCACACATCGTCGAGACGATGTCTCGGCGCCCGCAATCGATCGCCGAATGCGCGCATCCCCTCCTGGCGCGGCACGCGCTAGGAGGGGTGGCAGCGCGCGTCGGCGCGCTGACGGGGAGGTCTCGCGGGACCTCCGCGGGCACAGACCTCTTCGAATTCAAGGAACCTCCCCGTCACGCGCTTCGCGCGTGCCACCCCTCCTATCGCGTGCCGCTACAGGAGGGGATGAATTGCGGGGTGCGCTTCGGATTTTGAATCTTGATCGACGTGATGCCGGTCCATTCGCACCCACATCAAAATGCTGTGCAAGCTTGTTTGCATCCCCAAGCTCATTCGAGATGGACGACAAAGAAATGTTCGTCGCCCCTCCTCGACTCGAGGAGGGGCAGCGCGCGAAGCGCGCGGGGTGGTGAGTCAGGATGCCTATCATCCGACCCCAGTGGCTGACACCCCTGGCTTGACGCTCTGGATGCGCGATGCTCACACTCCCGGACGTAATCAGACATGGAGAGACATGATGGATCGCCGCTCATTGCTTGCCGGGGGCATCGGCCTCGGCGCTGCCGCCTCGCTTATGACCGCGTCCGCCCCGGCGCTCGCCCAGGCGCCCGCGGCGCTGCGCTCGCGCCTGGCGACGATCCAGCAGAACGGCGTCGTTCGCTGCGGCGTCACCGGTGACTACAACCCGATGAGCTTCCGCGATCCGCAGACACGCGAACTCAAGGGCCATCAGGTCGATTGCGCGAACAAGCTCGCCGCCGACATGGGCGTGAAGGCCGAGTTCACGCCGACGACCTGGGCGACGCTGGTCAACGGCCTCACCGCCAATCAATACGACATCGTCACGTCCGGCAGCTCGATGAGCGTGCCGCGCATGAAGGCCTCGGTATTCTCGAATCCATGGGGTCGCAACGCCTTCCTGCCGCTCGCGCGCAAGGAGATGGCCGACAAGATCAAGAGCTGGGACGATCTGAACAATCCGAACATCCGCGTTGGCTTCAATCTCGGCACGACGTTCGAGCAATTCGTGCAGGCCGAACTGCCCAAGGCGACGGTGCGGCGGGTCGAGGCGCCGGTGCGCGATTTTCAGGAACTGCTCGCCGGTCGGGTCGACGTGACGATCACCAGCCTGATCGAAGGATCGCAGCTGTCGCGTGAGCACCCGCAGCTGACGATGCTGCTGCGCGACACGCCGAAGAACTCCATTCCGCTGTGCTTCATGACGCCACTCGAGGATTTCGCCTGGCTGAACTTCATCAACAACTGGGTCGTGCTGCATCAAGCGAGCGGGTTCTTTGACCAGCTCAGCGAGAAATGGCAGCTGACGATGGTCAAGACCTGAGCTCGGATCCTCGCCGCCCATCGGGGCGGCGGGGACGGGCTGTCGACACATGCGCTATTCGATCTGGTCTCTCGCGCGCAACGCGCTGACGCGGCACGCGCATTGGCCGCGCGCATGGCGCGATCCGCCGCTGCAGAAGAGCTACGACGCGATCGTCATCGGCGCCGGCGGGCATGGCTTGGCGACGGCTTATTACCTTGCCAAGCGGCACGGGCTCACGCGCGTCGCCGTGCTCGAGAAATCCTGGCTCGGCGGCGGCAATACCGCGCGAAACACCGTGACCATCCGCGCCAATTATCTGCGCGAGCCTTCTGTTCGCTTCTATGCCGAGAGCATCAAGCTCTGGGAGGATTTGTCTCAGGAGCTGAACTACAACGTGATGTTCAGCCAGCGCGGACAGATCGATCTCGTCCAGAGCTGGGCCAAGCTGCGCGATCTCAAGCGCCGCCAGGCGACTCTGCGTCTGGTCGGTGTTCCCTTCGACATCATCACGCCCGCGCAAGTCCAGGCGCGCATCCCCGCCCTCGACCTCGCGAATTCGACACGTTTTCCCGTGCTCGCGGCCAGCTGGCATCCGACGGCCGGCATCGCACGCCACGATGCCGTCGCCTGGGGTTACGCACGCGCCGCCGACGCGCTCGGCGTCGACATCATCCAGAATTGCGAAGTGACGGCGATCCGTCGCAGCGGCGGTCGGATCGTCGGCGTCGAGACGATTCGTGGGAGCGTTGATGCGCCGAAGGTCGCGCTCGCCGTCGCGGCCCATGCCGGCGTGCTCGCGGCGAGCGCCGGGCTGAGACTGCCGATCGAGACCGTGCCGCTGCAGGCCTTCGTCTCCGAGCCGCTCAAGCCGATGCTGGATGTCGTGCTGAATATTCCGCAGCTGCAGACCTATCTCTCGCAGAGCGACAAGGGTGAACTCGTGATCGGCGGCGGCGCGGATGGCTATCCGTCCTATGTCGCGCGCGGCAGCTTCGCGCTGGTCGAAGACATCGTGGCCGCGATGATCTCGCTGTTTCCCGCGCTTGCGCGCGTCGGCTTCCTGCGCCAATGGGCGGGGAATATCGATGTCAGCCACGACATCACGCCGATCATCTCGCGGCTGCCGATCGATGGATTTTTTGTCAGCGCCGGCTGGGGCTCCGGCGGCTTCAAGGCGATCCCGATCGGGGGCGTCGCGCTCGCGCACCTGATGGCGACCGGAAAGCCGCTGCCTGCCGCCGAACATCTCGGTTTCGCACGCTTCGAAACTGGGCGGCTCTTGTTCGAGACCGCTGGCGCCTCCAACCGAAGCTGATCGGATGCTGCTCGTCACCTGTCCCTTCTGTGGCCCGCGCAACGAAAACGAGTTCGTCTGTAAGGGCGAAACCGTGACTCGACCGGCGCAGCCCGCCGCGCTCGATGACGCCGCCTGGACGGCGTTTCTCTACCTCCGCGACAACACCAAGGGGCGTCACGAGGAGCATTGGTGGCACAAGCATGGCTGTCGGCAATGGTTCCGCGCGATGCGCAACACGGCCGATAATCGGTTCACACCATGAGCGGTTATCGCCTGCCGAACCCGGCGCGCGGCGCCCCTCTGCGCTTCAGCTTCGATGGCAGGCCCTTCGTCGGCCATCAAGGCGAAACTCTTGCGGCGGCCCTGCTGGCCAACGGCGAGCGGGTGGTTGCGCGCAGCTTCAAGTACCACCGGCCGCGGGGCATCTACGGGATCGGACTCGAAGAACCCAACGCGATCGTGACGATCGATGATCAGCCCCATGCGCTCGCCACGCGCGTCGGCTTGCGTGACGGGCTGACCGCGCGCGCGGTGAATGCCTGGCCTTCGGCCCGTTTCGATCTGCGCGCGATCCACGATGTGTTCGGTCGGCTGCTGCCGGCCGGGTTCCATTACAAGACCTTCATGGGGCCGGGGCGCGGCTGGAACCTCTACGAGGGGTTCATCCGTCGGGCCGCGGGATTGGGGCGCATCGCCGCCGCGCCGATGCAATGGCGTACGCAGGCGCAGCATGCGCATGGCGATGTGCTGGTCGTTGGCGCCGGACCGGCTGGCATCGCCGCGGCGTTGACCCTGGCGCGCGCGGGGTGTCGCGTCGTCATCGCCGATGATGGCGCCTATCCCGGGGGCGCGGAGGCTGATGGTGCGGGGGTGTTGATCGATGGCCGCGACGCCGACTCCTGGTTCGCCGCGGCTACCGCCGAACTCGACGCCATGCCTTTTGTGCGGCGTCTGGCCGATGCCTTGGTGACCGGGCTCTATGATCACGGCTTCGCGACCGCGATCGAACGGCAGCCGAAAGCGGGGCTCGACCAGCGGCTCTGGAAGCTGCGCACGCGTGCCGTCGTGCTCGCCACCGGCGCGATCGAGCGGCCGATGATCTTCGTCAACAACGACCGGCCTGGCGTGATGTCGCTGGCGGCGGTGCGCGGCTATGCGGAGCGCTACGGCGTGGCGTGTGGGCGCAATGTCGTGGTGTTCGCCAACAACTCGGCCGCCTATGCCGATGCCGCCGCGCTGAAGCGTCTGGGCGTCGGCGTCAGCGCGATCGTCGATCCGCGCCGCGTCATCGCCAGCGACGCCATTGCTTGCGTGAGCGCACTCGGCATCGCCGTGATCGCCGCGCATGCGGTCATCGAAATTGCCGGGCGCAGCGTGGAAGGCGTCAGCATCGCGCCGGTCGAGAACCTCGATGCGATGCGCGCGCTGGATTGCGATGTGCTCGCGGTCTCGGGAGGCTGGACGCCGCTCGTGCATCTGCACAGCCATGCCGGCGGTCGCGTCGCGCACGACCCGGCGCTCTCCGCGTTTCTGCCGGTTGCGGATTCGCGCGCCGTCTGGAGCGCGGGCGCCTGCGCCGGCCGGCTCGGCTTTGCCGATGCCCTCGCCGATGGCGCGCGTGTCGGGGCGATCGCCGCGCGGGCGCTCGGCCGCCATGCCGAGCCGCTGGACATCGACGATGTGATCGTACGCGATGCATTCGCGCTCGATCTCGAATCGAGTTTCGAATCTCCGCGTCGCGAGCCCGGCGGCAAGGCCTTCGTCGATCTGGCCGCGGATGTCACGGCCGAGGATCTGCGGCTGGCCGCGCGCGAGGGCTATGATTCCGTCGAACTCATGAAGCGCTACACGACGGCCGGCATGGCGCTCGATCAGGGGCGTCACGCCAATGCCAATGCGATCGCCGTTCTCGCTGGTGCGCGCGGCGACACGCCGGGCGCCGTCGGCACGACGACCTATCGGCCGCCTTTCGCACCGATCGCCTTCGGCACGATCGCCGATCGGACCGGACAGCGCCTCGTCCCGTTCCGGACGACGACGCTGACGCGCTGGCATCAGGAGGCGCGGGCCGTGATGTACGACGTCGGGGGTGGATGGCGCCGCCCCGGCTACTATCCGCGAGTAGGCCAGTCGCTGGATGAGGCGGTTGCGCATGAATGCCGGATTTGCCGCGCGAAGGCAGTGATCTATGATTCGAGTCCGCTCGGAAAGATCGAGATCAAGGGGCGCGACGTCGTCACGTTCCTGGAGCGGCTCTACACCAATCGCTGGACGGATCTGGCGCCCGGCATGGGCCGTTACGGCATGATGCTGTTCGAGGATGGGCGCGTCTTCGACGACGGCGTCGTGTTCCGCCTGGCACCCGATCATTTCCTGATCCACACCACGACCGGCAACGCCGAGGCGGCGCTGCAGCGCCTGGAATATCACCGTCAGATCGTCTGGCCCGAACTCGACCTCCGGCTCCTGCCTGTGACGACGCAATGGGCGGATATCGTGCTGTGCGGCCCCCAAGCGCGCGATATTCTCGCCGCGGTGGGAACGGATCTCGATCTGTCGCGTGAAGCATTCCCCTTCATGGCGCTGCGGTCCGGCAAGGTCGCCGGCATTTCCGCGCGAGTGATGCGCGTGAGCTTCACGGGCGAGTTGAGCTTCGAGATCCACGTCGCGGCGCGTCAGGCCGAGCAACTCTGGCTTGCGCTGCTCGAGGCGGGGCGCGCGCACGGCATCGCGCCGCTCGGCTCGGAAGCCAACCACGTGCTGCGCATCGAGAAGGGGTTCATCTCGGTGGGACACGAGGCCGATGGCGTCGCCGATCCATTCGATCTCGGGATGAAGTGGATCGTGGCGATGGACAAGTCCGATTTCATCGGCAAGCGTTCGCTGCTGCGCAATCAACGCGATCCGGCGCCGCGTCCGCAGCTCGTCGGCCTCCTGGCGCCCGACCCATCGATCGTACTGCCCGAGGGCGCGCAGATTCTCGACGCGGCCGGCGCGCGCGGCCGCGGCTATGTCACGGCGAGCTGCATGAGCCCGACGCTCCAACGTTCGATCGCGCTGGCCTTGCTCGAGGATGGCCGCAAGCTTCTGGACAGCGAAGTGCGCTTGTTCACCCCGAGTGGCGAGACGATGAACGCGCGCGTGACACGGCCGATCTTCTTCGATCCCAAGAGCGAACGGATGCGCGGCTGACATGAGCGTCACGATCACGTCTCTCGGCGCCGAGCGCCTGGTCGCGGTCCACGCGCCCGCGATGGAGGCGGTGCCATTCCTCGCGCGGTTCACGACGTTGCAACTCGCCGCCGAAGAATTCCTGTGCCTGGATGTCGCGGCGCACGAAGTCGCTGCCGTGTTGGATCGCGGCGCGCTGGTGGTCGACACCGGCGATGCCTACGCCGGCTGGATGCTCAATGGTCCCGACGCGCGCGATATGCTGGCGCGGGCCTGTGCGCTCGATCTCGACATGATGGCGATCGGCGCGGCGACGCGTTGCCTGATGGGCGGCGTCAGCGTCGTGCTGCGGCTCCTTCCGGCATCGCGCTTCGAGCTTCGGGTCGAACGCAGCTACGCCGAGTGGTTCGAGCTGTGGCTGCGGGGAGTTTGAACAGCCTTTAACAAGGGCGCCCGTCCCCTCCTGTCGCGGCACGCGATAGGAGGGGTGGCACGCGCGAAGCGCGTGACGGGGAGGTTCCTTGAATTCGAAGTGGTCTGTGCCTTTGGAGGTCCCGCGAACCTCCCCGTCAGCGCGCTGACGCGCGCTGCCACCCCTCCTAGCGCGCCGCGCCAGGAGGGGATGCGCGCATCCGGCGATCGTCTCCGGGCGCCGGGACATCGTCTCGACGATCTGTGAATCGCCAAGCTCGGGGTTGAGGAAGGACGACAAAGAATAACTCGTCGCCCCTCCTCAACTCGAGCTAGGGGATGCACACAAGATTGCACAGCACGTTGCTGTGGGCACGAAAGGTCCGGCATCGCGTCGATCAAGACTCAAAACCCGAAGCGCAACCTGCACTTCATCCCCTCCTGTCGCGGCACGCGACAGGAGGGGTGGCGCGCGCGAAGCGCGTGACGGGGAGGTTGATCTGGTCCCCGAAAAACGGACGCCACGAGGTCTGTTAGTTTGACCCTATGGAGGACCTATGAAAGCGGGATCTGATCGGAGATACACGGCGGAGTTTCGGGCTTTGGCCGTGAAGCAGG
>Ga0163144_10001894_pt1 | contig 48913 bp, 39 predicted proteins | sample OliLak19BULKMAT1_FD_123175 | JGI IMG/M metagenome (GOLD analysis project Ga0163144, IMG submission 123175) | Freshwater microbial mat bacterial communities from Lake Vanda, McMurdo Dry Valleys, Antarctica - Oligotrophic Lake LV.19.BULKMAT1 | ecosystem: Environmental > Aquatic > Freshwater >... | reverse complement strand
GGGAGCTCTTCTTCCAGGGCCCGGCCAACGAGATCATGGTCGCCACCATACGCACCACACCGAGTTTCCAGCCCAGCGATCCGCGCCAGCTGATCGCGCCCCAGCCGCAGTTGATGCCCTCCACGGTGGTTCCCAACTACGCCCTCACCCCGGACGACAAGCGCTTCCTGATGGTCCGCCTCGCCACGGCCGACGCCCCGCCGGGCGCGGGGCAATTGGTGGTGGTGGAGAACTGGCTGCGGGAGTTCCGGGAGAAGGTGAAGGGGAAGTAGGGCGGCTAGACGGTTAGACGGTTAGACGGTTAGACGGTTAGACGGTTAGACGGTTAGACGGTTAGACGGTTAGACGGTTAGACGGTTAGACGGTTAGACGGTTGGACGGGAGCTAACGCACCGGTGGAGTCGAGGCAAACGCGCGGAGAGCGGAGGATCGCGGCGCCGCTCAGCGATCTCACCGATCCCTTGCGGCCCGCGATCCGACGCGACACGTGTGTTTGCCTCGGCTCATCCGGTGCCTGAGGACCTCTCCTTCCCGGCGCGACCCGCGCCTACCCCATCAGCCGCCCCAGCGCCCCAGCCAGGTCAGGCTTGAGCTTGAGAACCGGCAGCACCGGGTCCTCCTTCAGCTTCTTCATCCGTGCCGGCGCGTTCTTGATGGTGTAACGCTTCGGATCGAGCTTCCCGTTCACCTCCTTCCACTCCAGCGGCATCGACACCGGCGCGCCCGGCTCCGGCCGCACGCAGAACGGCGCCGCGATGAGCTGGCCGCGGCGGTTCTGCAGGTAGTCGAGATAGACCTTGGCGCCCCGCTTCTGGATGGTCCGGGTGATCGTGGCGATCTTGCCGTGCTCGCGGATCACCAGCCGGGCGAGCAGCTCGCCGATGCTCTTCGTCTCCTCCCAGATGCACTGCCCTCCCAGCGGGATCATCACGTGCAGCCCGCTCTTCCCCGTGGTCTTGATGAAGACCGGGAGCCCCGCCTGCTCGCAGATCTGGTGCAGCGTCTTGGCGATGGTGACCACATCGCTGAACGGCGCTTCCTTCGGGTCCAGGTCTACCACGCACCAGTCGGGCTGCTCCAGCGATCCCACCCGGCTGGCCCACAGGTGCAGCGGGATCGAGCCGAGGTTGGCCAGGAAGAGCAGCGTGTCCAGGTCGTCGCAGACGATGTAGCGGATCTCCCGCCCGGCGTCCTCGCTCCAGACCGGCTCGGTGCGGACCCAGTCGGGAGTGAACGGCGGAGCATCCTTCTGGTAGAACGACTTCCCGTCGATGCCGTCGGGATAGCGGGTCAGCACCACCGGCCGGTCCCGGAGATAGGGCAGCAACCAGGGCGAGATGGCGCGATAGTACTCGACCAGGTCTCCCTTGGTGTACTTCTCCTCAGGCCAGTAGAGCTTGTTGAGGTTGGTGAGCTTGATCGGGATCCGCTCGGCGGGGACATCGGCGGGTGGGAGATTGGGCGATTGGACGGTTGACGCGTCTGCGCCGGGGGCCTTGACGCGACCGCGCTTCGGTTTCCCGGCACCCAGCGCAGCAGCCTCCGCCGCCGAGGCGGTGCATTCCTCCGGCGTCTTGTCCTCCCGCCACCGGACGAACACCGGCTGCCTCAGTAACCCCTCCTTGGTCCACTCGGCGAACCGCACCTCAGCCACCCGGCGCGGCTCCACCCAGGTCGAGCCCTTGGCGTCGCCCGGAATCCCCACCGCCGGCGGGGTCTTGCGGCGATCGGCCTCAAACTCATCCCGGAGCACTTCCAGCTCCTTGTCGGTGAAGCCGCTCCCTACCCGGCCCGAGTAGCGGAGCCGGTCGTCCACGTACTGTCCCACGTGGAGCGCGCCGATCGCACTCCGACTCCCCTTGGGGGCGGTGAACCCGATCACGACGAGGTCCGCAGTCTTGAGGGCCCGGAGCTTGAGCCAGGCGGGGGAACGGCCGCCCCGGTAGGGCGAGTCGGCCCGCTTGGCCACCAGCCCCTCGAGCCCCATCCGCTCCACCTCGTGGTAGAACCGCTCACCCTCCTGTTCGACATGGTCCATGTAGCGCACCGCACCTGCCACCGGGACCACCTTCCGCAGCAACTCCTTGCGGCGGACCAGCGGAAGCGCCCGCAGATCGTGCGGCCCGATGCCCAGGAGGTCGAACACGAAGAACGACGCCGGCAGCTCCACCTCGGCGCGCCGGACATCAATGGGCCGGCTGATCCGGGCCCGCTGCTGCAGCCGGCCGAAGCTGGGACGGCCGGCTTCATCGAGGGCGACGATCTCGCCATCCAGCACCACATGCGAGAACGGGAACGCCGCGACCGAGCGGGCGATCTCTGGAAAGCTCCGGGTGAGGTCGTTGCCGTTCCGGCTGCGGAGCCGGACCTCGGCCCCTTCCTTCTCCGCCAGGATGCGGTACCCGTCCATCTTGAGTTCGAAGAGCCAGCCCGGCTTGCTGAACGGGGCATCGGCCGTCTCGCACAACATCAGCTCCACGCCGGATGCCGAGACCGGCCGGCGCACCGCCTCCTTCGGTAAGGTGGCGAGAAGCGGCGTTTCCAGATCGGTGCCGGCCTTCACGTCTTCCACCAGGCGGCCGGAGAGCACCGAGCCTTCGGGTACCGGACGGCCACCGGGGGTGGCGTAGCTGTCGCGCTCCTTGATCAAGAGCCACTCGCGGTCGCCCTTCTTGAGCTTCACCAGCGTCCACTTGCCATGCAGCTTGTAGCCGTCCAGCAGGAACAGCAGCTTCCCCTTGCGGAGCCCCTCGACCGGATCCTCGATCGGGGTCCAGCGGCCGCGGTCCCAGAGAATCACTCCGCCGGCGCCGTAGTTCCCCTCGGGGATCACTCCCTCGAAGTCACCGTACTCGATCGGATGGTCCTCGACCAGGACGGCGAGTCGCTTGTCGGCGGTATCAAAGGAGGGGCCCTTGGGGACGGCCCAGGAGCGGAGCACCCCGTCCATCTCGAGACGAAGATCGAAGTGCAGATGCCGGGCGGCGTGCTTGTGGATCACGAACAGCCGACCCGAACCGCCCGCCACCACACCGGTGGGCTCCGGGGTGCGGTCGAGGGTGCGCTTTTCGCGGTACTTCGCCAGCAGATCGCGGGCGGGCGGAGGGGTCGGCTTGGGTGGCAAGTTGTTTTCAGTATGCAGCTTAGGAGGACAGACCTCAAGTACTCTCTTGCGCCCTGCCGGGAGGCCTCCTATAGTAGGCGTCCCCCCCTCCTGCTGGTAGAGTGTCCTATGGCAGCACGTTCCATCGGCTCGGCAACGATCTCATTCGGGCTCGTTTCGGTGCCTGTCAATCTGTATTCATCGAGCGAGTCGGCCGCCAGTGTCTCCTTCAATATGGTGCACAAGGGCTGTGGCACCCGGCTCAAGCAGCAATACATCTGTCCCAAGGACAACGTGGTGGTGGAGCGGGATGACATCGCCAAGGGGTACGAGTTCTCCAAGGGACAGTATGTGCTGTTCTCCCCGGAAGAGCTCAAGGCGCTGGACGAGAAGGCCAACAACGCCATCGAGATCAGCGAGTTCGTGCCACTGGACCAGGTGGAGCGGCTCTACCTGGACAAGGCCTACTATCTCGGCCCCGACAAGGGCGGGGATCGCGCCTACAAGCTGCTGGCCAGGGCGCTGGCGGAAACGGGTCGCGCAGGAGTAGGGCAGTATGCGGCGCGGGGCAAGCAGAACCTGGTGCTGGTGCGGCCCTTGGGCGACGTGCTGGTGATGGAGCAGCTGCACTACGAGGGGGAGCTGCGTTCATCCAAGGAGGTGCCGCTGCCGGATACCACCGTCAAGGATGCCGAACTCAAGCTGGCCTGCCAGCTCATCGAGCAGACCGCGACCGATACCTTCGACCCGGCCCGCTTCCAGGACAACGTCCGTACCCGCGTACTGGAAGCGATCCAGCACAAGGTGGACGGCCAGGAGATCGTGGCCGAGGCCCCGGCGGCGGAGGAGCACAAAATTGTGGACCTGATGGAGGCGCTGAAGGCCAGCCTGGCCAAGTCGGGCCACGGCGGCGCCGAGAAGAAGCCGGCGCTCAAGATCGTGAAGTCGGCAGCCAAGGCCAAAAAGGCGACCAAGAAGGCGGCGCGCGGCTGAAGGCCTACTCCACGGCGGATGTAGCCCGATTGCTCGGGCTCTCCCCGCGGCAGGTGCGTTCCCTCGCACGGGGGGGATTCCTGCTGCCCACGCGCGGACCCCGCAACAGCTACCGATTTTCCTTCCAGGACCTGGTCCTGCTCCGTACCGCCAAGTCGCTCAGCGAAGCCCGGGTGCCGCCCCGCCGAGTCAGGCGGGCGCTCCGCGAGCTGGCCCGCACCCTGCCCCGCGGCCGCCAGCTCTCGGAGGTGCGGCTCATGGCCGACGCTCAGCGGGTGGTGGTGCGGGACCGCGACCAGCTCTGGCAGCCCGAGTCGGGGCAGCTGCTGCTCGACTGGAGCGTGGCGCCCCTGGCCACGCGGGCAGCGCCGATCGCCAGGCGGCACGCCCGGCGGGTGCGCGAACGGGACGCCGAACATTCCAGCGACGAGTGGTTTGACCTGGGGCTCGACCTCGAGCCCGTGGACCTGGGGGAGGCCGCGGTGGCCTACGCCAAGGCGCTGGAGGTGGAACCGGAGCACGCCGATGCCCACGTGAACCTGGGCCGGCTGCTGCAGCTGGTGGGGCAGATGGACGAAGCGGCCGGGCACTATGTCGCAGCGATCCGGCACGCGCCGACCCACGCGACGGCCGCCTTCAATCTGGGCACCCTGCTGGAAGACCAGGGAAAGCTCAAGGAGGCCATCGCCGCCTATGCGAGGGCCATTGCCATAGACGATCGGCTGGCCGACGCGCATTTCAATCTCTCCCGGCTGTACGAGAAGTCCGGCCAGCGCCAGGCGGCGTTCCGGCATCTGAAGACGTATCGGGAGTTGGTGGTGGGGTGATAGGCGGTTGGGCGGTTAGACGGTTGGACGGTTAGTCCGTGACCTCGGCGTTTGTCATCGTAACCATGCACCTTGCCAACCGCCCAACCGCCTAACCGCCTAACCGCCTCTCCACGAAGGCACCGAAAGGTAGACCCACGATGCACGTCCTCGCCGGTACCTCGGGCTGGTCCTTCAAGGAATGGAAGGGCGGCTTCTATCCCAAGGGCCTGCCCGACGACCAGATGCTGCCGTCCTACGCCAGCCGGCTACCGACGGTCGAGATCAACAACACCTTCTACCGGATGCCCAAGGAGAAGGTGCTGCTCGACTGGGCCGCGGCGGTGCCGGCGGGGTTCCGGTTTGCGGTGAAGGCCTCGCAGCGGATCACCCACCACGCCCGGCTGCGCGACATCGCCGACAACCTGCAGTACTTCCTGCGGGTCTGCTCCTCGCTAGGAGAGAAGCGCGGACCGTCGCTGTTTCAGCTGCCGCCCAATCTCAAGGCCGACCTGCCGCTGCTCACCGACTTCCTGGCGCTGCTGCCCAAGGGCTGGCGGGCCGCGATGGAGTTCCGCCACCCGAGCTGGTTCACCGATCCGGTCTACGACGCCCTACGCGCCAAGGACGTGGCGATGACCATCGCGGAGCAGGACGACTTCGAGGTCCCGGTGGTGGCGACCGCGACGTGGGGGTACCTGCGACTCCACCGCAGTGCCTACGACGCGGACGTACTGAAGGCCTGGGCCACGCGCATCCGGGCGCAACCCTGGGAGGAAGCGTTCGTGTACTTCAAGCACGAGGGCGCGGGGAGTGGGCCGGAGGTGGCGGAGGAGTTCGGGCGATTAGGCGATTAGGCGGTTGGGCGGTTGGGCGGTTGGGCGCGTCGAAAGGAGAGCCCGCCCGGAGCGTGGCGCCTCAGAGCGCGCGTCGGTGAGCCCCACCGTAGCTGCGACGGTCGGATGCCGAGCGGAACCGCTGGGCGAGGCGTCACGGGCCGGGCGGGCAGGAAGGTGGAGTGGCGGTCCAGAAAACCGGGACAATTGATCGCCCCTCGCCTAGATTCCGCCGCATGGCAAACCCCAACCCGAAGGCCGGGGCCGCTGCGTCCGGTGACCTCCTGGACCGCGTCCGCGCCGCCACCGACCTGCTCGAGGCGATCGTCGCCGATCGCAGTCTCCTCGTGTCCGTCCCGCGTGACGTCCAGCGCCGCCTGCTGCAGGCCACCGGCCACGTCTACAGTCCCGACCCCGCCGCCCGCCGGCAGCTGGTACGTGCCACGGTTCGGCGCCGCAAGGCAGAGAAGCTGAGCCGCGAGGATCAGGTCCTGGACCAGACCGGCATCCGCACCCTCCGCCGCCAGCCGGTCTACACCAGCCCCAACGTTTTCCCCCCCGAGGGATTCACCCAGCAGGAGATCGGCGACGATCCCGACTTCCGCGAAGTGCTCGAGCCCAAGCACTGTTACGTCTGCAAGCAGAAGTATTCGGCGATCCACCACTTCTACGACCAGATGTGTCCCGCCTGCGCCGCCTTCAACTTTGCCAAACGCACCGAGCTGGCGGACCTCACCGGCCGGGTGGCGCTGCTCACCGGCGGACGGGTCAAGATCGGCTATCAGGCAGGGATCAAGCTGCTCCGGGCCGGCGCCCACCTCATCGTCACGACCCGTTTCCCGCGTGACTCGGCGGCTCGGTACGCCGGCGAGTCCGATTTCGGCGAGTGGGGGCACCGGCTGGAGATCTTCGGACTGGACCTCCGGCACACGCCCAGCGTCGAGGCGTTCTGCCACGAGCTCCTGGTGACTCGCGACCGGCTGGACTTCATCATCAACAATGCCTGCCAGACGGTGCGGCGGCCGCCGACCTTCTATGAGCACATGCTGGAGCGCGAGACCGCCGCCGAGCGCACCCTGCCCGCCACCGCTCGCCGGCTGCTGGGCAGCTACGAAGGGTGGCGCGGCGCCCACCTGCACCTGCACGGCAAGGCCGCAGTGCCGGCGGTGTTCGAACGGCGTCTGTCGAACCTGGCCGGCCTCGCCAACGCCGCCGAACTCTCCCAGGTTCCGCTGCTCGCCGAGGAGCGGGACCCGCAGCGCCACCATTTCCCCGAGGGGCAGCTGGACCAGGACCTCCAGCAGGTGGACCTGCGGGACCGGAACTCGTGGCGGATGCTGATGGCGGAGGTGCCATCGGTGGAGCTGCTGGAGGTGCAGCTGGTCAATGCCATCGCGCCGTTCCTCATCAACGCCCGGCTCAAGCCGTTGATGCTGCGAACCCCGGGGCGCGACAAGCACATCGTGAACGTCTCCGCGGTCGAAGGCCAGTTCTACCGGAACTTCAAGACCACCCGCCACCCCCACACCAACATGGCCAAGGCCGCGCTCAACATGATGACCCGCACCTCGGCCGCCGACTATCAGGCCGACGGGATTCACATGAACAGCGTGGATACCGGCTGGGTGACGGACGAGGATCCGGTAGAACTAGCGGCCCGCAAGGTGGCCGAGCACCGGTTCCATCCGCCGCTGGACATTGTGGACGGCGCCGCGCGGATCGTGGACCCGATCATCTCCGGGATCAACACCGGCGAGCATGTGTGGGGGAAGTTTCTGAAGGACTACCGGGAGACGGACTGGTAGGAGGCGGGCGATTAGGCGATTGGGCGACTGGGCGACGAGGTCTTGAACCTACCGGCGGGGCCAATCGCCAGGCCGTGGGCCCGAATCGCCCAATCGCCCAATCGCCCATCCCCTGAAGAAACCCCACCGAACAGCCTGAACGGTTCTTCAGCCAACCTTCCCATCGGTACACAACTAGCTGCCTAGGTTGGGCTTCAGGACACCCCGCGCTCGCGGAGGAGGTTCCATGACGCCCCCTACCGGCACCGCACCCGCCGCCACACCCCCGGCCCGTCCCATCGAAGAGGTGGAGACGGTCGTCATCCGATTCGCGGGCGACTCGGGGGACGGCATCCAACTGGCCGGTGACGAATTCACCAAGGCCGTCGCCGTGGGGGGCTCGGCCTTTTCCACCCGGCCCGAGTACCCATCGGAAATCCGGGCCCCGGTGGGCACCCTGTTCGGCGTGTCCGCCTACCAGATCCAGTACTCCTCCCACTCCGTGTTCACCTCCGGCGACCGGCCCGACGTGCTGGTGGCCATGAACCCGGCCGCCCTCAAGCTGAACATCGGGGAGGTGAAGCCGGGCGGCATCGTCATCGCCAACACCGGCGCCTTTAGTGATGCGAACCTCTCGCGCGCGGGTTACACCGGCAATCCCCTCACCGACGACAGTCTGGCGGGCTATCGGCTGTACCCCATCAACATCGCGGAATTCACCACGGCGGCGCTCGCGGACTCAGGCCTCTCCAAGAAGGAAGTGGCCCGCTGCCGCAACCACTTCGCGCTGGGGCTCATGCTCTGGCTCTATCACCGCCCCCTGGAGGAGGAAGAAGCGGACGTGCGGCGGCGGTTCGCCACCTCGCCCGCGCTCGCCGATGCCAACGTCGCCGCCCTCAGGGCGGGCTACGCCTGGGCCGATTCGCGAGAGGTGTTCCCAGTCCTCTACCAGGTGCGCCCGGCGCCGTTGGTGGCCGGGACCTACCGCAGCGTCACCGGCAACCTCGCGGCAGCCCTGGGATTCGTGACCGCATCGGAGTTGTCGGGACTCCGGCTGGTCCTGGGCTCCTACCCCATCACGCCAGCCTCAGACATCCTGCATACCCTGGCGGGCCTCCGGCACTTCAACGTCGTCGCCTTCCAGGCCGAGGACGAGATCGCCGGGATCTGCTCGGCGATCGGCGCCTCATTTGGCGGAGCCCTCGGCCTCACGACCACCTCCGGTCCCGGCATGGCGCTCAAGACCGAGGCGCTCAGTCTGGCGGTCATGCTGGAACTGCCGCTGGTGGTGGTCAACGTGCAACGGGGTGGGCCGTCCACCGGGCTTCCCACGAGGGTTGAACAGTCCGACCTGCTGCAGGCGCTGTATGGCCGGCCGGGGGAGTGCCCCGTGCCGGTGATCGCGGCCCGCTCCCCGGCCGACTGCTTCGAGTGCGCGCTCGAGGCCGTTCGGCTCGCCGTCCGGTACATGACGCCGGTGATCCTCCTGTCGGACGGCGGCATCGGGAACAGCTCGGAGCCGTGGCGGATCCCCGATGTCGCCACCCTTCCCCCCATGCCCGCCACCTTCCGAACCGATCCGGCCGGCTACCAGGTCTATGCCCGGGACGAGCACCTCGCGCGGGCCTGGGTGCGGCCGGGCACACCGGGCATGGAGCACCGGATCGGCGGGCTGGAGAAGGACTGCCTGACGGGGAACATCTCCGGCGATCCCAGGAACCACCAGAAGATGGTGGAGCTCCGGGCCGCGAAGGTGGCGGGGATCGCGCGGGACATCCCCCCCTCCAGGGTGGCGGGTCCGGCGACCGGCGATCTCCTGGTGTTGACCTGGGGAAGCACCTGGGGCGCCGCGGCCCAGGCGGCGGCCCAGGCACAGGCCAATGGCCGGCGAGTGGCGCACCTGCACCTGCGGTACCTCAACCCGCTCCCGTCCGACCTGGGCGGGATCCTCGCCGGCTACCGCCGCATCATGGTGCCGGAACTCAACCTGGGGCAGTTGGCCCGGCTGATCCGTGAGCGCTATCTGCTGGACGTGGCGCAGATCAACAAGGTGCAGGGACGCCCCTTCACGGTGGCAGACCTGCTGGTCCCGATCGAGGAGCTGACGGCATGAGCCACCTCACCGATACGCCGGTGCCGCTCACCCGGAAGGACTTCGTCACCGACCAGGATGTCCGGTGGTGTCCGGGCTGTGGCGATTACGTGGTCCTGGCCCAGATCCAGAAGCTGCTGCCCGACCTGGGCATTCCGCGGGAGAACTTCGTCTTCATCTCCGGGATCGGCTGCTCCAGCCGGTTTCCATACTATGTGGAGACCTACGGGATGCACAGCATCCACGGACGCGCCCCGGCGATCGCCACCGGGCTGGCGCTGGCCCGCCCAGAGCTCTCGGTCTGGGTGATCACCGGTGACGGCGACGCGCTGGCGATTGGCGGGAATCACTTCATTCACGCCATGCGCCGGAACGTGAACCTCAAGGTGATCCTGTTCAACAACCAGATCTACGGACTGACCAAGGGGCAGACGTCACCTACCTCCAGCATGGGCACGTCGACCAAGACCACGCCGCTGGGGTCGATTGATCGGCCATTCAACCCGGTCGCGCTGGCCCTGGCGGCCGGCGGAACCTTCGTGGCCCGGGCGGTCGCCGCAGACCAGGGCCACCTGGCGGCGGTGCTCCGACAGGCGGCGCTGCACCAGGGCACCGCGTTCGTCGAGATCCTCCAGAACTGCGTCACGTTCAACGACGGAGTGTACGATTTCCTCACCGACCCCAAGACCCGGGACGAGCACCGTCTGTTCCTGGAAGACGGGCAACCCCTGGTGTTCGGAGCCGGTCATGACCGGGGGATCTGCTTCTACGGGCTTCGTCCGAAGGTGGTCACGCTGGGGAAGGACGGCGCGACCGGCGCCGAGTGTGCCGTGCACCATGTGCGGGATGCCGACGGCGACATGGCATACCGCCTTGCCCAGTTCTCGCCGCCAGAGTTCCCCGTGCCCCTCGGGGTGTTTCGCGCGGTGACGGCCCCGACCTACGAGGAGCTGAACCGCGAGCTGGCCCAACTGGCCAGGCAGCGGTACGGCCCGGGAGACCTGTCCGCGTTGCTCCGGGGTGGCGATAGCTGGACGATCGCCTGATCTCGAGTCGCGCAACCGCCTGCTGCCCGCCAGCAGGTCCGTACCCAAGCCAAGGGAGGGCCCATGTCGTTCCGTCAACTCAGGGAGTTTCTCGACGCGCAGGACGTCAGGTACTTCACCCTCACCCATGCGCCGACCCACACCGCCCAGGAGACCGCCGCCGCAGCGCATGTTCCGGGCAAGGACATGGCCAAGCCGGTCATGGTGAAGATCGACGGTGAGATGACGATGGTGGTCCTGCCGGCTTCGATGAAGGTGGATTTCGGCCGGCTGCTGGACGCCACCGGGGCGGAGGAGGTGGAACTGGCTCGCGAGAGCGAATTCCGCGACCTCTTCCCGGACTGCGACCTCGGCGCCATGCCGCCGTTCGGCAACCTCTTCGGGCTTCCGACCCTCGTGGCAGAGGAACTGACCGAGGATGAGGAGATCTGTTTCAACGCCGGGTCCGACACCGAACTGATCAGGCTCGCCTACAAGGACTACGCAAGGCTGGTGCGGCCGCGGGTATTGCCATTTCGGATTGCGGTGTAGCGAACGACCATGGAGCCCCATCGCATCGGCGCGTCAGCGGACAGGCCGGGGTCGGCCGGGACTCTCCCTAGGACTTGCTTCCCGACACCACGGTGTCGGCCAGCTCGGCGTGGAATCGGGCGGACAGCTCCGGCTGCCCCAGTGAATCGTACGCGGCGGCCAGGTCGCGACGCGCAGCACGGATGAAGCTGGTGGCCGGATCGGTCTGCCGGATCAGGATATCGTACCCCTTCCGGCTCTCCACTACGGCTTCGCGGTACCGCTTCTCCCGGAGCAGCGTGCGGCCCAGCTTGATATAGCCGATGCCGGTGTTGATGTGGTCGGGTGAGAGCGTGGCCTCATAGATGGCGATGGCCCGCCGATAGAGGTCCTCCGCCGTCCGGTAGTCCTTCTTTTCCGACAGCACGCTGGCCACGTTCGCCATGGCCACGCCCACGAACTGGTGCTGCTCCCCGAACACCGCCCGGTAGATCTCCAGCACTCGGCGATACCGCGCCAGGGCCAGGTCGAACTGGTCCCCCTGCCACGCGGCATTACCCAGTTCGTTCAGCGCTTCCGCCACCTGGGGATGCACCGGCCCGAAGACCCGCTCCTGGATGGCCAGCGCCTGCTCCAGCGCCGAGTTGGCCTCGGGCAGTTTCTTCTGGTATTGCAGCGCCCGGCCCAGCCGGGTGAGGTTGGCCGCGGTCTCGGGGTGGTCCTCCCCATACCATCCCCGAGTGATCGCCAGCGCCTGCCGGTAGGACAGCTCCGCGTCGGGGTACTTCCCCAGCACCAGTTGAATCTCGCCCAGGGTCGCCAGGTCGGTGGCCACTTCGGGGTGCTGCTCCCCGTACGCCGCGCGGTTGAGGGCCAGCACCTGCCGCACCAGGGAATCGGCCACCGGATAGTGGCCCGCGTAGAAATGGGCGTTCCCCAGCTCCCGCAGGTGCGCCGCCCGGTCCCGGGCCGATGCGCCGGTCAGTGAGTCGGTCCGAGCCACCCCCTGAAGAATCCGGATCGCCTCGTCGTACTGCCCCCGTTTCTGCAGCGCCAGCCCGAGCGCCGCGGAGGCATCCACGACGCTGGGATGATCCGGCGGAAGGCTGCGTCCCAGAATCCCGAGTCCCCGGCGGATCAGGCTGTCCGCGTCTTCAAGGCGGGCCTGGTCCACCCGCAGCCGTCCCAGCGTGACGAGGGCACGGCCGATGTCCGGGCTGGCGGAGTCTTCGCGGGCCGCCCGGGAGGCGAGCGAGCGGTTCAGCAGCGAATCGGCGAGGTCCAGCTTGCCGAGCCGCTGATAGACCGTGCCGAGGGTCTGGAACAGCTCGGCTTGCACGGTGGGTTCGCGGTCGAGGGCCGCCGCTTCCCGGACGCCGCCCTCGAGGAGCGAGACCACCCGGAGGCTCTCGGCCGGGGCGACGGCCCCCTCGCCACCCCGGAAGAGGTTGAGCATGAAGCCCTGGATCCGCTGCGATCGCGCCGCCTCCGCCACCGCCGTGTTCCGGGCCGAGGCGAGCCGAATGGTGTAGAACGCCACCAGCGCGATGACCAGCGCCGCGACCAGTCCGCCGGCCAGCACCGGAGCGCGGTTGCGGCGCACGAACTTCCCCATCCGGTACCCGACCGTGTCACCGCGCGCCTCCAGCGGCTCCCCCGCCAGGTAGCGGTCCACCTCGCGCACCAGCGCGTCCACCGTCGGATAGCGGCGCGCCGGGTCCTGGTGCATCGCGGTCAGGCAGAGGACGTCGAGGTCGGCCCACGCCCCGGCGCCGAGCGGCGACCACAACTCTCCCGCGCGGGCCTCCTCCTCCCGGGCGGCCACCGAGGGCCGCACCGGCTCCTGTCCGGTGATGAGGGCCGCCGCCTCATCCGGCGTCTTGCCCAGCAGGTCGAACGGCAACCGCCGGGTCAGGAGCTGGTAGAGCACGACCCCGAGGGAGTAGACGTCGCTGTGCACCCCGATCCGCCCGCCACGAAGCTGTTCGGGCGCCGCGTAGGCCGGCGTGAGGGCCCGCAGCCCGGTGCGGGTCTGGTCGGCCGGGAGGTCCACCGCCTCGAGCTGCTTGGCGATACCGAAGTCGAGCAGCTTCACCACGCCATCGGGACGGACCAGGATGTTGGACGGCTTGAGGTCGCGATGAATCACCGCGTGCTGGTGGGCGTGCCCGACCGCCTCACACACCAGCCGGAACAGCCGGAGCCGTTCGGCCACGGGACTCTGGTGGGTCCGGCACCACTCGGTGAGCGGGAGGCCGTCCACGTACTCCATGGCGAACCACGGCGTACCGTCCGGCAGCGTGTCGGCATCGTAGAGACGGGCGATGCCGGGATCGTTGAGCTGGGCCAGGGTCCGCTGCTCGGCGAGGAAGCGCTCGCGCCGGGCCGGGGAGAGCCACGCATCGGGCAGGATCTTGATGGCCGCCTGGGTGTGGAGGTCGGCGCGGTCGGCCAGGTACACCACCCCCATGCCGCCCTCGCCGAGAATCCGGATCAGCCGGTAGGCGCCGAAGAGCTGCTTGCCGAGATGGGCCTCGTCGAGCCGGCCGAGGATGGCCTCGGCGGCGACCCCGACGCCGCGGTCGAGCACGGGCGCGTCTCCATCATCCTGTTCCAGCATGCCCAGGACGTCGGCGATCAGCTCCGGATCGGGGCCTGCCTCCTGTTCCACGAACCGGGGCCGGTCGATGGCCGGCCGCTCCAGAGCCTCGTGGAACAGCGCCTGCACCCGGTCCCACCGGGCCCGGTTCACGGCGCCTCGCTCACGCTGCCGCGTAGCTCATAGGCGAGCCAGGCCCGGGCCGCCCGCCAGTCCCGCAGGACCGTCGCCTCCGACACCCCCAGCAGCTCGGCGAGCTCGGGGATATCGAGTCCGCCGAAGAAGCGGCCTTCGACCATGGCCGCCTGCCGCGGGTTGAGGGTCGCCAGGGCGTCCAGCGCGTCGTGAAGCTGGAGCAGTTCGTCCGCCGACGCGGCCGGGTGGCTCAACGACTCATCGAACGTCACGGGGGCCGCCCCGCCGCCGCGCTTGTCCGCGCTCCGGCGGCGGGCCGCCTCGATCAGCACCTGGCGCATGGCCCGAGCCGCGATCCGCTTGAACTCCAGTCGCGAGAGATGGCCGAGCGCCGGGCTGGCCGAGAGCTTGAGCCAGGCTTCGTTGACGAGCGCCGTCGGCGTCAGGGTACGGCTCCGCTCCCCACGCTGGACCGCGCGGGCCAGCCGCTTGAGTTCCTCATACGCGGCGCCGAACAGCCGGTCGACGGCGTCCCGGTCGCGATCGCTGGGGGTGGGGGTCATGGGGTTGAGTCCGTTGTTTCCAAGGTATCCACAGGCGGTAGGGGCGGTAGGGGTCCCAGAACCCCCCATGACGGTTTTTCCGACTCCCCTGCGCATAGGTGGGTGACACCCCCCCTCAGGAGCCCAACGCATGCAATGGCACAGGATGGCCGGATCCGGGGTGGCGGGGGTGGCGGAACGGATTTCATGACCGCCGGCGTGAACGGACAGAGCTGGACCAGCTCGGACTTCGCCCGGCAGGCGCAGGTGGGCAACTTCGGGTTGATCTCCCTCCAGGGGTCGCAGAACGGCACCACCATCATCCTGTCCCTCTACAACATCGACCAGATCGGCGCCTATGACCTCGGCATGGGCGGCACCAATGTCGGCGGCTCGGCGCAGATCTCCGACCTCACCGGCAAGGCTTGGAGCACTCCGCTCTCCGGCGCCGCCGGAACGGTGACCATCACGACCCTCACGCCGACCCGGATCGCCGGCACCTTCTCCTTTGACGCCGATGCGTTCTTCGGCGGTGCCACCGGGACCAAGACGGTGACCCAGGGCCAGTTCGACATGATCCTGGCGTCGGGCAACAACACCTGGCCGCTGCCCGATGAGTCCGGCAACCGGCTGGATGGGATGATCGATGGCAGTCTATGGAAGGCCTCGACGGTGGTCATCCAGATTTCGGGAAGCGCCATCGTCATTGCGGCCAACAACACCAGCTACTCGATCGGGATGAGCACCACCCAGTTTGCCGGCGTCGGCAGCTATCCCATCGGCACCCAGCCAGGCAACGCGGTGGTGAACATGCTGGGTCCGGCCGCCAATCCGACCGGGCCGGTGAACTGCTGCTGGGGGACCATCGTGGGCGATGTCGGCACACTCACGATCACCAGCCTCACCGCCACCCGGATCCAGGGCACCCTCACCGCCACCCTGGCGCCGGTCGCCAGTTCGGCGGCGACCGGCAATCTGGACATCTCCAACCTGACCGTTGATATCGGCCGTCCCTGAGCCCACCGGCTCGAGGAGCGCAGTGCTGTCTTCTTTTTCCGGGAGTACCGACCATGTGGAATTTCATCACCGGGATCTTCTCGCTGGTCCTCTGGATCGGGATTCCCCTCCTGATCTTCGCGGCCTGGACCTACAACAAGCTGCAGCGACAGGCCCAGGAGGTCCGTGAGGCAACCTCCAACGTGCAGGTGGCCGTCAGCAAGAAGCTCAACCTCCTCAACCAACTGGTGGACGTCGTGAAAGGCTATCAGGAGAGCGAGCAGTTCACCCACCTCAAGGTGTCGCAGGACAATTCGGCGGTGGCGCTGGCGGCCGCCTACCAGGAATCGGGCTCCCTGATGGCCACCATCCAGGGCATGGCGGACCGCTTCCCGAACCTCAAGGCCAGCGAGCAGTACCACCGGCTGGTGGACAGCATCCAGCACTGCGAGATGGACATTCAGCGGACCCGCGAGCACTACAACGGCACCGTGAAGCACTACAACAACGCCTACCTCCGCTTCCCCACGGTCCTGGTCGCCCCCTTCCTGGGCTTCTCCAAGGCGCCGTACCTCGAGTTCGATGTGTCGGGCAACGTGGATGCGACCGCGCTCAAGTCCTTCCAGACCGATGACGGCGAGCGGCTCAAGCAGCTCCTCTCCGGTGCCGGCGGCCAGATCGCCGGAGCCACCCGGGCGCTGGCCGGACACGCGGGCCAGGCGGGCAAGCTGATCGCCAACCAGGCGGGCCAGGCCGGTAAACTCATCGCCGCCAAGATGAACGAGCAGACGGCGCAGACCCCGACGACCTACTTCTACCTGCCCAAGGGCGGCGTGCCCCGCGGCCCGGTGCCGCTTCCCACCGTGCGTGAGCTGATCCAGCGCGGTGAACTCGAAGCCGATGTCATGGTGGCGCGGGCCGGCTCGGAGGACTGGCAGCCGATGTCGGCGGTGGGCGGAGAGGGGTAGTTGGACGGTTGGACGGCTGGACGGTTGGGGTGGGGTGAGGCGCGGGGGAGGGATGGTCCGAAGGTCGGACCGTCGGTGTCCGGTCCCAGACCGGAGGACCATCCCTCCCCCGTGCCGAATCCCATAAACGCCGCGACAGGTCCTAATCGTCCAATGGTCCAGCTACACTAGCCCGATCTCATCGAGGTACATCTCCCCCCCGGTCTCCACTCCACGCCGCCGGTCCACCCGGGTGAGCACCAGCCGGTCGCGCGCCCGGGTCATACCGACGTAGAGCAGCCGCCGGCCATCCTCTATGTCGGCCTTGCTGGGCCGCTTGCCCGGCGCCGAGCCGGGCAGCTGCGCATCCTCCACCCCGACGACGTAGACCCGGGAGAACTCGAGTCCCTTGGTGGCGTGCAGGGTGAGCAGGTTCACCCGGTCCTCCGCCGTCTCCGCGCCGGCGTTGGAGGTCGAGAGCGCCACCCGTCCCAGGAACTCGGTGAGATCCTCCTGCAGGCTCTCGCCACCGAGCGACGCCAGCAGCTTCTGCAGCCGGGCCATCGTGGCGGGATAGCGGTCCGACGCGGACTTCTCCCGCTGAATCCGGGCCATGAGTTCCCGGCCCCCCAGCCGGGCGATCAGCTCCTCTACATCGGGAGCCTCTCCGGCGCCGGGCACGCTACGCTCCGCATCATAGGACGCGAGCGCGGTGGTATAGCGCCCCAGCGCAAAGACGCGCCCCGCCTCGAGGAGCAGCTTGTCTTCGCCCCCCAGTTCGGACGGGTCGGTGAGCACCAGCGCCACCGCGAGGTGGTCGAGCAGATTGCCCCGGCTGATGGTCCGTGAGCGCTTGAGCCGTTCCTCTTCCAGCTTGAAGACCACGTGGGCCAGGGTGCGGCAGTCGTCGAGCGCCCGGTGCGCCCGTCCGGTGTCGATGCCGAAGGCCTGGGCCAGGTCGCCGAGCCGGGCACTCCCCCGGTGGACGTCGCGCGCAAGGGGCAGGGTGTCGTAGCAGGGCGCGGTGAGGGGAGCTCCGGCCTGCGCGGTGAGCCGGCGGAGGACGGGAAAGTCGAAGTCGTGCCCGTTATGGGCCACGAGCTGCTCCTCCCCGGCAAAGGCGCGAAACTCGGACCACACCGCCTCAAAGGACGCGGCGCCGGCCACCTCGGCGTCGGTGATGCCGTGCACCCCGGTGGCCGCGGCACTGATCGGTCGGGTGGGTCGCACCAGCCGCTGGAATTCCTCGACCACCTCCCCGCCCCGGACCTTTACCCCAGCCAGCTCCACGACCTCCGAGCGACTGCGGTCGAATTCGTTGGTCTCCACGTCCACGGCCACGAAGTCCGTCAGCGAGGGGCGCAGGTCCCGCCCCTCGATGACCTGGAGCGCCTTGAAGACCGTGCCGGCCAGGCTGAGCGTACCCCGGTCCCGCGGAGTGAGGACCACGTCCCGGGCGTCCGGCTTCGTATCCGCTCCCAGGTAGCCGAGCATGGTGACGCCCGCCCCGCGGAGCAGGCCGGCGATGCCGAGTTCCGCCCCGCCGAGCCGCGGGAGCCAGACCCGCTGGCGTCCGTGCCTGGCGGCGGCGACCCGGGTGGCCAGGGCCGCGGCCGCCGGATCGGCCATCGGGTCGCCGAGCAGACGCTCCTCGTACTTCTCCTCGAGCGGGGTCCGCCACGGTCCGACCCGGTGGGAGAGCAGCTCCTCCACCAGCGGGGCAAGCGAGAGGAACCGGTCCGCCAGGCCGGGAAGGTTGGCGAGATTGGCCAGGCAACGGCGCACCCGCTTGCCATCTTCATCGCTCCGCCCCCGGCTCTGGCGGCCCTCTCGCACCAGCCACTCCGGGAACGTCATCTTGCTCCGCTCCGCCCCGGCCCGCAGCGAGGCCATGAGCGGTCGAGGCAGCTGAGCGGCGGCAAACTGTTCGGTGAAGATCGGGTCGCCGGGGGAATGAATCACCCGGAGCGCGGCGATGAGGTAGCCCACGACGGGGTCGTCCGCGAGGGCCCGCCCGGTGGCCAGCTGGCAGGGAATGCCGGCCTCGACCAGGCGGGCCTCCAGCAGGTCTCCGGTCTCATGGCGGCGATAGAGCAGCGCGACGTGGCCCCAGGGATGCCGGTGCTCGCGGCGATCCCGCTCGAGGTCCTCGATGAGCCACCGGGCCTCGGCCTCCTCGTCGGCAAAGCGATGGGCGGTGACCGCCCAGGCCGATTCGCGGACCGCCCGCAGCTCCTTGTGGTGATCCCTGGGGTTCAGGGCGATGAGGCGGCGGGCGGCTTCGAAGATCTGGCGGGAGCAGCGGCGGTTTTCGTCGAGGATGATCGGCTGGGCGATGCGATGGTCGTTCAGATATTTCCGGAGCACCGTCGAGTCGGCCCCGGCGAAGCCGAAGATGGACTGTTCGTCGTCTCCCACTACGAAGATGTTCTGGTGGTCCCGCGCCAGGCGGGCCAGCACCTGATACTGCCCGGGGGTGAGATCCTGGGCCTCGTCAATCAGCAGGTAGTCCCAGCGCCCGGCGATGGCGGTCGCGGTCTCCTCCCGGGTCCGCAGCAGCAGCTCGGTGTTGGCGATGAGGTCATCGAAGTCGAGCAGGTTGCGCTTGGCCAGGTGCGCCCGGTAGCGCTCGTAGATCGGCGTGAGCCAGTCCCCGAGCGGCTCCCCCGAGAGCCGGTGCCGGCTGAACCTTGTCAGCGGCCACTTCTGGTCCTTGTAGAACCCGGAGCGCCGGAGCGTCTGGAGCTGATACTCCGCATCGGCGATGCCGAATCCCTTCGGGACGTCAACCTCCTCGCCATGCTCCCGCAGCAGCTGCACACACAGGGAGTGGATGGTGCCGCGGGTGATGGCGTCCGCCCGGTCGCCCAGGGCGGTGGTCAGCCGGGCGGCGATCTCACCGGCGGCCCGATTGGTGAAGGTGACGGCCACGATGCGCGCCGGCTCGAAGCCGCGCTCCTCGATCAGGTAGCGGATCCGCTGGGTGAGGCAGAAGGTCTTCCCCGCCCCGGGCCCCGCCAGCACGAGGATGGGACCCAGTGGAGCCGTGATGGCCCGGTCTTGGGCGGAAGTGGGTGTGATCGGGGGCATGCGTGTGGTGGAACAGTATACCGCCGGTGAGACACGATCGGGCAGGCCGGGCCGGCTACTCCGGCTCGGGGTCGGCGGACGCCCTTCGGTCGGCCGTCCGGGCCAGCTGCCAGCGGATGGCGGGCGGCGTGAGCAGGGTCGTGATGACGACCATGACGACGACGGCGGCGAAGGTCTCGTTGGTGATGATACGCTCGCCTGCAACGACCAGGGCCAGCCCGATATTGGCAAAGATCAGCCCGACCTCCCCCCGCGGAATCATGCCGAGTCCGACCATGATGCGATCGACGCCCTTGGTGAGGACGCCAAGCCCGGCGAACTGCTTGCCGACCACGGCCGCCACCGTCAGCGCGATGGCCAGCTCGGCCACACCCGGCTGGACAAAGGCGCGGAGGTCGGTCCGCATCCCCATCAGCACGAAGAACACCGGCACCAGGAAGGAGGAAATCGGGCGGATCAGTTCTTCCAGCGCGTGCTCGCCCCGGTCGGTGAAGTCCTGGAAGTGCACCGACTCGAGGATCAGCCCGGCGCCAAAGGCCCCCACGATCGGGGCCAGGCCCACGGCGCTGGCCAGCCAGGACAGGAGGAAGCAGAAGGACAGGCCGGCGGCGAGCAGCACCCCGCGGGTCCGGAGCCGGGAGGCCAGGCCGAACGCCCGTCGGGCCACCAGCACCCCGAGCACCAGGGACCCGATCAGGAAGCCGAGGGCCTTGGCCAGGGTGCCGCTGATGGCCCAGACCGAGAGGCTCCCGCCCTTGTCGGCCGCGGCGATGATGCCGGTGACGATGGCCAGGATGACCAGGCCCAGCACGTCGTCGATGACGGCGGCACCAAGCACGATCCGCGCTTCCTTGGTCCGGGAGATCTCCAGGTCCTTGAAGACCCGCGCCGTGATCCCCACGCTGGTGGCGGTGAGTGCCGCCGCCAGAAAGGCGTGCACGTAGGCGCTCTCGTGCGGCAGCAGCCAGGCCCCCACGCCCCAACCCAGCCCGAACGGCACAGCCACACCGATGAGCGCCACCAGCAGCGACGACCAGCCCACGCGGAGCATGGCGCCGACGGTGGACTCCAGCCCGACCTCGAACAGCAGCAGGATGACGCCCAGCCGGGAGAGCAGATCGATGCCGGGATCGTCCCGGATCACCTCCAGCCCGCCGACCCCCACCAGGGCCAGATTGCCGAGCACGATCCCGACGATCAGTTCGCCGAGGACGGCCGGCTGCCCGAGGCGCGTGGCTACGTCCCCGCCGAGCTTGGCGGCGATGAGGATGATGGCCAGGAAGAGCACGACACTGGCGATCGGATCCTGATGGCCGGCGCTCTCCGCGGCAGCGGTGGCTTGCACGAGTGTGAGGGTCACGGCGATCCCGTCGCTGGTGGGGCCAGAATGCTCCGCAGGAATGCCCGGCACGCCGCCACATCCTTGAGGCGCACACCGGCGCTACTGGGCCGCGGGCCGACATGCACGGCGAGGCCGTCCTCCGGCAGGGCGGCGAACATGTCCTCATCGGTGGTGTCGTCGCCGACGGCCAGCATCAGGGTGTCCGGAGGGACGGCCTGGCGCAGCTGGGTCACGATCCGGCCCTTGTGCACTCCGGCCGGACGGATCTCGATGACCTTTTCCCCCCGCAGGACATCGACGACGTCCGCCGGAAAGCGACCCCGGGCTTCCTCCACCATGGCGTCGGCGTTGCGGCGGGCGGTGTCGGCCGGGGCCAGCCGGAAATGCCAGGCCAGACCGCCGGATTTCCGTTCGATATGGGAGCCGGGGGTCAGCTCGGTGTACCGCCGAAACAGGGCGAGCACTTCATCATACGGGACGGGACGGATCTCGGTGCCGCGCTCCCACACGGACGCGTGGGCGGGCCGGGACCAGAGTCCGTGCTCAGCGTGCAGCCCCATGGACAGATGGCCCAGCCAGCCTTCGAGCACCGGGCGCTGCCGGCCGCTGACCAGGTGGACCCGGATCCGGTCGGATCGGGTCAGGGCCTGAAGGAGTTGCAGCAGTTCGTCGTCCGGGTAGGCCAGATCCGGGGTGGGCGCAAAGGGCACCAGGGTGCCGTCGTAGTCCAGCAGCAGGAGCAGCGACGGCGCCTCTCGGAGACGGTCCCGCGCGGCGCCGACCTCCACCGGCGCGGACGCTTCGGCGAGGGTGGCCGCCTGGGAGGCGACCGCTGCCTGCAGCGCATCGAGGAAGGTCGAAGCCCAGCGTCCGACGCCACAGGCCTGGACCCGCTCCCGCAGGGCGCGCATCCGCGACCGCCGCTCATGCCGCGGCATGGTGAGGGCGGTGAAGTACGCCCGCGCCGAGTCTTCCACGTCGAAGGGGTTCACCTGAACCGCCTCCGCCAGCTCCGCGGCCGCCCCCGCGAACTCACTCAAGACCAGGACGCCGTCGCCGTCCACCCGGCTGGCCACGAACTCCTTGGCGACCAGGTTCATGCCGTCGCGCACGGGGGTTACCAGCATGACATCGGCGCTCCGGTACAAGGCGACCAGTTCGGCCTGGGTGAAGCTGCGGTACATGTACTGGACCGGTGTCCAGCCCGGACTCCCGAAGCGGCCATTGATGCGGCCGATCATCGCGTCCACGCGGCGCCGGAATCGCTGGTAGGCGCGCACGCCCGTGCGCGACGGCACGGCGACCTGGATGAGGGTGACCCGCTCGCGCAGCTCGGGATGATGGCGGAGCAGCTGCTCGAAGGCGAGCAGTCGGCGCGGGATGCCCTTGGTGTAGTCCAGCCGGTCGATGCCGACGAGGAGCTTGCCGGGCCCGGCCGGACCGGCGGGCGGGCGCTCCACGCTGAAGGGACCCTCCGCCACCCGCTTCTCGAACCGCGCCACGTCGATCCCCATGGGGAACACGCCGACCTGGGGCGTGCGGGCCTGGTATTCGATCCGGCCGTCGTCGAGCACGTCCGCCCCCAGCAGTCGCCCCACCGCCGCGCTGAAATGCTCGGCGTAGGACGCGGTGTGGAACCCGATGAGGTCCGCCCCCAGCAGGCCTTCCAGCAGCAGCCGGCGCGCGGGCAGGATCCGGAAGACTTCGTAGGCGGGAAAGGGAATGTGGAGGAAGAAGCCGATGCGCAGGTCGGGCCGCAGCGTCCTGAGGTGGGATGGCACCCGCATCAGGTGATAATCCTGGATCCAGACGTCGTCGCCGGGCCGGGCGTGGTCCGCCACCACTTCCGCAAAGCGCTGGTTGACCCGCTCGTACTCGCCCCAGTGGCGGGAATGCAGCGGCACCTGCTGCAGCAGGTAATGGAACAGCGGCCAGATGACGCCGTTGGAATACCCCTGATAGAACCCGCGCACCTCCGATGGGCTGAGGTGCACCGGGATGTAGCGCCCTGCTTCGAGGCGGCGTTCCAGATCGGCGGTGGCCTCGGCGCCGAGTTCCGCGGCGGCCCCGGGCCACCCGATCCAGGCACCGCCGCTGGAGGCCTGCAGGCCCCGAAGCCCGGTTGCCAGCCCGCCGACACTCTCGGCCAGCGTCAGCCCCTCGGGCGTCGGGCGGATCGTGACCGGCAGGCGGTTCGAGACGACGATGAGCGCCATCCGTCAGCTCCACCCCGGCACACGGCGGGGATGGCCGGAGCCGGACGTAGCGCGGCTGGTCTCGACGGCGTATGATCCGGGGCAACCGGCCCCGGTGGGCGCCTCCGCGGAGAGTGCCGCCGGCAGTGGGATCACACCGCTCATCGAGTCCGCGAGTCCATGCCCCAAGACCTGGCGTATGTCGTCCTGCTGTTCGTGCTGTTCGTCATTCCACGCTTTCTCCAGCGGTACCGGCTCCCGGGGGCCGTGACCAGCCTGGCGCTGGGGGTGGCCGCCACCGCCCTGGGTCTGTTTCAGCACGACGAGACCATTGCCCTGCTGGCGACCTTTGGGATCGTGGCGCTGTTTCTCTTTGCGGGGCTCGACGTCGACATCGAGGAACTGCGTCCCGACGCCCGGGTGCTGGCGCAGCACCTGGTCATCTGGACCATTACCCTGGCTCTGCTGACGGTCGCCGCCGTCTATATTTTTGCGCTGGCCCCGCGGGAGGCGTCGCTGGTCGCCCTGGCGCTGATCACGCCCTCCACCGGCTTCATTCTCGATTCGCTGGAGTTGTTCGGGCTCTCCGTCGCCGAGAAACGCTGGACCAAGTCTAAGGCCATCGCCTCCGAACTGCTGGCCCTCCTGGTCATGTTTTTCGCCTTGCAATCCACCTCCGCCCGGCAACTCAGCCTGAGCGTACTGGCCCTGGTGGCGCTCATCGTGGTCCTGCCACTGCTGTTCCGGTGGTTCGCCGCCCGGATCTCGCCATATGCGCCGCGGTCGGAATTCGCCTTCCTGCTGATGGTTGCCGTCGTCTGCGCCTCCGCCACCCGCCGGCTCGGCGTCTACTACCTCGTGGGGGCGTTCGTCGTGGGGCTCGCCGCCCGGCAGTTCCGGGACCGGCTCCCCGCCATGTCCTCCGAACGGATGCTGGGTGCCGTCGAGGCGTTCGCCTCGTTCTTTGTGCCGTTCTACTTCTTCAAGGCCGGCATGGGAGTCACCGCCAGCGAACTGGACCTGCCGGCCGTCCTGACGGGGCTCGCCCTGCTGGTGGTCTGCGTGACGCTTCGGCTGGGCGAGGTCGCGTTGCACCGCTGGCTGGCCCTGCGCGAGCGGGCCCAACAGAGCCTCCGGATCGGGGTGGCCCTGCTGCCGACGCTGGTGTTCACCCTGGTGATCGCGGACATCCTGCGCGGTCGCCCCGGCGTGTCGGAAGCGCTGATCGGCGCGCTGGTCCTGTACACGACGCTCATCACCCTGGTGCCGGGACTCATCCTCCGGGTGCCGGCCATCGACTACCAGGTGCCCCACCTGGATCCCCTGGCCACCTCGCTTCAGGATGCGGCCGCGGCCGTCGTCGTGTCCGACGGGTCCTCGGCGCCGGGGGCGCCCGCCAGTATCCGTCCGTAGACCGCCAGGACGTCGCTCCGGCTGAGCAGTCCCGCCAGGCGCCCGCTGGTCCGGTCCGCCACCGGCAACGCCGCCGCGCCGTTCAGGCCATCGTGGCCCCTGGCAAAGCGGCGCATGGTCCGCAGGTGCCAGCGGGCGGCGCGCGCGGCCCGGAGCAGCCGGGTGGGCATCGAGTCAGTTCTGTGAGCGCAGGTTGACGTGGGGTCGGAGGGTAGTAGTTTGATATCAATATACCAACCGACAGGATCGACGCCAGTTCCCGATGCCCACCACCCCACGCAAGCGCCCCCGTCCGCGGACCCCCACGCTCACGCTGCCCGATGAAGCCGTGGGTATCGTTGACGGCCTGCGGCGGATCGTCCGAGCCATTGAGTTGTACTCGCAGGAGATCTACAAGAACTTCGGCCTGACGGGGCCCCAATTGTGGGCCCTCAAGACGCTCGGCCGCCGCGGGCCCCTGGCGACCACCGATCTCGCCAAGGCGCTGGCCGTGCAGCCCAGCACCCTCTCGGTCCTGGTGGACCGGCTGGTCAAGCGGGGACTGGTCCGCCGGCAGCGTCCCCGGGCGGATCGCCGGTTCGTGGAGATCACCCTCACCGCCGAGGGGGTTGCCCTGGCGGGGCGCGCTCCCGAACCGGCCCAGGGCCGCCTGCTCCACGGCCTCCGGGCCCTGTCGGTCCGCGAACTGCGCGCCGTGCAATCCTCGGTGGAGCGCCTGGTGGAGATGATGGAAGCGAGCGACGTGGAGGCCCGCTTCTTCTTTTCCCAGGAGTAGCCTGGATCCGGCTCAGGCCGCTCTCGGCGCCGACTCCTCCGATCGGACGTAGACCGTCCGGGTCGGATAGGCGAACTCGATCCCTTCCAGCTCGAACCGGCTGAAGAGTTCAAGATTGACTCGTTGCTGGGTGTCCATGTAGCGATTGTAGTCGGGATCGAGGACAAAGTAGACAATCTCGAACGTCACGGCCGAATCATCGTAGCTCTTGAAGTGGGCCCGGTCGAACCGCACCCCCGTTTGCGAGCTGACGACGTCCCGCAAGAGCTCCGGAATGGCCGCCAGCTTGGCCGCGGAGGTCTGATAGGTGACCCCGATGGTGAACAGGATCCGTCGTTCCTTCATGCGCTTGAAGTTCCGGATCCGGCTGCTGAGCAGATCGCCGTTGGCAAAGACCAGCTGCTCGCCGGAGAGGCTGCGGAGCCGGGTCGTCTTGACGCCGATGTGCTCCACGGTCCCCATCAGGTCCCCGACCACGATGAAGTCCCCCACCACGAACGGCTTGTCCAGCATGATCGACAGCGAGGCGAACAGGTCGCCCAGGATGCTCTGGAGCGCCAGGGCGATGGCCACGCCGCCGATGCCGAGGCCGGCGACCAGGGCGCTGATGTTCACGCCCAGGTTGTCGAGTGCCAGCAGCACCAGGACCACCCAGAGCGCTCCCCGGGCCAGGATCGTCACACCATAGAGCGTGCTGGCCGAGGACGGATCCGCCACGCGCAGCTCCTTCACCCGGGCCTCCAGCACGTGCCCGATGACGACGTTCCCCCAGATGGCCAGCTGCAGACCGCCCACCAGCACCGAGAGGACACGGGCGACATCGCGCACCGCGTCGGGCGGGCTCAGCACCGCCAGCGCCGGCCACAGGGCAATGCAGGCGAGTGTCAGGCCCCGGGTGCGCCTGGCCAGGAGGACAAAGAGGTCATCCCACCGATTGTCGGTGCGCGCCGCGAGAGCGCCGAGCCGGCGGATGACCACCCATCGGACGGCGTAGAGCGCCGCCAGCACTCCCAGGCCGATCCCGACCGCCTCGACCCAGGTGCTCAGCGAGAATCCCACCAGCAGGACGTCAGCATATGGCATGATCCAGATCACTCCTTTCTAAAAAGCCGTCCGGCCGAGCATCGTCACCACGACGATCCTCGGCCGGACGGGTCGCAACGCCGTCTGGCGCGGGACTACCGGTTGGCGATGGGCTGCACCAGCGTCTCGAAGCCCTGCAGCGGCGTATACTCGCTGCGACGGTTCATCTTCCAGGCGCTCTCGTCGGTCCCCACGATGAGGGGTCGCTCTTCCCCGTAGGACACCACGGAGAGCCGCTCCGCGGGAATGCCGAGATTGACGAGGTAGGTGCGCACCGCCGCCGCCCGCCGGGCGCCCAGCGCGAGGTTGTATTCGTCCGAACCACGCTCATCGGCGTGCCCGGCGATCATCAGCGTCAACCTCGGGTTGGCCTTCAGAATGGCCACCTTGCGGGCCAGGACCGGGCGATCGGCAGGCCGGACCTCGGCACGGTCATATTCAAAGTAGGTGCGCTGCCCCAGCGTGTCCTTGAGGGCCATGCGCATCCGCTCGAGGCGCGCCGCCTCCTCCTGCGCCATCATGTCCGCCTTGGCGCGCTCCGCCTTGGCGATCGAATCGGCCCGGGCGGCCATGGCGAGCTGAGCGCGGCGCGCGGCCTCGATCGAATCGGCGCGGGCACGCGCGGCGTAGTCCTCGGCCGGGGCGGGCGCCGGCGCCTCGACCACCGGGGCGCTGTGACAGCCTACCATGGCAACGAGTCCCATGACCACAGCAATGTTCCGAATACGCATTCTGCCTCCTCTCAAGCAGGTGAATCCCGCAGCTCCCGACGGCACACGTCGTCACCAACCGAAGCGACCAGCTGGGATCCTACCCGTCAGAGCCCCCCGGGGCGCGACGCGCCCTTGGGGGTGTTTTGATGTATATATTGATATCAATATAATAGCGGCAGGCGCACAGATCAACCCGGGACGCCCCGGTCCCCGGCGGGCGCCCGGAAGCGGGGATCGCCCGCCGCGTAATCCTCCGGGCGGGCGACGTCGGGGTTCAGCCATTCGATGACGGCCGCGTTCCCGAGACTCTCCGGGTCGTGGGCCAGGTAGGCGGGCACCACCGCCAGGGCGTGGAAGCCCCGGCGCAGCTGGAACGTGAGCGTGGGATCGGTGAGCTCCTCCCGCACCACCTTCGCCACGTACTCCTCGACGCTGAGGGTGTCGGCGACCGCGTGGTAGCCTCGGAGCCGGGCGCCGGCCCGGATCCGGAGCAGCCCGAGACGTCGCGCCAGCGCCTCCCGGGCGGCGTAGAGCTGCTTGCCCACCCCACGCCCCTGCCAGGCGGGGTCCACCATGATCTCCGCCCCGTAGAGCGTGCGGCCCCGCGCCGGGTCGTGATTGACGAAGGTGCCGGAGGCGGTCAGCTCGCGCCAATTGGTGCTGAAGGTGTAGTCGTCCCAGAGCACGATCAGGCTGGCCGCAAAGGCGAGCACTCCGCCGTCCTGGGCCGACACCCCCACCAGCTGCCCCTCCGGGAAGACCCGGTGGTGCGACGCCAGCTGGGTTGTGGTCCAAGGCGGGACATCCGGGTACACCCGCCGGCACAGCGCGATGATCCCGGCGAAATCAGCCGGCTGGGTGGGCCGGACCAGGGCAAGCGCCCCCTCGGTCATACCGCCACCACCTCCGGCCGAGCCACCACGGCATTGGTCCGCTGGCTGTCGTGCAGCGGCAGCACGGTCCCGCTGGCGCGCGTCTCCACGATGGTCTTCAGATTCAGCTCGCCGATGACCATCATCTCCTGGTTGGCGTTGCCTTCGGCCAGGATGCCGTCGCGGGAGAAGGCGAAGTCGCTGGGGGTGAGGATCGAGGCCTGGCCGTAGTTGAGCGACACGGCCGGCACCATCGGCAGCGACCCGACTGTGCCGGAACAGACCACGTACATCTGGTTCTCGATGGCCCGGGCATGGGCGCAGTAGCGCACCCGGTAGAATCCCTGCCGGTCGTCGGTGCAGCTGGGGACCACCAGGATATGAGCGCCCTCTCGGGCGGCCGCCCGGGCGATCTCGGGGAACTCCACGTCGTAGCAGACGGCAATGGCCACCCGCCCGAACTCGGTCTCGAACACCCGCAGCACCGATCCCGGCGAGACGATCCAGTCCTCGGTTTCGAACCGGGTCATGTGCAGCTTCTGCTGCACCCCGATGCCGCCGCGCGGCCCGAAGAACATGGACTGGTTGTAGACCGCGTCGCCGCCGTTGGACAAGACCGGAATCGTGCCGCCGACGATGTGCAGCTGGTGCCGGTTGGCCAGATCGCTCATCAGTTCGGTAAAGCGCCCGGCCTGCCCCGCCAGGTCCCGGACCTGCTCGCGGATCGGGCGGCGGATATTGCCCAGGGTGAGCAGCTGGATCGTGAAGTACTCGGGAAAGACCAGGAGGTGGCACTTGTAGTCCGCCGCGGTCTCCACCAGCGCCTCGACCTGGTCCCGAAACTGGTCGAAGGTCTTGACCGGCCGGATGTAGTACTGCAGCGTGCCGACGCGAATCCGCTCCATTGCGCCTCCCCGGGGCCTCTAGAAGTGGGTGCTCCGGCCCAAACCTACATCACCAGGCCCCGGTCGGGGACTGGCAAGGCCGCCACACACAGGCCCGGCGGGCGTCAACGCCGAGCGGCCGGAGGAACTAGACCTTGGTGAGGGTGATGGTCACCGGCGTTCCACTGATGCTGCCGGTCAGGGTCATGGTCGTTCCCTGAAGGGTGTAGTTGAGCGTCACCTCATCCGGAGTACCGGGATCAATCGTGATCGTGGATCCGGTGTGCGAGTACGAACCGGTGACGGTACAATCCGCATTGGGAGTGCAGGCGTCGATCATGTCGTTGGTGATATCAAACGTGTAGCTGTCGCCGGCGCTGAGGTCCATCTGGAAGGTCATGCCGTTGGCAATGGCGTCCACGCCCATTACCACGAAGCTGGTCACATTCCAGGTCGCCTCGATGGCGTTGCCCGGACCGTTTCCGCCATCCGACCCACAGGCGGAGAGGGTAGTGGAGAGCAGGAAACCGGCGGCGAAGACAGCGCGCGGAATGCGCATGGAACCTCCAGTGTGAGGGGAGTGCGAGGGAACGACCTCCGGGCGGAAGGGCCGTTCTTGCAAGATTCGCCGCAAAGCCGATCCAGTCAAGCGCACGCCGCCACTGCGCCCATGCTCGACAGCTGGTGGTCCGATGAGGCCGCGCGCGGCCTGGTGGCCAAGGGCGATGACGAGGCCAACGCGGCCATGACCCGGAGCGCACGCCTGCTCGGGGTCCAGGGGTCGACATTTGTCCGACCCTAGCCCATGTTGCGGGGAGCGGGGCCACCCGGGCCTTGCTGTGCCGCCGTACGCTGTACGGAATCCGCACCACCATCCATCCACGCGGGAGGAAGAGCGCCGGATCGTGGCCCACGCGCGGCCACGCCCCCCTGCTTTCCAGCCAGCGCTTCCGACGGCCGCGCCGGTCGGACCCGCCCGCGCCGCAAGGAGGTACCCCATGTCCGCCACATCCACCATGCTCACCGAGAAGCAGCTGATCGCCGCCGCCAAGGCTCCGACCCTGGCCTACAACGACAAGAACTGGGACGCCGTGAAGGCGGCGGTCACCGGTGACATCGTCTACGACGAAATCGCGACCGGCCGCAAGGTGAAGGGCCTCAACGAGCTCCTCACCCTGTGGAAGGGCTGGGCCACCGCCTTTCCCGACTCCAGAGGCACCATCGACCACGCCCACGTCAGCGGCGAAAAGGTCGTGCTGGAGATCACCTGGCGGGGGACCCACCAGGGGCCGATGCCGGGACCCAAGGGACCGATCCCGCCGACCGGCAAGAAGATCGAGTTCCGGTCCTGCGTGATCTGCGAGATGGCCGGAGAGAAGACCAAGGGCCAGCGCCAGTATTTCGACATGATGACCATGCTCCAGCAGCTCGGCGTCGCCGGCTGATCGCCGGTCGCCGCTGATCGCAAGCGGAGGTGCGGGGGGCCCTGATGCCGGGACCCCCCGTGTCGTCGGCGCGCACTGCGGCCCGCCGCTGGCGTGGGCTCTCCGGTCCGTCCAGATTCCGCGGGTCATGACGCCACCACTCTCCCGGAGAACACTCCTCCAACGCGTCGCGCTTGCCGGCGCCATGCTTGGCCTCCCCGCCCCGCTCCTCGCCTGCAGCCGAGACCGAGAGCCGGACCCCGACCCCGACCCCGACCCCGACCGCGAGCGTCTCGCCGACTGGACCCGCCGGCTTCGGGATGAGGGCCTGACGGCCGGCGAGGTGCCGCTGGGCCGGCGGGCCTCCCGCACCGGCGAGCTGGCGGCCGGCACACCCTACGAGCCGGGGACGCTCGATGCGTATCTCCGTTCCGGCAATCCTCCGCCGGACACAGAACCGCTCACCCTCTTTCTCACCCGATTCGACTGCGTCACGCTGGTGGAGACCTGTCTGGCGGTCGGCCGAATCGCGGTCCAGGCAGGCGAGCCCTCGTGGGAGCGGTTCGGGGCCGAGGTGGAGCGGATGCGGTACCGCGGAGGGGAACGCGATGGATACGGATCCCGCCTGCACTATTTCAGCGAGTGGATCAGCGATGGAGCGCGCCGCGGCCTGGTACGCGACCTCGGCGCCGAGCTGGGCGGGGTCCCCGACGCCCGCCCGCTGCGATTCATGACCGGGCATCGGGGCAGCTACCCTGCCCTGGCCGGAGACGCGGCGTTCAGGGAGATCCAGGCGATGGAACGCCGGCTCGACGGGCATCCTCGGCAGGTGGTCCCGACCGCCCGGCTGCCCGAAGTGGTCTCGGAGATCATGACCGGGGACGTGCTCGCGTTTGCCACCACGATCGATGGGCTCGACGTGACCCACGCAGCCTTTGCCTATCGGGCGCAGGATGGGATCCTGAGGGTGCTGCATGCGCCGCTCTCGGGCGGCGTGGTGGAGGTCACGGGTGCAACCCTCCCGGAGTACGTCGCCGCGATCCGGCGGAGTACGGGCGTCCTGGTGGCTCGGCCGCTGCACGCAGCGGCCTGACCTCCTCCACCCTGGTGGGGGGATCCTGCTCCCTGCCGTTGGCGGGGATCCGAACCCCGATGTAGCTTCGCGCTCAAGGGGGTCCCCATGCGCACCATCTGGCTCCTGCCACTGCTCGCCGTCGCGTTCGCCTGCGGCGGCGGCGCCACGAGCAACTCCTCCAGCCCGGTCCAGCTGACCCAGGTCGTCACCGGGCTCAACGCGCCGGTATTCCTCACCGCTCCGCCCGGGGACCCGAGCCGGCTGTTCGTGGTCGAGAAATTCGGCGCCATCCGGATCATCAAGAACGGCATCCTGCTGCTCACCCCGTTCCTGGATCTCGGCACCAAGGTGACGACCCTGGATGAAGAGGGGTTGCTTGGCATGGCCTTCCATCCCTCCTTCGCCACCAACGGGCGGTTCTTCGTCCAGTACAGCGACCTCAACGGGAACAACCAGGTCTCCGAGTTCCAGGTCTCGGCCAATCCCGACGTCGCGGACCCGAACGAACTCCCGGTGCTCGGCGTCACCATGCCGGCGGCGACCACGACCCACCGGGGTGGCATGCTCGCCTTCGGGCCGGACGGCTACCTCTATGTGGCCGTCGGCAATGGGGGCGAATTCACCGGCACATCCCAGGAACTGAACAATCTGCTCGGCAAGATTCTCCGGATCGACGTAAACGGCGCCTCCCCCTACGGCATCCCGCCGGACAACCCGTTTGTCCTCCTGGCCGGCACCAGCCCGGAGATCTGGAGCTACGGTCTCCGGAATCCGTGGCGGTTCAGCTTCGACCGGCAGACCGGTGATCTCTACATCGGCGATGTGGGCGAGTCACAGCGCGAGGAAATCGACGTGGCCCCGGCGGCCACCGGCGGAGGGGCCGGAGCGAACTTCGGCTGGGATATCATGGAAGGCACCACTTGCTACGCCGCGTCCGTCTGTTCCAGTGCCGGGCTGGTCCCGCCCACCGCCGAGTATGGCCGGGGCATGGGTTGCGCGGTGATCGGTGGCTACGTGTACCGCGGCGGAGCCATTCCCGCCCTTCGGGGGCACTACTTCTTCGGGGACTATTGCTTCGGGTGGGTGCGCAGCTTCCGCTACGCCAACGGCGGCGTCACCCAGCGTTCCAACTGGAGAGCCCTGGACCGGAACCTCTCGCTCGCCGGGTTCGGTGAGGACGCCTCGGGCGAACTGTATGTGGTCGGACTGGGCGGGGAGGTGTTCCGGATCGACCCGGCGCAGTGATGGCGGTTAGGCGGTTAGGCGGTTAGGGATATCCACACCGCTCCACAAGTTTCTTCCTCAGGCTGCACTCACATGACCCGCTCCACGTTGGCGACTCGACCCCTGGGACAGTCCGGTCTGGCCATCACACCCGTCGGCTTCGGGGCCTGGGCCATCGGTGGCGGCGCGTGGGCCTACGGCTGGGGCCCGCAGGACGACGCCGACTCGATCGCGGCGATGCGGCATGCCCTCGCGCGGGGCATCAACTGGATCGACACCGCCGCGGTGTACGGCCTCGGGCATTCCGAGGAGGTAGTGGGGCGCCTGCTGCGGGACCTGCACCATTCAGAGCGACCGCTGGTGGGTGGATTCAACCGGTCGTCGCAACACCCGACAGGAGCGGTGGGCGATGACGACAAGACGGCAGCGGCGTTCCGATCGGGCTGGACGCGGTATCTTACGATCCCCCGGTCGTCCAGTCGCCCGGCGCGAAGCGCGGCGGCAGTTCTGGGTGGCGATCGCGGCGGGGCGCTCGAGCGAAGATGCCGCGGCGACCGCGGGGGTGTCGCCCGCCGTGGGCGGCCGATGGTTCCGAGAGGCGGGCGGGATGCCCCCATCATATCTTGCGGCCGCTTCGCCGCCGCCGTCAGGGCGGTACCTGTCGTTCGCCGAACGCGAGGAGCTGGCGAGCTGGCGTGCCCAGGGATGCGGCGTGCGGGCGATCGCCCGTCACCTGACGCGGGCGCCGTCGACCGTCTCACGCGAGTTGCGACGAAACGCCACCACCCGGAGCGGCGGGTTTGACTATCGGGCGGTCACCGCGCAGTGGCACGCCGACCGGGCGGCGCGTCGCCCGCGGGCGGCCCGCTTGGCCGTGCACGTGGCCCTCCATGCGTATGTGGCGGCGCGGCTCGCCGGCGCGGTGGTGGCACCAAACGGCCGCGCCATTGCCGGTCCCGCAGTCCCGTGGCAGGGGCGGCGCCACGGGCGACGGCAACACCGGCGGTGGTCCATGGCCTGGAGCCCGGCGCAGATCGCCCATCGTCTGCCGCTCGAGTTTCCGGATGATCCCACGATGCGCATCAGCCATGAGGCCATCTACCAGGCGTTGTACGTGCAGGGGCGCGGTGCCCTGCGGCGCGAACTGACGGCGTGCCTGCGAACGGGGCGTGCGCTGCGGATGCCGCGGGCGCGATCCCGGGGGCGCGGCAAAGGCTTTATCGGGCCGGAGATCCTGATCCGCGCCCGCCCGGCGGAAGTAGCGGATCGCGCGGTGCCCGGCCATTGGGAGGGTGATCTCATCTTGGGCCTGCGCAGCTCCGCCATCGGCACGCTTGTGGAACGGACGACGCGGTTCACCCTCCTGCTGCACCTGCCACCGATGCCAGGGCACGGACACGGGGCCCGCGAGAAGAACGGCCCCGCGCTCGCGGGGCACGGGGCCGAGGCCGTTCGGAACGCGATTGCCCGCACCATGGCGACCCTGCCGACGTGCCTCCGCCAGTCGCTGACGTGGGATCAAGGCACCGAACTGGCCCAGCATGCGCACTTGCGCATCGACACGGGCCTCCAAGTCTACTTCTGTGATCCGCACAGCCCATGGCAGCGGGGGACGAACGAGAACACGAACGGCCTGCTGCGGCAGTACTTTCCGAAGGGTACTGATCTCAGTGCCTTTGGTGCTGACGACTTGGCCGCTGTGGCGCTCACGCTCAACACCCGGCCGCGCAAAACCCTTGGCTGGCGAACACCGGCTGAGACACTGGATCAGTTCCTTCGATCGACTCAAACAGGCGGTGTTGCGACGACCAGTTGAATCTGGGGTGTTCACCAAGGGCGGCATGGTCTGGGACGAGGCCGACCGGATGGCGGAACCAGCCCGGACACTCGCTCCAGCCTCGATCCGTGCCGAGTGCGAGGCGTCGCTCCGCCGGCTGGGGGTGGAGCGCATTGACCTCTACCAGTTCCACTGGCCCGACCAGAGCGGCACGCCGGTGGAGGACTCCTGGGCCGAGCTGGTGCGGCTGGTGGACCAGGGCAAGGTCCGGGCGATCGGGGTCTCCAACTTCGACGTCGCCCTGCTGGAGCGGTGTGAGGCGGTCCGGCACGTTGACTCCCTGCAGCCGCCCTTCTCCCTCCTGCGCCGGGGCGCCGGCGAGACCCTCCTGCCCTGGTGCGCGGCACGCGGGACCGGGGTGATCGTGTACAGCCCCATGCAATCGGGCATCCTCACCGACACCTTCGGCGAGGCCCGCGTCGCCGCCCTTGCGCCGACCGACTGGCGGCGGCGCACCCGGGAGTTCCAGTCGCCCAACCTGGAACGGAACGTCCTCTTCCGCGACGCGCTGCGTCCGATTGCTGACCGCCATGGAACGACCGTGTCCGCGGTGGCCGTCGCCTGGACGCTCGCCTGGCCCGGTGTGTCAGGGGCGATTGCCGGTGCCCGCTCCCCGGCCCAGGTGGATGGCTGGCTGGACGCCGCGACCCTCACGCTCACGTCGGCCGATCTGGCCGAGATCCGGACCGCACTCGAGCGAACGGGGGCTGGGACCGGGCCGCAAGGGGGGTGAACGGAGCCGGCCGAGACGTCGGCTAGGCGGCGGGCGGGCGTGGAGGTCACGGGGGGGCTTGCCGGAAACGGCGCCATACCTCACTGTGGAGGCACGGGCGGTGGTCCACGCCCCACCTCGTTGACCCTCCCCCAGCGTGGGTCCCCGTCGAGGCAAAGGGGGGCATACTCCCGGACCAGTCACATTCGGATCCTTTGCGTCGCCAAGGTATCGCCGCTGGGGGGCGTGCCTTTGGCATGACCAGAGGATTCCTTCCATGCCTACCCAAAAAGACCTCAAGCGCCTGATCCGCGCCCGAATGCTCAAGACGGGCGAAGCCTATACCTCGGCCCGCCGCCAGCTCCTCGCCCGCAAGCCGAAGTCCTCACCGACGCCGCTGCTCCCCGCGGTGGCCGCCCCCGCACCCGCCGAATACGCGCATCTGGCCGGCATGAGCGACTCCGCCGTCAAGGCCAAGACTGGCTGCGACTGGGAGCGTTGGGTCTATGCCCTCGACCGGGCGGGCGCCGCCGAGTGGACCCATCGCGAAATCGCCCGGCATGTCCACGAATCGTACAAGATATCCGGCTGGTGGAGCCAGACGGTGACGGTGGGCTATGAGCGCATCAAAGGACTCCGCGCCGTGGGACAGCGACGGGACGGTGGATTCGAGGCCACCAAGAGCCGGACCTTTTCGCTGCCGCTCTCCCGGCTGTACCGCGCCTTTCGCAACGTGAGACTGCGGGGGCGGTGGCTGCCGGGCATCGCGCCGACTGTCCGGACCGCCACCCGCGACACGTCCATCCGGTTCTCCTGGCCCGACGGGACTCGGGTGGAGGTCTATTTCTCGGCCAAGGGGCGGGGAAAGACCCAGGTGCAGGTGCAACAGCGGGGCTTCCCGGACCAGGCATCCGCAACCCGGGCGAAGGCGCTCTGGGTGGCGCGCCTCGGAGAGCTGGAGCGGGTGGCGGCCGCGCACTAGCCGAGGAGAAGGGTACGGCGCTTGGGACAAAACGACGGGCGACCAGCAAGTCGCCCGTCGTGCTTTGTCGTCACCCGGCCGGGTGCCGCTTCAGGGGAAGATCCCGCCCTGCTCGTAACTCAGCGCGATCTTGTCGATGGCCACGATCATGGCGGCGGTGCGCATGTCGACCGCGCCCTTCCGCGACTTCCACTCCTCCCGGACCGCCTGATACGCGTAGATCATGGTCTCCTCCAAACCGCTATTGACCAGGTCCTCCTCGTCCGGCCCGCGGGCGAGCTGCTCCGCCTCCGCCGGCGGCAGACGCTTGCCGGTCAACTCCGCCATGGCCTCGAGCAGCTTCTCGGACGCGGTCTGCTCGAAGCGCTTCTGCATCCGTCCGAAGCGCACATGGCCCAGGTTCTTGACCCACTCGAAGTAGCTCACGGTCACGCCGCCGGCGTTGATCAGCGCGTCGGGAATGACCATGACGCCCTTCTTGGCGAACACCTCATCCGCCTCCGGCGTGGTGGGGCCGTTGGCGCCTTCGGCGATGATCCGGGCCTTGATGCGGGGCGCGTTCTCCCCGGTGATCTGGCGTTCGAGCGCTGCCGGGATCAGGATGTCGCAGTCGAGTTCGAGGCCCGCGGGCCCGTTGGCGATGTCCTTGGCGCCGGGGAAGCCCATCATCGAGCCGGTCACCCGGCGCTGGGTCATGACCGCCTCGATATCGAGTCCCTTCTCGCTGGCAATGGCACCCTCGCGCTCCACCAGTCCCACCAGGATCGCCCCGCCCTCGGCAAAGAACTTGGCGGCGTGGTAGCCGACGTTGCCCAGGCCCTGCACCACCACCCGCTTGCCCTGGAGCCCGGTGCTCAAGCCGAGCGCCTTCATGTCCTCGGCGCTGCGGCAGGCCTCACGCACGGTGAAGTAGACGCCACGCCCGGTGGCCTCGGTGCGGCCCCGGATGCCGCCGGCGCTCACCGGCTTGCCGGTGACACAGCCCATCGCGTCGAGCTCGCCGGTCCGGAGGGCGGAATAGGTATCGGCGATCCAGGCCATCTCCCGGGGGCCGGTCCCCATGTCGGGAGCCGGCACGTCGAGGCCGGGACCGATGAAATTCTTCTTGACCAGCTCGAAGATGTAGCGCCGGGTGATCCGCTCCAGCTCACCCACCGAGTACTGCTTGGGCGCGATCCGCACCCCGCCCTTGGCGCCGCCGAAGGGCACATCCACCAGGGCGCACTTCCAGCTCATGAGGGCGGCGAGCGCCTGCACTTCGTCGGCGTCGACGTCGGGGGCGTAGCGGATGCCGCCCTTGCAGGGGAGTTTGTGATGGCTGTGCTCGGCTCGCCAGGCGTGGATGACCTCGATGGTGCCGTCATCCTTCTTGATGGGGAAGGAGGTGTAGTAGACGTTGCGACAGGCGCGGATATTGGCGAGCAGGGTCGGGTCGTGGTTGGTGAGGACCGCAGCACGGTCGAAGCTCTGGTTGACCTGCTCGAGGAATTTGGTGCCGATGGACATGGATTTGGGTGGGGTATAGGGAGCTTGAGTGATAGCGGGGCCGGCGCCGTTGCGCCAGAGTCGGGGCGGTCGGGTGGGCAGGGCCGTGCCGAGGCCACCGGCGAAACCGCACCGGCCTGTCGGGCCTACCCACTGTCGCCCCCTCCCGGCACATTGTCGCATGCCTCCCAACCTCTCCAAATCGCGGTTCGTGGCCGGCTGGCAGTGCCACAAGCAGCTCTGGCTCCGGGTGCATGAGAAGAACGCCCCCGAGCTCAACGTCGACGTGGTGCTGCAGGATCGCTTCGACCAGGGAGCTCAGGTGGGGGCGCTGGCGCGGGAGCGGTTTCCGGGCGGGATACTGATCGACCTGCCCCACGACGATCCGGGCCGGGTCGCGGCCACCCGCCAGGCGCTCGACTCCGGCGCGCCGGTGGTGTTCGAGGCCACGTTCGTCCAGGACCGGGTGTACGTGGCCATCGACGTGCTGGAGCGCACGGCGGCCGGCTTCACGCTCATCGAGGTCAAGTCCTCCACCAAGCGCAAGGACGAGCACATTCCCGACCTCGCCATCCAGACCTGGGTGGCTCGGCGGGCCGGGCTGAATATTGGCCGGGTCGAGCTGATGCACCTCAACACCGACTTCCGGCACCCGGATACCGGCGATCTCTTCGGGCGGACCGACGTGACCGCCGAGGTCGAGGCGCTCCAGCCGGGGATCGCGGCCATGGTAGAGGAACAGTTGGCGGTGCTGGCCGGGCCGCTGCCGGAGGTGGCGGTGGGCACGCACTGCTGGAGGATCGACCGCGAGTGTCCGTTCTGGGACCGCTGCTTCCCCATCGATGAGCACCACGTCTGGACGCTGTACCGGGCCCAGAAGCAGCAGAAGTGGGCCCTGGTGCAGCAGGGCATCCGCCGGGTGCTGGACCTGCCGGCCAATCATCATCTCACCGAGATCCAGCAGCGGCAGCGGAAGGCGCTCGAGACCGGAAAGGTGGTCGTGGAGCCCGCGCTTCGGGACGCGCTCCGGGCGTTCGATGGCCGGCTGGGGTTCCTCGACTTCGAGACCATCGGGCGGGCGATACCGGTCTGGCCCGACGTAGGGCCCTGGCGCGCGGTGGTGGTGCAGTTCAGCTACCACGAGCAGCAGGCCGACGGCACCTACTCCCACAGGGCCTACCTCGCCGAGGGGCCGGGCGATCCTCGCGAAGAGCTGGCCCGGCAGCTGCTGGCCGCGACCGCCGGCGCCGAACGGATCGTGATGTACAGCTCCTTTGAGCGCACCCGCATCAAGGAGCTGGTGGGCTGGCTGCCGCACCTGGCAGCGGAACTCACCGCCCTCGAACGGAAGCTGGTGGACCTGCTCCCCGTGCTCCAGAAGCACGTATATCACCCCCGCTTTGCCGGCAGCTTCAGCATCAAGCAGGTCTTGAACCCGCTGGTGCCCGATCTCACCTACAACGATCTGGCGATCGTGGACGGCCTGGTGGCCAGCGTGGAGATCGCCCGGCTGCTGTTCGTGGCCCACAAGGTCCACGACCGGGACCAGCTGCGGCGCGACCTGCTGGCCTACTGCGAGCGGGATACCGTGGCGATGGTCCGGCTGCTGGAGCGGCTCCGGGAGCTGACGAGGTAGGTCCGCACCGGGGTCGGCCCGATCGCGCCGGGCGTTGACGCCGCCCCCACCTTCCGCTCCACCTCGGCCAGCCGGTACATTCGCCAGTCCACCCGACGTCCCCGCTCGGGCCGCAGAATGGGCGCTCCCGCGACGCAGCGATGGTGGACCCGGGCGGAGGACAGCACCGGAACCTCATGAACCCTGGTGACGGCATGGCCGAGATTCACCCGATCTTCGTGTTTGAAGTGGGACAGAGCATCGACCTCGACCAGGTCGAGCGGCTGCTGGGCCCGGGCTCGGAGCGCCAGACGTTCCGGCACCGGGGCCGGGCCACATCCTTCTTCCAGTACCGGCCCGCCCCGCTCCGGATCTCGCAGGACCGGGCCTCCCTCACGATTCATCGCTGGACCACCGATCCCCAGGTGGACCTGGTGCTGTACGACTTCGGCGCCGCCACCGTGACCTATCGCCTGCCCGTGGGGAACGACCTCGAGGAACTGCACCAGGCCAGCCTGGCGCTCCGGGCAACGGAGCTGCTCCGTCAGGACGCGCACACCCGGGTGGAGGCCCTGCTCAAGTCCGTGGCCGGCGCGGTGCAGCGCCCGCGGGTCGCCGACTTCATGGAGGACTACACCCTGGTCGGGATGCGGGAGAACCCCGGCCCGGGAACGGCAGCGGAATTCTGCGTTGCCAATGTCCGGGCAATCGCCCGGATCCTCCGTCCGGCGGCGGGAGGGCTGTCCGCCGGGGAGGTGCAGAACGCCACCGAGGTGCGGATCGCGTTCGGACCCGACGACGTGACGATCGTTGACTGGGATGCGGCCTTTGTGCTGGACCCCGACCCCGATGACGTACGGGTGGTGCTCGAGTTTGCCAACGTGCAGCTGCTGGAGATGCGCTGGCTGGACCTGCAGCTCGACAGCGCCATGGAGCGCTCGTACCAGTTGCTGAGCCGCTCCCAGGGGATTCGGCTGCTCCTGCCGTCGTCGGCCTCGGCCGATCTGCACAAGGTGGCCGAGCTACAGCTGGAGAGCGCGGTGATGCTGGAGCGGGTCTCCAATGCGCTCAAGGTCTTCGGCGAAGAGTACCTGACCCGGATCTACCGGCTGGCCTCGGCCCGGTTCCAGCTGGGGGTGCTCGACGCCTCGATCACCAGGAAGCTCAGCACCATCGAGAGCATCTACCAGAAGCTCTCCGACCGCGCAGCCAGCGTTCGGATGGTGGCGCTGGAGTGGATCGTGATCCTGCTGATCGCGTCGGAGATCGTGCTGAGTCTGTGGCACGGGTAGGGGTGTAGGCGTTGAGCGGCTGCCCCGGGACGGGCTCACCGTCCAGCCGCCCAACCGTCTAGCCACGCTTCCTCACAGCGGCCGGAACAGCTCCTCGACCACTACGATCAAGGGGTGGGGTGATCCCATCGGGATCCAGGTGACCTGCTCCGCCTCGATTCGCGGATGGCGATCGGCGGGGTGCCAGATCTCCACCTGCCGCCGCACCGGGTCCACGATCCAGTAGTCCGGGACATCCGCCTCCTGATACCGCCGCCGCTTGGTGAAGCGATCGGCCCGGGCGGTGGACGGGCTCAGCACCTCGATGACCAGGAGTAGATGCTGCATGGCGGCCCAGTCCAGGGTCCGCGATTCCGTCGTATCCACCACGAAGACGTCCGGCTGGACCAGGGTCTCCTCATCCCAGCTGATATCGGCGGGACTCAGCCAGACGTGGCCGGCTGGCTGCTGCTGGAGATAGTGGGCCAGAGCAAGGTGGAGCCGCTGGACCACCAACTGGTGCGGGGCCCGGGGTGCCGGGGTCACCAGCAACTCCCCGTACACCACCTCGTAGCGCTGGCCGTCGTCCGGCAGCGCCAGCACCATGTCCCTGGTCCAGTAGGTCGGCGTCTGGAGATTCGGCATACCCATAACGGTCGCCTCGGCGGCAGCAATTGGCAACTCGGCGGCATCCCCTCAGGCTAGGGGGCCCACGCGGAATGCCGGTACCAGAATCTTGCGCGATGGAGTGGTAAAGACGGAGCCACGCCCAGCGTGATCCCCGTGCCCCAGACCACTCCGCCTGTCCTTCGCTCCGCCCTCGCGCCACCCTCCCGCCCCTGCCATCTTGAGTGCCTGTGACGACCTCCTTCGACCGACTCGCCACCGCCCTGGCCGACCGCTACCGCATCGAGCGGGAGCTGGGCCAGGGCGGCATGGCCACAGTGTACCTGGCCGAAGACGTCAGGCACAAACGCCATGTGGCGGTCAAGGTGCTCCGCGCCGAGCTGGCAGCGATGCTCGGACCTGAGCGCTTCCTGAGGGAGATCGAGACCACCGCCAGCCTCCGCCACCCTCACATCCTGCCGCTGTTTGATTCGGGCATCGTGAGTGCCCTAACGGCCGAGTCGCCCAATCGCCCAATCGCCCAATTCCTGTTCTATGTCATGCCGTTCGTCGAGGGCGAATCGCTGCGCGACCGGCTGGCGCGCGACCGGCAGCTCTCCATTGAGGACGCGCTGAAGATCACCCGCGAAGTGGCCGACGCCTTGGGCTACGCCCACAGCCGCGGCATCATCCATCGCGACATCAAGCCCGACAACATCATGCTGGAGCGCGGGCATGCCGTGGTCGCCGACTTCGGCATCGCCCGGGCGGTGACCAGCGCCGGCGCCGAGAAGCTGACCCAGACCGGGATGGCCGTCGGGACCCCGGCCTACATGAGTCCCGAGCAGTCGGTGGGCGAGAGCGATCTCGACGGCCGGAGCGATCTCTATGCGCTGGGCTGCGTGCTCTACGAGATGCTGGCCGGCGAGCCGCCCTACTCCGGGCCGACCGCGCAGGCCATCATCGCCAAGCGATTCCGGGAGCCGGTGCCACAGGTCTCGACGCTCAGGGAGACGGTGCCGCCCGGCCTGGAGGCGGCGCTCACCCGGGTGCTGGCCAAGGCGCCGGCGGACCGCTTTGCCACGGCCGAGGATTTCCTGGCGGCGATCGCGGATCGGCCGCTCTCCGAGGCGGGCACCACGGGGGATAGCCACGCCCGACCGAAATCGGCAGCGGATACCGAGAGCGAGACCGCCGCGGTGCGGATCGACGGAGACGACGGGTTCCGGGTGGCCGTGCTGCCGTTCAAGACCGTCGGCGACGACACCGCGCTCACCTCCCTGGGTAACGGACTGTCCGACGAAATCGCCTCGGGGCTGTCCCGTTTCTCCTATCTCAGGGTCATCTCCCGGAGCGCGACGCTCCAGCACGCCCTGTCGGGTGATGCCCAGTCCGCCGGCCGGCGGCTTGGCGCCCGCTACTTGATGGAAGGGAACCTGCGCTCGGCGGGGCCCCGGATGCGGCTCACCGTACAGTTGGTAGACACCGACTCCGGCGCCCAGCTCTGGGCCGAGACCTACGACCGACCGTTCAGCCCGGAGGCGGTGTTCGAGCTGCAGGACGACCTCGTTCCCCGGATCGTCTCCGCGGTGGGCGATCCTCACGGGGTGCTGCCACACACCATGAGCGAATCGCTCCGGGGCCTCCCGCCCGAACGGCTGACACCCTACCAGGCGGTGCTCAGGAGTTTCGGTTACGGCTATCGGATGGGCGCGGAGGAGCATGCCGTGGTGCAGGCCGGCCTGGAGCATGCCGTCCAGCAGGCCCCCGGCTATGCGGACGCGTGGGCCATGCTGTCGCTGGTGTATGGGGAGGAATACGCCCACGGCTTCGGAGTCCGGCCCGATCCACTCGGCCGGGCGCTCGATGCGGCCCGACGGGCGGCGGCGGCGGCCCCGGTGAACGCCATCGCCCACAATGCGATGGCCCGGGCCCACTTCTTCCGCAAGGAGTTTCCGGCCTTCCGGACGGCGGCGGAACGCGCCATCGAACTCAACCCGCTGAACGGCCCCACCCTCGCCGGCCTGGGGTCCATGCTGGCGTATGCCGGCGACTGGACGCGTGGTGCGGCGCTGGTCGAGCAGGCCCGGGGGCGCCATCCCCGGCATCCCGCCTGGTACTGGTTCCCGCTGTTCTACAATGCCTACCGCCAGAAGGACTACCAGGGCGCGCTGGGCATCGCCCTCAAGATCAACCTGCCGGCCAACTACAACGCCCACCTGGCGCTCGCCGCCGTCCGGGGACAGCTGGGTGAACGCGACGCGGCCGCGCGGGCGGTGCAGGACCTGCTGACCCTACGCCCTGACTTCGCCGAAAGCGCACGGGTGGAGATCGGCAAGTGGTTCGCGCCGGAGCTGGTGGAGCACCTGCTGGAAGGGCTCCGCAAGGCCGGGCTGGAGATCGCCGGCGGGTCGGCGGTCGGCGCCGCGCCGTCCGTCGCGGTGCTGCCGTTCGCCAACATGAGCGCCGATCTCGGTGACGAATACTTCGCCGACGGCATCACCGAGGAGATCATCAACGCGCTGGTCCAGCTCCCCGGCCTCCGGGTGGCGGCTCGCACGTCCTGCTTTGCCTTCAAGGGGAAGAACGAGGACCTGCGGGTGGTGGCGGACCGACTGGGGGTGAACAGCGTGCTGGAAGGGAGCGTTCGGAAGGCCGGCTCGATGCTTCGCGTCACGGCGCAGCTGATCAATGCCGCCGACGGTTGCCACCTCTGGTCGGAGCGGTACGACCGCGAGATGCAGGATGTCTTCGCGATGCAGGATGAGATCGCCGGCGCCATCGCGGCCAGGCTTCAGGTATCCATCGCCAGCACGGCAGCACCCCGGTCGCGGCCGGGCAACCTCGCGGCTTATGAGTTGCTCCTCAAGGGCCGGGTCCTGCTAGGGCGCCGCGGGCGTTTGATTATCGATGCCCGCGCCTGCCTCGAGGAGGCTATAACACTTGAGCCTGACAACGCCGAGGCCCATGCCCTGCTGGGCGACTGCTATCGCCTGCATGCGATGTATGGCATGGCTCCACCGATCGAGATGATGCCGCTGGCCCGGGCCTCGGCAGAGCGCGCCATGGAACTGGAGCCGAACCATGTCGTGGCACTCACGACGCTGGCGAATGTCATCGCCAACTACGACCGGGACCTGGCCCGGTCCGCCGCGGTCTACGACCGGGTCCTGACCCGAGACCCGGAATACGTCAATGCCCTGGCCGAGCGGGCGATCTGCCTGTCCATGGTGGACGACTCGCCCCCGCGGATCGATCAGGCCCTGCGCGACCTCACGCTGGCCCGCGGCCTCGATCCGCTGAACGCATGGCTGGCCGCCATCCACGCCTTCGTGCTGACCTTCGCCGGCCGGCCTGACGAGGCATTGGTCATGGCGCAGCAGGGCATGATGCTGGATCCCGCTAACTTCACCTCCCATTGGGCGCTGGTCTTAACGCTGGCCGCCCTGGGCCGCCATGCCGAGACGCTGGCCGCTGCGGAGCCGGCGCTCGGCATGTCGGGCCGGAATCCGAGGGTGCTGGCCGAGGTCGCCGCGGTCCATGCCGCTCGGGGGGAGGGGGCCGCTGCGGAAGCGGTCTTCCAGGAGACCCACGGCCGGGCCCAGACCAGCTACATCGGATGGTCCGAGCAGGGAGCGATCGCGGCGTCGGCGGGACGGCTCGAAGAGGCGCGGGCGCTGGTCCGGCAGGGAGTCGAGGCGCGCGAGCCCTTCGTGCTCTGGTCTAAGCTGCCGTCGTGGGCGCCGTTCCGGGCGGACCGGGAGGGACGGGAGATTCTCCGCGTGATCACCGCATAGCGCCGAGCCGACCCAGCCCCGAGGATTGCCCGCCCGCCTACGGCGTGGCCGCCTCCAGCCGGTCGAGTTCCACCGGCCAGTTGAAGACCAGATTGAGGTCCGAGGCATCGGCGCCACCGGATTCCAGCATCAGAAACCGCTTCCCGTCGGGCGAGATGTCGTAGCTCCGGTGGTATTCCTGGAGCGCCAGCCCCGGCACGGAGAAGAGCAGCTTCGGCGCCCCATGGGTGAAGCGGCGGCCCGTGGTGACCGGGATCGCGAACATCTCGCCTCGGCTGTTCCGGTAGAAGAGTTCGGTGCCGTCCCGCCGCCAGAGCGGCTCCATCCCACCCCCCACCGAGACCGCGAATCGCGCCGAGTCCACGCCGGGGAATGGCCGGACATAGACCTCCTGGGTTCCGGACTCATTGGAGACGTAGGCCAGCCACTGGCCGTCGGGAGAGACCACCATCGCGAAATTGTCGAAGCGCGACTCGAGCAGCGTCTGCAAGCTGTCTGACCCGGTTCGGGCGATCAGCAGCCGGCGGGTGCCCGCGGCGCCCCCCTGGCTCCGGTAGACGGTGAACCGCCCCAGTGGGTCGAACCAGATTTCGTCGAGGGGCGTGGCGGCGGGCGAGGCGCGCTGCACGGCATCACTGCCGTCGGCACGCTGCATCCAGGCGGTCCGGCGATTGTCGCCCGTCGCGAGGAACGCAACCTTCCGGCCATCGGGGGTCCACACCGGACGGTCGGCATTGCTCACATCGAACGACAGGCGGGTGAAGGCTCCCCTCGGCAGCTGCTTCACCCAGATCTGGGTCTCCCCCGCCAGCGCCTTGGCCAGTGCGAGTTGGCTGCCATCGGGCGACAGGGCAAGCTGCAGAAACGCCCCATTCATGGTGGTGTCCACCGGGGTCCGCTGGCCGGTGCGATCCACCCAGACCACCCCCACCGAGGCGTTGGTCTTTCGCTGGTACACCAGGGTCCCGGTGCCCGACACCGCGAACTGTACCGTGCCGTTGCTGGTCTCCTCTTGGACGTCCTGCATGAGGAGCACGGGCGTTCCCAGAAGCCGCCCTTTCCGGAGGTCGAAACGAGCGGCCAGGAGCCGGCCATCGGCGGCGCCGATCGCCAGGAATCCCGGCGCGACGTAGCGCGCCTGTGACCCCGGCGTCAGCTCCGTCATGGCGCCGGTCTTCAGGTCAATGGTGCCGATCTGGTTGGACCCGATCGAGCCCTTCCACAGCATCACCAGGGCCAGCCGGCTGCCGGGCAGGACATCGGGATAGTCGTGCTCGGTGATGCCTGTGCCCGAGTCAGGCGCCGAGATCCGGGTCACCTTCCCCCCCGAGGGCGCCACCCGCGCGAGGCCCCGACTGGAACTGGTGAAGTAGATCTGGCCGTCGTCCCCCCAGTCGCCACCTCCGAAGGAGGCCACCGAGTCCGCCACCACCACGCGCGACACTCCCCCGACGACCGGGATGGCCTTCAGGACGGTCCGGCCGGCGGCGGCCGTGAAAAACCCGATGGACTGGCCGTCCGGCGAGAAGAACGGCGCGAAGGCCCCCTTGGTGTCCGCCAGCAGGCGGGACTGCCGCTCGCCGAGGTCACGCACCCAGAGGGCATCATCGCCGCCGGCGGCACCGACGAAGACGACCCGTCGGCCGTCGGGGGAGATCGCCAGCCGGAGGTTGCCGACGGCACGAACCACGGTGCTGTCCCCGGCCGGGAGGGTGACGCGCACCACGTCCGCGGGGCCAACGCTGCCCTGATCCTGCTTCCGGCCACCGAGCAGCAGCCCGGCGATCAGGGCGACCACGGCAAGACCGGCGGCAAAGAGCCAGTCCCGCCGGCCCCTGGGCGCCGCCGGCATGAAGCCGGTACGCGCCATGGTCAGCGACGGGTTGGCGAGCCCGGCGGCGAAGTCCGCGGCCGACCCGAACCGGTCGGCCGGGACTTTCTCGAGCGCAGTGAACACCGCCGCCTCGACGTGGGCGGGGATACTCCGACGCTGGTTGGTGAGCGAGGGCGGTTCCGCCGTCATCACCTTGGCCACGATGGACTGGGCGGTGGGTCCGGTGAAGGGCGGTTCGCCCAGCAGCATCTCGTACGTGATGCATCCCAGCGCATACACATCCGAGCGGGCGGTGATCTCCCGCTCCCCCATGGCCTGCTCGGGGCTCATGTAGGTGGGCGTGCCGAGTGACATGCCGGTCTCGGTCATCCGGGTGCCGCCGGCCTTGCTGGCGGCCAGGGCGATGCCGAAGTCCGCGACGAGGGCGGAGCCGTCGTGCAGGAGGATGTTCTCGGGCTTGATGTCCCGGTGGACCACGTTGTGGCGGTGGGCGTAGTCGAGGGCGGCGGCCACCTCGGTGGCGATCCGCACCGCCTCACCAACGGGGAGCTGCTTCTCGCGGTTGAGGAGGTCGCGCAGCGATTCGCCCTCGACGTAGGGCATCACGTAGAACAGAAACGAATCCGCCACGCCCGAATCGAACAGCGGCAGGATGTGCGGATGCTGGAGGTTGGCGGTGGTCTTGATCTCGGAAAGGAACCGCTCGGCGCCGATGACGGCGGCGAGTTCCGGGCGCAGGACCTTGATGGCGACCTGGCGGTCGTGCTTGATGTCGTGCGCCAGATACACCGTGGCCATACCGCCGGCGCCCAACTCGCGCTCGATGCGGTAGCGGTCGGCGAGCGCCGCGGCGAGCTGACTGGGAGGTGTGGTCATGGGTTGGGGTAAGGTACTCGGCCGTCGAGGCGCGTCCAACCGCGATGGCCCGAATGGCAGGAATGGCCAGGCCCTGCCATCTTGAAACCATGGACTCGCCGATCCGCGGACTCCACCACGTCACCGCCACGGTGACCGACGCGCAGGCCGACCTGGACTTCTATACCGGGCTCCTGGGCCAGCGGCTGGTCAAGAAGACCGTCAACTTCGACAACCACCACGTCTACCACTTCTACTACGGGAACGAGTCGGGCACCCCGGGGACGATCATGACCACGTTCCCCTACAAGGAGATGGGCGTGCGCGTGGGAACCCACGGCGCCGGCCAGATCACGGTCACGTCGTTCTCAGTGTCGGCGGGATCGCTGGACTTCTGGCGTCGGCGGCTGCAGGGTGCGAAGATCGCGTTCACGGACGAGCGCACCGACTTCGGCGAGGCGGCGCTGCGATTCCGGGACCCGTCCGGCCTCGCCATCCGGCTGGTGGAGAGCGGCGCCGACGGGCGGCCGCCCTGGCGGCACCCGGATATTGACGTCACCCGCGCCATCCGGGGCATTCACGGCGTCACCCTGCTGGTGAAAGAACCGGAAAAGACGATTGCGTTCGTGCACGACCTGATGGAAGCCGCGGTGGTGGGCGAGACCGCCGCCGCCACCCGGCTGGCGGTGAACGGGGATGCCGCCGGACGCCTGATCGAGGTGGTCCGCGCCGGGAACGCCGTGCCGTCGGTCAACGGACTCGGCACGGTCCATCATGTGGCGTTTGCGGTGGATGATCCCGAGCAGCAACTTGAGTTCCGCCGAGCGCTGATTCAACGGGGGGTTCAGGTCACCGCAGTCATGGACCGCCAGTATTTCCGGTCCATCTACTTCCGCGAGCCCAACGGCGTCCTGTTCGAAGTGGCCACCATACCGCCGGGCTTCACCGCGGACGAGACGCTCCCGGAGCTGGGCACATCGCTCAAGTTGCCGCCGTGGGAAGAACCGCATCGCGCCGCCATCGAGGCCGGCCTGCCACCGGTGACCCACGCATGACCATGCCCCTTCCGCCGCACGCCGGCCAGCCCGTCCTCCGGGGCGGCACGCCGCTCACCGAAGCCCACGGCGCAGTGATCATGATTCATGGTCGCGGCGCGCTGCCCAGGAATATCATGGACCTGGCACGGGCGCTGGACCATCCCGAGGTGGCGTTCCTCGCCCCCGCCGCCGCGGGCGGCACCTGGTATCCCCAGAGCTTCATGGCGCCCATCCCGCAGAACGAGCCCGGCGTTTCCTCGGGCATCTCGGTGGTCCACGGGCTAGGGAAGCTCTGAACAAGCGCGACTGATGGATCGTTTCGTGATCGAGGGCTCCGCGCAGAGCGCCGGTGCCGGGTTTCTCGCCGGGGGGTCCGCTCGGCGGCCGTTCCGTCGGCCTGCGG
>Ga0163144_10001892_pt1 | contig 48943 bp, 41 predicted proteins | sample OliLak19BULKMAT1_FD_123175 | JGI IMG/M metagenome (GOLD analysis project Ga0163144, IMG submission 123175) | Freshwater microbial mat bacterial communities from Lake Vanda, McMurdo Dry Valleys, Antarctica - Oligotrophic Lake LV.19.BULKMAT1 | ecosystem: Environmental > Aquatic > Freshwater >... | reverse complement strand
GTTCGCCCGCGCGGCCTACGGCCGGTCACTCAGGTTCGCCCGCGCGGCCTACGGCCGGTCACTCAGGTTCGCCCGCGCGGCCTACGGCCGGTCACTCAGGTTCGCCCGCGCGGCCTACGGCCGCGGGTGGGAGGGCGCGCCGTCGCAAATTGGCCGCTGTGGCGCATGTCCGAGGGGGGCCAGCCGCTATCCTCATCGCCCCCGGCGCGTTGGCCCACCCCGCCGACCACTGGCATCACACCCCATGGACCTAAAGCTCATCCGCAACCTCGTGCGCATCATGGAGCGCGGCGAGGTGGACGAAATCGAGATCGAGGACGAGAAGGCTGGGCTCCGCGTCCACCTCCGTCGCGGCGCCGCGCCCGGGATGGGCGGACCCCAGGTCGTCATGGTCCCGGGCGGAGCTTACGCCGCGCACAGCGCGCCGGCCCTCCCCGCGAACCACCACGGCGCCTCGTACGAAGGTGACGGTGGATCCTCGTCCCGGCCAGCAGGGGTCGAAGAGATCACCTCGCCGATGATCGGGACCTTCTACAGCTCCTCGGCTCCCGATTCGGACCCCTTCGTCTCGATCGGCGCGCGCGTCGACGACGACTCCGTCGTGTGCATCATCGAGGCGATGAAGGTGATGAACGAGATCAAGTCGGACTGCACCGGCGAGATCGTCGAGGTCCTCGTCGAGAGCGGCGAGCCGGTGGAATTCGGGCAACCCCTCTTCTTGGTCAAGAGGCGCTGACCTCTCTATGTTCCGTCGGATCCTCGTCGCGAACCGCGGAGAGATCGCGCAGCGCGTGATACGCGCCTGCCGCGAGCTCGGCATCGAAACCGTCGCGGTGTACTCGAAGGCGGACGCAGGTGCCCTGCACCTGCGAATGGCCGACGAGACCATCTGCATCGGCCCCGCGCCGAGCGCGCGCAGTTACCTCGACATCCCCGCGATCATCTCGGCGGCCGAGATCGCAGACGTCGAGGCGATCCACCCCGGGTACGGGTTCTTGTCGGAGAACGCGCACTTCGCCGAGGTCTGCCGCTCGTGCAAGATCGAGTTCATCGGGCCGGCCTCGGAGACGATCGCGCAGCTCGGCAACAAGTCCCGTGCGCGGGAGATAGCGGTCGCGGCGAAGGTCCCGGTCGTGCCGGGTTCGGACGGAGCCGTCGACGACGAGGTCACCGCCAAGCGCATCGCGCTCGAGATCGGCTATCCGGTCATGATCAAGGCGTCCTCGGGAGGCGGCGGCCGCGGCATGCGTGTCGCGAGCAATGAGCCGAGTCTCGTGAACGGCATGCGCGCGGCGAAAGCCGAGGCCAAGGCCGCGTTCGGCGATGACTCCGTGTACCTCGAGAAATTTGTCGAGCGCGGGCGTCACGTCGAGGTCCAGATCCTCGGCGACCGCGAAGGCAACGTGATCCACCTCGGGGAGCGCGACTGCTCGACGCAGCGCCGCCACCAGAAGTTGATCGAGGAGTCACCGACCTCGGCGATGTCGCCGAAGCAGCGCGAGAAATTGTGCGCCGCCGCGGTGCGCCTCGCGAAACACGCCGGGTACTACAACGCGGGCACGGTCGAGTTCCTCGTGGACCAGAACGGCGATTTCTACTTCATCGAGGTGAACGCGCGCATCCAGGTCGAGCACCCGGTGACCGAGCTCGTGACCGGCGTCGATCTGATCCACCAGCAGCTGCGCATCGCGGCGGGGGAGAAGCTCGAGCTGCGACAAAAGGACATCCAGTGGCGCGGGCACGCGATCGAGTGCCGGATCAACGCCGAAGACCCGGCGCTCGGGTTCCAGCCCTCGCCGGGCCTCGTCACGTTATTCGTGCCGCCTGGCGGTCCGGGCGTGCGGGTCGACACCCATTGCTTCAGTGGATACCGGATTCCGCCGAACTATGACTCGATGATCGGCAAGTTGCTCGTCCACCGCCCGACCCGTGAGGAAGCGATCGCGACCATGCGACGCGCCCTCGACGAGTTCGTGGTCGAGGGGCCGAAAACGACCATCCCCCTGTTGCGCGAAGTGCTCGATGCCGGCGAGTTCCGCTCCGGCAAACACGACACAGGGTTCCTCGAGCGTTACCTCTCCGCTAGCTCCGCCGCGCGCGCGCGCGACGGAGAGGCCACCTAGGAATCCCGTAAGTGCCTGGCGCCGCGCCGGGTGCTCCCGCCGATGGGCCCGAACCACCGTCGCTCGACCCACTCCGTCCCGGGGTGGCTGTGCCTCTTTCAGGCTGCTGGAAGCGTCCGAGTCCGCTCGCGTGGCGCCCTCCGCGGCGCCCTCATTGGGGCGGTCGTGCCGTTGCTGGGCATCGCCTTCGCGCCGGGTTGTTACGTCCAGACCCAGCGTTTCCCCGGGCCCCTCGTGGCCACGGAAGATCCGCTGCCAGCCGGGACCCTCGACCTGTTGGAGCCGGGTCCCGAAGAGGCGCTCCTCGTGCGCCACGCCGACCAAGTCCTCGTCCGAGCCGCGGGCACCAGCGCGCCGTGGCCGTTGCGTTTCCACGACAAGCGGGTGCGCATCGCCGCGGGTTCGTGGGTGCAGACGGGCTGGGGGGGGCGCGCCGAGCTCATTCTCGCGGACGGCAGCCGCATCGAGCTTTCGGACACCGGGTCTGGTGTCCTCGGCTCCGAGAGTCGTCGCGAGCCGCTGTTCGCGCTGCGCGATGTCACCCGCGCGAGCTTCTACTTCGCCGAGGCGGCCCAGGTGGCCTTGCCCGGCGGCGCCATTCTCGCGTCCGACAGCGGGCCCTTCGTCCTCGAGCGCACGGGCGAGCACACGATGCGTCTGCGGAACCGCTCGCTGCGGGCCGGCCGGGTCGCCTTCCGGGACACCGTGCTCGACCTCGCCCCTGGCGAGACTGCCGAGCTCGCGGTGCCGCCGAGCGGCAGCACTCCGTTCCAGCTGGACCCGGCCTTCCGCCGGCTCGAGACGGACTACGGCGCGATCGAAGTACGCGGCGAGCTCGAGGTGCTCGCGGCCGAGACCGGGGCGCGTCTGCGCGCGCTCGGCGAACACGAGATCCTGGCCCACGGGCTCGTCCTGCGCCTCGACCCGGGCGACGAGGTCTGGATCCAAGGCATCGGCCGCCGCGAGCTGCGCGCGGCGAATCAGTTGGAAGGCAACGAATGAAACAAAGTGATGTGACGAGGCGCCGAGTCCTCGTAACCGGTGGCGCAGGCTTCCTCGGCAGCCACCTCTGTGAGCGGTTCCTCGCCGAGGGCTGCGAGGTGATCTGCATGGACAACCTCATCACAGGTTCGCTCGACAACATCGAGCACCTGATGGCGAACCCGTTGTTCCATTTCCACCACCAGGACGTCACGGAGTTCATCCACGTCTCCGGGCCCCTCGACGTGATCATGCATTTTGCGTCGCCGGCGAGCCCGATCGATTACCTCGAGCTGCCGATCCAGACCTTGAAGGTGGGCTCACTCGGGACGCACAAGGCGCTCGGGCTCGCGAAAGCCAAGGGCGCGCGCTTCCTGCTGGCCTCGACCTCGGAGTGTTACGGCGATCCCCAGGTGCACCCGCAGCCCGAGAGTTACTGGGGCAACGTCAACCCGGTGGGGCCGCGCGGCGTGTACGACGAGGCGAAGCGCTTCGCCGAGGCGATGACGATGGCGTACCACCGTCACCACGGCGTCGCGACTCGCATCGTGCGCATCTTCAACACCTATGGGCCGCGCATGCGCCTCGATGATGGCCGCGCGCTCCCGGCGTTCATGTCGCAGGCGCTCGAGGGTAAGCCGATCACCGTCTTCGGGGACGGCTCGCAGACCCGTTCGTTCTGCTACGTGGACGACCTCGTGGAGGGCATTTATCGCCTCTTGATGAGCGATGAGTCCTTTCCCGTCAACATCGGGAATCCGTCCGAGATGACGATCCGCCAGTTCGCGGAGAAGGTTGTCGAGCTGACGGATTCCCGTTCGACCCTGACGTTCCATCCGTTGCCCGAGGACGACCCCAAGGTGCGTCAACCCGATATCACCCGCGCTCGGACGATTCTGAAGTGGGAACCGAAGGTTGACCTCGACACCGGATTGCGCCGGACGCTGGCCTATTTCAAGGAACGCGTCGGCCGCGCGTGACCGCCGTGGCGTCCATTGGGCGCCACGAACGAGCACCTCATCAGGCGCAGAAGAAGAGCTCACATCATGTGTGGAATCGTCGGGGCCATCTCAACGAGCAACGCGGTCACCCGGGGTCTCGTGGACGGGTTGCGGGTGCTCGAATACCGCGGGTATGACAGCGCCGGCATCGCTGTGCTCGACGACGAGGGTGTCGTCGTTCGCAAGCGCCGTGGGCGCCTGTCGAACCTCGAGGAGGCGCTCGGCGACGGCCAGTTCGACCGCGCGCGAGCTGGCATCGGCCACACACGCTGGGCGACCCACGGTGAGCCCTCCGACGCCAACGCGCACCCGCATGTCGGCGCGAGCGGGCGACTGGCCCTCGTCCACAACGGGATCATCGAGAACTACTCGGTCCTCAAGGAAGAGCTGCTCGCCAAGGGGGAACGCTTCACTTCGGAGACGGACACCGAAGTCACCGCGCGTTTGATCGATCGCTATTGGCGCGAGGACGGCGACCTCGTCGCGGCCGTGCGCAAAGCGCTCGCGCGAGTGCAGGGTTATTACGCGATCGCGGTGCTCGCCCTCGACGAAGGTGTGCCGCGCCTGATCGCGGCCCGCCAAGGGCCGCCGCTCGTCGTCGGAGTCACCTCCGATGGCGCGTACTTGTCGTCGGACGTGCTCGGTGTCGCGCCCTACACGAAGGACGTCGTCTTTCTCGAGGACGGCGACGTGGCCCTGTTGTCGCCTGGCGACCTCCAGGTGACGACGTTCGCCGGTCAGCCGATCGAGCGCGCTTCGCGGCGCGTCGAGTGGGATGCCGAGGACTCGGGGCGCGGCGGGTTCCCGCACTACATGTTGAAGGAGATCCACGAGCAGCCCGACGTGCTGGCGCGGACGACTTTCGATCGGATCGACATCGGGCGATCGGATGTCCGGTTCGAGAATGGCGCTTTCGACGACGAGTTCGTGCGCGGTATCGAGCGCGTGCAGGTCCTCGGTTGTGGCACGGCGCTCCATGCCGGCATGATCGCGCGCTACCTGATCGAGGGCCTCGCGGGCATCCCTGTCGACGTCGATTTCGCGAGCGAGTTCCGCTATCGCGACCCGCGACTGACGCCGGGCACGCTCGCGCTCGCGATCACACAATCGGGCGAGACGGCCGACACGCTCGCGGCGACACGCCTCGCGCGCGAGCTAGGCGCCCGGGTCGCATGTGTTTGCAACGTGGCGGGCTCGAGCCAAGTCCGCGAGTCGGACGCCGTGATCCTCACGCACGCCGGCCCCGAGATCGGCGTCGCGAGCACAAAGGCCTTCACGGCCCAGGTCGCGGCGGCGACGCTGCTCGCCATTCGGCTCGGGCGCGCGCGCGGCTTCCTCCCGGCGCACCGCGCGCGGCAACTGCTCGAAGAGCTGCGGCTCCTGCGGCCCAAGCTCGACGCGCTGCTCACGTCGAACGCTGTGGCCGAAGCGCGCCGCATCGCGGAGTGCCACGCGGGCGCCCGCGGCTTCTTGTTCCTCGGTCGGGGTGTGAACTACCCGGTCGCGCTCGAGGGTGCGTTGAAGCTGAAAGAGATCGCTTATGTCCACGCCGAGGGTTACGCCGCCGGCGAGATGAAACACGGGCCGATCGCGCTGATCGACCCCGGCATGACGATCCTCGCCATCAACTCTGCGGGTCGCGTCGCCGACAAGACCCGCGCCAACATCGAGCAAGTGAAAGCCCGCGGTGGCGTCACGGTCAGCATCGGGTCGGACGCGGGCAGCCACGCGATCGCCGACTCGTGTGTGCACGTGCCGGAGACCAGCGAGTGGCTCTCGCCGATCTTGAACGTCGTGCCGCTGCAGTTGATCTCGTATCACATCGCCGAGATTCGCGGCTGTGACATCGACAAGCCGCGCAACCTGGCCAAGAGCGTGACCGTCGAGTGATGCACGCGTTCTATTCAATCTCCTCAGAGATCTGCGCGGAGCGCACGCGATGAGAGTCCTCGTCACCGGCGGCGCCGGTTTCATCGGCTCGCACGTCGCCGAGGCGTTGCTCGCCCGCGGCGACGACGTCGTCATCCTCGACAACTTCAATTCGTTCTACGACCCTGCGATCAAACGCGGGAACCTCGCGGAAGTGCGCGCGAGTGGCACTTTCGAGCTCGTCGAGGGGGATATCCGCGACGAGGCCCTCGTGAAGCGCCTGTTCGCGCGGCCTTTTGACGCCGTGATCCACCTCGCGGCGATGGCGGGGGTGCGGCCATCCCTCGACGATCCGTTGCTCTACCAGGACGTGAACTTGCGCGGGACCATGGTCCTGTTGGAGGCGCTTCGCAAGCAGCCCGCGACACGCTTTGTCTTCGCCTCGTCGTCGAGCGTCTACGGCGGCAACACCGTGGTGCCGTTCCGCGAGGAGCACGAGGTGACCTCGCCGGTCTCGCCCTACGCTGCGACCAAACGCGCGAGCGAGCTGCTCGCGTACACACACCACCACCTGTTCGGCATCCCCATGGTGGGGCTGCGTTTTTTTACCGTTTACGGTCCCCGGCAGCGCCCCGAGATGGCGATCCACAAGTTCGTGGAACTGGCCCTGGCGGGTCAACCGCTGCCGTTTTTCGGCGATGGCTCGACCCGCCGCGACTACACCTACATCGACGACATCGTCGACGGCGTCATGCGCGCGCTGGATCGCTGCGAGGGGTACGAGCTCTACAACCTCGGCGAGTCGGAGACGACGTCCCTCGCGGAGGTCGTCGAGCTGATCGGCAAGGCCTGCGGCGTGACACCCCAGTTGGACCGACGCCCGATGCAACCTGGCGATGTGCTCGTGACCTACGCCGACGTTTCCAAGGCGCGCGAGCGGCTCGGTTACGCGCCAGCCACGAAGATCGCTGCGGGACTGACGCTTTTCGTCGACTGGTATCGAGCGCGCCACGGCGCCACAGGCCGGTCGCGTCCTTGAAGTGAACCGCTCTCGGCTCTCGCCGTCCCAGAGCCAGGACCGGCCAGAACCGGGACCGAAACAAGCGGAGGGCTCCGGTGCGCGCCAGAGGGCGACAGCCCGAGGCGCGATCGGTTATCGTCCTCGCCCTCTCCATCTCCTCAGGCTGTCCATCTCACCCGGACAAGGCATCCCATCCATGAAGGGCGTCATCCTCGCCGGTGGTCTCGGCACGCGGCTCTTTCCGCTGACGAAGATCACAAACAAGCACCTGCTGCCGGTCTACGACCGGCCGATGATCTACTACCCGATCCAGACCCTCGTCAACGCGGGGATCGACGACATCATGATCGTCACGGGTGGACGCAAGTCGGGTGACTTCCTGTCGCTGCTCGGGAACGGCAAGGACTTCGGCCTCAAACACCTCAACTACACCTACCAGGAAGGTGAGGGCGGCATCGCAGAGGCGTTGGGCCTCGCGGAGCACTGGGCCAAGGGCGAAGCGGTGTGTGTCGTGCTCGGGGACAACCTCATCGAGGGCAACATCCGCAAGGCCGCCGATGATTTCCGGTCCCAAGGGCGCGGCGCGAAGATCCTGTTGAAGGAGGTGCACGACCCGCACCGCTTCGGCGTGGCCACCCTCGCAGGGGAGCGTGTCGCCAAGATCGTCGAGAAGCCCAAGCAGCCCGAGACGAACCTCGCGGTGATCGGCATCTACATGTACGACAGCCGCGTCTGGGAGATCATCAAGACCTTGAAGCCCTCGGATCGCGGAGAGCTCGAGATCACCGACGTCAACAACTGGTACATCCAGGACGGCAGCATGTCCTTCGAGACGCTGAGCGGCTGGTGGACCGACGCGGGCACGTTCGAGTCGTTGCACCACGCCGCAGCGCTTGTCGCCGAGGGTGGCGCGAACAAGCTCGATTGAGCTGCTCTTTCGAGGCCTTGCTGCAACCATGTTCCGAGACTCGCCCGTGAGGGCCCGTTCGTGCGTCCCCGCTGAGAGCCCACGTGCCTGACCCCGAGACCCAGAAGAACGTCGCGAGTGGCGGCCGTGTCCTCGTGACCGGCGCCGCGGGCATGCTCGGCAGCCAGGTCATCCTGGCAGCGCCCGAGGACCTCAAAACCGTCGGCACGGACCTGCGTGAGGCGCCCGGCGTCGACGCGCCCGGTGTCGACCTGTCGGACCTCGAGCAAGTGGACGCGCTCTTCGTCGAGCACGGGCCGCTCGCCGGGGTGGTGCACTGCGCCGCCTACACGGCGGTCGATCGCGCCGAAGAGGAGCGCGAGCTCGCGCAGCGAGTCAACGGCGACGCCACGGGCGTCCTGGCCACGCGCTGCGCCGAGGAGGGCATCCCGCTCGTCGTCGTGTCGACCGACTTCGTTTTCGACGGCAAGGGCCGCCGACCCTACCGCGAGGACGACCCCGTGGCGCCGCTAGGCGTGTACGGCGCCACGAAACTCGACGGCGAACGGCAAGCGTCGCAAGCGCACCCGGACGGCACACGCATCGTGCGCACGCAGTGGCTCTACGGGCCGCGCGGTCGCCATTTCCCGCACACGATGTTGCAGCTGGCGCGCGAGCGCGATCGTCTGAAAGTCGTCGCCGACCAGGTCGGCTCGCCGACCTCGACCCTCGAGCTCGCGCCGGCCCTTTGGGACGTGTTGTTGAGCGCGCCAGCCGGCGTCTGGCACGCCGCTTGTTCCGGGGAGTGCAGCTGGTTCGACCTCGCGGTCGCGACCTTCGAGGCCTCCGGCGTCAAGTCCGTCACGGTCGACCCGTGCACGACCGAGGAGTTCCCGCGGCCTGCGCAGCGTCCGGCCTACAGCGTCCTTGATTGTTCCAAGCTCGAGGCCCTTCGCGGGCGCCCGATGGCGCCGTGGCGCGAGGCGCTCCAGACCTACCTCGGGAGTGAATCAGCAGAATGAAACGAACGGTCCTCGTCACCGGCGGCGCCGGGTTCATCGGCAGCAACTTCATCCGCATGCTGGTCGAGGACCGGCCGGACTGGACGGTGATCAATCTCGACGCGCTCACGTACGCGGGCAACCTCGAGAACTTGACCGAGGTCGAGGGGCACCCGGGTTATCGCTTCGTCCAAGGTGACATCACGGTCCCGGCCGAAGTCGAAGCCGCGTTCGACGCCGCCGGGAGCTCCGGGGTGTCGGACGTCGTGCACTTCGCCGCCGAGAGCCACGTCGATCGCTCGATCGCCGGCGGCTTGCCCTTCGTCAACGCCAACGTCGTCGGGACCCAGGTGCTGCTCGACGCATCGCGCGCGCGCCGTGTGCAGCGCTTCGTGCATGTCTCGACGGACGAGGTCTACGGCTCGCTCGGCGCGACGGGGTTCTTCACCGAGGACACGCCGCTCGCGCCCAACTCGCCCTATTCCGCGAGCAAAGCCGGCAGCGACATGCTCGTCCGCGCGGCGCACCACACCCACGGTTTCCCGGCGCTGATCACGCGCTGTTCGAACAACTACGGGCCGTTCCAGTTCCCGGAGAAGCTGATCCCCTTGATGATCGCCAACGCGCGCGAGGGCAAGTCCCTGCCCGTGTACGGCGACGGGATGCAGATCCGGGACTGGCTCTACGTCCGCGACCACTGCGAGGCGATCCTCGCCGTGCAGGAGCGCGGAGTCGTGGGGGAGGTCTACAACATCGGGGGCCACAACGAATACCCGAACATCGAGATCGTGCGCCGGATCCTGGCCGCCCTCGGCAAGGGCGAGGACCTCATCACCTACGTCAAGGACCGTCCCGGGCACGACCGCCGCTACGCGATCGACGCCGCCAAGATCGAGCGCGAGCTCGGCTGGCGGCCGAGGTTCACCTTCGAAGAGGCCCTGCCGCTGACGATCGAGTGGTACCGCGCGAACGATCCGTGGCTGGCCCGTGTCCGCTCGGGGTCCTACCGCGACTACTACTCAGGGCAGTACGGTTCGTAGCCCCCCCGGGATTGGTACCCTCTCCGGCGCTGGCTGGACCTCTGTGAGGCCTCCCGGTGCGGCTGGGCTCAGTCCTTGACCCGCGGTGGATCTCCGTGGTGCGCGGCTCCGGCCGAGGCGCCTACGAGGGGGACCGCGTCTCGACGTCAGGGGTGCCCGTGACTTCCGCGCCGGGCGGGCCCTCGCTGACAGCCCCCAGCGCCGCAGAACCCGCCATGACGTCCTGGTCTGGATCAACCTCAGGGCCCGATGTGCCGATGAGAGACCGACCAGCTCGCCGTGGTCTCCGCGCCACAGAGGCCCTCCGCACCACAGAGGCCCTCCGCACCACAGAGGCCCTCCGCACCACAGAGGCCCAACGTGCCACAGAGGCCCAACGTGCCCCAGAGGCACGACCGGGCCTGCCGTTACGACCGCACCCCTCCGCACCGTACCGAGTCCGATGACCCACAGCCCTCACCCGCATCCGTCTGCACAGGATCCGTCTGCAGTGGCACGCCGCTGGAAGCTCGCCCTGGGTCTCATGGTCCTGGCGATCAGCGCCGCCTGCAGCTCTGCGCCGGAGAAGCGGACCCTCCAGTACATGAACCAGGAGGGTTTCGGCAAGCGCTACATCGGCGACGCCGAGGAGGAGGACTACGTCTCGATCGGTGACCGGATCCGGGTCTTCGACGTCCTCAACCCGGAGTACATCAACTCGGATGTGGTCGTCCAGATCGACGGCAGCGTGCTCTTGCCCGACATCGGATCGGTCCGCGTCGCAGGGTTCACGCGCAGTGACTTGCGAGCGGTCCTGACGGAGCGCTTCTCGCTCTATTACGAAGAGAACGACATCGTGGTCGACATCACTTCCGAGGGCAAGTCGTTCTGGGTCGTCGGCGAGGTCCAGAGCGAAGGACGCAAGCCCTTCACGGGTAATCAGACCGTCTTCGAGGCCGTCACGGAGGCCATGCCGAAGCGCACCAGCGCAAACGTCGGGCGCTGTCTGCTCGTACGCGGCGACCCGCGCGACCCCCTCGTCATGCTGTTCAATATGGATGACCTGACGTACGGCGAAACGTCGGCGAACTACGACATCCAAGAGAACGACATCATCGTCGTGCCCGCGACCCTCTTGGCCGAGTTCGGCTATTTCCTCGAGGCCCTGTTGTTCCCCATCCAGCGTGTGCTGTTCTCGCTCGGCGGCGCGCTATTCGGCGCCCAGAACGGCAACCAGCAGGGGCTCGGTCGCGGTGGCATCGGCTTCGGCGCCATCATCTAAGGGGACCCATCCTTCAAGGGGAGATAGCCATGGCCGTAGAAGTCGAAGGGACAAGCCAGCTCGAGGAGTTTGTCGGGATCATCAAGCGTCGCGCTTGGTGGATCATCGTGCCCACCGTGCTGCTCGGCACTCTCGGGATCGCGTTCGCCGTGATCGTGCCCAAGAAGTACGTCACGATGGCCCAGGTGCTCGTACGCGACGCGCCGGGTCTCGAGCGCCAGAACACCGGACAGGCGATGAGCCGCTCGGAAGGCCAGATGGCGCCGCATTTGATCCGTTCCGACGAGCGCATCAAGTCGGTGCTGCTCGGGCTGGGCTGGAAGGACTATCTCGCGCTCCCGAGCAACGAACAACGGGAGTACCGCCAAGAGCTGGTCGACAGCTTGATGATCGACCTGCAGGCGGTCCCCAACAACGCCGGCGCGCAGATCGTGCTGATGAAGTTCAGCCACACCGAGCCGCAGCGGGCCTACGATTTCTTGCGCGAGCTCAGCACGGCGTGGACCAGCGACGTGCAGGCCCGCTACAAGGAATCGCTCCAGATCAAGCGCGACAAGCTGATCGACACCGCAGAGAAGCTCGAGGCCGAGCTCGCCGGGTACCAAAATCGGATCACACTCCTCCGGCGCGCGAACAATCTGGCGCCCGGCCCCGTCGTCGACGAGCGTGGCCGAGCCACTTACACCTCGGTCTCGCCGGATCGACAGAATCAGCTCGACCTCGGTATCGCTGCGAACAAGGTGGCGATCAGCGAACTTGAGCTCGACATCACGGACCTCAAGAAGAAGCACGACGCTTTGAAGGAAAAAGTTGAAGTCGTGGCGGGTGGCGTCGGCGACACCTCCACTGAGGCTTTGGTCCGCGACTATGAGATCCAGCGCGCGGAACTCGAGTTGGGGCTGAGCAACCTTCTTCCGAACCACACGGACCACATCCGCAAGAAGAGGCAGATCGACGAGATCAACCAGCGCCTGAATACGCTGCGCGGCTTCGACGCCGGCGGGCGCCCGCTCGTGCAGGACATGAAGCCCAATCCTGAGCGACGGGTACTGATGGCCGCAATCGAAGAGAAACGCATCTTGCTCGAGCGGCTGCAGGCCGCCGTCGTGCGTGACGAGCAGTCGAAGGCCGTGCTCATGCAGAACAACGACCGACTCATCGAGGCGGTCGGGCAGATCAGCAATCTCGAGATCAGCTCCAACGCCGCGAGCGAGGCCCTGCAGTCCAACCGAGTCGACGGCATCGCGCTCGAAGGCGATGTCGCACACACCGAGACCGACGCGGGGCAGTTCTTCGAAGACATTCGCCGCCCGGAGCTGCCGGAAGAGCCCACGACGCCGAACCCGTACGTCATCGCGATCCTGTCGATCCTGGCGGGACTCGCGTTGGGCCTCGCAGCCGCGGTCCTCACGGAATTCAGCCGCAGCACGTTCCGCAGCGCACGCGACATGTCGCGGGTCATGGTCCTGCCGGTGCTCGGGACGATCAATGGCATCGTGACGCGCCGCGAACGCTCACGGCAGTTCTTCGCGCGCGTCACGCTCGCGATCGGGACCGCGTCGTTCGTGTGTGTGGTGAGCTACGTGACCTGGGCGTGGGTGAATGACCGCGAGGCGCTCTCCACCCCCGTACGCAGGGTGATCGAGGGCATCCGCCAGCCCTTCCTGTGATGCGATGACACGTCCGGTGACTTGAAAACGGGCTTCCGTGCGCGACCTCATCGTCAGCCTCTTCATCATCGGCGCGCTGCCGGTGTGTTTCAGGCGTCCACTCGCCGGGCTGCTACTGTTCTCGTTGCTCGCATACATGCGACTCCAGGACCTGACCTGGGGCTTCGCGCGGTTCGAGCGTTGGTCGTTCTACGTCGCGATCGCTATGTTCGGCGGCTGGCTCGTGTCGCGCGAGAAACGCACGCCGCCCTCGGACGTGCGCGTCTGGCTGCTACTGTTCCTGCCTGTCTGGATGATCCTGTCCTTGGTCTTCGCCAAGGGTGGCTCGGGCGGCAGCGGCGGCGACGGTGTCCTCGAGTACGTCAAGATCATCGGCATCGCGGTCTTCACGACGATGATCGTGACGCGCCGCGAGCAGCTGCGCGCGCTGGTGTTGGTGATCGGGCTTTGTTTCGCGTTCTACGCGCTCAAGAACGGCCTCGCGATGGTGCTCTCGGGGGGCTCGCTCTACATCATCCAGGGCCCGGGCGGCATGCTCGCGGACAACAACGATTTCGCGCTCGCGATGGCGATGTCCGTCCCGATCATGGTCGCGATCGCGTTGAGTGAGAAGACGCTGCTCTACAAGCGCTGGTTCGGCGCTTGTGTGCCGGCCGCCGGTCTGACCGTGATGGCGACACGCTCGCGCGGCGGCGCATTGTCCCTCGGTTTCGCCCTCGCGATCCTCGTCTGGCGCTCGAAAAATCGCATTGTAGGGCTCTTGATCGGCAGCCTCTTGCTCGTCATCGGCCTGGTCCTCGCGCCGGCCGAGTGGTATGCGCGCCTGTCGACGCTCAGGAGCGTCGAGGCGGACGGCTCGGCCATGGGGCGCATCCGAGCCTGGAAGGTCGCGAAGGACATGATCGTCGACAACCCGATCTTCGGCGTCGGCTTTGAGCGCTTCCAGGCCAACTACTTGCGCTACGACCCCGCGGGCATCGGCGACGGCATGAGCACGCGTGTCGCGCACAATGCGTATCTGCAGATCTGGTCCGAGACCGGCACGCCCGCCTTCCTCGCCTACATGGGGTTGATCTTCATCTGCCTCGTAGACATCTGGCGTGTCCGGCGGGAGGCCGCGCGCAAGCTGGAGCGCAGCTGGATTCTCTATTACTGCACGGCGTTCGAGGGCGTCCTGCTGACGTTCATGCTCGGGAGCACGTTCCTGAACCGAGCGCACTTCGACCTGATTTACCATTACTTCGCGATCATCCTCGTCTTTGGCCGAATCGCGCGCGCCGAGCTGCGCTCGCCGGTGGTCGATGCTGCCCTCGCACACCGACGCCATGGGCCGTTGGTCCGTGTCGACAACAAGGGCTTCCAAGCCGCGAGCGGACTCCGACGCGGCTTCCGCAACACCTCCCTAGCGACGGACCGCTGAGACGAACATGTGTGGCTTCACCGGATTTGCGCTGAGGGATCCTCGCTCACGACCCGACCTCGATCTGCTCGCGCGTATGGCGCAGACGATCGAGCACCGCGGGCCGGATGACGGAGTCCTGATCGAGAAGGGGCCGTTTGCGCTGGGTTTCCGGCGCCTCTCGATCATTGACCTCGTAGGCGGCGCGCAGCCGATCTGGAACCACACGGACGACGTCGGCGTCGCCTGCAACGGCGAGGTCTACAACTTCCGCGAGCTGCGGCGCGAGCTCGAGAAGCGCGGCTACGTCTACAAGACGGGCTCCGACGCGGAGAGCGTGCTGCACGCCTACGAAGAGTTCGGCACACGTGCGCCGGAACACTTCGTCGGGATGTTCGCGTTCGCGCTGCTCGACCTGCGCGATTCCGAGGAGCCCAAAGTCGTGCTCGGGCGTGATCGGTTCGGCGTCAAGCCCCTCTACTGGGCCGAGACGGCTGAGGGTCTCTGGTGGGGCAGCGAGGCCAAGACGCTGCTCGCGTCAGGGCGCTTCCCGCGCGAGATGCGGCGCGAGGCTTTGCTCGATTACCTCGTCCAGGGTTACGTTGGCGGGCCCGAGAGCGCGTGGGTCGGGATCCACCGGCTCCCGCCCGCGTCCGTGCTGACCTGGAGCGCGCGCTCGGGCGTGAGGATCGAACGCTACTGGGATCTCCCGACCGATGGCCTGCGCGGGCCCGCGTCCAACGACGAGGTGCTCGAGTGGGTCGACCGCGCGGTCTCGGATCGCCTGATCTCTGAAGTGCCGCTCGGCGCTTTTCTCTCGGGGGGGATCGACAGCAATGCGGTCGCGACCTCGATGGCCAAGGCCCTCGGCAAGCCACCGATCCTGTGCACGGTGAGATTCCAGGAGCGCACACACGACGAGCTCGAGCTCGCGCAGCGAACCGCGCGCGCCCTCGGCGCCGTGCATCACACCGAAGTGCTGTCGCCGAACCCGCGGGACGTCGTCGAGACCTTGCCGTGGTACTTCGACGAGCCCCTCGCGGATCCGTCGACGTTGCCGACCTGGCTCGTGTCGAAGATGGCGCGCCAACACGTCACCGTGGCGCTCTCCGGCGATGGGGGCGACGAGACGTTCGCGGGCTATCGCCGTTATGTCCACGACGTCGCCGAGAACCGTGTGCGGCGAATGGCGACGGCGCCGGGGCGGGCGGCCCTAGGGGCGCTCGGGCGTGTGTATCCGAAGCTCGATTGGGCGCCGCGTTTCCTGCGCGCGAAGACCTTCTTGACGAACGTCGCCGAGGATCCTGCGCGCGCGTACTGGCACAGCGTCACCCACATGACACGCGGCGCCGCGCTCGGCCTCTTGGCGGGGGACCTGCGCGCGAGCCTCTGCGAGCACGATCCTTTCACGGCGTTCGAGGCCCACTACCGGCGACCGGACGTGCCGTCGGAGCTCTACCGCGCGCAATACGCGGACATGCACACCTGGTTGCCGGACCGCATCCTGGCCAAGGTGGACCGCGCTTCGATGGCGGTCTCGCTCGAGGCGCGCGAGCCGCTGCTCGACCACCGCTTGGTCGAGCGTTTCGCGAACCTGCCGGACGCGGAGAAGATCCAGGGCGGACGCGGCAAACACCGTCTCCGTGAGGCGTTGCGTTCACGTGTCGACAAAGACGTCCTCGATGGAGCAAAACGCGGCTTCGACACGCCGCTCGCGGCGTGGACCCGCGGCGCGCTGCGTCCCGCCGTCGAGGACGCGGTAGCGACGCTCCCGTCGGACTGGTTCGACCGCGCCGCGCTCGAGTCGCGCCTAGGGGAACACCTCGCGGGCCGTCGGAACCACGATCGTTTGTTGTGGAGCCTGCTCGTCCTCGAGCACTGGCGTCGTCGCCACTCCGTTGCACGCATCGCGAGCTGACGCGTGCAGATCACCGTCGTCACGAGCCTCTACCCGACCGCCGCGCGGCCCTTCGAGGGCATCTTCGCCGCGCGCCGCTGGGAGGGCATGCTCGCCCGCGGCCACGCCGTGCGCATCGTGCATCCGTTGCCCTTCGCGCCGGTGCCCATGGGGCGCTACCGGGACATCGCGCGGACGGCGAGGGAGGAGGTGCGCGGGGGGATCCAGATCGTGCACCCGCGGCACCTGCACGTGCCTGGGCGGCCGCGCGGCAACGCCACGCGTTTTGCGCGCCGCGCGCTCGCGCGGATCGAGCGTGGGCCGCGGCCCGACATCGTTGTGTGCGACTACGCTTGGCCGGCGGCCGCGCTCGCGCCGCTTCTGGCGAGTGGGGGAGTGGCGCGTATCCCGTGTGTCGTTAACGGCCGCGGCAGCGATGTGCTGCAAGTCGCAGGCGAGGCGGGCCTCGGCGCGGACCTCGCCGCTTGCCTCTGGGCCGCCGACGGCTGGTGCGCCGTCAGTCAGGACCTCGTCGACACCATGGATCGGCTCGCGGGGCGCACAGGGGAGCAGAACGGGGGGCGGCTCATCGCCAACGGTGTCGACACCGAGCTCTTCGTGCCTGGAGACCGCGCCGCTGCGAGGGCGCGACTCGGGCAGCCGACCGAGGGACCGCTCGTCCTCGTCGTGGGCCATCTGATCCCGCGCAAAGACCCGCTGCTCGCGCTCGACGCGTTCCTGCGCGGCGCGCCGCCCGACGCGCGCCTCGTGTTCCTCGGTCGCGGGCCGCTGGCCTCCGAGCTCGAGGCCCGGGTCGCTGTCGCGGGCGCAGGCGCGCGCGTGACGCTCGCAGGCGAGCGCCCGCCGGAGGAGCTCCGCGATTGGTACCAGAGCGCTGACCTGCTCTTGCTCACGAGCCGACGTGAAGGGCGACCGAACGTCGTCCTCGAGGCCCTCGCCAGCGGACTCCCGGTGCTCGCGACAGCGGCCGGTGGCACCGGCGAGCTGCTCGACGATCCACGCTGGCTCGCGGCGGATCGCGATCCAGCTGGCCTCGCGCAGAAGCTCGCGCTGTTGCTGGAGTCGCCGCCCACGGCGGCGGATCTGCGTCAACGAGTGCTGCCTCTCTCTTGGTCTCAGAGCCTCACGACTCTCGAGGAGTGGCTCACGGCGATCATCTCGAAACGCCGATTGGAAGCCGGGGGGCGCCGTTGAGAGTTCTCTACCACCATCGAACACAGGCGGACGACGGCCAGGCCGTCCACATCCGCGCGCTCGTCGATGCCTTTCGCGCCGAGGGCGCGGAGGTGCGCGAAGTGGCGCTCGTCGAGAAGTCGCACGGGCCGCCGCCGGGTTCCGCGCCCGAGGACACGGGCCAGGGCCGTTGGTCCTGGATCGGGCGCGTGCCGGGCTTTGTTCGCGAGCTCGCCGAATATGGCTACACCGTGCCCGCGTCGCGACGACTCGCCCGCGCGCTCGTGGAGTTCCGGCCGGACTTCGTTTACGAGCGCTACGCCTTCGGCAACGGCGCCGGCGTGCGCACCGCTCCGCGCCACGGCGTGCCGCTCGTGCTCGAGGTCAACTCACCGATGGTGCAGGAGCTGTCGCGTACACGCGGGCTCACGTTCGCGCGACTCGCGCGCCGTGTCGAGAACGGCATCTTCCGCCGCGCGGATCGAATCGCAGTCGTGACAGACGTTCTGCGCGAGATCTTGGTCGAGCTCGGCGTCGAGCGCGAGCGTGTGTTCGTCACCCCGAACGGCGTGCACCTCGAGCACTTCGCGCACCCTGATCGAGACGCAGCGCGCGCCGACCTCGGGGTCGCGCACGCCGAGGGGCCGATCTTCGGATTCGTCGGGTATTATCGCGATTGGCACCGGCTCGATCTCGTCATCGACGCGCTGAACACGCAGGAGCTCGCGGCCGCGCACCTCGTCCTCGTCGGCGCGGGTCCGGTCGAGGCAGACCTGCGCGCGCGCGCCGCGCGCTCCGGAGTCGAGGGCCGCGTGCACTTCGCCGGCAAGCGGCCGCACGACCGTATCCCCGCGATTCTCCCCGCCTTCGACGTCGGCCTCGTGCCGGCGATCAACCCGTACGCTTCGCCGTTGAAGCTGCACGAGTACATGGCGGCAGGTGTGCCTGCGATCGCTCCGGACCAACCGAATCTGCGCGAGGTCCTGACCGACGGTCACGACGCGCTGCTCGTGTCTCCCGGGGACGGTGACGCGCTCCTCGGCGCCCTCGTGCGGCTCGCCGCGGATCCCGAGCTGCGCCGGACGCTGGGCAACCACGCGCGGCAGACGATCCTCGACCGCGACCTGACCTGGCGCGGCAACGCGCGTCGCGTCCTGCAGGAAGTCCAAGGACTCGCATGAACCCGCCGCGTCGCCACTCACTGTCGTTCGACATCGAGGAGTTCTTCCAGGTCGCGAATCTGACCCACGCGTTTCCGCCTGCCCAGTGGGACCAGGTCCCGACGCGGCTCGATGTGGGAATGGACGCGCTGCTCGAGGTCCTCGCGCGCCACGACGCGCGCGCCACGATGTTCTTCCTCGGCTGGGTAGCCGAGCGCCGCCCCGACCTCGTCGCGCGCTGCCACGCCGCGGGCCACGAGATCGCGAGCCACGGCTACGAACATCGATTCCTCTGGGACATCGCGACGCCCGAGGCGTTGCATCGCGACCTCGAGCGCACCGAGGAAGCGCTGATCGCAGCCGGTGCGCCGCGGCCCGTCGGATTCCGAGCGTCGACGTTCACCCTGACGCGGGAGACCTGGTGGGCCTTCGATGTCCTCGCCGAGCGTGGCTACCTCTACGACTCGAGTGTGCACCCTGTGCGCCACCCGACCTATGGCGTGCCGGACTTCGAGCCGTCGATCTCACGTGTCACGACAGCGAAAGGCGACCTGCTCGAATTCCCGGTGACGACCTTGCCGTTCGCCGGGCGCAATTGGCCAATCGGTGGTGGGGGCTACTTCCGCTTGCTTCCGGGTGTGTTGCACCGAGCGGCCCTCGCGCGGGTCACGCGTCTCGAGCGCCCAGTCGCGCTTTACTTCCACCCTTGGGAGTTCGACCCGGGTCAGCCGCGCATCGACGCGCCGTGGAGCAAGCGCTTCCGTCACTACGTCGGCCTCGGTCGCAGCCTCGCGCGCCTCGAGCGCCTCGTCGAGCGCTGGCCATTCGGGACGATGCGCGAAGTGCTCGAAGGGCACATCGGCTAGGGGCCTGGCTCCGTACAGTGAAGGGCTGAGACCAGAGGTACCGAACCCGACCCAAAAAGTAGGCGAGAGTCGCGCGCGCGGAGCGCGCGCGACTCTCGCCTACTTTTTGGGTCGGGTTCGGTACCTCTGGTCTCAGCGCATCGCAGTCTTGTCGCCTGTCGCGTTCTCTCGGAGCTGCAGCGCAAGGCCCTTGTACGCGTCGAGCAAGGTCGACGTGTAAGGCGTCGCGGCGCGGTAACGATCGAGCCCGGCGAGAATCTCCAGGGCTTCGCTCGCGAGGGCCTCGCGCGAAGGGATCGCGGGCGGAAGCCACGCTGGCGGCGCAGGCGATGACGCGAGCTGCTCCCAGCGTTCGAGGTCCGCGGCCCATTGCAGGAAGGCCGAAGTCAGGAACAGCCCTACGTCCAGCGGCTGAACCGTCCCCTCGGGCGCGCTCCGCTCGTTCCAGACCTGGCGCAGCTCCGCGGTGATCAGATCGAATCGAGGCTGCGCGCTACGGGCAAAGACCCGCGCCTGGAGATAGCGCGACATCCCGGTCCGTCCGCCGCCATAGCCGCGGTCGGCGTCGAGCAACAGGGCCTCGATCTCCGAGGCCGGCGCGCCGTCTTGGATCAGCAGTGCCGCGTACGCGTGGGTCGCGGTCGGGCGCGGCTCGATCGCGAGGGCGCTGCGCAGGAGCACCCTCGCTCTCGCCCTCGTTCCGAAGCGTTGTTCGATCGCTGCCGCGAGCTCCCAGAGCTCGACGTCGCCCGGCCGCGCCGCCAACTCGACCTCGAGGATCTCCTGCGCGACCTCGGGTGCGAGGTCGAGAGTCAGCCCGATCCAGACCCTGGCGCTTCCGCGCCGCATGCTTTCGAGTGGGCGATCGCCGCCCGCTCGACGCAGCCGCGCGAGCTCACGTCGCGCGAGGGCGCCCCGTTGCGCGGGGCCCAGCGTCGAGTCACCGCCGTGCCGAACGAAGGCCGCCGAGACCAGCGGGTCATCGGGGAAGAGGCGCACGATCTCGGCGAGCCGCGTCGGCAGCTCCACGGCGTCGATCGGGGCCCGCTGTGTGTAGTCGGGACTCGCGGCGCGCATGGTCGCGGCGAGGAGCGCATCGGCCGAAGCGCTGGCGGTCGTGGGCGTCGCGGAAGTCGCCGCCTCACGCAAGTGCTGAGCGCCGAGTCCGTCCTGCCCGGCGCGCACGAGCAGCGCGCCGAGGGTGAAGTGGGCATCGAAGTCGTCGCGACGCTCGCGGGTCATCGCATCGCCGAGCTCAGCGACGGCCTGCTGGTTTTCGTCGAGCAGGATCGAGCGCGACGCGCGCGCCAGCGCGATCTCGACCCGATCCTCGATCGCGCGTTCGCCGAGCGCCTCGACACGAGCGACGCGCGTTTCCAGGAGCTCACGCGCAAGGGGGGCGATCGCGTAGCGGCGTTGCATCCGCGCGAGGTCCAGGTCCCACGCCGGACCAAAGTCCGCGAACTCTTTGTGCAGTTTGTGGTTCGCGCGCGCGACGTAGGCGTCGTTGCCGAGCCTCTGCTCGATACGGACACGCAGCCACAACGGCCACAAGGCGCCGGCTTGCGCCTCGGTGTCGCGCTCCAGCGCCTTGATCACCCAAGCACGCCAGTTGTCGAGCTCGAGCAACACGAGCACAGCCAGGGTCTCGCGCGGATCACGACGGCCGCGCCGATTCCCGAGCAGCGTCTCGATCGTCTGTTCGCTGGCGGCAGCGCCGAACCACGACCCGACCTCGACAGGTTCGCCTTCCAGCGCCAGGGCTGCAGCGCGCAGGAGCGCCCACTCCGGTGACCGCGGCGTCGCGGCGACGTTGCGCTCGATCGTCCGGCGACCATGTGCGAGGCGCTCCTCGAGTAGCGAGAGCGCCGCGTCCTGGAACGGAGTCGGCATGAAGTCCGTTTCCCTGAGGCGTCCGATCACACCGGGGAGCTGCGTCCAATCGCGATTACTGACGTAGACGAGGAGCTCCGCGAGCTCAGGCGTGCCGTCGAGCACATACGGCTCGGCCCGCTTCGCAGCGACGAGGGTGGCGTTTGGATCGCCGCCCAACGCGGTCGCGCGCACGAGGGCGCTGAAGAAACCTCGCGTGCGGGATTCACGCGCCACATCGAGCGCCGCGAGGCTCGCGAGGGCGAGCCGATCGCGACCGTGCTGCAAGAGCGATTCGACCAGCACCAGCTTCTCGTCGGGTGTGCCATAGACCTGCAGCGCATGTCCAACCAAGGTCGCGACCTCGCCGTCGCGGCCTTGTGCCAACCGCACGCGCAGGAGCTCGTCCAACGCCTGGTTGCCGAGGTGCGCGTGGTGGATCAACCGCTCGAGGTCAGCCGCGGCTTCCTCCAGAAGGCCTGCCTCGGCGAACACCTGGCCTCGCAGGAGGCGCAGGTCGTCCGAGTACTCCACCGCCGCGAGGTCCGTCAGCAATGACGCCGCGCGTTCTGGATCGCCGTCTTCAAGGGCCAGGACCGCGGCGGTCGGTCGGCCGAAGCGATCTGGCGCCGCGCGCATGGCGCGCAGCAACGAGTTGCCCGTGATGGGCACTGCCAGTTGCGCGAGGAACTTGTCGGTCTTCTCGTCCGTGCCCACGAGCTCGATGCGCTTGAGCACGTCGAGCACGACGAGCATCGGCGCAGTCGATCTGAGGTGCGCTTCGATCTTCGTGTCGAGCGCGGGGACGAGGTGTGGGAACTCGCCGAGGATTTTCGACGCCACGACCCTGGCCGAGTGCCAGCGACCCTCGCGCGCGTGAGCCTCACCGATGCGCCACAGCACGGAGCTCCCGACCGACTGGTACGGCAGGCCGTCGCGGCTCAAGCGTGTGCTCGCGAGGAGCTCTTCGAGGTCGAGTCCGCTCGCCGCCAGGGCTCGGTCGCCGGCTGCGACCCAGAGCGGGACGAGCTCCTTGGTGCGTTTCGGATCCGCGTCGAGCGCGCGCGCGTAGCGTGCCTCGATTCGTTCCCAGGACACGTTGGAGCCGCGGGACTCGAGCTCGGCGATACGCAGCCAATACTCGGCGCGTGGCTCGGTCGCGAGGGACAACGCCGTCGACAGGGCGACCTTCTCGCCGTCTTCGTTGCCGAGCAATCGCTCTGCGGTCGCGATGTTGAACCAGGCTTGGATGCGGGCACCCACGAAGGGCTCGGAGTCGAAGTTGTTGCGCGCAAAGCCTAGCAGCTGATCGATGGAGTCGCGCAATACCGAGGCATCGGGGACATACGACGGGTTGTCGCGAGCCGTCTGCGCGATGCTTCCGATGTCCGCGGCCTTGTAGAAGAACGTCGACCAGTACGAGACCATGTCGCCGCCGGATTCGATCATCGCCGAGGCGGCGCGGTTTACACCGCTGAACTCGCCGGCGAAATAGAGCGCCGTGGCGGCGGTGCGATAAAAATCGTTGTCACCACCCCACTTCCAATCCCAGCCGGTGATCAACTCTCTGGCGCGCGGCGCTTGGCCCGTCGCGTCGAGGAGGGGCAGCGTGACGTCGAGGATGTCGGACGACTTCGCGAGCGCGGGCAGCGCCCGCGCGGCCAGCAACAGGTCGATGCCGTTGTCTCTCTGGCCGACCGCCGTGATGTTCCCTGCGATCGTCGTGACCGCAGCGCTGGTCGGCGTGTCCTGCATCGCCTGGGCGAACGCTTGGCGCGCGCGGGCATTCGCGTCGCGCGCCTCGTTGACGATGTCGAGGACCTCGACCACGGGCGTATCCTCATCGGCGCGGAAGAGCTTGCGGAGCTCGGCGACGAGCTCACTCGAGCGGGGATCCGTCTCGCTGCGCATCGAGAGTTCGCTCAGGATCTCTCTTGCACGCGGACCGCCCTTGAAGGACACCGAGCGGAGCGCGATGCTCTCGGCGCGCGCGAGTTTCGCGCGACCGTTCTGTGACTCGAGCCGCCCGAGCAGGCCAAAGGCCGAATTGCCGACGTCCTCCCGACGCAGCAGTCGCCGCAGGCGTATCAGCGCGTCGTCGAGTCGGCCCTCGCGGGCCATCAACTCGGACGCCTCGATCTCGAGCTGCGGATCGTCCCGACGCCACGTGGCGAGCACACGCTCGAGGTCCTCGCGGGCCGAACTGTACAGCCCGAGGCCGCGCAACCTCCGCGCGCGGGCGACGTACAGTTCTTCCGTGACCTTCGGATCGACGAGGCCTCGCGGGTGCTCGATCGCCTCGGTCAATTGTCGCAGCGCCTCGCGCTCGTCGAGCGCGCCGGTCCGCTCGTCGCGAGCCAGTCGCGCGAGCAGTGCGTCCGGACCCTCGATCACCGGTGTCAGCAGGTGGTTGACCCACAGCCCACCCGCGCCGACGGTGAGGATGAGCGCCGTTGTCGTCGTCCACTTCATGGATTGGAGCCAGTCTACGGAGCGAAGGGGCGTTCCAAGAGGCCGTATTTGCGCATCTTGTTGAAGAGGGTCGAGCGATTGATGTCCAACATGGCCGCAGCCTGATCGCGGCGTCCGGCCGTCAATTCGAGGGCGCGCACGAGGATGCGGCGCTCGGGATCTTCGAGCGCTTCACGTAGGGTCGGCAGGCGTGTCGCCCCTGTGAGCCAGCTGAGGCCGGCATCCAGAGTGGGGGCCCGGACGGTGATTCCTCGATCGAGCGTTCGCGCGGCGCCCGTCACCGGCTCGTCTGCGAGCCCAAGATCCGCCGCAGTCAGTCGCTCACCGCGCGCGAGCAGCACCGCCCGTTCGAGGGAGTGCTCGAGTTGTCGTACGTTGCCCGGCCAGGTTTGTCTGGCGAGCGCCGCGAGCCCGTCCATGTCGATGCCGGACACCGATTTCCCGTACTCGGCGGCGAAACGCTCGAGGAAGCGCTGCGCGAGCGGCACGAGGTCTCGCGGGCGGTCCCGCAGGGCCGGCACACGGACGGCGACGACGTTCAGGCGCCAGTAGAGGTCCTCGCGGAAGGTCCCGTCGGCGACGCGCGCCTCGAGCTGTGCGTTCGTCGCGGTGATGACGCGCGCGTCGGTCTCGCGCGTTTGCGACTCACCGACCCGTTCGAAGCGGCGCTCCTGGAGCACACGCAGGAGCTTGACTTGCATTTCGGCGGGCGCGCTGTCGATCTCGTCCAGGAAGATCGTGCCGCCGTGCGCGACCTCGAAGCGCCCTGCGCGAGCCTGGTCCGCGCCGGTGAACGCGCCTTTGGAGTGGCCGAAGAGCTCGGCTTCGAGCAGGCCGCCAGGGAGGGCCCCACAATTGACCTCGACGAACGCGCCGTTGCGTCGGCTGGAGCACGTGTGCACCACTCGCGCGAGCAGCGACTTGCCGGTGCCGGTCTCACCGGTGATCAAAACCGTCGCGCGTGTGTCGGCGACGGCCTCGAGTGTCCGCAACACCTCGCGCAGGGCTGGATCCCGGGTGATCACGTTGCCGAAAGCGAAGCGCTCGGCCAAGCGCTCTCGCAAGAGCCGGTTCTCGTCCTCGAGTGTGCGGCGCTCGAGGGCCCGCCCCACGAGCTGCGCGAACTCGGCCACCGACGCATCCGACGGCACCGCCGTGAGCCCGAGGCTCTGGGCCTGCTCGGAGCTGCCGAGGCAGAGCAACGCTGGAGTCCCCGGGAGCGCGACGAGCGTCGCGACATCGTCCGGGACGGCGTCATCCCCCGAGACGAGCAGGACCTCCCATGGTTCCTGGGCGAGGACCCGCTCGAGCCCGGCGCCCCCGACGTGGTGCCGCGCGGCACAGCCCGAATACCCAAGCGTGGTAGCGGCCCTGCGCCCGCGTTCGACGTCGCGGTCGAGGACGAGCGCGAGGCGCCCGCGCAGGGGCGATTCGCCGGGATCGCGCGGGGGATACGGGCGCGGCACGAACGGCTCGAGGGCACCCTGGTCCGCGGGACCACCGGTTCCGCCGGGATGCGGCCCTAGGGGCGACCCAGCATGAGCGCTCTCTGCGTCGCTGTCGGGATCATTGGACGTGTCCACGTCCATTCCTTTCGACACGCCTGGGCGGGAGGCTGAATCCTCAGCTTCCGTCCGCCCCTCGGGGGTGCGCGCTCGGCAGACGCAGTCCAAAAATGAACCGGTCGGGTGCGCGGCGCTCGAGCGAGAGGTCACCGCCGTGGCCGACGAGGATGCCCCCGGCCGCCGCCAGGGCGTTAGGGCCGATCCCCGGCAGCCTGCGCTCGAGGCTGTAAGGCTCGAGCACGGCCACGGGATCGAGGCCGGCGAGGCGACCTTGCGGGAGGTCGATGTGCACCTCGATGACCCCGGCGTCCGTGCGGACGACCTCGGTCCGGACGACGTCGTTCGGGCTGCCGGCCGCCGCGGCGACTTGCACAACCGCGTCCAAGGCCGCGACGAGCAGGGCCTTGTCGGCCCGCACTTCGAGTCCGGGCTCAGCCCGGAAGAGGAATCTCGGACGCCCCGACGGGCTCGCGCCCGCGCCGCTCTCTGCCGAGGTCGCAAGTGAGGCGAGGAGCTCCTCGACGAGGACCCCGAGGTCGATGACGGTTTCTCCCGCGCCCGGTGGCGCGGCCAAGCAGCCGAGGGTGCGCGCGAACTGGCGCAGCCGCGCGAGCTCCGCGCGCACGGGCGCGAGACCTCCGTCGTAGTCGCTGTCGTTCTCGAGCGACTTCGGATCCGCACTGCGGGTCGCGAGCTCCGCGCCGTGCAGCGCGAGCTCGCTGCGTTGCACGAGGTCTGCGAGGTCGGCGATCTGCCTGCGGTACCACCGTGGCATGTGCGGCCAACCGCGCTCCATGCGCGCGCTGGGGGGCTGCTCGAGCGCACGCGCCCGATCCGAGGACAACGCAGCCGGCCGCGTGAACAGCTCGGCTCTCGGCGCGGGATCGGGGGGATCCAGCGCGGTGAAGGCCTCGAGCTCTTCGGTGGTCAGGAGCGGCCCGAGCCCCGCGAGCGCTTGAAACTCATCGAGGGCGGCGCCGTCCTCTTCGAAATCGACGAGCTCCCCGTGTCCGTGCTCTTGGAACGGGTCGGTTGCGCCGCTCACGCTGGGCAAGTTCGGCCGGGTGTGCGGGCGTGTCGAACTGGTCGCGGTAGGTGTGCCCGCGACGCGGCCGACCGAGAACCCAGGCGCGTCGTCCGAGGGGTCGAGTGAGTCGAAGTCGAGGTCCACCCACGGTGAACGCGAGGCAGGACGGACGCTGGAGCGCGGCCGCGGCCGTGTGCCGCCGAGGATGGCTTCGATGTGCGCGAGGTCCGGGTCGAGGTCGCGCCCAGGGGCCCGCGCAGCCCGATGCGATCCGAGCGGACCTTCTGTGGGGCGGGCCTCACCCCATGTAGGCGCTGGGTGAGCCTCTGCAGCGGGCGCACCCTTGGTATGCGTGTCATCGTCGCGCAATCCGGTCCTGCGCTCGATCTCGCGGGGCGCGGCGCTTTCGGGCGAGCCGCCGCGCACTCCAGGCAGCGAGGTCACGTCGAGCGGCCAAGGCAGGCTGCGGTCCGCGGCGTCGACGAGCCCGGCGAGCCGCATGGTGTCCACTGCGCCCGCCGTCCAGCACACCTCGAGGCCGGGCACCGCGGCTCGGAGTCGCAGCAGCAGCCCGAGGTCCTCGGGCGGCACGGCGCTCACGTCGAGCAGCAAGGTCGTCCCGGGGCCGAAGGCCCAGGTTCGCGTGGACGCGGAGCGGCGCGGCGCGAAGGCCTCGATCAGGTCCTCGAGCACGGGCGGAGAGGTCCCGTCAGTCAAGCGCAGGCAGCGGGCCAGCGCCGCGAGGCGAGGTCCTGGACCCAGGACAAGTGCTGCGGGACGCTCCATGTTCGGATGCTACCCGACACACGGGTCTGGACCGAGATGTCTCTCTGCACCAGATTTGCTCAGTCGCGCACCCTGTTGTGTGCGATGAAAGGGTTCAGGGCCGCGGCGGCCTTCCCTTAGCGGACCGCGGCCCTATCCTCCCCGACCCATGTCTCACAAGGAGCTCGACCTCTCGATCGTCGTGCCGGTCTTCGACGAGGAGCAGAATTTGCCGGTCCTGCATCGCGAGCTGGCCCTGCACGTGGGTGGCCTCGGCGTCACGTGGGAAGTGGTGTACGTCGACGATCGGTCCCGCGACCGCAGCTTCGATGTGCTCATGGAGTTGCGCGAGCAAGACCCCCACGTGCGGATCGTGCGCTTCCGGCGCAACTTCGGGCAGACGCCAGCGATGGCAGCTGGCTTCGAGCAGAGCCGCGGGCGCATCGTCGTCACCCTCGACGCAGACCTTCAGAACGACCCCGCGGACATCCCGCGTTTGGTCGCGCGACTCGCTGAGGGTTTCGACGTCGTCGTCGGCTGGCGCAAGAATCGACAGGACGGCCTCTGGTTGCGCAAGGTGCCCTCGCGGATCGCCAACCGCCTGATCGCCCGCATCACTGGCGCCGACATCCACGACACAGGCTGCACGCTCAAGGCGTTCCGCCGCGAGCTCGTGGAAAACCTGCCGATCTACGCCGAGCAACACCGGTTCCTGCCGGTGCTCGCGCTCGCCAGCGGCGCGCGCATCGCGGAGATCACGGTGAACCACCGGCCGCGTATCCACGGCGTGAGCAAGTACGGGCTCGGTCGCGCGGTGCGGGTGGCGCTGGACCTCTTCACGATGAAGATGCTTAGCTCGTTCTCGCGCAGCCCGCTCACGTACTTCGCGCTGCTCGCGGCGCCTTTCCTGGCGCTGCCAGCCCTGTATTTGGTCGTCGGAGTCGTCGGCTTCAGCGGCGTCGCTTTCAGCAGCCGCTGGGGGCAAGCCGCGGTCCTCACGTTCATGATGATGTCGATGGCCGGTCTCTACTTCTTGATGTTGGGGCTGCTCGCTGAGCTCGTCGTCAAGACGTCCGGGAGACCCTTCGACCCGTTGGTGCAAAGGACGGGCACGTGAGCGCGCCTCTCGCCGGCGAGGTCCAGCCCGAGCCGTCCGGCTCCGGCGGGCCGCAACATTCGAAGCTGTCACGCACCGTGGACGTCACCCTTGTTGTACCGGTCACGGATGTGCACGCGGAGTTAGAGGAGGTCCTCGAGGCCTACGGCCGCGAGCTCGATCGCCTCGGACGTTCATGGGAGTGCATCCTCGTGTTCGACGGCATCAAGGGCGCGCCGCTGCAGCGCGGTGTCGCGCTGCAGGAGAGCAGCAAGGGGCGTGTCGGGACGATCAGCTTGCACCGCGCCTTCGGGGAGACCGTGTGTCTCTCGAGCGCGTTCGAGAACTCGCGCGGCGAGCTGCTGCTCACGCTACCGCAATACGTTCAGATCGACCCACGGGAGCTTGGGGGGCTGTTCGATGCAATCGATGGTGGCGCCGACATGGTGACCACACGTCGCGAGCCCCGGGTCGACCCTAAAGTGAATCAGCTGCAGTCCTGGTTCTTCAACTGGGTCGTGCGCCTCGTCACCGGCGCGAGCTTCCGCGACCTCAACAGCACGACGCGCCTCATGCGCCGCGAGGTGCTCGAGCAGCTCACGATCTACGGCAGCATGTACCGCTACTTGCCGGCGACGGCCTACCGGCAGGGGTTCCGCGTCGAGGAGCTGCCGGTGCGCCACCTCGCTGAATGGGGCGGCGCGTCCGTCTTTGGCCCCGGCGTCTACATGCGTCGCACGCTGGACATCGTCGGCTTGATGTTCCTCTCGCGGTTCACCCACAAGCCGCTGCGTTTCTTCGGCGCGCTCGGCGGAAGCGCGATCCTCGTCGGGTCCCTGCTCGTCGTCTACCAACTGTTGCAATGGGCCCTCAGCGCGGAGGCGTACGGGCTCTACCAGCGGCCGACGTTCCTATTCGGCGTGCTGTTCATCGTGCTCGGTTCCCAGACCATCGGGTTCGGTCTCGTGGGCGAGATCATCATCTACACGCAGGCTCGCAATCTGCGCGAATACCGCATCGAGAAGGTGTACGAGTGATCGACGGAATCCAAATCCGCCCCAGCACACCCGCGGACGACGAGCCGCGCGACGCTTTCGTTCGCGCGCTGCCGCGCGCCACGTTCTTTCACCTCGCGGGCTGGAGAAGGGTCGTCGAGCGTGTGTTCTGTCACGCGCCGATGGACCTCTTGGCCGTCGACGGCGACCGCATCGTCGGGGTTCTCCCGCTCATGGGCTGCCGCAGCCTGCGTGGCGGGCGCGCGTTGATCTCGGTCCCGTACGCGGTGTACGGCGGCCCGGTCGGCGAGACACCGTCCATCGAGCGCGCTCTGTACGAAGCGGCGGAGGCGCGCGCGCTCGACCTGCGGGTGCAACGACTCGAGCTGCGCTGCCGGGAGGACCCTGGCCTCGATCTGCCGCGTTCGGACCTGTACGCGACCTTCATTCGTGATCTGCCGGCGCGCGAGGAGGACGTGCTCGCGCGCATGCCCAAGAAGGCCCGGGCGGATGCACGCAAGGCGCGCCAGGAGCACGACCTCGTGCTCGACGAAGGGCGCTGGTACGTGGCAGACCTCGTGCGGCTCTTCCACCGCAATAAACGCAGCCTCGGATCCCCGGCGATGCCGCGGCGTTGGTTCACGGAGATTCTCACCGAGTTCGGCAGGGACGCGACCGTGCACCTCGTGCGTCGTGGCGCGGAGCCGCTGGCGGCGGTGATGTCCTTTTTCTTTCGCGACACGGTGCTCGCGTATCACTCCGGCACCGCGGACGGCGCCGACCGGAGCTACAAAGCGAGCGTGTTCATGTACATGGCGCTGCAGGAATGGAGCGTCGCAGCTGGTTACCAGACTTTCGACTTCGGCCGCAGTCGCAAGGACTCGGGGCCGTGCCAGTTCAAAACGCACCAGGGCTTCGAGGCGCGCGACCTGCATTATCGATTCCGCTTGGTGCAGGATCGCGCGACACCCTCACTCAATCCCTCGAACCCGAAGACGAAGGTGCTACGCGAGACGTGGAGCCGCATGCCGCTCTGGCTTACGACGTCACTCAGTAGTCCGGCGGCAAAGTACCTGCCCTGAGGGCCACGGGCCCGCTCCTCCTCGCCGTCGGATGTGGCGCGGCCGGGGCTCGTAACGGGCGGGTGGGGACGACGAAGACGCGGCGCGCTGAGTCGCTCACTCACGCGCTGCAGCGAGGATCCACGCGGCCGCGGCCTCGAGGTCGTCGACGATCACCAGATCCGGGCGCTCGGCCTCGGCGCCGCGCAGGGCCTCGCCCTCGCCCTTGCCCGTCCGAACGAGCACGCCGCGCACACCGAGCGCGCGGCCAGCGTCGAGGTCGCGCAGCGAATCGCCGACGGTGAACGACCGCGCGAGGTCGATGCCGAAGCGCGCGGTCGCTTCGCGGAGCAGCCCCGGGCCCGGCTTGCGGCACTCGCACTCCCGCCGGTAGATCGCCGACCCCACGTCGGGGTGGTGGGGGCAGTACCCGATCGACGCGAGCTCCACACCCTCGTCCGCGAGCAGCGACCGGAGACGACTGTGGATCCGATGCAAGGTCTCCTCGTCGAGGATCCCGCGCGCCACACCGCTCTGGTTCGTCACGACACACAGGAGGAACCCCGCCGCCGCGAGACGTCGCAGCGCGGCGGGCACGCCTTTGAGCAACACGAGCTCGCCCGGGTCCGCCAGGTAGTCGACCTCCACATTGAGGGTCCCGTCGCGGTCGAGGAAGACGGCTCTGACCCCGGCGGGGCGCGCCTCGGGCTGGCTCACTCGGATGGTTCCCGGACGAGCCGCGCGTGGATACGGTTGGGCATCTCGCCGCTGTCCGTCCTCACAGGCAGGAGGATGTCCTTGGTCGGCATGAACAACGGGAACCGCCAGGTCTGGGTGCCGAGGCTCATCTCGCGCCAAAGCGCGGCCTGGCGCCAGCTACCGCTGACGAGGACACGCTGCTCGACGCGGTAACCGGGGAGCTCCAACTCGACCGTCTTCACCCGCCGCCGATCGAGGTCCAATTTGCAGGGCGTCGCGAAACCGGAGGCCTCACCGTTGATCCAGACGGCGGCCCCCGGGGGATCGGAGTCGATCACGAGCGGGCGGCGCGCCGATTGGCAAGCGCAGGTCGCGCCCAGCGCGAGCGCCGCGAGGACGAGCCGCCGCGCCAGAGTCATGGGGGTCCTCTGCGCCATGGTGATGGGAGGCATGATCGAGGTCTCGGTGACAGCGGGCATGGGGCGAGGATCGCAGGAGAGGTCGGTCGGGCGCAAGCCCGCGGGCCGCGCACGCCAGGCGGAGGCGGGGCTTTTCCTTGGCTTCCCTCGGTTGTCCGTCGATCATGCTTGAGCGCGCATGGTCCGTTCCCGCCCCGAGCCGACGTCCGAAACCCGCCCGGGGACGCCCCCCGTCCGGCCCTCGGGGCGCGGCGAGCCCTGGTGGGTGCGCGCGTTGCTCGCGCTCGCGCTGACCGTGGCGGGGACCGTCTTCGTGCGGCTCGGCCGGCCAGGGATCTGGATCGACGAGGCCTTCACCTGGATCGACGGCGCGCAGGGGACGAACAACTACAACCGTTGCGGGTACGCGCTCATCCGGTGGCTGGTGGAGCGCCTCGGCGGCGTGCCGTACGAGGCCTACCTGCGGCTCCTGCCGGCGATCGCAGGCTGGCTCGTCGTGCTCGCGACGGCTTGGGCCTTCCGGCCCCTCGCGGGGGCTCGCCGGGCGACGTTCGCTGCGTTGGTGGTGGCGGCGAGCCCGTGGCACCTCTACTGGTCACAGAACGCGCGCTTTTACACCTTCGCCGAGCTGATCGCGCTCGTCGCCGCTGGCCTCTTGCTCCGAGCACTCACGCCCCCGCTCGAGGCGTCCCACGGTGGCCGACTCGTCCGGATCCCGCCTCTGGTCTACGCGGTGCTCGGCCTCGTGTGCGCGGGGGTCGCGGCGTTGTTCCAGCTGTCGGCGCTACTGGTCCTATCCGCGTTCGCCGTCGCCGTGCTCGTGTTGCGGCCGCGCCTCGGTCTGGCGCCGCGCGCGCCATCGCCTGCCCGCCGTCTACGCGGCGGCACGATGTCACGTCGGCTCGGGTGGGCGGCGCTGGTGCTCGTCGTCGTCCTCGCCCCCGCGGCGTTCGACGTCTTCGAAGCTTATCGACGCTCGAAGGGCGGCGGCTCCGTCGGGGATGCGCTGCACGCGCTGCTCGCGCTCGGGTTCACCATCGGGCCGGGCCTCGGCGCGGCTTGCCTCGTCGGCGCGTTCCTCGCGTTCCGGGACCGCGACCGTTGCGGCGCGCTGGCGGTCGCGGTTCCGACCCTCGTCGGCGCGACCGTCGTCGCCCTCGGGCTCTTGACGGTCACGACCGCGCAATACGCGTTCGTCGCGTTGCCATGGATCGGATTGGTCGCGGCCTGGCCGATCGGCCGCGGCGACCACGCGACCTCGGACGGCCCGCTGACCGGCCCCAGGGCGAGCGGCGCTTGGGCGCTCCTCGTCGTCGCACCTCTATTGGCCTCGAGCCTCCTCCAGCTGGGCCCCCGCTACGGCGATCGGCCGCGTTGGCGCGAGGCGCTCGTGTACGTCGAGAGCGAGCGCGCCCTCGGCGACCTCGTGCTGTGCTTGCCTGGGCCCGTCGCCGAGTTCTACATGACGTTGGGCGCCGCCGTGGATGGCTCGCGCCAAGCGCGCGCCTCGGAGCTCCGCCCGGGCCGCTCCTCGGAGCACGCGCTCAACATCGACCGCGACGCGCCGCGCGCATACGGAGCCGCGGTGCGCGCCGGTCGACCGCTCTGGCTCATCGTGCGCGCGGATTACCTCCAGGATTTCGATTTGGCCGAGCGGGCTCGTTTCCATCGTTTCTTGCACGACGAGTGCCGCCTCGAGGCGCGCTTCCCCGTGCGCGTCGAGGCGCGCAACCTCGACCTCGAGGTCTGGCGGCGGGACTGACTGAGCGGCTCGTTGTTCAACGCTCGACGCGCCGACGGGGGCAGCGTCTGAAGGCGCAGCGGCGCGCGTCCGAATGTGATCCGGATGGCGCACACGACGATTCGGCGACCCCAACCAACCGCTCTGCCATCTTGCGCAGCAACCGCAGAACCTAAACGCCCAACTCGGAGCGATGCGCGCGCCAATACCAAGCCGAGTGGAGTTCCTCCGACACAACCCGGCCGTCGAGAGCCAATAAATCGAGGTCGATCGCCACCGGCGCGCCTGGACTGCGGACGCGTCCAAGGTCCGCCTCGAGCTGCTTCAAGCGCGCCGCCAGCTCGTCTGCCTCGAGCGTCGTCTCGAGGACGACCAGCTGATTCAGATAGCACCCCGCGCCACCGCCGCTCGCGGTCGTCTCGCGTTCGCTCGACAGCGCGACACACGCAAACTCCGCCGCGAGCGCGCCCCGCGCGCGGGCCAGTTGGATGCGCGGGTCGGAATTCGAACCGAGCCCGACGATCGCTCGACGCACCGCGTCCGGGGCCGCGGGTGTCCTCTCACTCGATCCATCGCGCTCACTCACGGCGGCGCTCGATCGTCACCCCGACCGAATCGGAGCCCGGGACGACCCCCGGTTTTTCGACCGTGATCCGGACGACCACGGCGCCAAACTCCGTCAAGCAGATGCGCGCCATGTCCTCGGCCAGCGTCTCGATCAGCCAGTGTTGTGCGTCGCCAGCCCAGCTCCGTAATCGCTGGGCGACCTGGCGGTAGTCAATCGCGCGCTCGATGTCGTCGCTGGCCGCCGCCACGCGCGTGTCCGTCGCGAGCAAGGCCGAGATGACGACCTCTTGCGGCCCCTCGCGCTCGTGGGGATGGATGCCGATGAGCGTCCAGGCGCGCAGGTTGCGCACGAAGACCGTGTCGTGGCCGGGGATGTGCTCGTTCATGACGCGACGGGCCGGAGAGGGTACCCGACGTCGCTGCGCACGGCGGTATCCTCAGCGCCCTTCCGAGCCCCTCAGCCCGGCCCCAGCACCCATGCCCTCCCGACTCACGATCTCCCGCCGCGTCGAATGGGACATGGCGCACCGCCTCGGCCCGCGCTGTACGACGAAGTGCCGCAACCTGCACGGACACCGCTACGTGGCCATCGCGACCCTGGAGGCCGCGGCGATGGACGAGCTCGGCATGGTGCTCGACTTCGGCGAGGTGTTCGGCGTGCTCAAGGGCATCGTCGACGGCGAGCTCGACCACGGCACGCTCGTCGATCGGGGCGACGGCGCGCTGCTCGAGTTCCTGCGCCGTGAGGGGGACAAACACCATGTGATCGACGTCCCGACGACGGTCGAGAACCTCGCGCCGTGGCTCGCGGGGCGTTTCCAACGCGCGTTCGACGCGCTCGAAAGCGCGCGTGAGCGCGGCGTACGGCTCGTGGCCCTGAGGGTCTACGAGACCCCCAACTGTTACGCCGACTGGACACTTCTCCCGTGAGCGGCCCACAGGAAGTGGAGCCTCATTCCGTGAGCGGCCCACAAGAAGTGGTCCTTGCGGCCGCGGGTGTGCACAAGCGCTTCCGCACCTTTGAGCGCCGCAAGGGCCTCGCGGGCATCCTCGGCAACTTCGTCAAACGTGACTGGAAGGACATCGTCGCGCTTGGCGGCGTCGACCTCGAGGTGCGGCGCGGCGAGCGAGTCGGCCTCATTGGCGCGAACGGCGCGGGCAAGACGACGCTGGTCAAAGTGCTGACGGGTATCGTCCCCGCGACGGAAGGCGAGGCGCGGCTCTTCGGGCGCGACTCGTTCGCGCTCCGCGACGCCGAGAAGCGCCGACTCGCGCTAGTGATGGGGCAGAAGAGTCAGCTCTGGTGGGACCTGCCGCCGCTCGACTCCTTCAAGCTGTTAAAGGAGGTCTACCACATCCCTGCGGCCGCCTTCGACGCACGCGTGAAGGAGTACTCAGAGATGCTCGACGTCGAGGGCAAGCTCGGCATCCAATTGCGGCAACTGTCCCTCGGGCAGCGCATGAAGATGGAGCTAATCGGCGCGTTCCTGCACGCCCCGGAGCTTGTCTTTCTCGACGAGCCGACGATCGGCCTCGACCTCGTCTCGCGCGAGACGATCCGCGAATTCCTTGTGCGGCTCGGGCGTGAGGAGGGTGTCACGATCGTGCTCACGAGCCACGACATGGAGGACATCGAAGAGACGTGCGAGCGCCTCGTCATCCTCGATCGCGGGCGTGTCCTGTTCGACGGTGAGCTGCTGGAGCTCGCGCGACGCGTGAGCACGAGGCGGTCGATCGAGGTCCAGGTGGATCCGCACGAGCCGATCGACGAAGAGTTGCTCCGCGCACTAATTGCTGCACACGAGGGGGAGGTCCTGCAGCGCTCGGCACACACGCTGCGACTGCGTGTCGGCGCAAGAGCATTACCCGAGCTCGTGCGCGGGCTCTTCGATGTGCTCGCCGTGCGCGATTTGGCGGTGGAGCGGCAGCCGCTCGAGCTGCTGATCAAGGACCTCTATCGGGGCGGCGCAGTGCCGGAAGCCGCGCGTCCCGAGCGACTACCGACGGTGCCCGCAAGAGGGCCTGAGCTGAGCGACGTATGATGACGGCGCCGGCACCCGCCCGGCCGTTTGGGCGCCTCCTCGTTCGCGCGACGGCCTATGAGCTGCGCAAACAAGTCGCGTTCCGCGTGGGGTTCCTCGTGCGCGAGGTGAGCCACGGGATCGTCGAGCCGCTCGTGATGTTGTGGGTCTTCTGGGCCCTCTACGACAGCGCCGGCGAGGGCGCGGTGCTCCGCGGCTGGACGTTCCCCGCGCTCGTGCAATACCTCGCGGGTTTGCTGGTTGTGCGCAAGGTGGTCTTCCACAATCGGGCGCTCGATCTCTCCACCCAGATTTTCGAGGGGCGTGTCACGAAGTACCTGGTGATGCCCATGGACTACTTCGTGCTCGCGGTCGCGCGCTTCACACAATACACGCTGTTGCAGCTCGGGATCGCCGTGGTCACGTGGTGTATCGGGGCCGCGCTCGCGCCCGAGCACTGGTTATTCCCCGTCTCATGGGGCGCGTTGTGTGGCGCGCTCGCGCTGGTGCTGCTCGGCAGCTGGTGTTGCTTCCTGCTCTATTACGTCCTGAACGCCTTGGCCTTTTGGTTGGACGTCGTGTGGAGCCTGCTCGTGATGGCCTGGTTCGTGGTGTCTTTCGCCGGCGGCGCAGTCATGCCCGTGTCGCAGATGCCGCCGGCGTTATTCCGAGTGCTCGAGTGGGGGTTCCCGTACTGGGCGATCTCTGCGCCGATCGAGGTCCTCATGGGACGGCTCGGCGCCGCGGACGTGGTGCGCGGGCTCGCGATCCTCGCCGCCACTGCGGCCGGACTCGAGGTGCTCCGCCGAGTGTTGTGGCGCCGAGGCCTCGCGCGTTACGCAGGAGTCGGAATGTGAGCAGGCGCCACGCAGTGAAGGTTGGCGGGGAATCGGACACCGGGCTCGGTTTCTACGTGCGAGTCGCGCGCCAATACGCTCGCATCGGCTGGATTCGCAAGAGCCAGTTCCGCTGGGAGTTCGTCAACCAGGTCGTGATGGACCTCCTGTATTACCTCTCGTTCGTGTTGACGTTCGAGATCCTGTACGGCTTCCGCGAGGGGCTCACGCTCGCCGGCTGGACGCGCGCGGACATCCTGGTCTTCCTCGGGCTGACGTTTCTGAGCGACGCCTTCATGATGACCTGGCTCGGCCAGTCGTGGCACTTCGGCGACGACCTCAAGGCCGGCAATCTGGACGCGTTCCGTCTGCGGCCCGGGCCGGTGTGGTTCACTTACACATTCCAGCGCTTCAGCCCCGAGGGCTTGATGAACCTCTTCGCGGCGGCCGGGTTGTTCGTGTACGGGGCTTGGGCCCACCCCGACGTCGGCTGGCACGGCATTGCGACGTTGCCGCTCGCGCTCGGAATGGCGGCGGTGGGCCAAGTGGCGCTGGTCGTGTTGTTCCAGTCGCTCGAATTCTGGGCGGTCAACGCGGACCTCTCGCGCTTCTTCGGGAGCGTCTTCTCCCAGATCGCCGATCGACCGCTGGACGTGTATCCGCGCCTGATGAAGCGGTTCTTTGTCTGGGTCTTGCCACTCGGCGCGTTGTCCTGGTTCCCGACGGGCCTCGTGCTCGGGCACCACAGCGCCGTCGCGACCGCGCTCTATGTCGGCGTCGTCGCGCTTTTCCTGGGCGCGGCGCTCGTGGCGTTCCGCGCCGGGATGCGACGTTACGAGTCCGCGATGAGCTGACCGAGCGCGACGTCACTCGCGAGGCGCGCCTCGACCGCCTCGCGGACCGAGGGGAGCTGCGCGAGACTTACCCGGGTGGCGGCGCGGGTGTCATCCGATGCGAGCGTCACGTGGACATCGAGGCCCGCGAGCACGGTGGCGTAGTGCGCCGCCGAGCCTTCGTTCGACTGGCGCTTGACGTAGACCACGAGGGCGTCCACCAGGAAATCGGGATACATGCCGACGAGCTCGATCAGCTCGGATTCGCCGAGCGCGGCGTGGGCGGCGCGGCGCCAGTCAGCGTCGTCGCGCGTGAGCTCCGCGGCAGCGAGCAGCCACTCCGCGGGCACGGTGGCGTGCCCGTTCTCCGTGGCTCGCAGGCACAGTGCGTGCAGGCCTTCGTAACCGTGGCGCTCCACGATCCGGTCGACGACCAGGAAGGCGAGGCCGTAATAGCCGCGTTTCGGACCCGTCGCGAGCTTGGTCGTCGAGAGGCCCGCGGACAGTTGGAACACTTCGAGCGGGTCGCTCTCGTCGCCAGAGAGGCGGATGCGCGCGCTCCAGCTGCGGCGCACGTCGGGGTTCGTCGCGTGCTCGCGCTCGATGGACAACACGAGCTCGAGGCCACCCACGGCGAGGGCAGCGGCCGACAGGCGTCCAGCGCGCAAGCGCGCGGCGCCGTCCTCGGCGAGGCGTGTGGACGCGTGGTCCGCGAGGCCCTCTTCCATGGTGCCCGGCAGCGCTCGCCACGAGGCGCCGAGGGACGCGTGCACGAGCTCGTGCGCCAGAGTGCGGCGCACGTCGTCGGCGTTGCGCGACAGCATGATGCGGCGGTGGGAGGGAGACCAGAGGCCTTCCGCGTCAGCGGTCGCTTCGGTGGGGAAGCGGTAGAGGCTCGGTTGATCCTGGACCCAGACATCGAGGTCCTGGAACGCGGTGTCCGGCAGCAACGCGAGCAGCGCTGGGCGCAGCTCGCGCAGGAGGCCCTCGACCTCGATGGCCTCGTGGGCGTCGGCTGCGCGCACTCGGCCGCCGTCGAAGGCCAGCACTTCCTGCGGCGGCGACGCCATGCAGGAGAGGAAGACGATCGTCGTGAGGCCGGCCAGCGGCAGGAGAGACCACCCTTGAATCGTGTGCGTCACGCACAAACGTACCCGGCTTCAGATGCGCGCGAGAGTTGCGCGGCGGCTCGATCTGGGATACGGGGTTGGCGATACGCGGGTGGCGATTGCCGGATCGAGTCAGCCTCAATTCATTTCATCTCGTCCCGCTCGACGATCCGCGCTTCGATGGGAGACACTCTCGGCGTCGCGCCCTCAACCTGTTGCGCGTCCTCGTCAGCGAGGCCGCTCGAGGTCGCCGTCACCGTCGATCCGCCGCCCGTCAGATTGAATCCCGAGTAGGGATACCCGACCAGCTCGAGCGACCAGTCCGTGTCGTACCCGTAGGCCTCGATGATGAGCTGGAAGGGGCGGTCCGCTTGGTGGACAACGATCTCGCCGACCTCGTAGGAACCCGAGAAGAAGTACTCACCGACCACCACACCGGCGACCGGGTCGTAGACGGTCACGTCCACGTCGCCGTAGGGGCTCAGGGCGTCGACCCGGAACTGGTAGACCGCCGGGTACACCGAATGGAACTCGATGTGGTCCACGATGTCGAACCCGATCGCCTGAACGAAGCCGTCGACGAAGAGGTGCGTCAAGCGGTCGACCGGACCGATGCGGTCAGGGAACTCCGGCGAGTCGTTGGGCTCGAGCTCGTAGTAGACGGGCGGGCCCTGGGGCGCCGGCACATGGGAGTGGTGCGAGTGCCCACCACCGCAACCAGCGCCGAGGGTCGCCAGCGCGACCGCGAGCGCGGCCTTCGAGACGGGGGCGAGGTGCGGGAGAGGGAGAGAGTGGAGTCGCATGTGAGTGCTCCTTGGGGGCTGCCGGCCACGATGGGCGCGGACTCGGGAGCCTGGATGCAAGGGCCGTGCCAAACGGGCCGCCGGCCCCCGCGCTGGTCCGTACCCCGCCTGGGGCCGGCTCGACGGCACCCTGGGCGCTGCCCTGGGCGGGTGGCGTGCCCCATGAGGACACCCTGTCCTCCGCATAGGACTCAGAGCCGCGCCGTTCGAGCCCTATCCCGTCGCGCCGCGGCCTCTCCGAGACACTTCTCGGCACTGCGCTTTGGCACACTGCCGGGCCGACCATGAGCACGACCCGTCACCAGTCCCGCGCCCTGCCCGGCCCCGCGCCCGCGGCGAAGAAGCTGCACGTCGTCACCTTCGGGTGCCAGATGAACAAGTACGACTCCGAGCTGGTCGAGGGTCGCTTTCGGAAGTCCGGTTACGTCACGACCGAGCGCATGGACGAGGCGGACGTGATCCTCTTCAACACCTGCTCGGTGCGCGACCACGCCGAGGAGCGCGCCTGGTCCTGGGTCGGCGAGCTCAAGGAGGCCAAACGCGTGCGCCCGGATCTCGTCGTCGGGATCATGGGCTGCATGGCCCAGCGCGTCGAACAAGAGGTCTTCAAGCGCGCAGGCCACGTCGACCTCGTCGCGGGCACACGCCAGTTCCATCTGCTGCCGGACATGGTCGCAGAGCTCGAGGCGCGCCGCGCCGCGCCCGACCGCTTCCGGGCGCGCGATATGCGGCTGCTCGCGACTGACATGGTCGACGATGTGCCGGTCGATCGTACGGGGGAGGAATACACCGGCGGTTTGCATGCGCACATCGCCGTGATGCGCGGCTGCGATTTGAATTGCACCTACTGCGTCGTACCGACGACCCGCGGGCGTGTGCGTTCACGGCCGATCGCCGAGCTCGTCGCCGAGGCCGAGTGGTACGTCTCCCAGGGAGTGCGGGTCCTCACGCTGCTGGGCCAGACGGTCAACAGCTACGGCGAGGACTTCCCTGCGCCGGAAAAGAAGAGTGAGAGTGAGAGCGAGGTCGAGGGTGAGACCGTCTGGACGGGCCGCCAGGGGCGCCCGAGCCTCGCGGACCTCTTGCGCGCGCTGCAAGGCGTCGCGGGCCTCGCGCGCATCCGCCTGATCACGCTGCACCCGAGCTATGTGACCCGCGCCCTCGCGGAGGCGATTCGTGACTGTGACAAGGTCGATCGTTTCCTGCCGTTGCCCGCGCAAGCCGGCAGCGATGAAGTGCTGCGGCGCATGAAGCGTGGCTACACGCTCGAGCTGTACCGCGCGCGCGCGGCGCTCTTGCGCGAGGTCGTGCCGGACATCGAGCTCGGCAGCGACTGGATCGTCGGCTTCTGCGGCGAGACGGACGAGGACTTCGAGGGCTCGCTCGCGTTCCTTGCCGAGCAGCAGTTCGTTTTGAACTACATCTTCAAGTACAGCCCACGCCCCGGCACGCGCGCGGGCGAGCGGCTCGAGGACGACGTGCCCGAGCCGGTGAAGAAGGAGCGGCATAGGCGGATCCTCGAGGTCGCGGAACGTACGCAACGGGGGAGGCTCGAGCGATGGCGCGGTCAGGATGTCAGCGTGTTCGTCGAGTCGGTTTCCGAGCGTGATCCGCGGTTGGTGCTCGGGCGGACTGTGCACGGGGCTCCGGTGTCACTGGCCGGGTCGGCGGAGTTGGTTGGGACTTCCGTTGCGGCGCGGGTGCTCGAGACGACGGCTTATGGGTTGGTGGCGGAGTTGGCGGGCGGCGTCAGCCGCGGGGCCCTGGGTGTGACGAGCCCATAGTGGGCTGGCCGCGCAGAAGTACGGAGCCAGGGTCGTTTCTTCACATTTGCAGATCGCTCGCGCGGAGCGCGAGCGATCTGCAAATGTGAAGAAACGACCCTGGCTCCGTACTTCTGCAATTCAGCGCGGCGGCAGGCGCGGTGGGGCGTCGCCCGCCAGCGTGCGCTCCACAACGCTGTGCATCGCGGCGACGACGTCGAAGGCTTGGTCCGGCAGGGCGCCAGCGTTCGCCTCGGCTTCGAGGATCTCCGCCACCTTTGGCAGGAGCGCGCGCACGGACTCGCCCTCGAGCGGCTCGGGGAGCGCCTGAACGGCCTCGAGGATCGGCGTCACGGACACCGGGACGAAGTCGTGTTGCGCGACGCTGTGGGCGAGCTGCGTGAACTGCGCGCGCTCGGTTGCGTCGAGCCCGTTGGCCGCCGCCGTCCACTGCAGGATTCCCGCCGGGACCAGCGTGCCTTCGATCACACGCTGGAGCGCGCACAAGAGACCCTCGTCGCCGAGGGTGCCTACGTCGTAACCCTCCTCCAGCCGATCGAGCTCGCGCGCGAGCGCGTCCCTGTCCTCGGGCGCGAGCGACGCCTCGGCGACCACCATGCGTGCGCGCGTGAGGCCCCACTCGTGGGAGCGTTCGACGATCGTGTTGAAGCCCAAGCGCACGAACACCAACAACCCAGCGACGAGCGCGATGATCACGAGCGCCCCTCGGATGGAGATCCGCTTCGAGGGGTCGCCGATCACGAACGGCGTACGGTCGGTGCCAGCGTCGTTCAACCGAGCATCCCGGCGACAGCGTCGCGCTCTTCGACCAACTCCTTGACGCTCGCGTCGAGCTTGGCGCGCAAGAACGTGTCGAGCTCGAGGCCCTGCACGATCTCGTAGCCGCCCTTGCCGTCAGCGCGCACAGGGAACGAGGAGATGAGACCCTGCGGCACGCCGTAGCTGCCGTCCGAGGGCACGCACACCGAATTCCAGGCGCCCTTTGGCGTCGCCACGCAGAGGTCGCGCACGTGGTCCGTCAGCGCGTTCGCCGCGGACATCGCGCTCGAGAGGCCGCGCGCCGCGATGATCGCCGCGCCGCGCTTCTGGACGGTCGCGAAGAACTCACCTTCGAGCCAAGCGCGGTCCGGGATCACGTCGGCCGCCTTCTTGCCGCCGATCGTCGCGTGGACAAAGTCCGGCACCTGCGTCGCCGAGTGGTTGCCCCAGATCGTCACGTTCTTCACTTCAGAGACGGCGACCTTGGCGCGCATCGCGAGCTGCGCCTGGGCGCGGTTCTGGTCGAGACGGGTCATCGCGGTGAAGCGCGCGTCCGGCACGTCCTTTGCCGTGCGCATCGCGATCATCGCGTTGGTGTTGCACGGGTTGCCGACGACCGCGACGCGCACGTCGCTCGCGGCGTGATCGTTGATCGCGCGACCCTGGCCGATGAAGATCGCGCCGTTTTCCTTGAGCAGGTCGCCGCGCTCCATGCCCGGGCCGCGCGGCTTCGCGCCGACGAGCAGCGCCCAGTTGACGTCCTTGAAGCCGACCTGGATATCGCTCGTGAGCACCATGTCGCGCAGCAGCGGGAAGGCGCAATCCTCGAGCTCCATGGCGACTCCGCGCAGGCCCTCCATCGCTTTCTCGACCGGGATCTCGATCAGATGCAGGATCACCGGCTGGTCGGGGCCGAACATTTGGCCCGAGGCGATGCGAGGCAAGAGGGCGTAGCCGATTTGGCCGGCGGCGCCGGTTACGGCGACACGGATGGGGGCCTTCGTCATGGTGGAGGGTGTGGCGTTCGAAGCGGAGTCGGGGGCGCGAGAGTCCAGGAGGCGCGCACGGCACGCAGGCCTCCGAGGCGAACATTCTCGCGGCTCTTGGCGCTGACGGAAGGCCTACTCTCTCGATTCGGGAGGAGTTGGGCGATTCGGGAGGAGTTGGGCGATTCGGGAGGAGTTGGGCGATTCGGGAGGAGTTGGGCGATTCGGGGGCGCGCGGGCTCGCGAACCTGACTGAGGATCCGGTCGGCGCCTGTCAACGACCGAAGATAAGGCCTAAGATCGCTGCAACGGTCGCAGGGCATGCAAGAGGCCCGCGACCGCTCACGGTTCCCATGAAGGGCCTCACGAACTCGCTCGACCCGCGCCTCCTCGAGGACCTGTTGGCGCAGCTCGGCCGCGAAGCGACCGCGTTCCGCTTCGAGGTCGCGCCCAACCCGTGTGTCGGGGCGGCCGTTCTGTCGCAGGGGCGAGTCGTCGCGCGCGGCTTCCATCGCCACTGGGGTGGCCCGCACGCGGAGATCGAGGCGCTCGCAGCCGCCCGCGCGAGCGACGTCCCCATGGCCGAGTGGGACACGCTGGTCGTGACCCTCGAGCCGTGTTCGACGACCGGCAAGACGCCGCCTTGCACCGATGCGATCCTCGCGTCCGGGATCCGCACCGTGATCGCCGGGGCGCTCGATCCCGATCCGCGCCACCGCGGCAAGAGCCTCGAGCTCCTGCGCGATCGCGGCATCGAGGTCTACCTGAGCGAGGGCAGCGCGCGTCTCGAGATCGTCGCCCCGCACTTCCTGCGTTGGACCTCCCACGACAGGCTGCGTCGGCCGCGGCCATGGGCGATCGCCAAGTGGGCGCAGACCCTCTCCGGGCACCTCTCGCCGCCCGAGGACATCGGCGGCGGACGCTGGATCTCCGGGCCCGAGGCGCTCGCCGACGTGCAGGTGTTGCGCAGCCGGGTCGACGCGGTGATCACTGGGGTCGGCACGATCCTCTCGGACGATCCACGCTTGACGCTGCGCCTGCCCACCCACACCGAACGCCGCGCGCCGGCGCGGGTCGTGCTCGACTCGTGGCTCCGCACGCCGCCCGAGGCGCGCCTCTTCGCTGCGCCCGGCCCCGACGAACGCGCGGGCCCGGTGCACGTGTTGTGTCTGCCGGGTTCGGATCGAGTCCGGCGCCGCGGCCTGGAGGCGATCGGCGCCACCGTGCACGAGCTGCGCGGCCAGGATCGCCACCTGCTCGACCTGCGCGAAGTGTTCACGCTGCTGTGGGAGCTCGGCTTCGTGCGTGTGCTCCTGGAGACCGGCCCGACGTTCCTGCGCAACGCGCTCGACAGCGGCTACGTCGACCAAATTCGCGTGGTCACCGGCTATGTGCGCGGCGGACGCGGCGAGAGCATGGCGGCGTGGCTCGTGTCAGCGCGCTTGAACGAACGCCTCGACCGCGAGGTCGGCGACGACGCCGTCCTCGAGGCGTTCCTGATCGAGTAGCCCCCTCGGCGCGCCGAGCGAATTCGACCGGACCCGCCCCCTCGAGCAAGTAGGGGAACGCGACCGCGCTCGATAATGGGTCCAACCCCAACCGCGGGTCCAACACCAGCTGCCCCTGCCGTCACCAATTCGATTGCCAAGTGCGCAGTCATTCTTTTCTCTGCGCTGCCGCGCGATTGGCCCGCACGGCGATGTCAGCGCAATGTGCCATGAGCGTCTCGACGGACTCGGCATCTTCCAAGAGCATTCCGTCCTCGACCATATGCCGATAGTCCATTTCGAGGGCGCCCGCGGCTTCGCCGCCGGGCACGAGCCTTAAACCACCGTTGACCGCGGCCAATTGCGCCTATTCAGCGTGGGCTGTGACTCATTACGAGGTATGGCCACCTGCCCAGACCTGGGCGCGGCGCCTTGCCAGCGAGCCCATCGAGGGCGCGTTGGACGAGGTCCGTGCCGCCGCTCAGGGCGACCTCGGCCGCGCCGTCATGTGTTACTTGTCTGCGCTCGCTAAGACGGCTCGGGCGCGTACACCGGCCGGCGTCTCTGCGAATTTCTTGATCGCGAGCTTCTTCAGCGCCCGCTCCGCGCCCGACGCATCCTCGCCCGCGGCGGCGAGCTGGTACTCGTGCCAGAGATCCTCCGCGTCCTCTGCGAGGCGCAACGGGGCGAGCGCGAGCCTCAGTTCCTTCTCGCGTCCGAAACGCACGACGTGCTCGGCGGCGAGCTTCGCGAGGTCGGTCCCGGCGTCCTGCCGAACGACATCGCGCAGCAGCTTGTAACGCTCCGCGAGATTCACCTCCGTGAGTTCCTTGGCGCACGCCTCGAGCTGAGCGCGCACTCCAGCGGTCGCTTCGGGCATGGCCGCCTGCGCCTCCGTCGCGAACGGGCCCGCTTCGGTCACCGCGAGGATCGCCCTCCATGCGCGCCACTCGGCGGGTCGCTCGCCGGACTTCTTGTGCTTGCGCCCGTCGGCGACGAGCGCGCGCAAGCCCGGCAACTGGGCGTCGGTCACACCGCCCCCGAGCGCCCCGTTCGCGGCCTTCAGCGCTTTGAGCACTTCGGCCTGGTCCGGGATGTGCCCCGAGCCGAGGCGTTGCCGCACTTCGCCCGTCGGGTTCACGATCAGGACCTCGGGCAGAGGCCAGCTGCCGTCGGGCGAATCGGGCGCGACCCAGCGGTTGTAGACGGCGTCCATCAACTGCTTGTGCCGCTGGAGGTCGCTCCCTGGCGGCGGATCGCCGTTGCTCGCGAACATCGGCACGGCCAGGGCCAGCCCTTGGGCGAGGGTCTTGTTGCCCGCCAAGCTGTTGCGAAATTTCTGGTTCTCCTGTTCGTCGGCGACACACGCGAAGATCGCGAGCGGCACGTTGCGTTCGAGCGCGCGCGCGAGCGCGTCTTCGAGGGTTCCCTCGACCCAGGTGATCTCGTCACCCGCGCTACGCGACGCCGACGCCAGCGCGGCGCCGCCGCCACCGAGGACGAGAACGATGACGATGACGGTGAGAGGCCAGAGGACGATCCGCGAAGTCGCCCTGGCTCGGGTCTCGCACGAGGGTCGCATACCGCGAGTCTGTCGGGTGCGCGCCTCGCCAGCAAGTCCCTCGCGATCGACAGGGCCCACACGGCACCGAGGACGCGCTCCGGCGCAAAAAATCGACCGCCGAGCGTTACAAGGGCTGCATGCGAGGGACTCAACCGTCGTCGAGATGCGCCGCCGAACACTCCAGCGGTGTCGACCGGGGCCTGTCCGGTCCCGTGTTTTCGCCCCAAAGAGCCGCTGCTTGGGGGCCCAGAGAGCGATCGCGGCGCTCCTCGGCGAGAATCCACCGTCGCTCGTGCGCCGTCTTGGTCGGGGCGTTGCTCGCCATGGGCTGTCGCGCGCGCGCCGTCGTGCCGGGCCCTCCGATCGAGTTCGCCGCCTCGGGCGCGCTCTACGACGCGTGGTGCGCGCAGCGCGAGCTCGGCGCCGCGGCCCCCGACGCGATCGCGGCCGCGCTCGCCGCCGCGGACCTCGATCCGACCTGGGTCGCGCCGCAGCGCCTCCTGGACGACGCCTTGCGCGCCGAGCTGCGAGGCCCGGAAGCGCTCGCCTTACGGCGCGCGGCCCTCGCCGCCGGGCCCGAGGACGCAGCCGCCCATTACCTCGCTGCGCGTCTCGGCGGTCCGGACGCCGACCGGCTGCTCGATCGCGCGGCGGCGCTCGATCCGCGCCTCGGCTGGGCGTGGCACGGCCTCGCGTGGAACGCGCACCAGCGTGGCGACCAGCGCCGGGCGCTCGCGCTCGGCGACGCCGCCCTCGCGCTCGCGCGCGACCCGCACGAGGTCACACACTTCACCCACGCGCTGACGCGCTACCTGATCGCCGTCGAGCGCAGCGACGCGGCCGTGCGCGTCCTCGAGTCGACGCTCTTCGGTCGGAGCGGCGAGGCGGCGCCGGCGGCCGACAGCGCATCGCTGCCTGGGTCCGGCGACGTTACAAAGAGTGTTCTCGCGGGAAGCGCGCGCTCGCCGGTGGGCGACCTGCGGCCGCTCGAGCGCCTGTACCTGGGCGTCGAGCTGGCGCTCGGCGAGCTGTCGACGGGTCTGCTCGTCGACACCCTCGCTCGCGGTGGGGGCGCAGAGTCCGGGGCCAATGAACTGCTCGCGCGCGCCGCGTTCGGTGCGCAACGCGCGCTCACATTGCTCTCGATGTCGCGTGTGACCGAGGGCGAGCGGGCAGCCCTTGTGCGCGCGATGGGGCGGCGGCGCGACATCCGCGAAGACGACGTGTTGCTCGCGCTGTCCGGGGCGGCGCGGTCGAACGATGTCGCGACGGATGGCCTGCGCGCAGACCTGCTCGAGGGGCGCGGCGCGTTGCAACTCGCCGCTGCCCTGCGTGCGCGGGACCCAGACCGACCGGCGCGCGATCGCCTGGTCGATGCGTTCCGCGCCGGAGATCCGCGCGCGCCGTTCGAAGAGTGGCTGCGCGAGTTGCCGCTCTGGACGAAGTCCAAAGAGGGGCTCCCTCGACTCCCTGCCCTCGCCGCGCTCACGAACGCCGTGCGCGACGTGGGTGATCTGGCCAGTCGCCCGTCCGCGGAGGCGAGCGGCGTGCTCGCGGAGCGCCTGCTCGAGGCCGGCTGGTTCGAAGAAGCCGAAGCGCTCGCTGTGCGCGGCGTATTGCCGGTCGCGGTCGCAGAGGACGTGCTGCGGCGCGCCCTCGCCGATCGCGCCGCGCTCACCGCGGTCGGCGAGCTTTTGGCGGGCCTCGATCGAGGCGGGGCGACCGAGCTCGAGATGCGCCTCGTGGGCCGCGGTGTCGACGGCGAGTTCTCGGGCACGACGAAGGTGGGCCTCGCGAAGGTGCGTTCGCTCGCTGGCCTCCTGGGCGCCGTGCAGCGGCGCTTCGACGAGCGGCGCATTCTCGCGGGCCTCGCGCCGCTCGCCGCAAACCTGATCGAGGACTCGCCACGGATCCGTTACGGACCCGTCGCATCCGTGGTGCACCCGGGGCCGACGTTCAGCGCCGAGGACCAACGGCTCGGCCGCGGCGAGGAGGGCGCGCCCGTACCCGGCCTCGCTGCGGAAATGGCGCGCCTCGGACGCCACGCGCTGTTTGGCGTCGCCCCTGGCCAAGGCGGACCGGACGGCGCGATTTTGCGCCTCGTGTGCGCCGAGCAGCGCACGGGCGAACACCTCGGCCGACCCTACCACGGCACGGTGTTCTGGTGTTACGGCGCCGACGTCCCGGCGCGTTTCGCGCGCCGCGGCGCCTCGATCAGCGGCGCCGCGTTGCACGAGGGATACTGGGTCGACCTCGAGCGTGTCGAGGCCGAGCGCGACGGTTGGCGTCGCTTGCGCGCGCGTTTCCTGCACGCGCCGCAACGCGTGCGCGCAGCGCTGTCGGCGCGCGGCCCTGAGGTCACGCCGACACAACGCGCAGAGTTCGACCCCGCCCTCGGCGCCGCCGATCGTATGCGCCTCGCTTGGATGGTCGAGCACGGCGACGTGGACGAGCCAGCCCTCGTGTCGCTCGGCGCGCTGGCCGAGGTCGTCGCGATCCACGAAGAGGGCCACTTGTGCGACCGCGCCGCGTGGTATCCGCTCGGCGAGAACCTGTGGGCCTTGCTGCGTTTCGCCGCGAGCCAGAATTTCTCCCCGGAGCGTATCGCCGAGGCCCTCGAGGAGCGCGCGCAGCTCGTCGCGCTGGCGTGTACTCCGGATTCACGTCTCGCTTGGATCGACGTCCTCGACGCCGCCGAACGCAGCGGTCCGTCGATCACGCCGCACGCCGCTGGGTATCGCCGCGTCTTGGAGCGCCTTCTCGCGCGCCTCTCGAACGAGCTGGACGCCGGCGAGTGGCCCGAGCTCGACGGCCAGCGACGCCTCGTGGACCAACTGCACCGCCTCGACTCCGAGCGCCTGCGCGGCCTCGCCGTGCGCGAGGCCCGCGCCGCAGGCCTCAGCAATCGCTAAACACAACCGAGACCTCGCCCAACATCAAGCGAAAGCGAATCGGCGTGCGGTACCTGGTACGCGGCGCCGATTCGACAACCCACTGCTGAGCAACGCCTCGCCGCGCAGAAACGTGCCGCACACCCGTTGTCGTTTCCAACAACGGGTGTGCGGCACGTTTCAGCGAGAGCAGCTTCGGTT
>Ga0163144_10001891_pt1 | contig 48955 bp, 53 predicted proteins | sample OliLak19BULKMAT1_FD_123175 | JGI IMG/M metagenome (GOLD analysis project Ga0163144, IMG submission 123175) | Freshwater microbial mat bacterial communities from Lake Vanda, McMurdo Dry Valleys, Antarctica - Oligotrophic Lake LV.19.BULKMAT1 | ecosystem: Environmental > Aquatic > Freshwater >... | reverse complement strand
TTGCTTGTTCCAACGATGTCTTTTGAAATCTCTTTCAGTGCATCTCGTGCTTCTTTTTGTGAGTACCCTAGAGCGCTGAGTGCCTCGATCGCATCACCTTCGTCGCGAAGTTCTGTATTTGTTTCTTGAGCAGCTCCGAGTTTGCCACGTAGTTCTAATACGATTTTTTCTGCAACACGTTTTCCAATACCAGATATTTTTACGAGATGACCTACATTTTCGTTTGCCACGGCTTGGCGGAGTGTCTCAGGAGTAGCAAGAGAAAGCACCCCTAGAGCAGTTTTCGGTCCGATACCAGAAACAGTGATGAGTTGCTCGAATACTTTCAGGTCGTCTCGTGTACGGAACCCATAGAGGTCATGTGAGGTTTCTCGTATGGCAGTATGTATCCAAAATTCAACTGGCTGGTGTGACAAAGAAAGGAGTGTGTCTCCCGTAACATATACCTTGTACCCCACACCCTGCACATCAAGGATGACATGGTTTTGTTCAGTATGTAGAATTGTGCCAGATAGATACCCGATCATTCATTCATCATACCAAAACAAGCTCGATGAGCGAGCCCTTGCAAAACGATAAGTCTCTGTGCTAATGTGTCGTGACTATGCCGATAATCCAATCAGCCAAAAAAGCACTCAGAGGTTCAGCTCGAAAGCGAGTTACGAACGATCGCCGCAAAAAAGCGGTTTCTATTGCTGTAAAAACCTACAAAAAGCTTATTATTGAGAACAAGCTGAAAGAAGCAAAAGCTTTTATGCCTACGCTTCAGAAAGCTATCGACAAAGGTTCAAAAAGAGGAATCTTTAAAGCAAATACAGGAAGTCGAAAGCTCTCACGACTTTCTAAGGTTCTCAAGAAGACAGCAGCTAAATAAAAAAATCCCGCACAGCGGGATTTTTGTTACTTATTTTTTGAAACTTCACGAAGCTTCGGTTTCTTGATAGGAGCAAATTCTTTCTTCTTTAGGTTCGGTGAATATTTTGCTTTAGTCCAGTTTTTATTTGGTCGTGCCATATGTATATTATTGTAGCATGAGGAGAATAAAAAAGAGGGGACAAGTGGAGGGTGCAGGTGTGGTCACGAGTATTTTTTCTGACGAAAAAATCTCGCGACTCCAGCTCGTGGTTTTTGCCTTGAGCTACGCTCAAACAAAAACATCACTGCGCCTGGCACCTATAGTAAAAAATCACCCGCAGGGGTGATTTTTTACTATAGGTGCCTCTGTTAGGAATTGAACCTAAATTTCTTCCTTCGCAGGGAAGTGTCCTATCCGTTGAACGACAGAGACGCGGTGTATACAAACTAAACAAATATCAAACAGTATCTATCATAGCCGCACTTCTCGCCCGACTCAAATGGTATTCCATTTTGTCGGGTCCGTTGAACGACAGAGACGTGCAGTTACTTACAAAATATAATCAAAACCAGTCATACTCTAATCAAAACTTCTCGCCCCACCGCGACTGTAGTCAGTTGCAGGGGTCCGTTGAACGACAGAGACATGTAGAAATACAAACATAAAAACGAAGAACAAAAAATAGACTAGCACGAGTAATTTAAAAACCCAAGTAATCCATGAATCTTTGGAGAGGTGATTCGGTATGAAATACTTCTGGTAGATAGCGAGAAAGATGTTTACGAACCTTGCTTACCTCTACATCGTCCGGATTCATATGTACCGTAAAAAACGGCATGATAAGTCTTTGGGATTTCAGTTGTATTCTTGGTGTTTCGTCATCCTCCACCCAAAATGATTCAAGGTTTCTAAATGGGTAGAAAAATTTATCAACACGAACACCTTGTTCGTCGAGGACAACATCTATAATTTTTGGAGGTTTTGAAGCAAACAAAGAAAGTGCAAATCCTGCAAGAACAATGACAAAAGCAAACAATACGTTGTTTAAGATAATAGAAGTTACTGCGAGTGATACAGTGATGATGCCGACTGCCCAAAACCAATCAGCGCCTCGATCACGATGTTCGTATTCAGTAGTTTGAAAGTGGATAGATTCTATCTTTTTCATTAGAAATATTTTACCACAAATTTTCTACTTTATTTTTTAAATACTGTGTAAAAGGTTATTAAAGAATCCATACACTTCTGTGCGAGTACCGTAAAATGCAAAAATAAAAATGAGAGTAGAAATTCCTGCAGAACACAAACACCACGTACACCAAACTTTTAACTTAAAAGCTTGTACAGATGTGAGGTATACAGAAAATATAAAAGCACTACATGCAACAGCAAGCATAATACTACCACCCAAAATAGGAAGGAAATCTGGCACAAACGCAAACATAGCGTATGCAACAAAGGTGATTGCGTAGTAGAGCATCCCCCCAATCTCAACAGGCACCCCGAGAACTTTCGAAAACTTACTGGTAATCACCTCCTCACAGCTTCCGTTGAGAGGACAGACAAGTGTTTCTGGTGCCTCTTTTGTGCTGTGTATATAGTAAGCCAATATAAAACCTGCAAGCGCAAGGAGAGCAATGGTGATGTTTAATAGTGTATCCATAATAAAGTGCTTCTGTTGTTATAAGTTAGATCCAATGCGGAGGAGGTGAGATTCGAACTCACGGCCCCCTTTCGAAGGCTCTAGTTTTCAAGACTAGTGCAATCGACCACTCTGCCACTCCTCCGCATTAAGTCCAACTTTATTATCAAAATACTACTGTCTCTAACAAATTGCTTATGGAAATTACCATATTTAGGCAACCACAGCAAATTATATTTATACAATTTTTAATTCTTTTAATACATTGCCCAGCTCGTCTTTTTGCTGTGGAGTGACTGAGTTTCTCCCTGCAAGGCTGTATGGTATCAAATATTCAACTCCGTCGCTATTTAGAATGTATACCCAATCGAAAGAATTTTCTATTGGTTTTTTTACAATATATCCACTTGAGTTTGAGTGAATTCTTCTTAGCCCTACTTCTTTTTTTGAACAAAATTTTACTTGAACTTTTTTCAAAACTCCATCTATATCGATAATTAAATCGTAAGCAGCGGATTCAGTGAAGGGAAGTGAAACATCGAACCCTAATTTAGTAAATGTAGCCACAGCCTGAGCCACTGCCGTATCGCATTTTCTTTGTGTGAACCTCATTATTTAATAATAACAGTATGGGCAACTGCTGTAAAACAAGAAATAAACATTTTAATATTTGTAGTACCATAGATATATGAAATACCTTGGAATAGATTATGGAGCGAAGCGCATCGGAATCGCCATTACAGATGATAGTGGAAGTATGGCTTTTGCAAAGAAGGTGTTGCCAGCCAGTCCTGATTTAGTGCTAGAAATTAAAAAAATATGTGATGAAGAAAAAATAGAAGGAATTGTAATGGGTGAATCAAAAAATTTTTTAGGTGTAGACAACCCCATTATGAAGCAGATATATATATTTAAGTCGGATCTTGAGTCATTTGTGAAGTTACCTGTGTATTTTGAGCCAGAGCTTATGACCAGTATGGAAGCCCAGCATATTCAAGGTGATAACGATATGAATGACGCATCAGCAGCAGCGATCATTTTAAATAGTTTTTTAAGTAAAAAAACGAATAATGTTATTGCCGACGGTGATGAATAAAATAGATATAGTACTAGTACAAACAACGCTTCGTCACAGTTTATAAGAATAGTAATATATACACCATGATTACCATCGATGATTTTTTAAAAATAGAAATGAAAGTTGGAGAGATACTCTCTGTTGAAACGATTCCTGAATCAGAAAAACTATTAAAACTATCCGTACATTTTGGAGAAGAGGCTCCAAGACAAATACTCTCAGGTATATCAAAATTTTTTCCTGACGGACAGACCTTGGTGGGTAAGCGGTGTGCATTTGTAACAAACCTTGCACCGAGAATGATGATGGGACTTGAGAGTCAAGCCATGATACTTGCAGCAAGTCACAATGACTCGATTTGTTTGTTCGAAGTCGATTCACGTATTCCTGTGGGTACAAAGATAAAGTAATTCAATTTGTAAGTTATAATATAGCAAATGGTAGAAAGCTTTTTTGATTTTTTCCCGGCCCCAAAATTTTTGGAGATGCCATCACCAGGACTATCACTCAATGATACGGGGATTCATTTTATTGAATTTGGAGAAGGTAAGCATGGTCCGACCCTTAAAAATTATGGACAAATAACTATTCCAGATAGTTCTATAGTTTCTGGAAAAATTGAAAATGCGAGTGTTCTCGTCCCAATATTAGAAAATTTCCGTAAGGAAAAAAATATTCAGTATGTTCGTACTACACTACCTGATGAGCGTGCATATCTTTACACTACTGACATCCCAAAAGTTAGTGCAAAGGAGATGAGAACCGTTGTAGAATCAACACTTGAAGAAAACGTACCTTTGTCGGTTTCTGAGGTTGTATTTGATTACAATGTATTAAAAACAAAACAAGATAACAAAAAGGCAGACACAATACGCGTGTCAGTATCTGTGATACCAAGAGAGGTAGTAGAGGAGTATCTAAGCCTATTTCAAGCGGCAGGTTTTAGTCCGTTGCATTTTGAGATCGAGTCACAAGCTATTGCAAAAGCAGTAGTATCCCGCGATGACCTCCGAGCGTATCTGGTTATTAATATCGGTGTAACCAAAGCTTCACTTTCAATCGTTCACGATAGTCAGGTTTTGTTTACTTCGAACGTATCGGTCACAACCAGTTTCCAAATAATACTAGAAGAAATTAAAAAAGTGACTACCTATTTTCAAACACAAGCTGACAGAAGAGGAGAAGTAGCCCCAACATTTGAAAAAATACTACTCTGCGGAGTAGGTGCGATACAGATCGACGTACTCAACCTGTTACGTGCGCATGCAGGAATACCAACGGAAATCGCAAATGTATGGACGAACGTTTTTTCTTTACGGGAATATATACCAGATATTACACAAGAGCAGTCACTCTCGTATGCGAGTGCAATAGGTGTTGCTATAAAGAATCACATACCGTAACCATATGTTTAATTTATTACCAGAAACAGAAAAGGAAAAAATCCTCCGTGAGTATAATCACAGGAGACTTATTGTATTCTTGGCATTTATGTCTGCGACATTGTGTATGGCACTTGTCGCACTATTTCCTTCATACATATTATCTTCTATTAAATTAAAGGAAGTTGAGACGAATATAGCAGTAGTTCGTCAATCGAAAGAGTTTCAAGAAGCGGATAAGCTCCAGACAGTCCTAACTGAATCAAATGAAAAATTATCAGCCTTACAATTTGGACGTTCAAAAGTCCTTTCACAAGACTTAATCGCACAGATAATTAATGTAAAAAACACTGGAATTCGAATAAATGGCCTCTTGTATAAAAAATCAACAGCAAAAGACACAAGTTCTCAAATTTTCATAAATGGCATAGCTCAAAACAGAGAAAGTCTTTCAAGGTTTGTAACAGATCTTCAGAAAGTTAAAATATTTAAAAAAGTTGCACTTCCTGTTTCAAGTTTTACAAAAGACGTAAATGCAGAATTTACTATAAGTATAGAAGGTGACTTTTAAAATTTATGCATAGTATATCTCCAACAAAAAAAATCCTCACAATACTTATTCTGATAAGTGTGAGTACCATCTCTCTCTATGTCTTTGTATATTGGAGTATATATAAAGACAGTAAAAGTGTTGCCTCCTTGGTAACACAGTCTTCCACAGATTTTGAAAAAAGTGAAAGGATTCGGGTAGCAAAAGCAGAAATCGCAAAAAATGGTGATTTTATTTCTAAAATCGATTCTTACTTTATTCCAAAAGATGGTGTTGTGACCTTTATAAACGAAATAGAAAATCTTGGAAAAAGTACAGATGTCAGTACAACGATTAGTTCCATAGAGCCACTAATTATAGATGTAAAAGAAAAAAATAGTTTTAAAGAAACACTAAGTGTTAAACTTGAGGCCGTTGGTTCTTGGAAAAACGTGTACCAATTCGTATCTCTGCTTGAAAACTTGCCGTACGGAATTGTGATTGACGAAGTGCAGATTAAACTCATGGATTCGACTGACACACTCCCGTTTAAATCTGGATCATCCACTATCGAACGCATTCGCAATAGCAATGAAATGTGGAAGATTGTTGTAGATTTTACGATTCTAAAACTAAAATAACATGAAGTCCTTTGACATAAAAAAACTTTTTACCAAGCTCTCTACTTTTAAAAAGTTAGAATTTCGAAGTGTGAGTGCAAAAGCACATTTTGACTGGAAAGTGATGATTATTCTATTTTTCTTTGTGTGGATAGGAATTATTCTATACAGCACAAAAGTTTTTTTTGATGTCGACAAGGGTACTTTTTTTACAACTGAGAAAGTAGAAGTTCAAACTACCTCAATCATAAATAAAAAAACACTCGATACAGTGGTAAAAGTTTTTGAAGAGAAAAATAAGAAAATGGAGGAACTAAAAATAAGTTCTCCAAGTGTAGCAGATCCGTCGGAGTAGGGAGGTGTTTGTAGATCATTTACTTTACACAAATGTGGCAATCTGAGAGTTCATCGGTCACGTATAATTTCTGATGAAAATTTACGCGACCCCGGAATACTTGTGGAAGGAATCTTTCACAGGTATTTTTCTGCTGAAAAATCCTGCTGAACCCGACTCGCACCGTCGTGCTCCGTCTTTAATGTATTTTCCCAAAATACATTAACCTTACAGGACCTGTTCAGGTTCCCCATTTTCTCAAAGCAGAGCTTCTCAAAAATAAGGAGAACCTTTTCGATTCCCACACAAAGGTGCGGAATGTGAAGGTTCATCGGTCACGTATAATTTTCTGATGAAAATTTACGCCTCCTTACAGGAGCTGTACACCTTTCGCTTTTTGAGTACAAAATACTCAAGGTCTTGCGAAGCTGCAAGTATTCGCTTCTCACCCCACCTCGCGCCGTCGCGCTCCGGTTTTCGATTCCTACACGAAGGTGCGGCACGGGTGTGGTCACGAATATTTTGTTTGTCGACACAAACAAAATTTATCGACTCCGTCTCGCGGTTTCGTGTACTCACGAAACATGGCTGTGGCTGGCACCTATACTAAAAAATCACCCGCAGGGGTGATTTTTTAGTATAGGTGCCTCCGGTAGGAATCGAACCTACATCAAAGCCTTAGAAGAGCTCTGTTCTATCCATTGAACTACGGAGACGATGCAAAAAGAATAGGCTATTCGAGAGCAGAGAGCAAGGGAAGAGTATCGTGATCACGAATAATTTTAGTCTCGTCAGACAAAAATTTTCTCGACCCCAGCTCGTAATCTATCACGATCGACTCTCGACTACCGTCGCGGGTACTTTTCGACTCGCTCAACTTACAATGAGCAAGTAACGAAAAGTCTTTCGAGTCTTGCCGCAAGCAAAGCAGTTTGCTTGCTATCGCCCCAAAACAAAAACCGCAAAAGCGGTTTTGTGTTGTGCGCGATGCAAGACTCGAACTTGCGACCCTCCCAGTGTAAATGGGGCGCTCTACCAACTGAGCTAATCGCGCAAATATGAACTCAACAACTATATCGGAAGAACCTGTTTTATTCAAGAATTTGTAACGTTTCTACTTTCCGCTATAGTGTCTGCATGTTATTACTTGAGCAAGTCACAATCCTCTATGAAGACGAGGATGTCGTTGTGGTCAATAAGCCCGCTGGGCTTATTGTGCATTCCGATGGAAAGAGACAAGAAGAAACTCTTGCTGATTGGATGCTTGCTCACTATCCTGAAAGTAGCGAAGTCGGTGAGCCTATTGTTTTAAAAAATGGAGAAAAAATCCTACGCCCTGGTATCGTACACAGGCTCGATCGGGATACGTCAGGAGCAATTATCTTGGTAAAAAAGCAAGAAGCATTTGAATATATAAAAAAACAATTTCAAGATAGAGATATCGCAAAGGAGTACCACACATTTGTGTATGGTGTATTACCAAAGAAAGAGGATACTATCGACAGACCCATTGGTCGTAGTCGCAATGACTTCCGGCAATGGTCAGCACAGCGGGGAGCAAGGGGTGTCCTCCGTGAAGCGGTTACCGATTACTTTTCAGTGAGCACAAATAAACAAGCAAGCTTTGTGAGAGTATTTCCAAAGACAGGAAGAACACATCAAATCAGGGTTCATTTCAAGGCTATCAACCACCCCGTCGTATGCGATCCACTCTACGCATCCAAACAGAAGCCGTTACTTGGTTTTACTCGTTTAGCACTTCACGCTACACAGATAGAGTTTGTAAATACAAAAGGGGAAACAGTAAAAGTCATTGCTCCCTATCCAGAAGATTTTAAGCATGCATTAGAGGAGATTGTCAGAGAGAGCTAGTTGCATGAGTCGCGTGCCTGTGCTAGAGTTGCCTCCAATCCTATGGTCAAATCAGCTATAAAAATATCACCAGTTGACGTCGCAGCCCGAGCTAAACTCGGTATTCGTTCTGGTGACACAGTAAAGGTCTCTCAGAAGATTCAAGAAAAAGGCAAAACTCGTCTTCAGATTTTTGAAGGTTTGGTATTGGCTGTAAAGCACGGCACTGAACCAGGTGCTACGTTCACCGTACGACGTGTTGCAAGTGGAGTAGGAGTAGAGAAGATTTTTCCCCTATACTCACCAATGATCGACAAGGTCACTATTACAAAACGTTCTGAAATGCGACGCTCTAAGCTCTATCACATCCGTGACAAGGCAGCAAAAGAAATCCGCCGACAAATGAGACACAGTAGAGTAGTAAAACAAACTGAGGACGAAGTTGAAGAAGAACCAGCTCCAGTTGCTGAAGCAGAAGAAGTTGAAGCAACTCCAGCAGAATAAAAAAAGACCCTCGGGTCTTTTTTGTTTTACATTGAATTAAAGACTTTCTTCCGCTATAGTGATGAAGCGTTAAAATGCGCGAGTGGTGTAATTGGTAACCACGTACGATTGAGGTTCGTATGCCGCAAGGCGTGGAGGTTCAAGTCCTCTCTCGCGCACCAGAATAGAACTCAGAGGTTTTGAAAACCTTTGATAGTTTTTATGAGTTTAGCGAAATAAAAACAGAAAAGGTGTACAGAATCTGTAAGATTCAAGTCAAGTTTTGTGCGTGAAGCAACCAAACTGTTTTGGCTGAGAGAGAGGACTTGAAAACCTTGAGTGTATCGCGCACATAAAGCATAAAACCTGCCCTGCGGCAGGTTTTATGCTTTATGTGCGAGGCATAGACATATTTCGTCAGTAGACGAAATGGCGAGCCGGGGTCGCGGAAATTTCTTTTCGACGGAAAAGAAATTATCTGTGACCACATTCCCCCTTGGTACAAACCCTCTATATGTTGTAGTATGGGGCGCGAGCTTAATCGTAAACAAAAACAAACATGCTATTTACTGGAAAGGGAGATGGGGGAACAACAAAGACATTTGGTAACAGTCAGCCTGTTTCAAAGAGCTCTGCCATTGCAGAGGCACTCGGATCAATGGATGAAATTAATTCATTTCTTGGTTTGTGTAAGGTGCATATTGCAGCCCCATTCATTTCTGTAAATGGAATGACGGGACCTAAAATTGTTCATGCAATCCAGCAAAATCTGTTTACGATTCAAGCAGAGCTCGCAGGTGCAGATAAACGTGTTGGAGAGGAAAAAGTAAAAGAAGCAGAAACGCTCATCAATACAATCGAGAGTATTCTTCCTCCGATCACCACATTTTTTATTTCAGGAGGAACAGAGCTTGCGGCACTCTTTGATGTAGCTCGCACAATTGCACGCAGAGCAGAACGAAGGGTGGTAGCAGTGAAGGAAGAAGGGAACCGACCGCTTGATGCTCACACACTTGCGTATATGAATCGACTGTCATCACTTCTGTATGCACTCGCTCGACTCAGTAACTATATTTCTGGTATAACTGAGGAGCCGCCAAGTTACAAATAGTTTTACGTATGGTGCCCATGGTGTAACGGTTAACACTGAAGTTTGTGGAACTTCCAATTCGGGTTCGATTCCCGATGGGCACCCAGATATGACACCCGCCTTGTGCGGGTTTTGTCATATCTGGGTGCCCAAGCACAGCACCTGCGTGCTGTGCGTTCGGGAATCGAAAAGGTTCTCCGTATTTTCGAGAAGCTTTGCTTTGAGAAAATGGAGAACCTGAACAGTTCATGTAATGAAAGATTCCCGATCTATGTTTATTTGTGCCCATCGGGAATTGAAAGACGGAGTGCACGAAGCCTGTTTGCACTAGCAAACAGGCACGAGTCGGGGTAGCGGAAATTTTCGAGCTACGGTGAGAAAATTATCCGTGACCGATTCCCGATAGGCAACAAAGTCATTTTTATTCTAAAATACCCTTATACAGTAAGGGTATTTTAGTGCCATTATGATGTATTGACTTTTTAATATAAATATGATATTATGTATATAGTTCTTTATAACTACTTACGAGTGACCACAATCAAGGGGAGTAAGATGAACTTTCCAATCTGGAAGACAGTGAAGCTTGGTACCGACCTCAAGAACGCTGACGATTTCCGCAAGGCCTTGAAGAAGGCACGAATGGTGATCAGTGATTGGGGTGACAACATCCTCGGCAGGCCCGACTTCTCGGTGAGCGAGACGGAGATGGAGGTTGACCTCGTCAATGTTTCGGTTGGCGAGCTCGGTTTCAAGCAGGGTGCAGCACGGCGAGACATTATCGCCAAGGCACTCTCGATCGGTTTCGAACTCTGTCCGAATGAGGTTGGTCCTCAGCTGCGTCTGCAGTACAAGGATCAGCCGAAGGCCGAATACCTCATCATTGGTATGGAGCCCATCACCGATTCGGATGGCGATCTCAGAGTGTTCTACGTCGAGCGTGGTGACGGCGACCTGTGGCTCAGTGGCCTCAGTGGTCGTCCCGACGACGTCTGGAATGCTGTCGATCGTTTCCTGTTCGTTCGTCCTCGCAAGTAGTACTCGGTTCTCGGTTCCTTTGACCCTTTGACCCTTTGGACTTTGACCGAAACGTTTTCAGCCCTGCACACAGCGATGTGCGGGGCTTTTTTGTACAAATTTTTATTTAAACCATCGAACCAAAAAACCTGCAGTACTGCAGGTTTTTTGGTGGGTGCCCAAGCAAGTAAACTGCTTTGCTCTAAGTAAATCGGAAAAGAATACTGCGACTGTAAGTCGAGATTCCCGATGATATACTTTTGTAATGAAAAAATCTCCAACGGATATTTTTACGAAGTATACGATATTGGAAATAGTCGAGTATTTAAAAAACAAAAATCATTTTTAAATACTGTAAAACAGTTTGAACATTCTGGTTTCTTCTTAAAATACATACACGCATATGTTCATAATAAAAATTGTATAAAAGTAACGAAAAGAATAAAAGAAAACTTAAAAAACTTACCAGTAGCAAAACTTGGAAATCCTGTATTTAAGAACGGAGCAGATTATGAGCAAGAAAAAGTCGTTTTGCTGATGGACTACTTCGAAACTCATTCTCTCGAAGAAAATAAAACTGTCATTGATACCTATATGAATCTTGTTGTCGAATTCTTGAAATACGGAATTCATGACTCTGTATACAAATTTAAAAATAGCTACGGAGTTAATACAAATGGGGAAGTAATATGGATTGATTTTAATGAAGTGTGTTTTTCAAAAAATGAGGTTTTAAAACTTGCGCAAAATAAAAAATGGCAAAACGAAGCACAATTTCGAAAGTACCCAGATAGTGAACTTAAACAGTATGTTGAACTAAAATTTAATCAAACTTTAACTCAGGAAACAGTAAATCAGTACTGGAGTACAGAATACTAACTTACTCTGCGCTCATGCTCCCCACGCCGCCAGGGTTATGGCGGCTTTTGTTTTGCTATACTCATATCTATGAAATACATTCAAGTGTTCCTCGGCGTACTTATAATCGTCGGCATCATACTATTGTTCACACAAGAAGCATGGGTGCCTTCTGTAGTAGATTTTATTATCAAATACCAAAGTTAATAATATACAAATGAAAAAAGGTTTTACACAACATATTGAAGAGTCTACATTAGGAAACACACAATTTCGAAATGTGCTCTATACGGGACACCACATGCAACTTGTTCTCATGTCACTCCTGCCACTTGAAGAAATTGGTCTTGAGGTACATGAAGACAATGATCAATTCTTCCGGTTTGAAAAAGGAAATGGAAAAGTAATAGTAAACGAAACTGAATATAGTGTTGGTGACGGGGATGCAGTGATAGTGCCAGCAGGAGCACGACACAATATAATAAATACATCTGAAACTGAACTCTTAAAGCTCTATACCATCTACACTCCTCCACACCACAAAGACGGAATCACTCGACAAACAAAAAGAGAAGCAGAGGAGGACGCACCTGACTTTGATGGTGTAACTACTGAATAATCGTATTCTAACAAAGCTATTTCACGATGCGAACTCAGAAGATAAAAGATATATGGTATATAGTTTCTCGAAATGTATTCCTGCTGACAAACGGTATTATTTTTGCAGTAGTAGTTTTGTTGTTCGTATTTGGTGATACTCGATCAGCTCTGTTTATCGGGGGAGTGTTGTTGCTCAATATTTCATTTGGATTAGCACAAGACATACGCGCTTGGATAGCACTCCAGAATCTGCAACTCCTTACCGCTCCCCATGTACTCCGTATTGAATCAGACAAAACAGAGACATCAATCCTTGTGGAAGAAATTAAAAAGGGTGATTTGATTCGATTAAAAACAGGTGACCAAATACCGTGCGACGGTGTCATCATTGAAACCGAGTCAGTCGAAGTAAGCGAAGGACTTATTACGGGAGAATCAGCCTCACTTCCTCGTACAGAACGTGATCACGTGCTTGCGGGAAGTGTTATTACAACAGGAGAATGTCTCATGCGAGTAGATACGGTATTTAGTCAAAGTCGAATCTCACGAATGACGGAAGGCATCAAGACTTACTCAGTAAACATGAGTCCGATTCAACGTGATGTAAATCTCGTAATCCGATATTCAGGATACGTGCTTATCCTCACAATCCTATGTGTACTGTATCGTGGCTTTCTAGTAGGAGATACTCCGGTGTTCATGATAAAAAATATTGGAGCACTCGCGAGTGTGATCGTCCCGCAAGGTCTTGCATTTGCGATGACGTTGCTGTTTGCATACGGTGCGGCACATCTATTTAATCGTAATGTGATGCTTCAAGAGATAAATGCGACAGAGAAACTGGGAAGAATCCATAATCTTTGTATGGATAAGACAGGAACACTTACAGAAAATAGCCTGGTAGTGAAAGAAATAATGTTTCCTCAATCGGTAGATAAAGCGAATGCATATGCACTCATCAGAAATTATATAGACGGGTCACAGGAACATTCTCAGACAATCCATGCTGTCGACGATTTTGTACCAAAAGAGGAAAGGATATTGGATGTAGTATCGCACATACCATTTTCTTCATGGAGACAATATGGTGCGGTAGTGTATACAGAAAACAGTAAGCAAAAGACTATTGTTGCAGGTGCACCAGAAGCTGTACTTCCGTATATTGAAAACGAGCAAGAAAAAGCATGGCTCACCCAATTCTTAGAGCACGATGCAAAACAAGGAAAAAGGATATTTTGTTTTGCGCAATCGAACGATGCACCAGTGGCAGACGGAGTGCTTTCAATCCTCTCGATTGTTGCAGTGTGTATTATCGATAGTAAGTTACGACCCGGTATTGTGGAGGCGATAGAATTTTTTCAAAAAAGAGGAGTACATATTCGTATCATATCGGGTGATAGTGCTGAGACTGTGCGATCGATTGCACAGTCCGCAGGAGTTCTGAGTACCGAGCACCTCATAACGGGGAATGAAATGTCGAACTGGACTGATGATGATTTCGCACATTGCTCAAAGGAGTACACGATATTTGCCCGCACACTCCCAGAACAAAAAGAAAAAATTATTGCAGCGCTTAAAGTAGATGGATTTACTGCAATGGTAGGAGACGGAGCAAACGACGCACTCGCACTCAAGAAATCTGACTTAGGCATCGCCATGTTTGAAGGAGCGCAAGCTACACGACAAGTTGCTTCAGTAGTACTTATGAACAATAGCTTTACTGCACTTCCCGGAGGAGTAACGCTTGCTGACAGTATTATCAAAAACGCAGAGGTGTTTGCAGGTATCTTTTTCTTTCCTGCATGTGCAGGGTTATTTCTCTATATTGGAGTAAGTATATTGGGACATCCATTTCCTTTTTCTCCACTCAATATCACACTTATAAATTATTTCACCGTTGGTATCCCTGGCATTTTGATTTCATATTGGACGATACGACCAGCAGGTACAATACTGACTCCATCAGGTAAATCCTTTTTGAGAAAAGTCTTGCCGTTTGTCGTGTATTCTGCACTTATTCAGGCTTGTATTGTGCTTGTAATTGCATACAGTACACGAACTATCGCTGTGCAGAACAATAGTAATTTCCTCATTATACTTTCTTGTATTATAACTGGGTTTTTGTATTTCTATTTCGCTACAAGTATGTTTCGAAGTGAGCTTGCAGACTCAGAAAAGAAAGAAAGTTGGTACCTTGCGGGAATAGAACTCCTTCTATTTGTATGTGTCCTTAGTACTCCATGGTTACTCTATTTCTTTGACCTCACCACGTTTTCGATATCTTCCACAGTCGCATGGACCCTCATTGGAGGCGTACTCGCGTTTGTGGTAGCTGAGTATGTTTTACAAAAGAGTTTCAAAAGAAGAAGATTCTGAAAAAAAGGGATTGTTTTGTCCGAAAAACGGCTTCATGTATACTACTTGGGCATTACTAACACATAACTCAATATCTATGTATTCAAAACAAAACTTAGTAGCGTCACTCTCAAATGAATTTCGAGTTATTCGTCATCTCATAACAAAGATGCCAGAAGGTGCGATGGACTATAAGCCGACTGAAAAGCAGAGAACAACACTCGAGCTTCTCCAGTATCTAAGCATTGTAGCTCCCGCAACGATCGACTGTGTGTACCAAGGCGACACCAAGGCATTCATGCCGTATGTCGAGATTTCAAAAACAGTAACTGCAGATAATTTTTCTGAGATTTTTGACCGTCACGAGAAACTCGCACACGAAATCCTTGAAAAGTTTACCGATGAAACCTTGCATGAAAAAATCAATCTTTTCAACATGGGTGAAATGACAAAGGGTGTATATCTCGTCGAGACTATACTCAAGTGGATCGTAGCTTACAAGATGCAACTCTTCTTATACATTAAAGCAGCAGGCAATACTTCTATCGGAACAAGTAATCTCTGGGGCGGAATGGACACACCTCCAAAAGCATAATGCAGAGACTCAAAGCGTATCTAAAGGGATATTGGAAATTGTGTCTTGGAGTTATTGTACTTGCTGCAATAAACCAAATATTTTCTCTCCTCGATCCACTCATCTTTCGTCATGTGATAGACAACTATGCGACGAAGTTTGATGTATATACGTTTAGCGAGTTTATTCGTGGTGTATCGACACTACTACTCATGGCAGTTGGAGTTGCGTTTGTTTCTCGTGTAGCAAAAAATTTCCAAGATTATTATCTCAATACCATCACGCAGAAACTTGGTGCCGAGCTCTATGCAGATGGAGTAAAACATTCGCTTGCGCTTCCATACTCTGTATTTGAGGACCAGAGGAGTGGAGAGACTTTGAATATTCTTCAGAAGGCACGAGGAGATGTAGAGAAACTTATCGGTTCCGTCATCAATATCTTCTTTGTCTCTCTCATTGGTTTTATTTATGTAACAATCTACGCAATCACGGTGTATTGGGGGATTGCGTTAGCGTTTGCACTCACGATTCCTATCATCGGAACGATTAGTTATGTACTAAGTCGTAAAGTAAAAGCGATTCAACAAACGATCGTTCAAGAAACTTCGAACCTTGCTGGATCGACGACTGAATCATTGCGAAATATTGAACTGGTGAAAAGTCTTGGGCTCGCTGAGCAAGAAATCGGACGACTGAATAGTACGACAGAAAAAATCCTCACACTCGAACTCAAGAAGTTGCGATATATCCGTAGTATTAGTTTTGTTCAGGGGACTTTGATCAACCTGATTCGCACCACAATTCTGCTCTTTATGATGATACTCATCTATCAGAAGATGATTACCTTTGGAGAATTCTTCTCACTCTTTGTGTATTCATTCTTTGTATTTGGACCACTTCAAGAGATGGGAACTGTCATCAATACATATAGAGAAACACAAGCGTCGATGAAACGGTTTGAAGACATCCTGTCGATTCCTGTTGAACCGATACCTGTTCACGCTCATTCAATCGGCACTGTTGAGAATTTAAGATTCGACAATGTTTCATTTGGGTATCACAGTGCAAAAAGTCAGGCGCTCGAACATATTTCTTTCGAACTTTCTAAGGGAGAAACGATTGCTTTTGTTGGCCCGTCTGGTTCTGGAAAGACGAGTCTCATCAAACTTCTTGTGGGACTGTATCAACCGACCGCAGGTAAAGTGCTCTACAATGGTTTTTCTAGTACTGAAATCTCACTTGCAGAACTTCGTGCACAAATTGGCTTTGTGACACAAGATACACAGCTTTTTGCGGGAACAATTCGAGAGAATCTGTTATTTGTAAATCCGAATGCTACTGATGCAGAATGTCTCGATGCACTCAACAAAAGTGCATGCCAAAGTTTGCTTGCTCGCGCAGAGAAAGGACTCGATACTGTCATCGGAGAAGGGGGAGTCAAGATTTCTGGAGGTGAAAAACAACGTCTCTCTATCGCTCGAGCGATCTTGCGAAAACCTACCATTCTTGTATTCGATGAAGCAACTTCGTCACTCGACTCTCTCACTGAAGAAGAGATCACAAAAACAGTGCGTGAAATCACAGCGTCGAAAAATCATCTCGCAATCCTCGTAGCTCACAGACTTTCTACTATTATGCACGCAGATACTATCTATGTACTCGAGAAGGGTGTCATCGCTGAATCTGGAACACACGCACACTTACTAGAACTCAAAGGTCTCTATTATGCAATGTGGAGACAGCAAATTGGTGAGAGAGCGAATACATGGAGCTCTCGCAAGGACGGAACGAGCGGAGGCGAGTGAGTCGGGGTCGCGGAATTTTTCAGCAGAAAAATATCCGTGACAGAGGCGTAAGCTCTCGCAAGACCGGACCGTTACGACGATGGTCGCTGGCTCAGCGCGTACAGCGGCAGGCCTGATCACGGGTGGAGTCGTGACGGCGGGTTCGCGTTCGCCGTGTCGCAAGTCAGTTCTCAACGCTAAGCCACTTAGACTTCAGTCCTGAGAAACTTAGTCCTTAGCCCTGTGCGTTTGCCAAAAGCAAACCGCAGGGCTAATTTTTTTATATAAAATTAAGTGTACTTATAAAATGCTACACCTATATACGCTATAGCGTATATAGGTGTGTGACGCAACTTCTATATTTTTAAGCATGTAACATACATCTTTTTCCATACTCCACACTCTTTATTTCTCGTTCCTTTTTCCATATCTTTCTCGCTTTGCTATACTACATACATATGGAAAACATACGAAACAACAAACAGTGGAGAGTGGGTATTATTATTGTGCTCATTATTATCGCTGTTATCCTTTATCTTTCATAATTATGAATATCCCAGACGAGCTTCAAAACGTAGTAAAAGATAAACTGAACAAAGAGAATTTGAAACCAAATACTGGTAAAAAGAAAATCTTACTCGGCGTCATTGTCCTTCTGCTCGGGGCACTCGGACTTGAGCTTGGTAATACTGACTATGATTTAGGGAAGGTTATGTCCGGATCATCTCTGAGCGAGGCAAAAGTGATGCGAGACAAATCTGGAAACGTCGTAACTGACGGAACTGGAAAAGCTACCGATGAATACAATTGTGCTGATTTCGTAACACAAAAAGAAGCACAAACATTCTTTGATACTGCTGGAGGGGTGAGTAAGGATACAAACCGATTGGATGGAAATAAAGACGGAGTCGCGTGTCAGGATCTACCGAAAGGGAATCAATAGTAATAGTACATATGAATAAAAAGTATCTCCTCATGAGTGTCGGTGTTTTGGTTCTTGCTGTTACTGGGTATCTACTTTTTTCGAATCATACTGACACTCTTCGTGTAGAAGTAAAGAATTACAGTGAAAAAACTGATACACTCGATATATATGTAGAGTACCCACAGTTTCCTGAGCTTCCAAAAGCGTTTAATGAAAAAATAAAAAACACTATTCTTGATGCTGAAGCAGGGTTTAAGAAAGAGTCACTCGAAAATGAGAAGGCACGAAAAGAAACAGGTGGGGCACGTGCATCTTCTGGTGAATATACGTTTAGTACAGAATGGGTTCCTGACCAACTCAATACAACTATGGTGAGCTTTGTAATACGTGCATGGCACTACACAGGCGGTGCTCATGGAGGACAAACAATCTACACATTTAGCTATGATGTAAAAAAGAAAAAAGAAGTAGTACTTTCAGAGCTTTTTCCAAACTCTCCTGACTATCTCGCACGGATTTCTCAATATGCAATCAATGATTTAAAACTCACTTTGGAGCAGAGTGGTGGAACTTTGCCAAACATGGACATGCTTCAAGCAGGAGCAAGTCCAAAGGAAGAAAATTTCATGCTGTTTACCTTGGGTAGCCAGGGGTCAATCACATTTTATTTCTCACAATATCAAGTAGCACCGTATGTATACGGAGAACAGCGTGTTGTGATGCCTTTATCATTTCTCCTTGAAAAGAAAAACTAATCAATATACATATGATATCAACAAAGAAAATTGTCAGTATCGGTATGATTCTCGTGCTCATGGGCGCGATTATCATATTTACGAATCGAAAGTCAGATAGTGTGGGGGTACAAGAAACTTTTGGAGAGGTTGCGACAAGCACAGAACAGACAACACAAGCTGAGCGTCTTCCAAAAATTGAAACACAAGGTAACTCAGTCGTAAGTCAAAAATCTACTCTCACCGCGCAGGACGGATGGAATGTGTTTCAAAAATATATACAAGCCGCAGGTAATCGCAACATTGGTGCATTGAAAGAACTGTCATACTCACTTTCTGCAACCTGCAATAATCCGAAGCTTGAAAACGAATGTTTTATGTTAATGGACGGAGTATATACCGTAGCGAAAAACCTCGTTCAATCTGAGTACAAAAATTTTGCCTACGACAGTAAACAGGCAGTTCTGTATACAGATGCACGTATCGAATCTACAGAAACAAAAACAGCATTAGTAAGAGGGTATATATATTTTGGAAGAGATGACCAAGGTAACCTAAAATTATTTGCAATCGATCCGTCTCGTGGATCAAGTATAAACACAGGCACGAGTACGCGAGCAGAGTTAGAGAAAAAATTAAATGAACTGTCTGTAGACACTGACAAGGATACAGTGCCTGATTTTCAAGAGCTGTGTACTGATTCAACGGGAAAAGACATTGCAGGGTGTACTAAAACCGACCCACTGAAAAAAGACACACTCGGAGATGGTTGGTGGGACGGAGTTAGAGTATTCTTACGATAAATGGGTAAAATAATTATCGCACCACGACATGAGGATATAGCAGGCCCACTTGTGTACATCTCTGGACCTATTCATGGAGCCTCTGACTGGCATAGTGAGGTAATCGAAATGATTGGTATAAATGAATCAGTCCACATAGCTTCACCAAGAAGAGCAATTGAAGCGAACTCAGTATTTTCTGATATTGAGATGAGCGAACAAATAGAGTGGGCAGATCGCTATATGAAGCGAGCAATCATGGTGGGGGTAGTATTGTTCTGGTTCCCTAGACCAATTAATATTATCGAACAAGGTGGGTATGGACATACAAGTAGAATAGAACTGGGACGAGTAATTGAAATAATGAAAAGTAAAGATATGCATATTGTTGTGGGTATTCAAGATGGGTTTGTAGACGAACGGAGTATAAAAAAAATGCTTTCATATACTAATCCAAACATGCATGTTTTCAATACATTACAGGATGTATGTGAAAAAACGCTTAATATATGTAATACACTGATACTATGACATGGCTTACGTATGCATTTGCCAGTGCGGTTCTTTTATCCGCATCGGCACTTATAGAAAAAAAGATACTTCAAAAAGTTCATTCTATAGATTTTTCTGCTGGGCTCGCACTATTAAACTTTGTATTTTCTATCCCGTTTCTTTTTCTTATTGATTGGAGTCAGATTACTCGTCTCACACTGAGTTTGATTTTTATTACAGCATTACTTGCTTCGTTTGCATTTCTACTCCTTACAAAAGGTATTCGACATTTAGAAATTAGTACTGTTTCACCATTGCTATCTCTTTCACCCGGCTCAACTGCAATTTTGGGATTTCTTGTGCTTGGTGAAACACTAACTCTATTACAAATTGGTGGAATCTTACTCATGATTGTCGGTTCCTATGTACTGGTAACACATAAAGAAAAAAGTGTTTTGAAACCATTTCAGCAGTTTGCAAGTTCACGATATATTCATTTTGTACTCCTCTCGCTTCTATTTTATTCAATAGGAGCAATCTTCGATCGAGCGATATTGTTTAATTTTCATATCGCACTTCCTGTATACATATTCTTTGTGCATCTATTTGTCGCTCTGCTCTTTATTCCGCTCGCAGGTATATATGGCAATGGTTTTAAAGGGATTTTGTCTGGGTTTAAGACAAGTGGGCCAAGCATCGTATTCGCGTCACTCCTTACTGTGGGATATAGGTACTTTCAGATGGAAGCATTGCAACTCGCTTCAGTCGGCCTGGTCTCAGGTGTAAAACGATCTTCTTCTTTCTTCACGACACTTATAGGAGGAGAACTGTTTCATGAGCATAATTTGAAAAGAAAGCTGATTGCATCAGCTATCATACTTATCGGTATATTTTGCATTATATACACATAGCCCTTGAATATTGTCTAATATTTGTTAGATTAAGGATTGCGCTGCGAATTTTAACAATGAGTTAGGGGAGCACTATGGGAACTGCTGTCATTTCTTCTGTGCCGAGATCACGGAAGAAACAACCGATGCAGGTGCGTGCAGTTGTCGTCCTGGACAGTGTCCAGGAAGAAAAAATCACATTTGATGTGTCGAAGGACACGGCGCTGATCGGTCAGCTCGCTGGAATGGTCGCACCAGTTCTCACTGAGAAAGAGAGACTGCCTGTGTCCAGATCGCTCATGAAGCGGTATGGATTCACAGAACTTGAAATCAGGTCACTCGTGTCGATCTATAGTCGTGGATACTACAACAATCCACGACGAGAAACGACGGGTGGTCCGGGTCAGGTGAATACACGACTCAGTCAGCGAGCAGAAGCACGCAGAAACGAGCTCGGGCTTGTAGCCTAAGCTCAAATTTTTGAAAGATAATTCGCATGCGCAGGCCTCAACACATCGGTTGAGGTCTTTTTTTTGGGAAAAAATGTGATATTTCTGATATATTGAGCCCATGGAAAACATACACCAAAGCTATGAACTTATAGATTCTGGCGAAGGACGCAAACTCGAGCGTTTTGGTAAAGTCGTGCTTGATAGACCAGACCCACAGATTATTTGGAAAAAATCTAATCCCGAGATATGGAGTACTGCTACTGCACGCTTCGATGCTTCATGGCATGGGAGAAGTAAGGTTCCGAAAGACTGGAAAGTAGAAATTTCAAATCTATTGTTCCATATAAAGCTCTCAACATTCAAACATATTGGTGTCTTTCCTGAACAAGCTCCAAATTGGAATTTGATTCAAAACTTTATTTCCAAATCTCAAAAAAAAGTCCGAGTACTCAATCTGTTTGGTTATACAGGTGGCGCGACACTCGCTGCGCTACACGCTGGAGCCGAAGTCTGTCATGTGGATGGATCAAAAACAGCAATCGAATGGGTAAAAGCAAACGTAGCCCTCAATGAATTTACGGAACCAAAAGTATGGTTTATGCTCGACGATGTGCTGTCTTTTGTCCGCAGAGAAATCAGACGCGGAAATACGTATGAAATGATAATTATGGATCCACCTGTATCTGGTCATGGTCCAAAAGGTGAAGTGTGGAAAATCGAGCGTGATCTGACTGTATTGCTCACTGAATCAGTGAAACTATTAAGTGACAAACCACTTGCTATTATAGTAAACGGATATGCATCAACATTTTCTGCAATTTCCTATGCACAGGCGCTTCAGGATGTTACAAAAGGTTTGGGTGGTACCGTCGCTCATCAGGAGTTATGTATTACACAGACAGAGGGAAGTCGAGTGCTTCCTGCAGGAATATCTGCACATTTTGTCGCGTAAGAATAGGTACATATATTCGTCATATTATGAAGAAGAACCAGAAATACTTAGAACAAGAATATGCAAAGACATTTGATGAGTATTCTGATGCTATTTTTCGGCATTGCTTTTTTCGGGTATCGCACACAGAGGTGGCTCGAGATATCACACAAGATGCCTTTATTAAAGTCTGGCAGTACCTCATACTCGGAGGGGAAATCCTCAATATGAAAGCTTTTTTGTATAAAACAGCAAACAATTTGATCATCGATTATTATCGAAAGAAAAAATCTGAATCTCTCGACACGCTCTGTGAAGATGGGTTTGATCCGATCGGTGATACTGCAGAACAAATCACCGATCGTGCTGAAGTGAACCAAGCGCTTGCTGTGCTTGAAAAGTTACCTTCTGATGACCGAGATATCCTCGTGATGAGGTATGTAGATGACCTTACTATAGAAGAGATCGCTGACGCATTAGACCAAACACAGAACGCAGTCTCAGTAAGGATTCACCGAGCGCTTGAAAAGGCAAAGAAAATATTTACACCATGAAAAACGAACTAGAAACTTTATTTGAAAAGGGAAAGAATATACATCTTTCACAAAAAGAAAAAAGCGACATGAAGGCTTCGCTGATTTCCTATGCACAGAATCATCCAATACGAAGTATCGAGTCCGCACTTCCTTGGTATATGTATTTCCAGTCTCATATTGCAGTAACTGCATTCACGCTTCTTGTCTTCATGACGGGAGGAAGTTCTGTGGTCGCAGAAAAATCATTTCCTGGCGACGCGCTGTACGGAGTAAAAACAGGAGTAAATGAACAGGTCCTCGGACTCTTCGCTGTTTCATCACAGTCTAAAGCACAGTGGCAGGTAACACTTGCTGATAGACGACTTCAAGAAGTGGAGCACGTCGCTCTCAATCAAAACAATGCTGAAGAAACAAAAAACGCACTCATCGCTCAGATCGACCAACATATTAAAAGCGCAACAGAGCAAAGTGAACAAGATACAGAATCAGAAGCTAGTGATATACAAAACATAAACGATATTCGTCCAGACACAGCGACACAGAAAAAATCATCGGAAATCGAAACTGTAGAAGCACCAGCTCTGTTCATGGCTACTATGGCAGTATCTTCTGAGCCAACTCCATCTTCACCTGTACGCGCAACAGAGATTGTTTTAGACGAAGTTGATACCGGTGAGAAAAAAATCGTAGATGCATTTGAAAAAGTTCAATCAGCTCAAGAGAAAGTAAGACAAGTGATAGAGTCTAAGGAAAGTAAGAAAGTTAAAATTCAAGCAGAGATAGAGCTTGTAAAAGCTCGTCGCACTTTCTTTGAACTAAAAGACAGAGAAAACAAGCAGACTCTCGTAGATATTTCAAAGATTGTTGACCAAGAAATACAGTATCTTGAAACTCTAAGCGAAAGTATTATTGAAACAGGTGACCGTGAGTAGTATGTCGGTAAATCTGATAGCATAGAGGTATGAATTTTTTGAAGAGCCACCCACGACTTGTATTTCTCAATGTGCTTTCTCTGTGCGTATTTTTGTTAACCACATACTTAGTCATTTTTGCACAAACTATTGTATTCGATTCGAAAGTGTATACCAGTATAGTGGGTATCCACCGTGGACCACTGACTCGTATCATGCTCGCAATAAGTGAGGTGCTTCACCCTGGGGTGCTTATAGGTATAACAGCACTTTTTGTACTGTATTTCGTGTATGGTAAGAAAAAGAGATTCGCATATTACTTCTTGGGTTCCATGTTCTTTGGAGTAGGATCAGCACTACTCTGTAAGACTATGTTTGCAGTCGTTCGACCCGAGTCGTTTATTGCGAGCGCTGTGGGGTGGAGTTATCCGAGCGCACACGCTACCGCTGTTGCTATATTTTTTATAACCACACTCTATGCTGTTGAAGAAAAAATAAAAGATAGAACAATCGAAGTCTTACTTACTATGGTTAGTGTAGTGTTGATTACCCTTACAGCACTAAGTCGTGTGTATCTTGGTGTGCATTGGACTACTGATGTATTAGCAGGTACAGCTCTCGGTATATTTTGGGCAACTGTATCGATATTAGCACTGCGATATTCAATTGACACACATGACGGCATTCATTCTTGATGGAAAAAAAGTTCGAGCAGTGATACAAGAAACGCTTACCCATACGATATCTTTGTGTGAAGTAAAGCCAAAGTTAGTGATTATTCACGTTGGTGATAATTCAGAGTCACAGACGTATATTCGTCAAAAAATTAATTTTGGTAAGACCATCGGGGCTCACGTCGAACTTATCCAAATCTCACACGAGAAAGCTCAACAAGAAGCACTTATCGATATCATAAAAACGTGCAATCAGGATGATTCTATACATGGGATAATAGTACAACTCCCACTACCTGTTAGTATTGAAAAAGAAGTGATCCTAAACACGATTAGCTCACTCAAAGATGTAGACGGACTTACTCAAGACAATCAAGAACTCCTTGAGCGAGGTAGTCCGAGGTTTGTACCAGCAACCGCACGTGGAATATTTGTACTACTTGATGCATACGAAATTTCTGTTTATAAAAAGAAAGTAGTCGTTATCGGTAGATCGTTATTGGTAGGTCGGCCAGTTGCAGATCTAGCACGAATGCGTGGTGGGGAGGTGACCGTCATCCATTCAAAAACAGAAAATCCAATACCAATAATCCATGACAGTGATATTGTCATAGTCGCAGCAGGAGTAAGGCATTTAGTTGGTATAGAAAGTGTGCGATCAGGACAGGTGATTGTCGATGTCGGCATTCACGTTGAAGAAAAAGATGGTTCTCGTATTATTTCTGGAGATGTAGATTTTGAGTCGGTGAAACATGCCGTTATGGCAATCAGTCCTGTACCAGGCGGTGTCGGGGTCATGACTGTCTCAGCACTATTCCTCAACCTTATAGACGCTTGGAATATACAAACACAGTCTTGTAATAAATAGTGATATAATTCGTCGTATACAGTATAGAAATAATTAATACATAATAGAAATAGTATGAATGAATCACATGAGTTTTGGCAAAAAGTATCAAAGTATGTGCCAGCAGTATGTATCGCATTAGCACTCTTTTTGGTTGTGCAAGCAGTAAATGGACTTAAAGAATACACGTATATCGGAGGTCAGGGAGTACCACAAAATGTTGTTGAGGTAACAGGGCGAGGCGAAGTATCTGCCACACCTGATATCGCAACTTTTTCATTCTCAGTTTCTGAAACAGCAAAAACTGTAAAAGAAGCACAAGATGTAGTTACAAAGAAAACAAACGATGCGCTCGCAAAAATCGAGTCATTTAATATCGATAAAAAAGATGTAAAAACTACTGACTACAGTGTGTCTCCAAAATATGAATACTCTAACGGTGTGTGTACAATCAACGGATGCCCACCAAGTAAACAAAATCTCGTCGGATACGAAGTCAGTCAATCTGTAGTTGTGAAAGTTCGTAAAGTAGATGATGCAGGAAAGGTTCTCGGAAGTATGGGTGATGCATCAGTTACCAATATCAGTGGATTGTCGTTTACTATTGACGATGAGGATGCTTTGAATCGTGAAGCGCGAGTACAAGCTATCGACGAGGCGAAAACAAAAGCAGAAGCACTCGCAAAAGATCTCGGTGTTAAACTTGTTCGAATCGTAAGTTATTCGGAAAACGGTGGGGGTATGCCTATGCCGATGTATGCAAAGATGGATTCAGTATCGATGAGTATAGGTGGAGAATCAGCACCAACTATACCAACCGGTCAAAATAAGATAATTTCAAATGTGACCATCACATACGAAATACGGTAAGTAAAAGAGTAAGGAAAAATGAATAAGGAACACGAAAACACCAAGTAAAACTTGGTTTTTTCGATGGTTGACTTTTGGGAAGATGAAGCGTAGAGTACAAAGACGCCCGAAGGGGTGCTTTTTTTTAGAAAAATACCAAATAAAACAAAGTATATTTTCTAGCATTTACCATTCTAACTCAACTGTATGAAACTCGTAGACTACATAAAAGATACAAAAAGTGAACTCAAACATGTGAGTTGGCCAACACGAAAACAAGCAATCACATTTACGATGATCGTGGTTGTTATTTCAATTGTTATTGCTATATATCTTGGTGCTCTTGATGCATTGTTTACATTGTTACTTTCAAAAATTGTTGGTTAATAGCTCTTTTTTATTATGACAAAACAAAAAATTCACGAAGGAAGAAATTGGTATGTGATTCACACCTATGCAGGATACGAAAATGCAGTGATGCGAAACTTGAAGCAACGCATTGAATCTCTTGGAATGGAGGACAAGATTTATAGTGTAATCGTGCCAACCGAAAAGAAAATCAAAATCAAAGGAGGTAAGCGTATCGAGGAAGAGGAGAAGATATATCCAGGATACATTCTTGTAGATATGGTGGTCACCGATGATTCTTGGTATGTGGTACGAAACACCCCTCGTGTAACAGGGTTCGTAGGTTCTGGGGTATATCCTGTACCTATTGATAAGAAAGAAGTTGATTCTCTTTTTGCACGTATGAATGCAGACAAGGTAACCCACAATATGGATCTCATCATCGATGATGCGATTATGATCGTGGATGGTCCATTTAAAGACCTAGAAGGGAAGGTGAAGGAGGTGGACACAGAGCGAGGAAAGGTAAAAGTACTTGTTTCTATGTTCGGACGAGAAACTCCAGTCGAGCTCGACTTCTTGCAAATTAAGAAAATTTAACGTAGTCTACAAAACCTATGGCTAAGAAAATAGCAAAAAAACTAAAGATTGTACTTACAGGAGGAAAGGCTACTCCTGCACCTCCTGCTGGACCTACACTCGGTCAGGCTGGTGTAAACATTGGTGAATTCATCAAGCAGTTCAACGACGCAACTCGTGAAATGATGGGTGAGACTATCCCAGCAGAAATCACAGTGTACGAAGACCGAACCTTCACTTTCGTACTTAAAACTCCTCCAGCATCAAGTCTCCTTACAAAGGCAGCTGGTGTAGAAAAAGGATCAGGGAAAAATGTCTCTTCAAAAGTGGGTAAAATCACTAAAGCACAACTCAAGGAAATCGCAGAAAAGAAAATGGTTGATTTGAATGCAAACGACGTAGAAGCTGCCATGAATATCATCGCTGGTACGGCTCGCTCAATGGGGATAGATGTAATATAGATTACATCTATCGGCCGGAGGCTGACGAGCCGAGGCGGGGTCGCGAAATTTGCTAGTAAGCAAATATTTGTGACTCGATGTAGTCTCCTTATCACAATATTGACAATGTGTCTCAAGAAAAGCCCTGTACATACAGGGCTTTTCTTTTAAGTGTCTTATGAAAGAATGGTGTGGGTTTTAGCTCCTTACACATTCCTTTGAGGAAGACATGGAAAACAATCGTACTAGTATTTGTGCAAAAGTGATTGCTGACAGTGTACATGCAGGAAGCAGACTCACTACTTTCGAACTGACCTTTCCACGATTTCTTCTCGCTGAGTTCAACACGCACAGAGTGCTCAGTAAAAACTCAGCAAGTTCTCGCGCAATTCCGGTATGGAAACGGCTTGTTGAAATCTCAACCTCTCCATTCATTCCACTTCAGTTTGGTAAAAACAAAGCAGGAATGCAATCTGAGGAAAGTATTTCAGATTCAGATGCAGAAATTGCAAAACAAAATTGGCTTGTTGGTCGCGATGTTGCGCTCATCCAAGCCTATTTTCTTGCTGGATGTGATACGCAGATTATGAAAGATTCAAAGGGTCATCCTGGTGCTGTCCTTGTTTGCAACACACTTGATCACCTTATGGATGCGTATCCATCAGTTGCTTCAAAGATGATGAAGCCTTCTGTGGGAATACACAAGCAACACGCAAACCGTGTTCTCGAGCCATATGCGTACCACACTGTAATTGCTACAGGTACACAGTGGCGAAATTTCTATGCCCTTCGCGCATCGCTCATGGCACAACCAGAAATTCAAGATCTCGCGATTTTGATGGCAGGTGCCCATCTCGCAAGTGTTTCCAATGAGCTCAATCCTGGTGAATGGCACCTTCCGTATATTCTTCCTGAAGACAAAGCCGAAGAGAAGGATTCACTCAAACTCGCTCGGATTTCTAGTGGTCGATCTTCTCGAGTGAGTTATCTTACTCATGATGGAAAACGACTGCTCAGTGCAGATTTGAAGCAAGCAGATGATCTTCAGGGAAGTGGTCACACATCCCCGTTTGAACATCCTGCAAAGGCCCGCGAGGAGAGTGATAATGTGTTTAGTAATTCTGGAGGTAACTTTGGGAATAAATGGACACAGTATCGAAAAATGCTTCCTGGAGAGTTTGATTTCTCAAAACTCATTACGAAGGAATCATTGTTTGAAGGAATGAAAAGAGATCAGGATTTGGTTGATTTTGTACTTTCACTTCCAGAATAGGGATAACAAAAAACAAAGCAGAGACACATGTCTCTGCTTTTTTGTAAAAGAAAACTGCCGAAATATAGATTTCGGCAGTTTGTATTCTTACTCAACTTTTTCTTCTGATCTCACGATCAAGGTACAGCTTTGGAAGCATTTGATCAGGTGACCAACCATGTATCACATCCTCAAGAACATTACTACCTTGGTACTTTCCAGCAGAACTGTAGTCTCTTTCAAGAATTTCTCCTGTTTTGAAAAATACAATCTGAGCAATGCGAATTCCAACAGGGAGTACGATTGAGTAACGACGTGAGTTGTTGGTTATTTCCATAGTCCATTTGTTGAAAAAACCAACATCACCCCAACCTGCACACTTGCACACCTCAAGAAAGTTTCTTCCTATGGTAGACCGTGCTTGCATCTTGGTGGTGTGAAAAATCCTTCCACCTATAAACTCTTGGGTATGTCCAAGGATTGTTTCACCTGGTCCAATGACAATAACTTGATCATCCGGATTAATACCTTCGAATTCAAAATCAGTAGGAAGTACTTCTCTGGCTACTCCGGCTTGTTTTGCGACAGTGCCCCATACAAGATCAGTATGAAGCTTGTTGCGAGGATTGTAGATACCACCTGGAAAATCGTGAAGATGCTCAGTGAAATGCCAGTCACCGAGTCTTACGTCGTAGCTTGATGTTGAAAGATTTGCTCGCTCAAATGGTTCAATGATGAGATTGCCACGTTCCATTTGTTCAAGAATTTCTTTGTCGCTGAGCGCCATAGTGGCTCCTTGTGAGTGTAAAAGACCAACCTTAAGACACACTACTAAATTTTGTGGTGAAGTCAAAAAATCGATTGACTGCGTGAGTGAGAATTGTAATGCTTAACGAGGAAGTTGTTCTCACTTTTTCTACGGAGCTTAATATGTTAGAAATCGGAAAGTTGATTTGTCTCGAAGGTCCTGAGGGGGCTGGTAAGTCAACTCAGCTAACTCGATTGCAATTAGAACTCGATTCTACAGGTAAGTTTGTGTTTGTACGTGAGCCCGGAGGAACACCGTTTGGTGAAGATGTGCGAAAAGTTATCTTTGCACACAAGGTCGCAGTCGATTCACAGTTTTTGTTGTTTATGGCATCTCGGCTCCATATTTTTGAAACAGTGGTGAGGCCTGCTCTTGCACAAGGAAAGCATGTCATCACGGACAGGATGGACGCTTCAACCTTTGCATACCAAGTGTTCGGAACTGAGCATTTACGTCTTGAGGATATGTTCAATCTGTTGAGGAGGATTTATTTGGCGCCTATCGGAACGAGTGACTGGCTTGTTCCTCAGTATATTTTCCTCGATGTTAAGCCAGAAGTAGGATTGTCACGGAGACGGTCTTCGTCTGAAGCATTAAATTCTTTTGATCTCGAAGCACTCCCGTACCATAAACGGGTCTATGCTGGCTATCAGCATTTTATTCCACTACAACGTGGATCATCCTCTATTGATGCAAGTAGAAGTGAAGAAGAAGTGTTTCAAGATATACTCCATGTTGTTCATACAATCACACAGTAGTATAGAAAGTCCCGTATTTAGTACGGGACTTTATTTTTATGAAATAAAGCTTGATATTGCTATAATCCTGATTCACATGAAAGACAAAGTAATACAGAGTCTCATACAGCAAGAGAAAGCGCGACAAAAAAAAGTTGTAAATCTTATTGCGTCAGAAAATTATATTTCAGACGATGTTGCACGTGCCATGAGTAGTGTGTTCACCAATAAATACGCAGAAGGGTATGTAGGGAAGCGATACTATCAAGGAAATAGTGTAGTTGATGCATTAGAAACCCTGTGCATCTCTCGAGCACTCAAACTTTTTAAGTTGAGTAAACATACATGGCATGTAAATGTTCAAGCGCTTTCCGGTTCTCCCGCAAATCTGGCCGTATATATCGCACTCCTACAACCTGGAGATGCGGTGATGGGAATGTCACTTGATCAAGGTGGGCATCTCACACATGGTCATAGAGTTTCAGCAACAGGAATGTTTTGGAAACAGATTCCATACGGAGTTTCAAAAGTAAATTTCAAGATTGACTATGATGAACTTCAAAAAATAGCACTCCGAGAAAAACCAAAGATGATTATTGCAGGCTACACAGCATATTCAAGAAGTATTGATTGGAAAAAGTTTCGTGAGATTGCAGATAGTTGCGGAGCGCTTCTCCTAGCAGATGTATCTCACACAGCAGGGTTAATATCTGGAGGGGCTTCCCCAAGTCCGTTTCGGTATGCAGATGTGGTGATGATGACGACTCATAAGACACTGCGTGGTCCGCGTGGTGCACTTTTGTTTTCTCGAATAGACGAGCGAGAGATATACAAAAAAATTGATAAAGCAGTATTTCCCGGACTTCAAGGAGGACCACACATGAATACAGTTGCTGGCATTGCAGTAGCATTGTACGAAGCACAGCAACCATCCTTTAAAGTGTATGCAAAACAAGTTGTAAAAAATGCAAAAGTACTCGCACGTGAACTTATAGTCTTAGGGTGGAATGTTGTTTCGCAGGGAACTGATTCTCATATTGTTCTTGTGGATACATGGATGGACGGAGTTGGTGTTACTGGAACTATCGCCGCCACAGCACTCGAACAGGCTGGAATTATCGTAAATAAAAATACTATTCCGTATGACACACGAAAACCATTTGATCCATCTGGCATACGACTCGGCACTGCTGCGGTAACAACACAAGGGAAAAAGGAGAATGATATGAAGAAGGTAGCAAAGCAGATTGATGATGTTCTCCGAAGAGCCCAAGTGAAACATTTAAAGTAATCTGGTATTGTGGTCTTATGATTAGAGACGATATACAGGCGTGGGTGGCACAAGCGCTTGAAAGCGCTGGAGCGCCCCAGATAGCATTTACTGTAGAACACCCTGACGAGATCTCTCATGGTGACTTTGCTACAAACGCTGCGCTTATAATTGCAAAGAAAGAGAGAAAAAATCCTGTGGAATTTGCTACACAGATTTCTCAAATACTCGAAACTACAAAGCCTGATTTTGTGTCAGAAGTAGAAGTAGCTGGTCCAGGTTTTATAAATATCAAACTTTCAGATATATTTTTTCAACATGCACTTACCTCTATTTTACAAGAGGGCAGTACGTATGGACAAAATACTCATTTAGCAAAACAAAAGACAATTATCGAATTCACGGACCCAAATCCATTTAAGGAGTTTCATATCGGTCATTTAATGTCGAACACTATCGGTGAATCAATTGCACGGATAATAGAAGCAAACGGAGCAGAGGTTAAACGAGCCTGTTATCAAGGAGATGTTGGACTTCATGTTGCAAAAACAGTTGCAGAAAAACTGTTCTCACATAAAAATTGGGAAACAATACAAAATCTTCAGGACTCGTATGTTGAAGGCTCTGTATTGTTTACAGAAAATGAAGAATTTAAAAAATTTGTTTTAGAAATAAACAAAAAAATATATGAAAAAAACGATGCAGAAGTAAATGAAGTATATGACTTTGGAAGAAAACTATCGCTCGATTATTTTGATACTTTGTATAAAAGACTCGGTACACAGTTCGACTATTTCTTTTTTGAAAGTGATGTAGCAGAATTTGGAAAAAATATCGTACGTGAACATCCTGACTTGTTTATTGAGAGTAATGGGGCAGTGGTGTATCACGCTGAGCAATATGACCCTACACTGCATACTCGTGTATTTATCAATACAGAGGGAATTCCAACCTATGAAGCAAAGGAGCTTGGTCTTGCAAAAATTAAATACGACACATATCCATACGAGCAATCAGTTGTTATCACGGGAAATGAAATCAACGATTACTTCAAAGTTCTTTTATCTGCACTCTCCCACATCTATCCTGACCTCGCTTCAAAAACAAAACACATGTCACATGGGATGCTTCGACTGCCTACTGGTAAAATGTCCTCACGAACAGGGAATGTGATTACAGCAGAAAGTATTCTAAGTGAAGTAAAAGAAAAAATTGTAGAAAAACTTAATACAAGCGATAGAGAGGTAGAAAACAAAGACGCGCTTTCTGATCAAGTTGCAATCTCAGCACTCAAGTACTCAATCCTTAAACAGTCTCCGGGAAAAGATATTGTATTTGATCTCGCTACCTCGATTTCATTTGAAGGTGACTCTGGACCATACTTGCAATACACACGAGCACGCTGTCACTCTCTTGTACAAAAAGCAAAAGAGCAAGCCATTGTATCTAAAGTCTTAGATATGAAACCAAATGCACTTGATACACTCTTATATCGATATCCTGAAGTTGTACTTCGTGCAGGTTCTGAATATGCACCGAGCTTTCTTGCAACGTACCTCACTCAACTTGCGGGAGCATTCAATACGTTTTATGGAAATACTGTCATTGTAAACTCCGAAGACAGTGAATCACCACAAAAAGTCGCATATGCAGAAGCAGTAGGTATTGTTCTCGAGTCAGGACTCGCGCTTTTGGGAATTTCAGCACCGCTCAGGATGTAGTATGTGCTCACTAGTCACGTCGAAGGAAAAAGCGTTCACTGAAAACGTTCTCTTAGCAAGTAGTCAGCCAACCCCAGCCTACACAGGAGTGGGGCTTTTGTATTTCGAAAACAAGCGTATAGTTCAGAAAGGATATCCCCGTACATTTAAAGAGAGGTGTGTATGCCTGCACGACGGTGGAGTAGCCTACAGAGAAGAACATCTGTGAAGGTACTTGAACCAACAGCACATACAACAGTATCTGATAACACACTCATTACAGACTATCTAGCCGGAGACGAGCGTGCATTCGGTGTACTGTATAATAGGTATTACGCTCGCGTAACTCGTTTTCTGTTTAGAAAAATCGGTGACTGGGAAAGTTCACAAGATTTGTGTCAGGACACGTTTATTCGTGTACATCGGAGTCTTGCTCGCTTCAGGATGACTCACAGGTTTTCAACCTGGGTGTATACAATCGCTGCAAATCTTGCAAAAAATCACCATAGGAATCAAAAACGGTCTTGTGTAGATCGTTATGCAGATCTTTCTCGTGTTGATGCGTTTGAGAATGGTTATGCAATCAATCTTCTCGACACAGGACAGGATCCTCATCGTGATTTTGAAAAAGAAACTGTTATTAAGATGCTCACTGTTGCAGTTGGAGAACTCTCTCAAAAGAGGAGACAGGTATTTGTACTTCGTGAGTTAGAAGGAAAAACTTATGAAGAAATCGCTGAAACCGCAGGTCTCGCCATGGGAACTGTAAAATCAAGGCTTAACCGTGCCCGTGAAGAAGTTAGAATTTCGATTCGAAACCAAGGGTATGAGTAGTATGTAAGCCTCCACAGCATATGTGGAGGCTTTTTGTAAGTGTCTCTAAAAACTGATACGATTGAAATTCATATGTCCCAACATAACGATGAAAATAAAGAAAAAAGCCCATTTGTGCTAGCTGAAGAACGCACTCTCGCGTTTTGGAAAGAAAAAGAGATTTTTAAAAAGACACTTGAGAAAGAATCACCAAAGGGCGAGTTTGTGTTTTTCGAAGGACCTCCCACTGCAAACGGAAGACCAGGAATCCACCATCTCGAAGCACGGTCTTTTAAAGATTTGATACCGCGATACAAAACGATGCGTGGGTATCATGTTGCTCGCCGTGCTGGATGGGATACACACGGCCTCCCGGTTGAACTTGAAGTAGAAAAGAGACTTGGATTTAAATCTAAGCGTGAAATCGAAGAGTACGGTATCGAAAAATTTAACGAAGAGTGCAAAAAAAGTGTGTGGACTTATGTCGATGAATGGAAAGATTTTACCAACCGAATCGGGTACTGGGTGGATCTCGAGCATCCATACGTTACCTATGCACCACAATACATAGAATCTTTGTGGTCGGTCGTGGCAGAAGTTCATAAAAAAAACTTGATATACAAAGATTACAGAGTCGTGCCGTGGTGCCCACGATGTGGAACAGCACTTTCATCTCACGAGCTCGCACAAGGATATGCCGATGTAAAAGATCTCTCAGTAACTGCAAAGTTTAAAGTGGTAGGGCAAGACAATACCTATATACTCGCATGGACTACCACTCCTTGGACGCTCCCAGGCAATGTTGCGCTTGCTGTCGGAGAAAAAATTGCGTATCTAAAATTAAAACATGAAGGTAGTGTTTATATTCTTGCCGAAGAATTGGCACGAAAACATTTTCCAGAATTTAATATACAGAAAACAGAAAAAGTTCTTGGAAGTGATCTTGTTGGTATCAAATACGAACCACTCTATCCATATCTCAAAGACAATCTTCCTGCCGACCAGCAAGAGAAATTAAAACAAGCATTTACAGTTCATGCAGCAGATTTTGTAACTACAACAGACGGTACCGGTGTCGTGCACACCGCAGTGATGTATGGTCAAGATGATTTCGAACTTGGAACAAAAGTAGGACTTCCCAAATTTCACCTTGTAGATGAAACGGGGCATTTTGCGTCATTTGTCGGACCGTTTGCAGGACGGTTTGTAAAAGATGAAGAAGTTGCAGTTGATGTGATAAAAGATCTTGCGTTACGAGGGCTTCTATTTAAAAAGGAAAAACATGAACACTCATATCCATTTTGTTGGCGGTGCAAAACACCTCTTATCTACTACGCTCGTGACTCATGGTATATCGCCATGTCGACTCTAAGAAGTGAAATGCTTGCAGAAAATGAAAAAATAAATTGGGAACCAAATTATATTAAAGAAGGACGCTTCGGAGAGTGGCTCAAAGATGTAAAAGATTGGGCGATTTCCCGTGAGCGATATTGGGGAACACCACTCCCAATATGGATTTCTGAAGATGGAACAGAAAGAGAGGTTATCGGCTCGATGAATGAGTTAAAGGAAAAAATCGGGACGCGTAATACGTTCTACGCGATGCGTCATGGACAAGCACAAAACAATACAGATGGAATCATCAGTTCTCTTCCAGAGAATCCGCATCATCTTACCGAAGTAGGGAAGCAACAAATCTCTGAAGCGATACAGCATTTTAAGTCAGTAAAAATAGATTATATCTACGCATCTGATTTTATTCGTACACGTGAAACTGCTGAGCAAGTCGCACTCAACCTCGGGGTAGCAAAAGAAAATATTATATTTGACGAAAGACTTCGTGAAATAAATTTTGGTGATTTTAATCTTCATCCAATCACCGAGGCACGCGCGTATTTTAAAACATATAAAGAACGTTTTGTTCATCGTGCACCCCATGGAGAAAATTTTTCTGATGTCCAAAAGAGAATGACCTTGTGCATCGAAGCAGTAAACCAAAAGTATGAAGGTAAGAACATTTTGTTCATAAGTCACGAAGTCCCACTCTGGTTGCTTGTAGCAGCTACTCATGGGTGGAGTCATGACGAGACGATACTACAGAGATCAGATGCGGGAGATTTTATTAAAAACGCACAAATTGTAGAGTTGCCGTTCGTCTCACTTCCAAGAAATCATGAAGGTGAAATCGATTTACATAGACCATATATTGATTCTGTAACATACACATCTGCTTCAGGAAAAAAGATGAAGCGAGTAAAGGAGGTGATGGATGTCTGGTTTGATTCTGGTGCCATGCCGTATGCCCAAAGCCATTACCCATTTGAGAACAAAGAGTATATCGATTCGAAAGGGTATCCTGCCGATTTTATTTCTGAAGCAATCGATCAAACTCGGGGATGGTTCTATACGCTTCATGCCGTTGGAATTTTGACTGGAAAAGGGAGAGCGTATAAAAATGTGATTTGCCTTGGTCACCTCCTCGATAAAGACGGACAGAAAATGTCTAAGTCAAAAGGGAATACGATCAACCCATGGGAGATGATAGACAGATATGGAGTCGATCCACTTCGTTTTTGGATGTATACGGTAAACCAACCAGGTGAGTCAAAAAACTTTGATGAAAAAACTGTCGATGAAATCGTAAAAAAAGTATTTAACCTACTTTCCAATGTTTTGAATTTTTATGAAATGAATCGTGATAAGAATGCGAGTGATTGTGTTCGACCACAGTCTTCGCACGTTCTCGATACATGGATACTCGCACTTACTGATGAACTCATACTCACAGTCACTACGCATCTCGATGAGTACAAGCCACTTGAAGCAGGACGTGCTATACGCGAATTTGTAGCAGAACTCTCACAATGGTATGTGAGACGTTCCCGAGAACGCTTAAAGAGCAACGACCTTGTTGAGAGAACGCAATCTGTCGCAACACTAAGATATGTGCTGTCTGAAGTTTCAAAAGCACTTGCACCATTCGCTCCATTTTTTGCCGAAGATATGTATCAACGGGTAAAAGGAAAAAATGGTCGTGAGAGCGTGCATCTTGAGGTCTGGAGCGAGCCAGAATCACACCAAGAGGCAAAGCGTATCCTCGAAATCATGCAGGAGACACGTCGCATTGTGAGTCTTGCTCTCGAAGCTCGTTCAAAAGCAGGTGTAAAGATCCGACAACCTCTCGCTACTCTTTCGATAAAAAGTGAGATACTCCGTGGTCACGATGAATACAATGAACTTATTAAAGATGAAGTAAACGTAAAAGAAGTTGTCGCAGGTGCTTCTATCGAACACGATGTGTCACTCGATGTAACTATCACAGATGATTTAAGACGTGAAGGCGAAGCACGAGAACTTATTCGAACTATCCAAGATTTGAGAAAAGAAAAAAATCTTGTTCCTGGTGAATCTATACGTATTTCAGTTGTAGTACATGAAGAAAGGAAAAAAGTACTTGAAGATTTTTCAAAAAAAGTAATGGACACATGTTCAGTGAGTGATATTACGCAGATAGATGCAGATCTCCATACTGATGAGTGGGAAGTGCACATTTTATAATGTCATATCACGTATATACAACAGAAGGTTACATCTTAAAAGGGGTACCACACGGTGAAGCAGACAAGTTTTACTATATTTTTACCCGTGATCTTGGTCTTATATTTGCACATGCAAAAAGTGTTAGGAAAATTGAAAGTAAATTATCTCCCTCACTACAAGATTTTTCTATAGGTACGTACTCATTTATTAAAGGAAAGAGTCAGTGGAAGATCACTCATGCAAACACAGTACAAAACTATTATGATGTTTTTCGAAGAGAAAAACAGAAAATGGCCGTGTGTAGTAGGATATTTTCTTTTCTACCGTTGTGTATTACTGGCGAAGAAATCCATATACCACTTTTTTCTGCAGTGCATACTGCATTTACGTATTTACAAAACACACACCTTACACCAGAAGAAATATTTTTATTTGAATGTATTGTCATGCTTCGCATCCAGTTTCACCTTGGGTATGTTGTTGCAACTCCTGAATTCAAGGATATTTTAAATGATGACACGTGGAATCCTGCATTATTTGTCGATGCTGATACACAAAAAAAACGTATGATCCAGGAAATCAACCGTGCTCTTAAAGAAAGTCATCTGTCATAGTACTTTATGCTATAATTTTTTTATGGACGAATTTCAAAAAAGAGGAAGTGGAAATAGACTTGATAAATTAGAACGAGGACTCTATTCTCGTAAGACTAACCATGTGTATGAAGATGCTCGAACAGCGTTTGAGCAACCTACTGAAGCAGAACACGAAGCACTACCACAATGGAAGGAGAACGATGAGAATGTCGGAAGACTTATTTTTTTGGAGAATGAGAAAAGAGAAAGGAGTAAAAATGCATTTTTCAAGAAGATGTTTTTGGGCGCGCTTTTGTTTTTTATCTTATCACTCGCAGCTGTCGGGTATATTTATTTTGGGGGAGGTAATTTTGTTTCAGGGAACAATATAGATATTCAAGTATCAGGTCCAACTACTGTTGCAGGAGGTGAGGAGTTTTCACTCGATATTATTATTAAAAATGGCAACAGGTCACAACTTGAAAGTTCAAATCTGACTATCGAGTACCCTGACGGTACTCGGGTGGCCGGTGATGTAGAGACAGAGCTTACTCGGGTAAAAGAGAAGATTGGGAGTATATCAGCTGGAGGAGAAGCTCGTAAAACTGAGCGATTGGTTTTGTTTGGAGAGAAAGAAAGTGTGAAACAAATTAAGATGACTTTTGAATATCGAATAGAAGGGTCAAGTGCAACCTTCTATAAAGACAAGTTGTATGATGTTGCAATAAAATCTACACCAGTACTCGTGACGATAGAGCATCCAAATGAAATTAACTCAAATCAGAATTTCAACTTTACCATTGAAGTCGCATCAAACAGTACTGAGCCGCTTACAAATGTTGTTCTCCTTGCAGAGTACCCGTTTGGATTTACTTTTCAATCAGCAACACCAGCTGCAATAGTAGACAATACATTGTGGAATGTGGGAAACCTTGCTGTGGGTGAAAAAAAGGTAATTACTATCTATGGAAAAATCGACGGTCAAAATGAAGAAGAGAGGACATTCAAATTTTCTACAGGAATAGCGAGTGAAAGTAACAAAGAGGAAATAGGAGCTTTGTTCAGTATATTGAGTGAAACAGTGAGAATAAAAAAACCATTTATTGGACTCAGTATTGCGATTAAAGAAGACACAAGTGCAGAAGCCGTTGCTCAACAAGGTGAAAAAGTTCAAGCAAATATCATATGGACAAACAATCTGCCCACAAAGTTGCTCGATGTCCGCATAGAGGCAAAACTTTCAGGTGATGCACTCGATAGATATAGTGTTACACCAAATCAAGGTGGGTATTATCGGTCAGTCGACAATACAATTGTGTGGGAAAAAGCTGGTTCAAAAGAATTTTCTGATGTAGAACCAGGATATAAAGGTGTTGCATCATTTAGTTTTGCTTCGATTTCAAATTTACCAAAAACATCTCGAAATCCACAAATTAATGTTTCTGTTTCTGCCACAGGTAATCAGGTGATTTCTGGTGGAACACCACAAAAAGTAACATCAACTGAAAACAAGGTTGTAAAAATAAATTCCGCGCTTGGATTTACTTCGCGTACAGTGCGATCAGTCGGTCCGTTTGAGAACATGGGACCTGTGCCACCAAAAGCTGATACAGAAACAACATACACAATACTCTGGGATCTTTCGAGTAGTTTGAATGACCTAACAAATACAACAGTAAGTGCAACATTACCCCAGTCTGTTACTTGGAGTGGGCTCATAAGTCCATTATCTGAGAAAATTCTATTTGATCCTCTAAACAATACGATAACGTGGAACGCTGGGACAATACGTGCAGGAACAGGGGACGGAACTTCCGCTCGGCAGGTCGCATTTCAAGTGGCTATTACACCAAGCCTTTCACAAGTAGGGTCAACTGCTACACTCCTCACAAATCTCAGAGTTACCGGTAAAGACGCCTTTTCAAGTAAAAATATTGAATATAATCAACAAACGCAAAACACGGACATGCCTACTGATCCAAATTACGATACAGGATCAGGGGTTGTTACAAAGTAGTAAAAAAGGATAGTATATGAGCCTTATGAAAGATCAGTTAGGAACCATGGAGGATATAGTAGCTCTCGCGAAACGTCGTGGTTTTGTGTATCAAGGTTCAGAAATTTACGGTGGATTAGCAGGCACCTTTGACTACGGGCCACTTGGAGTTGCGCTTAAAAAAAACATTGAAAATCTTTGGTGGAAACGCTTCGTACTTGATCGAGATGATATGTATGCAATTGATGCGTCTATTTTGATGAATGCTCGAGTCTGGGAAGCAACTGGACATGTCGCAACATTTGCTGATCCGCTGGTAGATGATTTGAAAACAAAAAAACGTTTTCGCGCTGACCATTTATTGGAAGAGCACGGAGTTGATAGTAAAAAAATGAGTATCGATGAAATGTCACAAGCGATCCAAGAAAAAGGAATCAAGAGTCCAGACGGCAACCAGCTTTCAAAAGTGAAACAGTTTAATATGATGTTCAGTACAAAGGCAGGTGCGGCAGAAGATTCATCTGCAGTTGTGTATTTACGTCCAGAAACAGCGCAAGGAATATTTGTAAACTTTAAAAATATAATAGACAGTTTTCACCCTAAATTACCGTTTGGAATCGGACAAGTAGGGAAATCATTTCGAAATGAAATCACGCCAGGAAATTTTACATTTCGACTTAGAGAGTTGATGCAAATGGAAGTTGAATACTTTATTCGACCTGAAACTTGGGAGGACGAATTTGAAAAATGGCTCTCAACAATAAAGCAGTTTCTCGTAGAGGATGTAGGTCTACACAGCGATCACCTTCATGAGTATGAGCACTCTGATGCAGAGCGTTCATTTTACTCTAAAAAAACAATCGATATTGAATTTGATTATCCATTTGGAAAAAAAGAGTTATATGGTCTTGCGTACAGAACAAATTATGACCTCACAAAACACAGTGCATTTTCTGGTGTCGACCTGTCATATTATGATGAAGAAATAAAGGAGCGATTTATTCCTCATGTGATAGAGCCTGCGGTGGGACTCGATAGAACAGTGCTCGCTGCACTCTGTGATGCATATACAGAAGACGTTATGGGAGGAGAAAAAAGAGTATATTTGAAATTATCAAAGAATATCGCCCCAGTTCGAGTTGCAGTATTTCCATTACTCAAAAACAAACCTGAGCTTGTTTCAAAGGCACGTGAAGTGTTTCTGTCCATAAAAAAAACTATTCCAAACATCATGTTTGATGACAATGGAAATATTGGAAAACGGTATCGTAGACAAGATGAAATTGGCACCCCGCACTGTGTAACAATAGATTTCGACACACTCCTTGATGATACAGTGACGCTACGAGACCGTGATACAGGTAATCAAGAAAGAATACGAGTTATTGATTTGCATTCCAAACTTATTTAATTGTGTATTGAACTTTACTTCACCATTGAATTTTAAATAACAGTACACACTATTACTTTTAAATATTGAAATGAAAATACTTCAGAAAAAACTTACTTCAGGGGTGCAGCTGATTACAGTGCCAATGAAAGATACACCGACCTCGACTGTACTTGTGCTTGTTGAAGCTGGCTCTAAGTATGAAGAGAAAAGACTGAACGGCATATCGCACTTTCTTGAGCATATGTGTTTTAAAGGAACAACACTTCGTCCAAAGTCTCTCGATATCAATCTTGAATTAGATCAGATTGGTGCGCAAAACAACGCATTTACTTCTTTTGAATATACCGGCTACTATGCAAAAGCACATGCAAAACATACAGAAAAACTCATCAATGTGATATCAGATATATATTTACATTCTACGTTTCCCGCTCCAGAGATTGAAAAGGAGAGAGGTGTGATTATTGAAGAAATAAATATGTACGAAGATATGCCACAAAGAAAAGTGTGGGATGTATTTATGGAACTCCTCTATGGAGACCAACCGATGGGTAGAACTATTTCAGGCACAAAAGATTTTATTAATTCTGTACAGCGAGATGACTTTGTGAAGTATCGAACACAACATTATGTAGCGTCAGCAACTACTATTGTTGTTGCAGGAAACATAAATCCTAAGCACGTAGAGCAAACACTAGAAAAAACATTTGCTCAGATATCGAAAGGAAAAAAAACAAAAAAATTAAAAATTTTTGATTCACAAACGAAACCTGCGGTTCTAATACACCACAAAGAAACTGACCAAACACACCTTGTACTTGGAGTGAGAACATTTCCGGTTGGAAGTCCAAAAAACACAACACTTCAGGTGTTGAATGCAGTTTTGGGTGAAGGGATGAGTTCTCGATTATTTCAGAAGCTCCGCGAAGAAATGGGAGTTGGGTATTATGTTCGTTCAGGGGTAGATGAGTATACAGATCATGGGTATCTCGTTGTATCTACAGGAGTCGATAGAAAACGAGTAAAAGAGGTAGTTTCTGCAATTCTTGGAGAATGTATACGACTTAAAACAGAACTAGTATCAATAGCTGAGCTTGAAAAGGCAAAAGAATGCATCGTGGGCAAACTTTCAATGGGACTCGAATCCTCGGACGCTGTAGCGGAGTTTGTCGGAAGCCAGTTTGTACAAAGAAAAAAAATTGAAACACCAAAGGATATTGAGAAAAAAATTCGAAAAATTACTGCAAGAAATGTTCAAAAACTCGCTCAAGAAATCTTCGTTTCAAAACACCTTAACCTTGCGATTGTAGGAGATAGGAAGGACGAAAAAGAAGTGAAGTCCATTTTAAAATTGTAATTGCGGTGGTATGATGCAAGGTAATGGAAAGTAAGCGAGACCACATAACATATTCAATCTCAACAGGCTCAATTATACGTATTATTTCGTATGGATTTTTGGCATATGTATTATTTTTAATTAGAGATGTGTTTCTCGTAGTACTCACTGCAATCGTGGTGGCTTCAGCGATTGATCCAGGGACTCGCTGGTTTACTGCACGAAAAATCCCTCGCGCAGTTGCTGTAATTGTCATTTATATTGCAGCCGCCGCGCTACTGGTGTCTACGTTCTACTACCTTTTGTTGCCGCTTATAAATGAATCATCTGATTTCCTCAAGACACTTCCCGAATATTCAAAATCCCTCTCTACTGTTCAAACACTCAATACAGCACAAGGAGCACAGACAAACTTTCTTCAGGGGTTTTCGGATAGTTTTTCACTCCCTGCGATTATTCAAGAGTTGAACACAACACTCCTAAACCTTTCAAGTGGTTTTCTGGGAACTATTGAAGTTGCATTTGGTGGACTTGTGAGCTTCCTTCTCATCATAGTTATTTCGTTTTATCTCGCTGTTCAGGAGGACGGTGTTGGCAAATTTATTCGAATCGTAGTTCCACTTCCACAAGAAAAATACTATATCGATTTATGGAGACGGTCAAAAGAAAAAATCGGTTTATGGATGCAAGGCCAACTTCTGCTTGCTATTTTAGTCGCAATACTTGTTTTTCTCGGTCTGTCACTCGTCGGTATTCGTGGGCCACTTGTACTCGCGTTTCTTGCTGGAGTATTTGAGATTATCCCACTTTTCGGTGCATTCCTCGCTGCCGCTCCAGCTGTATTGGTCGCTTTTACAGACGGTGGACTTTCGCTCGCTTTGGTTGTCGCGGGATTGTTTCTTATCATCCAGCAGTTTGAAAGTCAGCTTATCTATCCGGTAGTAGTAAAGAAGGTTGTCGGTGTGCCTCCTATTATATCGATACTAGCGATTGTAGTCGGGGGTAAACTCGCAGGTTTCTTGGGTATTGTTATCTCTGTTCCAATCGCAGCGGTACTCATGGAAATATTGAATGATATCGAAAAGCGTAAGGTTCGCGAGTAACTCCTTTATCATGAACAGCAAAGCATTTTACATTACAACTACGCTTCCATACGTGAACTCTGACCCTCACGTCGGTTTCGCTATGGAGCTTGTACGAGCAGATATAGTTGCACGATGGAAACAATCGCAAGGATTCGATGTTTTTTTTAACACCGGAACAGACGAACATGGTCAAAAATTATTTGATTCAGCAAGAAAAGCTAAAAAAGATATTACGCTCTATGTAGATGAATACGCACAAGCGTTTCAAAGACTCGCACCAGTTCTGGGTATTTCTTCAGATATTCATCATATCCGTACAACAGACAAGCATCATGAAGTAGCAGCGCAAGCTTTTTGGAATCGAGTGTACGAGCGTGGATATATTTACAAAAAAACATATAGAGCAAAATATTGTGTTGGATGTGAGGAAAATAAAGCGGATAGTGATTTGATAAATGGACATTGCGAACTCCACCAGAATCTTTCGATTGAAATTATTGAAGAAGAAAATTACTTTTTTAAATTCAGTGAATTTGGTGAACGACTGCTCTCACTCTACGAAGAAGCAGAGAAAGAAGGGAGAAGTTTTGTTGTGCCTAATTTTCGATTAAATGAAATGAAAGAGTTTGTAAAAAGAGGACTTGAAGATTTCAGTATATCTCGCCTCGCCTCAAAGATGTCGTGGGGAATACCCGTGCCACATGATCAAGATCATGTTATGTATGTATGGTTTGATGCACTCACAAGCTATATATCCACACTTGGGTGGCCTGAGGACAACAATCAGTTCGAGAAATATTGGGTACACGGTACCCCAGTACAATATTGTGGTAAAGACAACACTCGATTCCAGTCTGTTATGTGGCAGGCTATGCTTATGGCAGCAGAATTACCACCGAGTCATACGATTGTAGTAAACGGCTTCCTTACTAGCGGTGGACAGAAGATGTCAAAAAGTCTTGGCAATGTTATCAGTCCTTTTGATGTGGTGAATGAATTTGGAGTAGATGCTTTTCGATATTTTGTTGCAGGAGAACTGAATCAATTTGAAGATTCAGATTTTACAATCGAACGGTTTAAAGAAGCATACAACGCAAATCTTGCTAACGGATTGGGAAACTTAGTAAGTCGTATTATGAAGATGGCACATGACAACTTGAAAGGACCAATAGAGATACCCCAATTCACACAATCGATAGATTTTGCCACACATATTAATAATTTTGAAATCAACAAAGCTACAACTTTGATTTGGCAGCATGTTTCAGCGCTCGATGTGTTGATACAAACAGAAACACCATTTAAGCTAGTAAAAACAGACATTGATGCAGGCAGAAAAATAATCTCACATCTTGTTATCGAACTCTACAGAATTGCAGAAATGCTAGAATCTATTCTTCCTGACACAGCTCTTGCAATTAAACAGGTAATACAAGAAAACAAATCGCCAGAGAAGCCGTTGTTTCTTCGTAAAGATTAAATATATATTTGATATTTTTACTACCATGAGTCCTGAGTACATAGATATACACTGTCATATTGAAAGTAAGGATTTTCATGAAGATCAAACTGACGTAGTTGAAAGAATGAGAAAAAATAATGTATGGGGAATATCAGTCGGTACTGATATAAAAACTTCAAAACAAGTTGTTGAGCTTAGTGATAAGTATCCGCATATTTTTGCGTGTATCGGTGTTCACCCACGAGATGATACGAGAGGTGAGTTTGTCACTACCGAATTTGAAACACTCGTATCACACCCCAAGGTTGTAGCGATCGGAGAATGCGGTTTGGATTATTTTCGGTTTGATGGTGACTTGGAACTAGAAAAGAAAAGACAAAAAGAATTATTTGAGAAACAAATATATTTTGCAGTAAAACACAACAAACCACTGATGCTTCATTGTCGCGATGCATATGAAGACTCACTGGATATCCTTGAAGTGTATGCAAAGGAGTACGGGGAGAGACTCAGGGGGGATGCTCATTTTTTTGCAGGAGACATAGATATAGCAAAAAGGCTATTTGATATCGGTTTCAGTATCTCATTTACAGGGGTGATTACGTTTGCAAGAAATTATGACGAAGTAGTGAGATATTCACCTCTCGATATGATTATGTCTGAGACAGATGCGCCTTGGGTAGCACCAATCCCGTTTCGAGGAAGAAGAAATGAGCCTATCTATGTGCAACATGTAGTTGAGCAGATCGCCATTATTCGTCACGAAGAGTATAGTGGTATAAAGCATGCAATGACTGGGAACGCACAGAAAATGTTTGGTCTTTCATTCAAATAGAAAATGATACTCTGGTGCTCCAAAACCCTCAGGTGTCTCAATATTGCACGCACCCTGTCTTTGTGGTAGCCTTGGACGACCTGTAGGGCCTATGAATGGCTCTATACGGCACATTAATCGTTTAATTTAGGAATGTCCATATGACTGAATCAGTACAGAAAGATTCTGACGGTTCTCTCCGAGTCTACGAGGCGGGCTATATTTTGCTCCCTTCCATTCCGGAAGAAAAAGTTGGAGATGAAGTGTCACTTATAAAAGATGCGATTCTAAAGCACGGGGGAGCGTTTATGTCTGAAGTTTCGCCAAAGTTTATACCGCTTGCATATGAAGTAATAAAAAATATTAGTTCAAAAAATGAGCGATTTACGGAAGCTTATTTCGGTGCAATTCACTTCAAAGCTCACTCACATGCTATACCAGCACTTACTCGTGAGCTCGATGAAAATCAGAGAATTATTCGATTCTTGCTTATCAAAGCTGAAAAGGAATCACGAAAGCAACCAAAAAGAGAAATAAAAGAGGAGGTAGAGACTGAAGAAGTTACACAAGATTTTTCTCAAGCAGAAATCGACAAAAGTATTGAAGAAATGGTTGAAGCGTAATAGACTACATACAATTAGTCGATAACAAAAAACTATGTATCTCAATAAAGCACTCGTTATTGGAAACCTCACGAGAGATCCTGAAAACAAAGCACTTCCATCCGGTATCCAAGTTTCAAGTTTCTCTGTTGCGACAAATCGGACTTGGAAAGATAAAAACGGAGCAAAACAAGAAAGTGTTGATTATCACAATATTGTTGTGTTTGGAAGACAAGCAGAAATCGTTTCACAGTATTTGAAAAAGGGGAGCTCAGTGCTTGTAGAAGGAAGAATGCAAACAAGAAGTTGGGATGATAAAGACGGGAGTAAGCGGTACCGTACTGAAATCGTGGCTGACCGAGTGCAATTTGGCCCACGAAAAGAAGGAGGTGCACCATCGTCATTTTCGCCGTCAGTTTCGAAAGATGAAGGTGGAAACAGTGATAATAAAGCAGCACTCGATACAATCGAGTATCCAGATGACGAGATTAATCCTGACGATATTCCATTCTAGTGTATTTATATTTTATTTATTAAATTTAATTGGATGAAACAAAACACGATTTCACACATCATAGACTATAAGGACACGGAACTTCTCAAGAAGTTTATGAATCCTCATATGCGTATACTGTCACGAAAGAAAACAGGTCTTTCAGCAAAAGACCAGAGAAAACTGGCACTTGCGATTAAGAGAGCTCGATTTATCGCACTTCTCCCATTCGTTTCTCGATAATGCACTCATACAAAAAACCGAATGCTCACGCTTCGGTTTTTTGATGGGAAGCGTATAATAACGAGATGAAAAAGGTGCCATATTGGATACAGGGATTTTTTTTCTCGATAGCCTTCATACTCCTCATATTTTTTTTGAAGGTGATTTGTCCTATCGACCTTGGGTGTGTGGTAGATCCATTTTTAGTACCACTCTTTTCTCCACTTAAGATTGTATCTTTTCTCCATATTGCTATTCCTGTGCAGTGGGAAGCTCTCTGTATACTCATGTTCTGGTCTCTCGTAGGATTATGTGTTGGTGTTTTGTACGAGAAAACAAAAGGGAGTCTTTCAAAGTACTTTATAACAGAAGAAGATGAAGAAATAGAGGATAACCAACTCTAATAATCAAAAACCTCACATGCAGTGAGGTTTTTGATTATTAGAAATTACTTCCAAGCCTATCGGTGTATTCACCAGTTTCTGTATTGATTCGTAGTACATCACCTTCTTTCACAAACATAGGTACATTGATAATTGCTCCTGTCTCAAGTACAACTTGTTTCGAACCACCTTTTGCAGTGTCACCTTTTACAGCTGGGTGAGCCTCAGTAACCTTGAGATCAACTTTGATTGGAAACTTAATACCAAAAATCTTTTCATCAAACACTTGTGCGGTAACGATTGAGTCAGACTTTAAGAATTTCCCTTTGCTTGTTACCAAATCTTGACTGAGCTTAAATCTATTTGATGGAGTATCTACTTCGCAAAACCACCACTCACCTTTATTGTTAAACAAATATTTGAGTTCTTGGGTTGAGATATCGGCCTCTTCGGCTTTTTCTGATACATGAAACGAACGTTCCGCAACTTTTCCAGTAATAAGGTTTTTTAATTTTGTAGCATTAACCGGCTTTCTTTGTTGTTTGCGAAACACATGTGAATCGATCACTTCGTATGGCTCACCATCAAGTACGATGTATTTTCGTTCAACAATTTCATTATATTCGAGCATTGACATAGGTATGGGGTTAGCCGTTCTGTTAGGTCGTGCGAGCATTCTAGCTTACGAGTATGAAAAAGTCCACATATGCTTTGATGTGATTTCTATTCTCTTGTATCATGATGTGTATGAAAGAATCTTTTGAAAATTACGATAAAAAAGAAGATTCTCCTTTTGAGATTGAATCAATTGAGCATGTCATGGAACCGCCAGAGGGTCCACTGCAAGAGTTGCTTCCTATCCACTTCACAACAGATCAAGTCGAGGCAATCACACATATACTTGCCGAACATGGTCTTACCATGGACACACTTCCTCCTATGGATGAAGTAACAGCACGTGATGTACTCATTCCACTTATTACTCTGTACTTTGAGACAAATCATCCAGACTCAAAAGAGGTTCGCGAAGA
>Ga0163144_10001889_pt1 | contig 48996 bp, 50 predicted proteins | sample OliLak19BULKMAT1_FD_123175 | JGI IMG/M metagenome (GOLD analysis project Ga0163144, IMG submission 123175) | Freshwater microbial mat bacterial communities from Lake Vanda, McMurdo Dry Valleys, Antarctica - Oligotrophic Lake LV.19.BULKMAT1 | ecosystem: Environmental > Aquatic > Freshwater >... | reverse complement strand
TCTTTCAACCACCCAAGGAATGAACATGGACAGCAACTACGTGACCCGCGACAACTTCGGCATGTATGCCGATGGCAGCAACGGCCCGGGGCCAGCCCTCATGGGCGCCGATACCCTGCTCGGCAACGATGTCTACAACCGCGACGACGAGGACCTGGGCGACATCGAGGAATTCATGATCGACATGGCCTCGGGCAAGATCGCCTACGCAGTCTTGTCCTTCGGCGGCGTGATGGGACTGGGCGACAAGCTGTTCGCCGTGCCCTGGGCGGCGCTGACTCTGGACACCGTGAACAAGCGCTTCACGCTGGACGTACCGAAAGAGAGGTTGAGCGAAGCGCCCGGGTTCGACAAGAGCAACTGGCCGGCAATGTCGGACAAGACCTGGGCCGGCGGCGTGCACAAGTTCTACGGTACGCCTTACAGCGGCGATTGAGGCCAACGCGGTGCGCATCGCCGCGCACCGCGTTCAGCGCGCCGCGAGGCCGGCGCGGTGCAGTGTGGCTCGAAGGCGCTCGACTTCGTCGAGCAGATCGAGCATCACCGCCACGCTTTGCAGATTGGCCTCGAAGTCATGCTGCAGGCGGCGGATGCGGCGCACCCGCGCCAGCTCTTCGCCGCCAAAGCGCCATGCGGGCTGGACGACGAGCGGCTGCAACAGCCCTTCATCGACCAGCAGGCGTACGAACGCGGCTTCGGTGCCACAGGCCAGCGCAAAGGCTTCGAGTTCGAGGGCGCACTCGTCCGTCAGGCAGACGCCAATGGCGAGCGAGTGCGTGTTCATGCGGCGGCTTCGAGGGGGGCACGTGGATCGAAGGCCAGTTCACGCGCCATTTGCCGGTACACGTCACGTGCCTTGTCGTCATCGGCCGGCGGCAGCACCAGTTCCAGGATCACATAGAAGTCACCCACCGGGCTGGCGGGGATGCCGCGACCGCGCAGGCGCAGCTTGCGGCCGGTTTGCGAGCCGGCAGGCACGTTCATCTCGACCACGCCGTCCGGCGTGGGCACGTTGACGGTGGCGCCCAGGGTGGCCTCCCAAGGGGCGACCCGCAGCGTGAAGTACAGGTCGCGCCCGTCGACACGCCAATGCGCATGCGGGGCGAACTCGATCTCGAGGTAGAGGTCGCCGCGCAGCCCGTCCCCCAAGCCCACCGAGCCCTGGCCCGCCAGGCGGATCTGCTGCCCGGCGCGAATGCCCTTGGGGATGCCGACATGCAGCGTTCGCTCGCGCAGCGTCATGTTGCCCGCAGCGTCCATCTCGGGGCTTTGCAGCGTCATCTCGCGCGTCGCGCCGCTGAAGGTGTCTTCCAGCGGCACCACGATCTTGGCATGGTGGTCCCGGCCCCGGTGCGCGCGCGATGGCTCGGCCCCCGGCCCTGCGCGGCCTTGCGCGCCACGTTGTCTTGCAGCGCCGAAGAGGGCTTCGAAGAACGCGCTGTGGTCTGCGCCGTCGCTGAAATCGCCGGGCCCGCCGCTGAACTCGAAGCCGCTGTCCCACCCCGGCGGGGGCTGAAACGCCTGCCCTGGTTGGGTGCCCTGGCCGACACGGTCGTAGGCGGCGCGCTTTTCCTTGTCTCGCAGCACTTCGTGGGCCTCATTCAGCTCCTGCATGCGCTCCGACGCATCCGCGGCTTTGCTGATGTCGGGGTGGTGCTTGCGCGCGAGGCGGCGAAACGCCTTCTTGATCTCCTCGTCGCTGGCGCCGCGCTCGACACCCAGCACCTTGTAGTAGTCCTTGAACTCCATTGCGCCTGCTTTCGGGGTGCGGTGTGGTCACCGCACCGAAGTATCGCGCTGCCGGCTTGGGTTCGCGGCTTCTCCGTCGTCTTTCTTGTCCTGCACTGCGTCGTCAGGCAGCACCTGCGCGGTGCGGCGTCGTTTCAGCGTCCAGTGCTGTTCATCGTCACGGTGACGCCGTCGGAGCGCTTCAGGGTCAGCGTGACCCCGTACACATTTCCGTTCTGCGCCGCATCGAAGTGAAGGTTCATGCGCCCGTCGGCCGAGCGCAGGTGCGTGGCGCTGATGGCCTTCATTTCGTTGGTGGGCAGGCCGTCGAGGTCCGCGACCACGGTGCGCCCACGGCGCGCAACTTCCAAGGTGCGGCCGTCGGACATCTTGTAGCTGCCGCGCACGGCGTCGGCATCTGCGAGGGTCGATTGGTAAGGCGCGTCGCCCACGACGGTGATCGACTGAGGAGCAGCGTGGGCGAGGCCGACGAGCGCGCAAAGGGTGATGGACAGCAGAAGCCTGGACATGGAATTTCTCCTTGGGGTTGGCGACGCACGGGGTGAGGTGGATGCGGCGTGCGTGCACTGTCGGTGCGCAGCCCGCTCCAGTCCTTAAGGGTCCTGAAATCCGTCCTGAAACGTTCTGCGGCGTACCCCGCGGCGCTACAGTCGTCTCCCATGGCAGACCGTAAAGACTTGCGTTTTGGCCCTTTCGAGCTGCAGTTCGCTCGACGCCGGCTGCTGAGGCACGGCGAGTCGCTCAATCTCGGCGCCCGGGCATTCGATGTGCTGGCCGTGTTGGCCGCCGAGCGCGAACGTGTCATTTCCAAATCGGAGCTGCTGGATCAGGTCTGGCCCGGACTCGTCGTCGAAGAGAACAACCTGCAGGTTCAGGTCAGCACACTGCGCAAGCTGCTCGGGCAGCAGGTGATCGCCACCATTCCGGGGCGCGGCTACCGCTTTGTCGCGTCGCTCGAAGGCCCTTCGGCCGAGCGCGCGATCGACGCGGCTCGAGGCCCGGCATCGGCATCGTTCGACTCGCTGACGGCACGCCGCTCGAACCTGCCTGCCAGCCTGGCCCCGCTGATCGGACGCAACGACGAGGTTCGCGCCCTGGGTGCCTTGATCGAAGCGCGGCGTCTCGTCACCGTCGTCGGCGCGGGCGGCATCGGCAAGAGTCGGCTGGCGCTGACGGTTGCGCAGGGCTGGGTGGGTCGCCTGCCCGATGGTGTCTGGATGGTCGAACTGGCCGGGCTGGCCGACCCGGCGCTGCTGCCGCATGCCGTGGCCCAGCCTTTGGGGATCTCGATACGCGACCGAGAGGGGACCGACGGTGCACTGGCCACCGAGCTGGCTTCTCGCGAGCTGCTGCTCGTGCTCGACAACTGCGAGCATCTGCTCGAGCCGGTAGCCGCGTTGGTAGAACGCCTGCTGCAGTCAGCGCCAGGCGTGCGCGTGCTGGCGACCAGCCAGGAGCCCTTGCGCCTGGAGACCGAGCAACAGTACCGGATCAACCCGCTGCCGATTCCGCAGGACGCAACGGTCGAGGGCGCGCGCGAGTTCGGGGCCGTGGCCCTGTTCGAGTCCCGCGTGCGTGCGCTGGACCCTCGGTTCACGCTCGATGAGCAGAATCTTGCGCTGGCAATCAAGCTGTGCCGGCACCTCGACGGCTTGCCGTTGGCGATCGAGCTGGCTGCCGTTCGAGTGCCGCTGCTCGGCCTGCGCGCGGTGCACGATCGGCTCGACGAGCGCTTCCGCCTGCTCACTGCCGGTTCGCGCACGGGCCTGCGACGGCACCAGACCCTGCGTGCAACCATGGACTGGAGCCACGCGTTGCTCAACGAGCCTCAGCGCGCCGTGTTCCGCAGGCTGGGTGTCTTCTCGGGCGGCTTCTCGATGGAGCTTGCCCAGGCGGTGTGCAGCGATGCTGCGCACGACGAGTGGGACGTACTCGAGCAGCTGGGCGCCCTGGTCGAGAAATCGCTCGTGGTGGCGGACCTGGGCGAGACACCGCGCTATCAGCTGCTGGAATCCGCGCGCGCTTTCGCGCTCGAACAGCTCGCAACCTGCAACGAGACGGCCGCGCTTGTGCAGCGCCACGCCCAGTCCGTAATGACATTCCTGCGGCGCGTGGACGACGCGAACACGAATGGCCAGTTGCGTACCGACGAGTTCGGCGCACGTGTCCTGCCTGAGTTGGACAACCTTCGAGCCGCCCATGCCTGGGCGGCGGGCGAGGGCGGCGACCGTGCGCTCGCGATAGCCCTGGCGGCCTACAGCGATTCGCTGATCGAGTACGCCGCCAGCGAGTGTGCCGACTGGCTGCTGGCGCACCGGCGCCATGTTGTGCCTGGAGTGGTCTCCGACACCGTTTTGGCTCGCTTCTGGCGTGCAATCGGTGCGCGCAACATGATCGGCCAACTGGCGTTCGAGGAAATGCACACAGCCATGTGCCATGCGGCCCAACTCTATCGCGCTCTTGACGAACCCCGCCGCGAGTTCCACGCCCTCCTCATGGTGTCTGTTCACTGCATGACCCTGCACGACCGTGACGGCGCGCAGGCTGCGAGTGATCAGGCGCGGGCACTGCTGCGCCCCGAGTGGGAGCCTGAGATGCAGGTCAGGATGTTGCGCAATCTGGACTTCCTGGCCCGTTGGGACGAGCGAACGCCCGAGGCACTGAAGTTCTCCGAAGAAGCAGTCCAGATCAGCGTCACCAGCGGTGACTGGCGGCTGGAGGTGATGCAGCGCACTTATCACTGCGAGTTGCTATGGCTTGCTGCGCCTCTTGATGAGGCCGCGCACGCGTTTGGCGAACTCGCCCGGGCCGTGCACCGACGGCCCGTGGCGGACGCCGACATGATGATCCTGCTGACGATGCGGACGTGGCTGCTGAGTGAAGCGGGGCGAATGGATGAAGCGCTGGCGGCGGCACTTGAGGCGCTCCCGTATATGGGTCGCAATCGGATGTACAGCCTCTCAGGATCTGTGCATCTGCTCTGGCGCCTGGGCCAGTTGCGCGTGGCAGCGCAACTGCTCGGCGCGCTCGAGGATCGCGACCGCCGCAAACTGGAGCTCCATCTGGTCAACGAGGATCGTCTGTTGGCCGAGGCCCGGACCGCGCTGGCAGAGCAGCTTTCCGCAGAGGACATCGCCTTGGAGAAGCAAGCTGGCGCTCGACTCGGCACGGCGCAAGTGCACGCACTCGTCGCGAGCACACTGACCGCGATGCGGGACGCCGTGCCCGGGCCTGTCTCGCCGCACGCTGCGCCCTAGGCCGCGATGCGGCTGCGCAGCGCCCGCAGTTGGCGAAGGTGAACAAGTCGGCCGCGACCAGCGCCGTGAGTTCACGAGACATGACGATGTTTCAATGGCTGCGCTCGAATCTCGACCCTGCGGTCGGGCGCAGGGGATGCACCGAGCCTGAACGTGCTGAGGGCAGGTTTAGCGCGAGGGGACTCGCTGGCAACACTTGGGTTAACTGCCGACCTGACAATCAGTGTAGCGCGGTGCCCGCGGTGCGGCCACAACGCTGCAGCCATTAGCATCGCGCCTGCCTCAGTTCTCGCAGCTCCCATGAACCCCACTGTGATCGTCACCGGCGCCTCCTCGGGCGTCGGCCTCTATGCCGCCGAGGCCCTGGCCCGGCGAGGTTGGTTTGTCGTCATGGCCTGCCGCGATCTGGCCAAGGCCGCGCAGGCCGCCCAATCGCTCGGCATCGCGCCCGACCGGCACCAAGTGATGCAGATCGACCTCGGCGTGCAGGCCAGCGTGCGCCGCTTCGTCGATGACTTCCGCGCCACCGGCCGGCCCATGCACGCGCTCGTCAACAACGCCGCTGTGTATCTACCGCGCCTGACGGCGCCGCGCCGCTCGCCTGAGGGCTACGAGATCAGCGTGGCCACCAACCACTTCGGCCACTTCCTTCTCAGTCGGCTGTTGCTGCCCGATCTGCAAAACGCCTCCAATCCGGCGCCGCGCCTGGTGACGCTCGGCACGGTGACGGCCAACTCGGAAGAGTTCGGCGGCAAGGTACCGATCCCGGCTCCCGCCGACCTGGGCGAGCTGCAAGGCCTCGAGGCCGGCTTCAAGGACCCGGTGGCGATGATCGACGGCAAACCCTTCAAGCCCGGCAAGGCCTACAAGGACAGCAAGCTCTGCAACATGATCGTGAGCCGCGAGCTTCACCGCCGCTACCACGCCAGCACCGGCATCGTCTTCAACACGCTGTACCCCGGCTGCGTGGCCGACACGGCGCTGTTCCGCGATACGCCCAAGGCCTTCCAGACCCTCTTCCCCTGGTTCCAGAAGCACATCACCAAGGGCTACGTCACGCAGGAACTCGCCGGTGAGCGCGTGGCCGAAGTGGTGGCCGACCCGGCGTTTGCGCAATCCGGCGTGCACTGGAGCTGGGGCAACCGACAGAAGGCCGGGCGCGAGCCCTTCGCGCAAGCGCTCTCGGCCAAGGCCAACGACCATGCCCGCGCCAGCCGGCTGTGGGCGCTCAGCGAGCAGATGGTCGGCCTGGCCTGATGGGCCGCGTGTTGCAGACGGCCGGCTGGCCGTGGCGCCTCGCCGTGGGCGTGCTGGCGCTGGCCGCGCTGGCCCATGGCGCCTGGCACTTGCTGCAGGCGCGCGACGGAGTGAACGTGCAGCGCGAGATCGTCGCTGCGACCCCGGTCACCGTGTTCCGGCCCGCGGCCCCGCCGGCAGGCGCTGCGCCGCCCGTGGTCGTGATCGCGCATGGCTTTGCCGGCTCGCAGCAACTGATGCAGCCGCTCGCGCTCACGCTCGCGCGCAACGGCTATATCGCCGTCACCTTCGACTTCCCCGGCCACGGCCGCAACGCGCTGCCGATGCGTGGTGGCCTCGCCGACCCCGACGCGAGCTTGCGTGTGCTGCTGGCCTCGCTCGACGAGATGGCCACCTGGGCGCGCGGCCTGGCCGCGCCCGGTGCCGGCTATGCGCTGCTGGGCCACTCGATGGCTTCGGACATCGTCGTGCGCCATGCGCAGGCGCACCCCGAGGTGCGTGCCACCGTGGCGCTGTCGCTGTTCGCGCCCAGCATCACCGCCGAGACGCCGCCCGACAGCCCGCGCAACCTGCTGGTGATCGACGGCGCCTGGGAGCCCGCGGTGATGCACACCGAGGCACTGCGCGTGGTCGGCCGGGGGGCGGGGCCCGACGCGCAAGAGCGCGTCACCTACGGCCGCTTTGACGACGGCACGGCGCGCCGTGCTGCGTATGCGCCGGGCGTCGAACACATTTCCGTGCTCTACAGCACCGACACCGCGGCCGAAACGCTGGCCTGGTTCGATCAGGTGTACGGCCGCACGCCGGCGCCGCAGCCCTTCGTCGCCGGCTATGGCGGGCCGCTCGGCGCCTTGCTTCTGGGTCTGCTCGGTCTGGCCTGGATGCTGGCGCCGGCATTGCCGCGCGTTGCTGCGTCAGACATGCCACGCACTGCGAGCGCCACAGCACCCTGGCCATGGCGCCGCTTCTGGCTGCTGGCGGTGCTGCCCGCGCTGGCCACGCCGCTGCTGCTGTGGAAGCTGCCGAGTGACTGGCTGCCGATCCTGCTCGGCGACTACCTGGTGCTGCACTTCGGCCTCTATGGCCTGCTCACCGCAGCGGCGCTCGTGTGGCGCGGCGGCGCGGCACTGGCTCCACTGCGTCGCCCGGCGCTGCTCGCCGCCACGCTGGCGGTCACCGCCTTCGGCTTGCTGGCGGTGGGCTGGCCGGTCGATCAACTGCTCTTCAACCTGAGCCCGAACGCGGTGCGCTGGCCGCTCATCGTCGCGCTCGCCGCCGGCACGCTGCCTTGGTTTCTCGCCGACGAAGCCCTGACGCGCAGCCCGCGCGCACCCCGCGCGGCCTACTTCGCAACCAAGCTCTGCTTCCTGCTCTCGCTGGTGCTGGCAATCGCACTCAACCCCGGGCGGTTGTTCTTCCTCGCGCTGATTGTGCCGGCGATCCTGCTGCTGTTCATCGTCTTTGGCCTCTTCAGCCGCTGGGTATTCCACCGCACCGGCCACCCCTGGCCCGCTGCGATCGCCAACGCGATCGTGTTCGCGTGGTTCATGGCGCTGACGTTTCCGCTGGTGGCGTAAGGCGGCTGGGTTTCAGCGTGCAGCGGTCGCCTGCCTGCCTCCCAACATGCAGAAATGGGGAGACCACTCAACCACGGTCAGGCGGAAGATACAAGGCGCGAACCGCGCAGCCGAAGCTCCATGAACACACTGTGAGGATCTTCCTTGTAGCCGGCGAACGGGCCCGAGTACTGAAAGTTCGCACTCTTGTACAGGCGCTGTGCCGCGCCGAATGCTGGGTGACTGCCTGTCTCTAGGCTGAGCAAGCCATAGTTGCGTTGCTCTGCGGTCTCGATAATTCGACCGAGAACGGCTCGTCCGGCACCGCGACCACGAAGTCTCGCGGGCGTTCGCATTGACTTGACTTCGCCATGGACGGGAGACAGCTGCTTGAGTGCCCCGCAGCCAACCAGCAGTGCATCATCCCAGACGGTCCAAAAAGTGATGTCCGGCGATTTCAACTTCGACAGGTCGAGCGCAAAGACTTGCTCCGGTGGGCTGAGCTCGTACATGTTGGTCAGGTGCTCGTTCAGCAGGTCATGCACAACGGAGCGAGACAGATCGTCGACTTCGACTCGCCTACTCAAGGGGGCTCCTCAGAAGTCGAAGTCGTCGTTCAGGCGTGGCTGCGCCAGTCGAGCACCATCTTCAGGCACTGCGGATCGCCGAAGGCCACCTGGTAAGCCTTGAGCGCCTGTGCTGGCGTCTCGGTGTGTGTGATCAAGCCTTCGAGCGAGAGGCGACCGTCGTGCACCAGATCGGTGACGGCCTGCAGGTCGGGCTTCTTCCACTGCGCGGCCACGCGGATCTGCGCCTCGCGCATGAAGGCGGGCGCGAAGGCGAAGCTCAGCTCCTGCTTGTAGAAGCCGCCGAGCACGACTTCGCCGCCGGGGGCCAGGCGCGCGATCAAGCGGTTCAGCAGCGTCGCGTCGCCGCTCACGTCGTGGATCGCGCGGTAGTCCTTGCGCGTGTCCTCGTCGGGGTGGATCACGGCGTAGCCCACGCCGCCCTCGCGCCGCACCGCGTTGGTCTCCCATACCGTGGGTGCGGGCTGGCCGGCGGCCACCACCAGGCGTGCCAGTAGGCGTCCCATCGTGCCGTGGCCGACGATCAGGTCCGGGTAGAGGATCGGCACGCGCGTGCCGCCGAGCGAGAACAGGTGGCACGAAGTGGCGGCCAGCGCGAGCAGGATGGCCTTCGGGCCGAGTGCGGGATCGACCTTGACCACGCGATCGTGCGGCACGATCAGCGTCGAGCCCGCGCCGCCGAAGATGTTCTGCACGCCCAGGAACGAGTACGAGCCGGGCACGAAGACGCTGTCGCCGACCGCCACGGCGGTTGCCTCCGGGCCCGCCGTCACCACCGTGCCGACTGTCTCGTAGCCCGGCACCAGCGGGTAGGCCAGGCCGGGGAAGGGCGGCATGCTGCCGTCCCACAGCAGGCGCTCGGTGCCGGTGCTGATGCCGGTGTGCGTGACCTGCACCTCCACATCCGCCGCGCCCATCGGGCGCAACTCGAGCGACTGGACGGAGAGGGATCCGGGGGCGTTGAAAACAATGGCGTTGGCGTTCATCGGTGAAGTGGCTGATGTAAAGCCTGAATTCTGCGCGAGGCGGGGTGGGGGCTCGCGCCGCCCGGGTCCAAGCGTTGTATTCAGCGCTGTTCGGTGGTCAGCGCTTGCACTCGGGCCTCGAGCGGCTCGCTGCCGATGCGCTCGTACTCGGCGATCACCTGTGCGCCGAGCAGCAGCAGCGTGGCCGCCAACTCCAGGCTGAGCAGCACGGCGATGGCGGTGGTGAGCGAGCCGTAGACCACGCCGATCTGCGACAGCGTGGCGAAGTACCAGACCAGGGCATGGCGCGAAACCTCCCACAGCAGCGCGGCGGTCACGCCGCCGAGCAGCGCATGCGAGAGCGACAGTCGGCCGACCGGCATCACCAAATAGATGGAAGTCAGCACGAAGATTTCGCCGGACAGGCCGAGCAGGTAGAGCAGGGCGCGCGAGGCGCCGCCCAGCGACCAACTGCGGCCGAGGAATTCGAGCCGCTCCGTGCCCAGCACCTGCAAGCTGCCCGCCACCAGCGTCACCAGCAACAGACCCACGCCGAGGCACAGGATGTAGACATACGGCATCAGCAGCGACACCAGCACGGGGCGGCGGCGGATCGCCACGCGGTGGTGGAAGATGACCGACATCGCGTTTTCGAGCACGGTGAACGCCAGTGAACTGAAGAACAGCATCGTGGCCAGCAGCACCCAGCCGACCACGTCGCGGTGGGCGAGAAAGTTGTCGAGCTCGGCAACGACCGCCTTCGACTGCCCAGGCACCAGCCACTCGAGATAGCGGCCCAGCGTGCCCAGCAATTCGGCGCGGTCGATCACATGCGACAGCGCGATCACCGTCAGGATCATCATCGGCACCAGCGACAGCAGGGCGTAGTAGGCCACCGCTCCGGCCAGCAACAGGCCCTGGTTGGCGCGAAACGCCTTCAGGGTCTGGAGCGCAAAGGCCCACGGGGAGGCGATGATCTTGGCAGCGGCGTGGCCTCTCATGAGCGCATCGAGTCTGGCGCCACAGGCCTGCGCGTCTGTGCGTTGTCGAACAGACGCAGCGCGGTAATGCGGGCACGGTGCGTGGTTGAGGACCACGCCAAGGACCCCGCGCATGAACCGCCCGCCCGCCCGCCGCCGCATCGACTTGGTGCGGATTGCCACCGAAACGATGCTCGAGCGTGGCCTGGTGCCCGAGTTCGGCACGGCCGTGGCCACGCAGTTGGCGGCAATCGCAGGCCCGGGCCGCGACGCCGACCCGCATATCGTGGATTTGCGCTCGCTGCCCTGGTGCTCGATCGACAACGACGACTCGCGCGACCTGGATCAACTTACCGCCTGCGAGCTGCTGCCGGACGGGGTGGTCAGGGTCTTCGTGGCGGTGGCCGACGTTGATGCGCTGGTGAAAAAGAACTCGGCGATCGATGACTACGCGCGCTTCAACACCACCAGCGTTTACACCGCGGCACGCATCTTCCCGATGCTGCCCGAGCGCTTGTCGACCGACCTCACGTCGCTCAACCCAGGGCAGGACCGGCTGGCCGTTGTCACCACCATGCTCATCGCCGCCGACGCGACACTGAAGCAAGCCAGCGTTCGACGCGCCACGGTGCACAACAAGGCCAAGCTGGCGTATGACGCGCTGTCAGTGTGGATCGAAGGGCAGGGCGCGCTGCCGGATGCCGCCGCTGCCGTAAAGGGCCTCGAGGAGCAACTGCGCACCCAAGACGATGTGGCGCAGCGCCTGCGCGCGCGCCGTCGCGCCGAAGGCGCGCTCGAATTCGAAACCCTGCAGCCACGCGCTCTTTATGAAGGCGAGCGCGTGGTCGAGATCCGGCAGCAGGTGCAGAACCGCGCGCGCCAGTTGATCGAAGAGCTGATGATTGCCACCAACCAGGCAACGGCGCGGTTCCTGGCCGAGCATGGCGGCGCCTCGCTGCGCCGGGTGGTGCGCTCGCCCGAGCGTTGGGCGCGCATCGTCGCCGAGGCGCGCAAGTATGGCGAGGCCTTGCCGAACGCGCCCGACTCGCGCGCGCTCGAGTCCTTTCTCGCCAAGCGCCGCCACGCCGACCCGCTGCGCTTCCCGGACCTGTCGCTGGTGATCGTCAAGCTGATGGGCTCGGGCGAGTACGTGGTTGAACAGCCCGGCGCGGCAGTGCTCGGCCATTTCGGGCTGGCGCTGCGCGACTACACCCACTCGACCGCGCCGAACCGGCGCTTTCCGGACCTGATCACCTCACGCCTGGTCAAGGCGGTGCTCGCTGCCAGCGCGCCGCCCTATACCGATGCCGAGCTGGACGAGCTGGCGGCGCATTGCACCCAGCAGGAGAACGCGGCGCAGAAGGTCGAGCGCAAGCTGCGCAAGTGCGAGGCTGCGCTGCTGCTCGAATCGCACATCGGCCAGCGCTTTGAGGCCATCGTCACCGGCCGCAGTGACCACAGCACCTGGGTTCGCACGTTCGCGCCGCCGGTCGAAGGGATGCTGACGGGCCGTGCGCCCGAGCTCGAGATTGGCCAGCGCCTCGATGTCAGGCTGGTCGGCACCGACGTCGAGCGCGGCTTCATCGACTTCGAATTGATCCACTGAAGGAAGACACGCCATGCAAGCCCTCGTCTATCGCGGCCCCGGCCAGAAGCGCCTCGAAGAGCGGCCCAAGCCGGCCATCCAGCTGCCCAGCGACGCCATCGTCAAGATCACGCGCACAACGATCTGCGGCACCGACCTGCACATCCTCAAGGGCGATGTGCCGACGTGCAAGCCGGGCACGATCCTGGGCCACGAAGGCGTCGGCATCATTGACTCGGTCGGCGCAGGCGTGACGTCCTTCAAAGCCGGCGACCGCGTGCTGATCTCCTGCATCAGCGCCTGTGGCCGCTGCGCACCGTGCCGCAAAGGCATGACCTCGCACTGCACGACGGGCGGCTGGATCCTCGGCCACAAGATCGACGGCACGCAGGCCGAGTTCGTCCGCATCCCGCATGCCGACACCAGCCTGCACCCGATCCCGGCCGGCGCCGACGAAGAGGCGCTGGTGATGCTCAGTGACATCCTGCCCACCGGCTTCGAATGCGGCGTCCTGAACGGCAAGGTGCAGCCCGGCAGCAGCGTGGCCATCGTCGGCTCGGGCCCGATCGGCCTTGCGGCGCTGCTGACGGCGCAGCTCTACTCGCCGGCGCAGATCATCATGGTCGATCTCGACGACAACCGCCTTGCCGTGGCCCAGCGCTTCGGCGCTACCGCCATCGTCAACAGTGCCAAGGGCGACGCGGCCCAGCAGGTGATGGCACTGACGGGCGGCCGCGGCGTCGATACCGCCATCGAAGCGGTCGGCATTCCGGCCACCTTCACGCTGTGCGAAGACGTGGTGGCGGCGGGCGGCACCATCGCCAACGTCGGCGTGCATGGCAGCAAGGTCGATTTACATCTGGAGCGGCTGTGGTCGCACAACGTGACGATCACGACGCGGCTGGTCGATACCGTCTCGATCCCACTGCTGCTCGACACCGTTCAGTCCAAGCGCATCGATGCCGCACAGTTGATCACGCACCACTTCAAGCTGGCCAACATCCAGGAGGCTTATGAGACCTTCGCCAAGGCGGCCGAGACGCAGGCCTTGAAAGTGATCATCCAGGCCTGAGCACCGATGTAGCCGCTGCGGTTGCTGTTCCCCGCGGGTCACCAGGCGACCCGCGTCTTGTCGGTAGTGAGTGCCTTCGCCTTGCTGGCCGCTGCCAAGGAAGAGGACCACAAGGTCGGGAACCCCCCCGTGAACTGGCATTGAAGGGCCCGACGATGGCGCGCACCACCCACCGCGAGAGACACCGCAGCGAGCGTATCGGCTGGCTGCGTGCTGCCGTGCTGGGTGCCAACGACGGCATCGTTTCCACTGCCAGTTTGGTGGTCGGGGTGGCGGCGGCCAATGCCGCGACGGGCACGGTGCTCATGACCGGCGTGGCCGGGCTCGTCGCCGGGGCGATGTCGATGGCGGCCGGAGAGTATGTCTCGGTGCACTCGCAGGCCGATGCCGAGAAAGCCGACTTGGCGCGCGAGCGTGCCGAGCTGGAAAAGGATCGTCCTGCCGAGCAGCGTGAGCTCGCCGCGATCTATGTCACCCGCGGCCTGGCACCTGCGCTCGCGGCGCAGGTGGCCGAGCAGTTGATGGCACATGACGCGATCGGCGCCCATGCCCGCGACGAGCTCGGCATCTCGGCCATGCTGAGCGCGCGGCCGGTACAGGCCGCCATGGCCTCGGCCGCCAGCTTTGCCGTCGGCGCGGCCTTGCCGCTGGCAGTGGTGGCGGTCGTGCCAGGGCAGGGGCTGATTGGCTGGGTCTCGTCGATGTCGCTGGCGTTCCTTGTCCTGCTCGGCGTGGTGGCGGCGCGGGCCGGCGGCGCAGGCGTTCTGGTCAGCGCCGTACGTGTCACTTTCTGGGGTGCCTTGGCAATGGCCATTACCGCTGGGGTCGGCTCGCTGTTCGGCGCGGCGGTGTGAGCGTGCTGCACCGGCCCTCGAAGGGGGCGGCCGCGCTGTGCCTGTGTGTGACAACGCACAGATGCCGCAGGCCAATCGGGCCAGGATGCGACATGAAAAAGCTTCTAAAGCGCTGGGCCCGCTGGGCACTCACGTTGGCAGTCGCCTCTGGCGCTATCGCAGGCCAGGCGGAAACCCAGGTCAGCATCGGCATTTCCGTACCCGGCGTGAGCATCGGCATCAACACGCCGCAGTATCCGCAGTTCGTGCGCGTGCCGAGCTATCCCGTCTACTACGCGCCGCAGCAAGACTCGAACCTGTTCTTCTACGACGGCCTGTACTGGGCCTATCAGCGTGACAACTGGTACTCGAGTTCCTGGTACGACGGGCCGTGGTACGCGGTGGGCCCGCAGCGCGTACCTCTGTATGTACTTCGAGTTCCAGTGCGCTACTACCGCGATCCGCCGAGCTACTTTCGCGGCTGGCAGGGTGATGCGCCGCCGCGTTGGGGCGAGCATTGGGGTAACGACTGGCAGCGCCAGCGCAGCGGCTGGGACCGTTGGAACCGCAGCGCGATGCCTCCGCCTGCACCGCTCCCGCGCTATCAGCGGCAGTACTCGGGCGAGCGCTACCCGAAGGTCGAGCAACAGCAGGACTTGCAGGGGCGCAACTACCGCTACCAGCCGCGCGACGCAGCGGTGCGCGAGCGGGTGCGAGACCAGGCGCCGCAACGCGGGAACGAGGGACGGGCGCAGGGTCGCTCCGAGCCGCAGGAAGCCCGCCGGCAACCGAAATCCGAGCGCTCCAGCGGCGACGACAAAGGCAAGGGGCGGGAGAAGAAGGACGACCGTGGCAATGGACCCAAGAACTGACGCCGCGCGGCCAGAGCGGCGGCCGGCCGCCGCGCGGGCCCGCGCGCCGGCCTCGATTGCGACCGAGTGCGCGCAACTCCGCATCCGCATCGTCGCGCTGGAGAATCTGGTGATCGCGCTGCTGGCCCAGGCGCCAGAGCAGCAGCTTGCGCTGGCGCGCGAAATGGCCACGTACATCTCGCCGCGAGCCGGTTTCACTGCCCACCGCCTGACCTTGCATGCCGCCGACGGGATGCGCAGCATGGTCGTGCGCGCCCGACGCTTTCGCGTAGCGCCTGCGGCACTCGTCCCGCCCATCGACGCGTCGACATGAGTGTCGACGGTCGCTGGAGAGGGACAACATGATGAACGATAGTCTGTGGAATGGCGCCTGGATGGGCGGTCACGGCGGGATGTGGGTGCCGGTCACGCTGTTGGTGCTGGTCATCGCGCTGGCAGTCTGGATCATCAAACGCAAGTGAGCGCCGGTCGCACTTACCCAGGCACGCGCGCCGCATCGATGTCTCTTCCAATGATGGATTGCCCCGACTGACCCACGACCCCGCTGGAGTCCGACATGAGCCCCCTGCGATTCACTTCCCTCTGTCTTGTCCTGGCCAGCGGCAGAACCTTGATCACTCGTACGACGGCCCCTGCACTGTCGACACCTGCGGCCAAACCCTGACATCCGGGTGGTGGACCGACGCACGCTCCCGGTGTTAGACGGCGTCGCAGCAGCGCCGCCGGCCGCTGCACTGAAGGATCCTGTCTGCGGCATGACCGTGACGCCCAAGTCCTTTCACTCGCTGGCGCACGAGGGCAAGACGGTTTACTTCTGCAGTGCCAACTGCAAAGCTCGTTTCGTGGCGGCGCCGGCCAAGTTCGCGCAGGCCAAGCTTGCGCGTTCTACCGGCACCACGCTGCCACCCCCGGCCCTGCACCAACCGGTTGCCGCCGCGGGCGTCTATACCTGCCCGATGCACCCCGAGGTGCGGCAGGACCGGCCGGGTGCGTGCCCAAAGTGCGGCATGGCGCTCGAGCCGGTATTGCCGACGCTGGACGAAGGCGAGAACCCCGAACTGGCCGACTTCAAGCGCCGTTTTTGGTGGACCCTGCCGCTGACGGTTGTCGTCACCGTGCTGGCGATGTTCGGCCACCGTCTGGGCTGGTTCGAGATGGCAACCCAGAGCTGGGTCGAGTTGGTGCTGGCGCTGCCGATCGTGCTCTGGGCCGGTGCACCGTTCTTCGTGCGCGGGGCGCAGTCGATCGTCCATCGCAGCCCGAACATGTGGACCCTGATCGGCCTGGGCACCGGCGCGGCGTTCAGCTACAGCATCGTGGCCACCGTGGCGCCGCAGGTGTTTCCGGCCTCCTTCGTGTCGATGGGTCGCGTGGCGGTGTACTTCGAAGCTGCGGCGGTGATCATTTCTCTGACCCTGCTCGGCCAGATCCTCGAGTTGAAGGCGCGCTCGCAGACCTCGGCCGCGATCAAGTCGCTGCTCGGCCTGGCGCCGAAGACGGCGCGGCGTATCAATGCGGGCGGCGCCGAGGAAGACATCCCGCTGACCCACGTGCATATGGGCGACCTGCTGCGCGTGCGGCCCGGAGAGAAGGTGCCGGTCGATGGCATCGTCACGGAGGGCGCCAGCGCGGTTGATGAGTCGATGCTCACCGGCGAGCCGATGCCGGTCGGCAAACGTGCCGGCGACAAGCTGATCGGCGCGACGATGAACACCAGCGGTGCACTGGTGATGCGTGCCGAGAAGGTCGGCGCGCAAACCGTGCTGGCCAGCATCGTGCAGATGGTCGTGCAGGCGCAGCGCTCGCGCGCCCCGATGCAGCGCCTGGCCGACCGCGTGGCCAGCTACTTCGTCGTCAGCGTGGTCGCTGTGGCGCTTCTGACCTTCTTCGCCTGGGGCATCTTCGGTCCCGAGCCGAGTTGGGTCTACGGCCTGATCAATGCCGTGGCTGTGTTGATCATCGCCTGCCCCTGCGCTTTGGGGCTGGCCACGCCGATGTCGATCATGGTCGCCACCGGCAAGGCGGCCACGCAAGGCGTGCTGTTCCGCGACGCGGCCGCGATCGAGAATTTTCGCAAGGTCGATACCCTGATCGTCGACAAGACCGGCACCCTTACCGAAGGCAAGCCACGCTTCGACCGCGTGGCCTCGTCGCCAGGCTTCACGCAAGACGAAGTCCTGCGGCTGGCGGCCAGCCTCGACCAGGGCAGCGAGCATCCGCTGGCCAATGCCATCGTCGCGGCGGCGCGCGAACGCGGTCTGGCCCTCGACACCGCCGAGGGTTTCGAGTCGAGCACCGGCATGGGTGTGCGCGGCCATGTCGGCGGCAAAGCGCTGGCGCTGGGCAACGCCGCGTTGATGAACGGCCTGGGCGTGGACGTCGAGGCCCTGAAGCCGCAGGCCGAAGCGCTGCGCGCCGGTGGCGCCAGCGTGATGCTGCTGTCAGTCGATGGCAAGCCGGCCGGTCTGCTGGCCGTGTCGGACCCGATCAAGGCCACCACGGCGCAGGCCCTGGTGACCTTGAAGGCGAGTGGCCTGCGCGTGATCATGGCCAGCGGCGACGGCCTGACGACAGCCCACGCGGTGGCGGCTCAGCTCGGCATCGACGAGGTGCACGGAGAAGTCAAACCGGCCGACAAGCTCGTGCTGGTGGAAAGGCTGCAGAGCGAAGGCCATGTCGTGGCGATGGCCGGCGACGGCATCAACGATGCGCCGGCACTGGCCAAGGCCGATGTCGGCGTGGCCATGGGCACCGGCACCGACGTGGCCATGAACAGTGCGCAAGTCACCCTGGTCAAGGGCGATTTGCGCGGCATCGCCCAGGCGCGCGCGATCTCCAACGAGACCATCGCCAACATGAAGCAGAACCTCGGTTTCGCCTTCGTGTACAACGCGCTCGGCGTGCCGCTGGCGGCCGGCGTGCTGTACCCCTTCACCGGCTGGTTGCTGTCGCCGATGATCGCGGCGCTGGCCATGAGCCTGAGCTCGGTCTCGGTGATCGGCAATGCCTTGCGCCTGCGCGGCAAGGCAGCGCGCGAGGCCTGAGGCCCGCGCGGCGGCTGTGGACATCGTCGCGCACACGCTGTGGGTCGGTGCGGGCCTGGCCCTGGCGCGAAGGCGCCGGCCCATTGCGACGCGGACCGTGACGCTGACACTGGCGCTGGCGGCCTTGCCCGACATCCCGCACCTGCTGCCCGTGATCGGCTGGTGGTTGTTGGGTGATGGCACGTTCGCGGCGCTGCGCGCAGCGGCCATCGCCGTGCCCGGCCAGGAGGCGATGCTGCCGCCGCTGGTGACCGCATGGTCGTGGCACTTGCACTGTGTCATGCACAGCGCAGTGGTGGCCGGCACGGTGACCCTCGGGCTGTGGGCACTGCGGCGCGAGCTGTGGCTGCCGCTGCTGGGCTGGTGGTCGCACATCGTGATCGATGTCCTCACTCACTCGGCGGTGTACTACCCGGCGCCCGTGTTCTACCCGTTCAGCCAGCGCGGCTTCGACGGCCTGGCCTGGAACACGCCCTGGTTCCTGGTGCTCAACTACGGCTCGTTGGGGGCCGCGGGTCTGGCGCTGTGGCTCAGCCGCCGCCGCTGAACCGCGGGATGGTCGTGGGGGCGTCTCCCGACGTGGCGCAGCGATGCCCTCAGCGGTCGCCGGCTTTGCCGGTGGCGCGCGTTGCGCCGTAGATGTGCCAGACGGCGACGAACATCGCCGCGATTGCCGGTCCGAGTACGAAGCCGTTGATGCCCAACACCGCCATGCCGCCGAGCGTGGTGATCAACACCACATAGTCGGGCAGTCGCGTGTCTTTGCCCACCAGCAGCGGGCGCAGCAGGTTGTCGACCAGGCCGATCACGAGCACGCCCCAGGCGGTGAGTGCCAGGCCCTGCCAGAGCGCGCCGGTGAGCAAGTAGAACAGGGCCACCGGCCCCCAGACCAATGCTGCGCCGACGGCCGGCAGCAGCGACAGGAAGGCCATCAGCACGGCCCACAGCAAGGCCCCTTGAAGACCGAGGAACCAGAACGCCAAACCGCCGAGCAGGCCTTGCAGCGCGGCCACCAGCAGGTTGCCCTTGACGGTGGCGCGGACCACGACGGCGAACTTGCCGAGCAGTTCTCTCTGGTGCGCTGGCGCCAGTGGAACGGCGTGGCGCAACACGCGGGCCAGGCTGTCACCGTCGCGGATCAGGAAGAAGGCCAGGTACAGCGTGATGAACAACTGCACGATGAACTCGAAGGTGCCTTGGCCGATGCCCAGGGCCTGTGCAGCGATGAAGCGGCTGCCCTGCGCCAAGGCATCGGTCAGGCGCTGCTGCAGGATGCTGAAGTCGACCAGGCCGAAGCGGTCGAGCCAGGCCGTGACGCCAGGCGGCAGGGCCTCGAACACACCGCGGAAGTAGAGCGCCGGGTCCAGCGCGCCCGATTGCAGGCGCTCGTACACCGCGCCGGCCTCGCGCGCCAGGGCAACGCTGATCAACACGGTGGGTAGCACCACGAGTACCAGCACGAGCAGCACAGTCAGCAGCGCGGCGAGCGTGCGGCGTTGCTTCAGGCGCAGCAGCAGCCGGCGGTGCACGGGCGCGAACAACAACGCCAGGATGGTGCCCCACAGGATCGTGCCGTAGAAGGGCAGCAGGATCCACACCATCGCGGCCGACACGGCGGCCAACAACAGCAGCAGCGCACGCTTCTCGAGCTGCGTGGGTTCGTGCTCAGGGTGCGGGGGCATCGGCGGGTTCGCCGTTGTGTGCGGCGTCCACGGCCCCGTCATCCTCGATGGGGCCGTCGATGCGTTCGATCACGCGGGCGCAGCGCAGCCCTTCCTAGCTCTTGCGCCCGCCGAGCGCCAGCAGCAATCCGCCGGCCACGACCGCGCCGATGCCGGCCCACATCGGCACGTTGATGGTCTTTCGCTCGGTGACCTTCAGCTCGATCGGCCCGAGCTTGGCGCCGGTGGTCTGCTTGTCGTAGCTGAAGCCGCCGTAGGCCAGGCCCACGATGCCGGCCACGATCAGCACGATGGCGATGATCTGGTTGGAGTTCATGTCTTCACCTCTAGATGCGAGCGCCGCGAAGGACTCGGAACAGGATCACCACGATGGCGATGACCAGCAGGATGTGGATGAAGCCGCCCATGGTGGTCGAGGTGACCAGGCCGAGCAGCCACAGCACGATCAGGATGACAGCAATGGTTTCGAGCATGGCGGCTCCTTATGGCCGAACGGCGATTTCGTTCCTGACCGACTTCACGCCGTTGACATCGCGCGCGATGGTCTCGGCCGTGGTTCTCTCGGTGGTGTTCTTGGCGAATCCCGACAGCAGAACGGTGCCGTTGAGCGTCTCGACCTTGATGCTGGCCGCATCGACGGCCTTGTTGTCGATGAAGCGGCCCTTGATCTGGGTCGTGATGGTGGCGTCGTCGATGTAGGCACCGACGGTTTCCTGACCGCGCGTGACGGCGCAGCCGCCGGCGCTGAGCAAGGCGATGGCGGCAGCGGTGGCAATGAGAGGGGTGCGAAAGTTCATGGTCTGACTCCGTTGGGGTTGGGGGGTGACTCGGGGCGGTGAAGGAACCGGTCGGTTGCCGGGGCGGGTGCTGGTGCTGGGTCTACGGCTTGCGCTTGCCTTTGCCGTCGTCGGCATCGGCCTCATCGCGCTCTTTCCTGCTCTTCGGGTTGGGCGTCGGTACCGCCGCGGCCGATGCGGTTGGCGGCGCTTGCGCGGCCGGTTCGGGGCGGCCGCGTGACTCGGCCTTGACTTGGCGATCCTGTGGATCCTGTCGATCTTGTCGATTGGCGTTGCCGCGTTGCGGCGCTACGGGCGCGGGTGCCGGTGCTGATTCGCGCAGCGGCTGCGCGGCCTGGGCGGCAGTGCCCGCGAGCTTGATCACAGGCGCCGGTGCATCCGGCGCGCGCTTGACCTGCTTGCGCGCCTTGTCGTCGAGTGGCTGGCCCGGCTTGGCCGCGAGTTGGGTCTGCTGCGCCGCCAGACCGGCGTGCGCGGCCGGCGGTGCGCTGCGCGCCACGACTGGACGCTCGAACACGCGCGCCGGCGGCTGGTCGCGCTGGGCGGCGGCACCGCGCACGCTTTTCGCATTCGGTGCCACCGGTGCGGCCACGGCCACCGGTGCCGCGGCAACCATCTCACGCGGTAGCGCGCGGGCGGCTTTGGCCACTGGCTGCGACTGCGCGAATGCGGTGGCCGGCACGGCCACGACGGCCCCCTTCACCTTGCGGTTGGCGTAGACGACATTGGTGACGTTGATGTTGTTGTAGGTGTTGTTGATGACGGTGGCGTTGATCACCGTATTGCTGCGGTTGAGGTTCTCGAAGTAGCCGCGGCTGACCGGATACGAGGGCCGATACACCTCGCGCGGCGCGAGCGGGAACCAGGCCACGGCGTTGACGTTGCCGCCCGCGATCTGGAGCTGGAAATCGCTGCCACCGACAAACACCACCAGCGCCGGCGCGTAGTACGCGCGGCTGCGCACCGGGCCGGGCACCCAGGCCCAGCCGCGTTCCAGGTGGGCCCAGCGGCCATAATGCGAAACCGCGAAGCCCCAGGGAGCGTCATCGATCCAGGTCCAGCCCCAGGGGTCGACCCAAGCCCAGTGGCCGTCGCGGTACGGGGCCCAGCCCGAGGCGACGCGGCTGGGCGCCCAGACGTTGCCGTAGGTGGCGTCGACGCGCCAGCTGCCGTGGCTGTCCAGATCCTGGTAGCCGATCACGTCGGCTGAGACGTAGCGCGCCGAGGCCGAGTTGTCGTAGCGGCGATCGCGGTCGCTGGCCCAGCGGTCGAAGTCATCGGGGCGCGGCTCGTCGAAGCTCTGCCGTTGGCTCAGATTGCTGCCGTCGAAACGGTAGGGCCGCCCGGCGTCGATCACATAGGACACGCCGTTGCCATGCACTTCGCCTTGGCCCTGGCGCACGAGGATCGTCGTCGAGTCGCCGTTGGCGTCGACGCTGATTCGGTACTGCCCGGGCCGACGCAGCGTGAAGGCGAGATTCGGCGTGTCGATCTCGAACACCTGCCCAGCGGGCAGGCGGCGCACGCGCAGGTTCAACACGCCCTGGGTCAGTTGCAATTGCGTGATGCGGTCATCGAGGTTGAGCACCCCAAGCGCGGTGTCGGCGCTCATGCGCAACATCGCGCCGCCGAGCTGCACTTCGACGCGTGCGCCGCGGTCGGCCCAGAGCCGGTCGCCCGAGGTCAGGGGCCGGTTGAGGCCAGCCTCGACCCAATCGTTCTCGCCTGCGGGCGAGAAGCTGACCGGTCCGCTCAGGTAGCCCACCCGAGCCACGCGCGAGGGTGGGTCGGCGCTGGCCCAGCCGCTGAAGGCAAGCATCGCCACGCCGAAGACGAAGGCGAAGGCCCGCAGGCGCCTCGGGGGCATGGGCATGCAGAGAGTCCTCTTGGGTTGCGAAGTCCAGCGATCGATACGACTGGCGGGAGCCTAGCCAGCGTGAACCGCAACGTCTGTTCGGCATCGCACACAGCATTCGCGCGCTTGTGTTGGCGAGCGCACTGACCGTTTGACCTGCAATGCGTAACCTGCCCTGCGAGTGCCCACCATCCTGCGACTGTTCAGACACCATGCAAACAACCTCCTCCTCGGACACCAGCCAGCTGCAGCGCGGCGTCCCGGCGCCACAGCCCCTCAGCCACGAGCATTGCGCCCATACGCACCGGCTGACAACCGTCGCCGACGACACCTTCGTTGAGCTGCTCGGCGCTTACCGGCACAGCGGCGGGCTGGCCCGCGCCGACGAAGTCGTGATGCTGCTCGAGCGCTGCGGGCTGGCGGGAGTTGCCTCGTTGGCGCGCTGGATCGTTGAGCGCAGCGTGATCAGCTTCGAGTGGCAGCAACAAACCTGGTTGCCCTGGTTCCAGTTCCAACGCGCAGGCCTGCTGCCAGACCCGGCGCTGAGGGCGGTGTTCGCCGAACTGGACACGGTCTATGACGGTTGGGAAATGGCGCATTGGTTTGCACGGCCCAACTCGGCCCTGGCCGGGGGTGCGCCGCTTCAACGCATCGCCAGCGATCCCGGCGCGGTGCTGGAGGCGGCGCGCGCCGATCGTTACGTCGTCAGGGGCTGAGGTCGTGCGGCAGCGCAAGGTCGGCCGCCAAAAAACAGCCAAGTGGATGGTGCTAGGATGCGGCCATGCCCAAACCCGCCGCCACCCTGCGCGCCAGGCCCAAGCCCGTCGACTCCGAGAAGATCACCCTGAACCTCGGTTTCGTCGACCTGGGCCAGATCGACCTGCTCGTGGCCGAGGGCTTCTACGCCAACCGAAGCGATTTCATCCGGACCGCGGTGCGCAACCAGGCCACGCGCCACGCCGAGGTGCTGACGCAGGCAGTGGCGCGCAAGATGCTCGTGCTCGGTCTGCAGCACTTCAGCGCCGCCGATCTGCGGGCCTGCAAAGTGCGCAAGGAAAAGCTGCAGATCCGCGTGCTCGGCTTGGCCACGATCGCCGCCGACGTGAGCCCCGAGCTGGCGCTGGCGGCCATCGATTCGATCGACGTGCTGGGCGCCCTGCACGCCAGCCCCGCCGTCAAAGCGGCGCTGGCCGGGCGCGCACGCTGAGCCGTCGTGTCACTGCTGTCTACCCAAGGAACCCATGAATTCCAGCGTGCGAAACCTGATGCGAGAAGCCACGCGTCTGACCCGATCGGGCCAGTTGCAGGAAGCCACCGCGGCGATTCAGCGCGCGCTGGGGCGGAGTGCGCCGGCTGACGCCGGCGTCCGTCCGGCAGCGGCGTCCCCGGTTCAAGCCGAGGTGCTCGACGGCTTGGTCTTCGAGTCTGGCGCCGGCAACCGGGTCGACGAAGGTGAGGCTCCCGGCGTACGGCCGGACGCAGCCAGTGGCCGTGGCGACTTCAGGAGCGGTACACACAGCCAGGCTGGCTTGACGCGCGCATACAAGCTCTACGCGCCGCCCGGCGCTGCCGGCCGGGCCTTGCCGTTGGTGGTGATGCTGCACGGCTGCACGCAAAGCCCGGACGACTTTGCGGCCGGCACGGCCATGAACCAGCATGCGCGCGAGCAGGGCTTCTTCGTGCTCTACCCGGCGCAGTCGCAAGATGCCAACCCGTCGCGCTGCTGGAACTGGTTCAAGCACAACCACCAGCGGCGCGGCAGCGGCGAGCCCGCCGTGTTGGCCGGCATGACCGTGGCCGTGATGCAGCAGCACGGCATCGATGCACGACGCGTCTTCGTCGCCGGGCTGTCGGCGGGCGGCGCGATGGCGGCTATCGTGGCGGCGACCTATCCCGAGCTGTTTGCCGCGGTCGGCGTGCACTCAGGGCTGGCGAGCGGCGCGGCCGGTAACTTGTCGGAGGCCTTGGCTGCCATGCAGGGCGGGGGCCGCGACCCGGCAGGCCCGCCGACCGCCGTTCCGACGATCGTGTTTCACGGCGACCAGGACCGCACGGTGCATCCGCGCAACGGCGAGCGGGTGATCGCTGCGGTGCGCGCAAGCGGCGCAGCCGGCGCGCGCGTCGAGCAGGGCACTTGCGGCCAGGGCCGGCGCTACACCCGCAGCGCTCACGCGCCCGCCAGCGGCAGCGCTGCGGCCGAGCATTGGCTGGTGCATGGCGCCGGCCACGCCTGGTCGGGCGGTCAGGCCGCAGGCACCTACACCGACAGCAAGGGCCCCGATGCCAGCCGCGAGATGCTGCGGTTCTTTTTTGCCCACCCGAAGCCGCACGTGCACTGAAGAGCCGTCAAAAGTGGGACAACGCACAGACTGGCGCCCCGGCACTGCGTAAAAACAGGGCTTGGAGGTGGCGCAATGTCCAATGCGTTGGATTTCAGGCTCGGGTCGGCGTTCGAAGCGGTCAAGGCGCATGCCGTGGGGCCCGAGCTTGCGCTGAGCCATGCCCACGGCATCGATCCGACGCGCCACCCGGGCCAGGTGCGCGTCGCGATGAACCTGAGCAGTGCAGACTTGCCGGTGCCGGACTGCGACGCCCTGTTCGATGCCGTCAGCGGCAGGCTGACGTCGATGGCCAGCGGGAGCGCGGAACAGGCCTTGCGCGTCGGCTTGTCCGAATGCGTCGAGGCCATGCAGCGTTTGCACGTCAGCGTGGGCCACGAGCGTAAACGCAACCACCAGCTTGAACTGGACCTCTTCGATGCCCGCACGGCGCTGGCGCAGGCGCGCGTCGAGTTGGTCGGCAGCCGCTCCGAAGAACGGCGCTCGCGGCGCCTGGCGCTGCACGACGACCTGACTTTGCTGCCCAACCGGAGCTTCTTCAGCGAGTGGCTCGAGCAGACGCTGGTGAGCTCGGCGCCTCTGCAGCAATCCTTTGCCGTGCTGTACCTCGACCTCGACGGCTTCAAGCCGATCAACGACACCTTCGGCCACGCCGTCGGCGACGAATTGCTGCGCATCGTGGCAGCTCGCCTGGCGCGTGCGGTGCGCGCTGAAGATGTGGTGAGCCGCCTGGGCGGCGATGAGTTCGCCTGCCTGCTGACCAATTTTTCCGGGCGCGAGCAGTTGGGCCATCTGGCCTGCAAGCTGTTCGATGCGGTGGCGGCGCCGGTGAAGATCGGCGCGCACGATGTGACGGTATGCCCGAGCATCGGCATCGCTATGTGCCCGACCGACGGTAACAGCGCTGCAGCCCTGCTCCACAACGCCGACGCGGCGATGTACCACGCCAAGCGCGAACGCAGCGGCTATGCCTTCTTCGATCGGCGCAGTGCCTCCTGAGGAGGGCGCCCGCACGCGCCGTGTGCTCGCGTAGGACGCGACCTACCGCAGGCGGCGGTGCTGTCTGCTTTGCACCCTGCCGGCGGCTCTCGATACTCGTTTCGATTCGGTGTCTTCTCACCGACGCACCCGAAAGAACTTCATGAACAAGACCCTCGCGCTCAAACACTCCCTCATGGTTGCGGCCTTGTTGGCGCTGCCGCTGGCGCAGGCCGCCACCATGGCCAAGCCCGATTACACGGCGGCCAAGTCTCGCCTGAGCGCGGAGTACAAGTCCGCCAAGGCCGCCTGCAGCCCGATGTCGGCCAACGCCAAGGACGTTTGCATCCAGGAAGCCAAGGCCAAGGAAAAGGTTTCCCGAGCCGAGCTCGAGTTCGACTACACCGGCAAGCCTGCGGACCAGTCCAAGATCATGGTGGCCAAGGCCGAGTCCACCTACGCGGTGGCCAAGGAAAAATGCGACGACTCGAAGGGCAACGAGAAGGACGTTTGTGTCAAGCAGGCCAAGGCGGTCGAGGTCAAATCCCTGGCCGATGCCAAGATGGGCAAGACGATCTCTGAAGCCAAGACGGATGCATCGCAAGAGAAGCGCGACGCCGACTACAAGCTCGCCGCAGAGAAATGCGATGCGATGACGGCCGACGCCAAGTCGAATTGCGTTACTGCGGCCAAGGCCAGATTCGGCAAGAGCTGAGAGCGCTTGCACACGCGCAGGAGCCAAGGCTGGCCAGATCCCAACCCCCCCAATGACCACGCCGAGGCCCTGCCAATGACGCGATCCGCCACACTGCCCCACACGCTGCCACACCTGCCCTACGCCGAAGATGCGCTGGCGCCTGTGATCTCGGCCAACACCCTGGCCCATCACCACGGCAAGCACCACCAGGGCTATGTCGATGCGCTAAACAAGCTGGTGGCGGGCACCGAGTACGCCGGCATGTCGTTGGAAGAAACCATCACCGCCACGGCCGGCCAGGTCGCAAAAGTGAAGATCTTCAACAGTGCGGCGCAGGCGTGGAACCACAGTTTCTACTGGCGGAGCCTGAAGCCCGCCGGCGGTGGCGAACCGCCGGCGTCGATCCGGCCGATGATCGACGCCGACTTCGGCAGCGTCGATGCCTGCAAGGCTGCCATCGCCACCGCCGCCACCGAGCGTTTCGGCAGCGGCTGGGTCTGGCTGGTGCAAGAAGGCGGCAAACTCGCCGTCGTGCACACCGGCAATGCCGACGTGCCGGCCACGCAGGGGCGCAAGCCGCTGCTGGTAGTCGATGTGTGGGAACACGCCTATTACCTCGACTATCAGGAAAAGCGCGCCGAGCATGTCAAGGCGGTGCTCGACAAGCTGATCAACTGGGGCTTCGCGGCCGACAATCTGGGTTGATGCGATGCGCAACGCCGTCCGCCGCTCAGGCACGCCGACACACATCGCGCTCGCAGCCGCCATGGCCCTTCTCGGGATGGCCGGGTGCGACAGGCGCTCCACGGATCAGCCGCTGCCAAGGGTGGGCCAGCCAATGCCGGTCGTGTCGCCTGCGTCCGACCCCTCTGTGCCGCCTGTCAGATCAGTGGTCTCTCCCTCGACTGCGCCAACCGCGCAGGATGCTCCCAGTGGCCGTGTCACCGGCAACCTGACGAAGGCCCAGGAGTCGAGCGCGATGCCCATGCCGGGCCAGGTCAACAACCACTCGACGACCGCGCTCGACCCTGTCGCGCGGGGCGCCAGCGCGCCGAAGTAGGCTCCCTCCCTCCCGGTAGCGGTAGCGGCTGGGCCGCGCGCCCCTCAAGGGGGGTCGATCTGGCGGACCGGTCAGACGGAATCTGCGGCGCGCGTTGAGTGGGCGGGGCGCGTGCTCCTGCCCTTGCCCTTGCCCCTGCCCCTGCTCCTGCTCCAGCCCCTCTCCCTGGTGGAGAGGGGCTTTGCAGATCAGCCCAACGGCGTCGGCTCGCCGTCGTCGTTTGGCGGCACCGCCAGGCTGTCCCGGATCGTCAGCGGCTCGCCGACTTCGTCACCGACGGCCAAAGTCTGGACGTAGCCGACAAAGGCCGCCGAACTGGCGCCCGCGCTTTCCGGCACTTCGAGTGCGTTGCCTGTCGCCACGGGCTCGTCGTCGTCGCCACCGCAGGCTGCGATCACCAGCGTTGCCGCCAATGCCGCTGCCAACCCGATCTTTCGTGTTGAATTCATTTTCAGACTCCTGTGCATGTCATGGATAAACCGTGCCGGCCGGAGCGGGCGGGTTGAAGTTGCCGGGGATCGGCGTTGTCAGGTACGGGAAGCCGACACCGAAGTTGGCCGGCGTCTTGCGTACGCCATCGGTCAGCGCCAAGCTGCCCGACGGTGCGTCGCTCGGCCTGCAGCCGACCTTCAGGGTGTCGGTGGCGCCCGTCAGCACGCACAGCGCGCCCATCGCCACACGCAGGGACAAGTCGACCACGTCGTCGGCGGGACGGCGTCCATTGGGATAGCCGGCCAGGTCTCCCGCGGCCACGCCGAGCGGGTTCTGCCCCGCCGCGGCGGCAGCAGCAATCGAAGTGTTCAAGCGCAGCATCTCGCCGGCCACCCCGTTCCTCGGCTGGTTCACACCGTCGATGCCCTTCAGGAACACCGTCACGAGGTCGGTGCGCGGGAAGTTGGTTGGCGCCCTGGCGGCAGGGAACAGGGTCTCGATCAGCGCCGGCAGCACCGGGTTGGTCACGTAGTCGGCGAAGTTGCTCGTGTCGTCCTTCGGTTTGGAGGCATTGAATTTGTCCTTGTCGACAGTGCCGATGATCAGCTCGTTGACCAAGGGCATACCGAGCCGCGAGACCTGGGTCCAGGCGCCGCCGCTGCGCTCGACCTTGCTCTGCCCGCTCTTGGGCGCACCGTCGAGCACGCGACCCTGGCGCAGGCTGGCGGTGGTGTAGGCGCCGATCACCGGCTCGCTGCCCTTGGTCAGGCAGGCGATCGGTACTTCCATCGCCAACGTGCTGACGTTCTTGGCCTCGAGGTCGTTGTTGTTGCCACCCACTTCAGCGCCGAGCGGATTCAGGTTGAACAGGTCGAAGGCCTTACCGACCGCAATGAAGAACGGCTCCTTGCGCTGGCCGACAAAGACGCGGCCCGGCACGGCGCAGCCCGGGATCGTGACGTTGTAGATGTGCTGGTTGGCGTAGGTGGCGTAACCGGTGGGGCTGCCGAAGGTCTTGTCGCCGATGTTGTCCACGGGCTTGTCGAACTCGGCTGCGCCGCCGCTGGCGTTGGTGATGCTGGTCTTGCTGCCTCCACGGCGGTTGCCACGAACAACATCGACCGTGAACGTTTCACGCACATCGAGCGCGGCCGGGTTGACGCCGCTGATCGCGCCGCTGTTGATGAGCGGAATCTTCACCGACTTGCCGCCGACGGTGAGAGCCGTGTTCTTGGAGGTGTTCTTGAAGCGGAACTGAAAAGTGAGGTCCTCGACCGCATCGCCGTCGTTGTCGATGTGGATCTCGTACAGCGCATTCGGGTCGAACATATAGAAGTTCGGGCCGCCCTGCGGGTCCTGGAACGGCTGGTAGTTGGCCAGCAAGGTGACGAAGTCCTGGCGTCCGGGCTCGTAGCTTCGGAACATGAACAGGTCGGTGGCGTCAACCTTGGGTTGACCGGTCAGGAAGGGGCCTTCGCGGTGGCTGGCCGCAAGGGCGGGCGTACCGACAACGGCCGCAAGGGTCAGCCCGATGCCCAGGGCGCCGACAGCGCGTGAAATGCGCGAGCGAGCAAAGCGTGATGAAGTCATGATGTGTCCTATGGCAATGGAATGTTAGAAAAAATAGGACCGGGCTGGCTAGCGCCCTGATCCCGGCGCAAAGATAGTGGCGGGTCGAGCGCGCGTCTGTTGTGTAGCGTACGCGGGGCGCGCAGCAGGGCTGGTCGGATCAGCGCGTCAGCGCACAGACTCGTCATATGCGTGCCGTTCAAACTTCCGCCTTTGCCACTCTGAACACCGCTGTGTCCCGCCCCGTATGTCATCACTCGCACAACAAGCCGGCACCCTCTTCAAGCAGCCGTTGCGTCCATTGGCGGCCGCATCTGACGTGCGCGGGACTGCGGGCGTCAGGCCCCCGACCGATCGCGACCATGCGGCCATGCGCGACGCCTACCGTGCCAGCGGCGGTACGGTACGACGCGACGCGCTTGCGCGAGTGCTACACGACTGCGAGGGCGCGCACGACGCGACGCTCGGCAAGTTGCTCGTCACCCACGGCATCTTCAGCTTCGAGTGGCGCGCGGTCCATTGGGTACCGATGTTTCAGTTCGACATGCGGGACATGTCGGTCCGGCCGCGGCCGCAACGCGTGGCGGCCGAACTGGCTGAAGTGTTCGACGGCTGGGCCTTGGCCATGTGGTTTTCACAGCCCAACCACTGGTTGCGCAATCGCAGGCCCGTCGAGGTGCTGAACTCGAGCCTGGACAGCGTGCTTCACGCAGCCCGTGCCGATCGATTCATCGCAAATGGCTGACGCGCGTTGCGTGAGCTGCCTCGGCGCTGCGCGCTTCCTCGACGACATATGAATCGAAGACCTCGCGCGCGGAACGCGTTTCGGGCAATACATAGACGAGGGCATTGCGGTCCGCGAACATCGGCCGGATGGTGCTCTCGTAGAAGGCAACCGGCACGTTGATGCAGCCGTAAGAGATGCGGTTGTCGTCCGCCGTGGGCGAGGCCAGGCGCTGCAGCCGGCGCTCCTTCGGGTCGGTGGCCCGTACGCGATGCATCGACACGGCGGCATCGTAGTCAACCCAGACGACGTCCTCGCCGCTGGTGTTGCGGCCGCGCTCGGCCACGAATCGGCCAGCCGGCGTGGTGCGTTCATGGGTCAGCACGTCGGCGATCGGTCGCACGCCTATGCCCGGCACGCTGTCGTCACCGTGCGCGGCCCCCAGCAGCACGGGTGAAGAGCCACGCAACTGCCCGGTTGCGTCGAAGACGTACACACGTGCCCAGGTCTTGTCGACGAGCACGAACTCGGCGCCCGCGTTGTCGCGCGAATCGAGGATCCAGTCGGCGACTTGCCGCGCCTGCACCGACGCGTTTTGCGCGCCGAAGTCAGCCAAGCGCGGCGCGGGTCGGTACGCGTTCAGCGCTGGCGCAGCCCACTTCACCTGCGCCACCGGCAGCCGGGACCGGTCTGAGGTGGGCGCTGACGACGACAGCGCGAATACAAGCGCCAGCACCGCTGCGACGATCGACGGCAACTGCCGAACGTCGCACGACCCTTGCGGGTGTGCGCGGCGGAGCTGGCTGGACAGGCCGCTCATGGTGACGCGGGTGCTCGTTTGGCTCAGTTGCGGTCAGCGCGGGCGACACGTTCAGTGCGCATCGTGCTCGATCCGCTCGACATGTCGCCCGAGTTGTTGCTCATGCTGCGGTTCGTGCTGTCGCTGGGCAGGTTGCCACTTTGGTCGCGCATGGGGGTGTCTGCGCGCATGGGGGTACCGGTGCTCATCGGCATGCTCCCCGTGCCGGTGGCTGTGCTGGTCGATCCGGTGGCGCGCGGGGTGGTCTGGGTCGTCGAGGTGGTGGTGCCATTCGTGCCCGGTTGCGTGGTGCCTTGGCCCGGTTCGACGCGTGCGCTGTCCGGTGTCGGTACAGGGGTCTGGGCGTACGCCAGACCGATCGAGGCGGCGATGGCGGCAACCAAAGTGGTGCTGGCGAGTAACTTGGATGAGATCATTTAAAACTCCTGAGATAGGTTGGGAAAGAAAGGGATGCCGGTCCATACCGGTCAGATTCGAGCCTAGGTGCAGTGGCTCGCTGCGCACCTAGGTAGAGCGCGCGACTGTCTGTAGGACGCGGTACGTTTCCAGACGTCACTTGCCGTCGCGATCGGCGTCCCCGGGCAAGACACGCTCGGCGCTGTCTGACAGGCGGTTCCAGGCGTCACGGGTGGCGTGCTTGGCGCGGCCCCAGTCCAGGCTGGAGCTGCCGCGCACACGGTCCCAGTCGCCCGCAAGGTCGCCTTCTGCAGCCTCGAAGCTGCGGCCCGGATAGCGGCTGAATGCGTCGACGCCGTAGCGGTAGGCGGGCTCATATTGCTCGAATCCCTGGCCGGCTTCGGCGTAGGGACGGGAGCTGAAGTTTTCCCGCCAGTAGGCGTCTTCGAGCGTGGGGTCGACGGCTTCGGCCACGCGCTTGCCGGCGTAGCCACCGACGATGGCGCCGACCGTGGCGCCAATCACGGTGCCGACCGGCCCGACCACCGTACCGGCTGCGGCGCCGGCGGCTGCGCCGCCGAGCGCGGCACCCATGCCAGTGCCCACCGGGTGCGAGCCCGGTGCGCCGCTGAGCGGATCACGGTTGGCGTTAGTTTCGCGAATGTCGCTGGTGTGATTCATGAGAAGTCCTCTAAGGGTTGAGTGGTGCGGGCCGGTCATGCGCTCAGCGCAGGCTGCCGCGTCGAACCAGGTTGACGATGGCCAGCAGTGTTGCTGCGCCGAGGAAGGAGACCAGTAGCGCTGGCATGCTGAAGTTGCTCTGGTTGATGGTGCCGGCGCCGAGCAGCGGCGACAAGAACCAACCGCCCAGCATGGCGCCGACGATGCCGACCACGACGTTGAGAAACAGGCCTTGTTGGCCGTCGGTTTTCATCAGCAGGCTGGCCAACCAGCCGATGACGCCGCCCACAATCAGCCAGACGATGAGATTCATGGTGTACCTCGATAAGGAGTGGATGAGCAGCCAAGCGTAGGCAGGCGGCCGCCACGGCGCCATTCCCGACCACCGCATCGTTCTGCATGACAAGGCGCGCTTAATCTGTCGGCGAAAACCTACGCGCAGATGTCGCGTGCGACGGTAGCCGCAGCGCAAAACGACGATCACACTCGCACAATGGTCAAGCTGCGGCGCAAGATCCTTGGGGCCGCGGTTGGCACAGCGGTGGTGACAGTCGCCGCGGTGCTGCTGGCAATGAACCTCTCCGGCGGAGAGAAGAAGATCCAGAGACACATCGAGCGCCTGTTTGCACTGGACGACCCGCGCTTCGCGCATGAGCTCGGCGTGCTGCTCGGGCCGGCGTTTCTGGCCGACAACCGAATCCTGGCCTTGCACAACGGCGACCGCATCTTCCCGGCGATGTTGGCTGCAATTCGCAGCGCGCAAACCTCGATCACCTTCGAAACCTACATCTACTGGTCGGGCGGCATCGGCCGTGAGTTCGCCGACGCGCTGGCCGGGCGCGCTCGGCAGGGCATCAAGGTGCATGTGCTGCTCGACTGGGTGGGCAGCGTCAAGGTCGAGGACAGCCTGATTGCGGAGATGACGGCGGCAGGCGTGCAGATCCGCAAGTTCCATCCGCCGCACTGGTCGCACCTGGGCCGCTTCAACAATCGTACGCACCGCAAGCTGTTGGTTGTCGATGGCCGCGTCGGCTTTACCGGCGGCGTGGGTATCGCGCCGCAGTGGACCGGCGATGCGCAGGACCCCGAGCACTGGCGCGACAGCCACTTCCAGGTCGAGGGACCCGTGGTGGCACAGATCCAGTCGGTGTTCATCGACAACTGGATCAAGGTCACCGGCGATGTACCGCACGGGCCGGCCTACTTCCCTGCGCTGGAGCCTGCAGGCAAGGCTCTGACGCAGGTGTTCAGCAGCTCACCCAGCGGCGGCAGCGAAAGTATGCAGTTGATGTACCTGCTGGCAGTCACCGCGGCCACCCGATCCATCGACCTGGCCGCGGCCTACTTCGTGCCCGACGAACTGGTCACCAAGGCCCTGGTCGAGGCGATGAAGCGCGGCGTCAAGCTGCGCATCGTCGTGCCCGGCGAGCACATCGACAGTGAAACCGTGCGCGGCGCTTCGCGTGCGCGCTGGGGTCCCTTGCTGGCCGCGGGCGCCGTCATCGCAGAGTACAGGCCGACGATGTTCCATTGCAAGGTGATGATCGTCGACGAACTGCTGGTGTCGGTGGGCTCGACCAACTTCGACAACCGTTCCTTCCGCCTCAACGACGAGGCCACCCTGAACATCCTCGACGCTGATTTCGCGCGCCAGCAGAGCGCTGTGTTCGCCGCCGACCTGGCCCTGTCACGCCGCGTGACGCATGCCGGTTGGCAGGCCAGGCCATGGCAGGAGAAGCTCACCGAGCGCCTGGCGTCGCTGATCGGCGCGCAGTTGTAGCCCCAATCTCCGCCGGGGCGAGGGGCGGATCCAAGCCGCGGCAGACCGGGCTGCGTCGTGCCGGTGATCAGCAGCCGCTGTCGGTCGACAGCGCCTGCATCACGTGCTGCGGCAGCACCAGGCCGCGCGCCGCGTCCACGATCGCCGTACTGCGGATGATCGGCGCCAACGAGGCCACGCTGCCGAAGATGGTGGCGAAGGCCACGTCAGCGGCGTCGCGGCCGGTGCCCAGGCGCACCAAGCCCATCGGGATCGCAGTGCACGAGGGATCGAAGATGAACCAGTGTCCGCCGACAAAGACCTCGACGTAGGCGTGAAAGTCGGGCGGCCCCAGGCCCGGATCCGCGCCGTAATCGGTGCCGGTGGCAAAGCGTGCGGGAATGTTGACCGCGCGGCACAGCGCGATCATCAGATGGGCAAAGTCGCGGCAAACGCCCACACGTTCAATCACGGTGTCCACCGCCGAGGTGTTCGAGTTCGAACTGTTCGAGGTGAAGGTGACCCGCTCCTGAACCCAGGCCGCGATCGCCTGCACGCGGCTGTGGCCCTGCCGCAACTGGCCGAACTCGTTGGTCGCCAGCTTGATCAACCGGTCCGATTGGCAGTAGCGACTCGGGTAGAGGTAACTCAGCGCCGCGGCCGGCAATTCGGCCACCGGCACTTCGGCCAGCAGCACGGGATCGGCTTGGTGATGTTCGAGACCGACCGTCGCAGCATAGGTCAGCTTCAACGGTCCGGGCAGCGCGCGCAGTCGCAGGTAGCGGTTGCCGGTGGCCGGATCGGTGTGCACCGGCGCGGACACCGCCTGGCTCAAGACGAGCGTTTCTTCCAGTACGGCCTGGCAGGGCGTGCGCGCAGCGTGGATGTTGAAGATGAAGTCGGCCCCCTGGGCGCCGACCTCGTAATTCAACTCGACCTCGAGCTCGATGCGAACCATCGGGCGACCTCAGGCTCGCGCCGACGCGCCTTCGCGCTGCGGGTGGCGGTGCTTGCCCGCCGCGGCGATGAAGGCGGTGGTGGCGTTCCTGATGTCTCGCCGGGGTGCACGCACGATACCCGGGTCGTCGTCGCCCCAGGGCAGGGTGGCGCCGATGCCGGCCTTGTCCAGCAGTCGCTGCGAAGAGCCCAGCGCGAGCAATGTCTTGCCGTGGCGGTACTGCAGGGTGATGAACTCGAGCGTCAGTGCGTGGTGGGCCAACGCGTCCACGCCGGCGTCACCATCCGGCAGGATCACGGCATCGAACAGCACCGAGGCCGAGTTCTCCAGCGAGCCCTCCGCCTGTAGTGCGGTGCCTTCCACGGTGTTTACGGCGCCGATGCGGGGTGCAATCACGCAGGGCACGGCGCCCGCGTCGCGCAAGGCTGCCTGCAGCGTGGCGATCGGCGCGCCGAACACGCCGTCGGCTGCCAGGATCGCGATGCGCCGGGTGCGGATGCCGCCGTCGCCGGGCAAGGCGGTGAGCGAGAGCGCGGGCGAGTGCGTGACCTCGGGTGGCGTGGGCCGCTCCAGCGCGCGCGGCAGGGCTGCGGGCAGGGCCATGCCCAGGCCCTCGGCCACGGAGCGGGCCAACTCGGCCGAGACGTTGACCAACGAGGCCAGCATGCGCTCGCGGATCGCCGGCACCGTGAGCTTGCTCAGCTCGAAGCGAAAGCCGCCGACGATGTGCGCACGCTCGACTGCGCTCTGGCTTTCATAGAACAGCGTGGCCTGGGTGTAGTGGTCGGCGAACTTCTCCGGCTTGCCGCGCACCTTGTCGCCCTGCGTGGGCTGCGGGAACGAGACAAAGCCGGCGCTGCCCGATTGGAATGGGCAGCCCCCGGCCAGGGAATTGGGCTCGTAAGCGACGCGGCCCCGGGGGATCGTCAGGCGATGGATGCCGTCACGCTGGTTGTTGTGCACGGCGGCCAGTGGCGCGTTGATCGGCAACTCGTGGAAGTTGGCGCCGCCGAGGCGTGAAATCTGGGTGTCGATGTAGGAGTGGATTCGGCCGGCGAGCAGTGGGTCGTTACTGAAGTCGATGCCCGGCACCACGTGTGCGGTACAGAAGGCCACCTGCTCGGTCTCAGCGAAAAAGTTGTCGGGGTTGCGGTTCAGCACCATCCGTCCTACCGGTTTCACGGGGACCAACTCTTCGGGGATCAGCTTGGTGGCATCGAGCACATCGAAGCTGAAGCCCTCAGCCTGCTGCTCGGTGAAGACTTGCAGGCCAAGCTCCCACTCGGGGAAGGCGCCGGCCTCGATCGCGTCCCACAGGTCGCGACGATGGAAATCGCTGTCGGCGCCGGCGATCTTCGCCGCCTCGTCCCAGACCAATGAATGGGTGCCGAGCAGTGGGCGCCAGTGGAATTTGACGAAGCGGCTCTGACCCTCGGCGTTGACCAGCCGGAAGGTGTGCACGCCGAAGCCTTGCATCATGCGCAGGCTGCGCGGAATGGCGCGGTCCGACATCGCCCACATGAGCGTGTGCGTGGTCTCGGGGCTGAGCGAGGCGAAGTCCCAGAAAGTGTCGTGCGCTGAAGCGGCCTGCGGCATGCCGTGGTGAGGCTCGGGCTTGACGGCATGGATCAGGTCAGGGAACTTCAGCGCGTCCTGGATGAAGAAGACCGGGATGTTGTTGCCCACCAGGTCCCAATTGCCTTCGTCGGTATAGAACTTGACGGCAAAGCCGCGGATGTCGCGTGCGGTGTCGGCCGAGCCACGCTCGCCGGCCACGGTGGAAAAGCGCGCGAACACCGGGGTCTTCTTGCCCGCAGCGGCGAACGGCGCGGCGCGCGTCAACTCGGGCAGCGCTTCGTAGGCCTCGAAGAAGCCGTGCGCGGCCGAGCCGCGTGCATGCACGATGCGCTCTGGGATGCGCTCGTGGTCGAAGTGGGTGATCTTCTCGCGCAGGATGAAGTCTTCCAGCAGCACCGGCCCGCGCAACCCGGCTTTGAGTGAGTTCTGGTTGTCGCCAATCGGCACGCCCTGGTTGGTGGTCAGGCGCTGCTCCGCAGCGTCGACGCTTTCCAGCCGGGGGGCCACCGTCGGTGCACCCGTTCCAGTGGTGTTGGCCTTCGTCTTCTTCATGCGGTCCCCCTTGTTTGATGGGCGGCCAGTTTGCGATGCAAGCCACGCCGGCGGAACCGGACCCGTTCGCCTGGCGGCGTAGTGCATTTCCTACATGGTTTCGCGCACGCCGGCGATGGGCACGGCGCGGGTCTTGCTCGTCACTGTTTTGCTGGTGAAGCGCGGTGTCATGGTGAAGTCCCGCCGGAACGGGCTGATACGGCTCGCAGGCTGGCGGCCGTCGTTGGCTGAGCTGTTCCGGTAGCTGCTCGGGGTGTAGGTGCGTTCCGACAGTGCAAGGCGGCGCCGACTGCTGATGCAGGCTGCAACCGCCCACTAGAGTTGCAGCTGGTTGTCAACATCCGCTGTCAACATGAACTCCACTCTGGCTCGGCAACGCCCAGCCTCGCGGCTTTCCAGAGCCGAACCCCCGCGAGTGCTTGCCGAGTACGCGCTGCGCCCGCTGAGCGGGTTGCGGTGCGGCGACGGCTACACCGAGCGTCTCGCCCGCGCCGCCCTGTGAAGAGCCGTCCGGCGCTCTACGGGGCCATCGTGAAGCGCGCCCTGCAAGGCTTTGTCGAGGACCGCGGGCCCAGCATGGGTGCGGCGCTGGCTTACTACACCCTGTTCTCGATGGCGCCGCTGTTGTTGATCGTGATCGCCGTCGTCGGCGCGGTGTTCGGTGGCGACGCCGCGCGCGGGCAGGTCTTTGCGCAGATCGCAGGTGTGGTGGGCGCTGGCACGGCCAGCGCGATCGAGCAGTTGATCGTGAGTGCCGCTGAGCCCGTCCAGGGCTGGCTCGCCACCATGATCGGGCTGGTGTTGATGCTCATCGGCGCCACCACGGTATTTGCCGAGTTGCAGTCTTCGCTGGACCAGATCTGGCGCGCCCCGGCGCCGGTAAAAGCGAGCGGGCCGTGGTCGCTGCTACGCTCGCGCCTGCTGTCGTTCGGCCTGATCCTGGGCCTGGGTTTCTTGCTGATCGTCTCGCTGGTGTTCAGCGCAGGCATGGCGGCGTTCAATGCCTGGTGGTCGCCCTGGTTCCAGGCCTGGGCCGTGGTTGCGATGGCGCTGGACGGGGTACTCAACTTCGCCCTGCTGAGTGCCCTGTTCGCGATGATCTACAAGTGGATGCCGCGCGTGCGCGTGGCCTGGCGCGACGTGTGGGTGGGTGCAGCGTGCACCGCGCTGCTGTTCATGATCGGCCGGGCCCTGATCGGCCTGTACATCGGCCACAGCGGCGTGGCCTCGGCTTTCGGCGCAGCGGGATCGGTGGTGGCGGTAGTGGTCTGGATCTACTACTCGGCGCAGATTTTTCTGATCGGTGCGGAGTTCACCTGGGCCTACGCGCACGTCCTTGGCTCGTGCCGACCGCACGACGCTCCGCAGGCAGCCAGGGCGCCTCGCGCGTCGGGGCCCGCACCCGCATGAAGCTGATGGCCCGGTGCGGCCGTCTTCCTGCTGCACCACCCATGGCTGGCCTTGCACCGATGCGCTCTACCGCCCATTGTTCGATATCGCGCAGACGGGCGGGTGTGGGGCCCCTACGCTCCTGCAGCGGAATTGACGCCCGCCTCGGAGTGCGCACGTGACCGACGCCCTGGATCCGCGAACCAACCACCTGCTTGCCGCACTGGCCCCGCCTGACTGGCGGCGTTGGCTGGCAAAGCTAGAACCCGTCAAGTTGGCGCTGGGCCAGGTGTTGTACGAATCAGGCGGCACGCTCTCGCACGTCTATTTCCCCACCACTTCCATTGTTTCCTTGCTGTACGTGATGGAGAACGGCGCCTCGGCCGAGATCGCAGTCGTCGGCTTCGAAGGCGTCGTCGGCATCGCACTGTTCATGGGAGGCGAGTCCACGCCCAGCCGTGCGGTGGTGCAAAGCGCGGGCCAGGCCTGGCGCCTGCCGTCCGCGGCGATCAAGAGCGAGTTCAAGCGTGCGCCGGTGATGCACCTGCTGCTGCGCTACACCCAGGCGCTGATCACGCAGATGGCGCAGACTGCCGTGTGCAACCGTCACCACACCCTCGACCAACAGCTCTGCCGCTGGCTGCTGCTGAGCCTGGATCGGCTGCAGGTCAGCGAGCTGGCGATGACCCAGGAGCTGATCGCCAACATGCTCGGCGTGCGCCGCGAAGGCGTCACCGAAGCGGCGCTGAAGCTGCAGGAAGCGGGATTGATCCGCTACGCCCGCGGCCGCATCCAGGTGCTCGACCGGCCCGGCCTGGAGACGCGCTCGTGCGAGTGCTACGGAGTGGTCAAGGCCGAGTACGGCCGACTGCTGACGGCAGGCTGGAGAAGCAGCGTACTCCCGCCCCAGAGCGCGCCCCGGGGCGCGCTTGTCTGTTCGACAACGCACAGCCCCGTAGGAGACCACTGACAACAAATACCGGCGCCAACCGATGGGCGCCGTCGCCGCACCTCGGGATCATGCGGCATGGACTCCCAATACAACCAATTGCTCGCCGCCCTGCCTGCCGCCGACTGGGCGCTCTGGCAGCCGCACCTCGAACCGGTGACCTTGGCCTACGGTAAGGTGCTGTTCGAATCGGGCGTCATACCGGCCTCGGTGGTGTTTCCGACCACCGCCGTGATTTCGCTGTCCCACATGACGCGTGAAGGAGCTTCGGCAGAGTTCGCGGTGGTCGGCAACGAAGGCGTGGTCGGCATCTCGCTGTTCATGGGTGGCAGCGCCATGACCGGCCGCGCGCTGGTGCAGAGCGCCGGTCAGGGCTGGCGGCTCGGCGCGCCACTGATCCGCGCTGCAGTCGAGCGCGGCGGCGCGGTGCTGAGCCTGTTGCTGCGCTACACCCAGTCGCTGATCGTGCAGACGGCGCAGACCGCCGCCTGCAATCGCCACCACTCCATCGCCCAGCAGGTCAGCCGCCGCCTGTTGATGGGGCTGGACCGCGCGCAGTCCGATGAGTTGGCGATGACCCAGGAGGCGGTGGCCAACCTGCTCGGCGTGCGCCGCGAAGGCGTGACGGCCGCGGCGAAGAAACTGCAGGAAAGCGGCTATATCCGCTATCGCCGCGGGCACATCGAGGTGCTCGACCGTGGGGGTCTGGAGCAGCGCACCTGCGAGTGCTACGCGGTGGCGAAGAAGGAGTACCGGCGTCTGCTGCCGGTGCCGATGCCAATGGCTGCGTGAAATTGCGTTGTCTTTCGGGCCGACGGTTGCCGCCACACCGACAAGTGGTGCGCGAGGCCCGAGAGCCTGGACGAGGAATGCGGCGTGTCACCCGCCCGCACTGGCAGGCCTTGCGTGGTGCAGGCGCGGTCGCCACCAACATGAGTCAGCATGGACGCCGCCCAGAACTACTTGATTGAGCTCCTGCCGCGCAAGGGGCGCGCCAGCCTGCTCGCACTGTGCGAGCCCTGCGAACTGACGTTGGGCAGCGTGTTGTGCGAGCCTGGCCAGCCGACACGCCACGTCTGGTTCCCGATCGACGGCTTCATCTCGTTGGTCGCACCGATCGACGGTAAACCGGCGCTGGAGGTGGGCATGGTCGGCCGCGAAGGCATGTTGGGCGCGCACCTGGCGCTGGGGGTGACCACCGTGCCGCTGCATGCAGTGGTGCAGGGCAGCGGCCCGGCTTGGCGCGTCGGTGCGGCCGCGTTCCGTGCCGAGATGGCGCGCGGTGCGGCACTGCAACGCGTGATCAATCGCTATCTGTACGTGCTCATGGCGCAGCTGACGGGCGCTGCAGCCTGCCTGCGCTTTCACGAGATCGGCCCGCGCCTGGCGCGCTGGCTGCTGATGAGCCAGGACCGCGCCCACGCCGAACGCTTCCACGTCACCCATGAATTCCTGGCCTATATGCTCGGCGTGCGCCGAGTGGGCGTCACCGGCGCGGCCGTCGCCCTACAGCGCAGCGGTCTGATCGAATACCACCGCGGCGAGATGTCAATCCTCGACCGCACGGGGCTCGAAGCGGCGGCCTGCGACTGCTACGCCACCGACCGCCGGGCCTACGCCGAGCAGTTCGTCTGATCGCGCTGACACGCTGACGCGCTGGGCAGGTTCGATGAGCACTCAGCGCCGCCTCAAATGTCCATGCTGCCGCTGGACGGGCCAGCGCGTTGCGCTCAGGGTCCACCCATGAACCGCCGTGCCGTTCTCAAGGCGAATACCGCAGCGCTCGGCGCGGAGGTGGCCCGATGAGCCCGCTGCCGGACACTGCGGGCCACAACGAGGCCGCAACCCAGGACGCGCTCGACGCCGAGTCGCACCCTGATCCGGCGCTACTTGCGCCAGCGCCGGATCTGCCGCAAGGGCAGTTGACGAGTGGGCCGGTCGATGTGCGCAGCGTTTCGCTGGCGCTGCTGGCGGCATTGGCCAGTCTGTATGTACTGCACTGGGCTGCCGCGGTCTTCGTGCCGCTGCTGCTCGGATTGATGTTCAGCTATGCGCTGACGCCGGTGGTCGACCGCCTCGTGCGCCTGCACCTGCCGCGTGTTCTGGCCGCGGCGCTGCTGCTCATCAGCGTCGTCGCCGGCGTCGGCACGATCGCCTGGTCGCTCAGCGACGATGCAGTGTCGATGGTCGAGGCTTTGCCCGAGGTAGCACAGAAGGTGCGCCGCGGCATCGTCAGCCAACGCAACCAGGGCCCCTCCGGCGCGATCGACAAGGTGCAGAAGGCCGCCAGCGAGCTCGAGCGCGCCGCCGAAGAGGGCGCCGGCACAGCGCCCGGCCGCAGCGTGACCAAGGTTCAGATCGAACAGCCCCGGTTCAACATCAAGGACCACCTCTGGAGCGGCACGCTCGGCCTGATGGGCGCCGCAGGTCAGACGCTGGTGGTGCTGTTCATCACCTTTTTTCTCCTGATTTCGGGCGACACCTTCCGGCGCAAGATGGTCAAGATCGCCGGGCCCACCTTCGGCCAGAAGCGGCTCACGCTGCAGGCGCTGGACGAGATCGACTTGCAGATCCAGCGCTACCTCATGGTTCAGGTGTTCACCAGTGCGCTGGTCGGCGTGGCCACCTGGCTGGCCTTTCTATGGATCGGCGTCGAGCATGCCGGCGTCTGGGGCGTGGCGAGCTTCGTGCTCAACTTCATTCCCTACTTCGGCAGCATGGTCGTCACTGCCGGCTCGGCCGTACTCGGCTTCGTGCAATTCGGCAGCTTCGAGATGGCCCTGCTGATTGCCGGCGCCACGCTGCTGATCAACAGCATCGAGGGCTACATCCTTACACCCTGGCTCACCGGCCGCGCCAGCCGCATGAACCCGGTCGCGGTCTTCGTCGGGGTGCTCGCCTGGGGTTGGCTGTGGGGCCTGTGGGGCCTGTTCCTCGGCGTACCGATCCTGATGGCCATCAAGGCCGTGTGCGACCGCGTCGACGAGCTCAAGGCGGTGGGCGAACTGTTGGGCGATTGAACCTGCAAGGTTCAGCCGCCCAGCACCTTTTGCCGTTGCACCACGTCTCGCTTGAGGGTCAGGTACTCGTCCAGGTCAAGCTCGTGCAACTGGGTCGGGTAGCGCTCGACGCCGCGGTGCCAGTCATTCAGCCGTTTGGCCAGTTGCTGCGGCCCCGGGGTGTCCAGCGAGCCGAGGTAGGCCTCGATCGCCAGGTAATAGCGCATGGTGTTGCGCTCGATCACGCCGCGGGTGCTGCCGACATGGATCGGCTGGCCGTCGGCATGTCTGCCGACGACCGAGAAGCCGACTTTGTCGCGACCGACGGTGGCCAGGTAGACCTGCATCGCCATGCGCGCGGTCATGCCATGGGCATAAGAGTACGACAGGTGCAGGAAGCTGTGGCCGGCGTCCAGGCCCACCACTTCGAGCACGATGCGGTAGTTGCTGGTGCCCAGCGGCCCTTCGTCGGAATGCAGCATCACCTGCAAGTAGTCCGGCTTCGTGGCGACCACGCTGTAGGTGAACTCGAACGCATAGGCATCGGCCAGCGGCTGGTCGAACTTGCGTCCGATCACCATGCCGAGCGATTCGCCGGCCTGCGTGTTGGTTGCCATGCAGCGCTTGACATTCAGATGCAGGATCAGGATGTCGCACCAACGGTCGATGCCCTGCAGCGCCGGTCCGGCGACGCTGAACGGCTGGTCGATGCGGGCATAGATGTCGCCCTTGAGGCTGCCGGCGTTCTCCTTCGACAAGAGCACGAGCGGGCGCCCGAAAGCGTTGCTGGCCAGGGCATCGCGCAACGACGCATGGCGCGCCTTCAATCCTGCGGCGTCCTGCGCCTGCGCCAGCGGCGCCAACGTCATTGCGCAGAGCAGGCCCACGTGGAGCCAGCGCAGGCGGGACGGGGGTCGAACTCCAGGCAGCTTCATACGGCGACCTTATGTGGTCGCCACGACGGCGTCTGTTCGCCGGGCCACAGAGCGGGCCGCAGCGGTCTGTAGGACGCCGCCCACACGCCGAGCCGGTCGTCACCGATGGCGGTGCGGCCGCGCAAGGCCGAGCATCTCTCACCCTTGGCCAACGGAGCAGTCGATGAAAGTCCAACCCCAACTCACCGACGAGTTGCGCCAAATGGCCAGCCTGATCGAACCGATGTCGGTGGCGATGATGACCACCGCTGAAGCCGACCGAGGCGCCTTGGCCAGTCGCCCGATGTCGCCCCTGGAGATGGACGCCAGCGGCGCGATCTGGTTCTTCACCGACCTGCGCTCGTCCAAGGTAGAGCAGTTGCGCGCCGTCAACCTGGCCTTCAGCGACGAGGCACGCGCCTGCTACATCTCGGTGTCAGGGCGCGGAGAGATCCACTCTGATCGCTCACACATCGAGCGGCTGTGGACGCCGTTTGCCAAGCCCTGGTTCCCCGACGGACCGGAATCGACAAATCTGGCACTGCTCAAAGTGGTGATCGACACGGTCGAGTACTGGGATGCACCGAACAGCAAGATGGTGCGCATGCTCGCCATGGCCGCTTCAGTGTTGGCCGGCAAGCCGATTGGGCTGGGAGACCACGCCAAGCACACCGGCATGGACTCCAGCGCGTCGGTCAGTGCGGCGCCATGAATTCCCGGGGGGCGGCGCCTCGTGCGCCGCCGCCTCGGCGCTGGCGCCTGGCGGCTACGGCCACGCTGTTGGCGCTGGTCGCGCTCGTGGCCATCTGCGAGTGGCTGGCTTGGCCGTTCCTGGCCGCGCCGGTTCAGCGCTTGCTGTCGGAGCGGCTCGAACGCCGTGTGGTGTTCTCGAACGGCGGTGATCTCGGCTCCCAAAAGGACGAGCACTTTCGGCTCCGCCTCATCGGTGGCCTGCGCCTGCACACCAAGCAGCTGGAGATCGCCGCGCCCGACTGGAGCCGTGCGCCGCACCTGATCCGGGCGAGCGAAGTCGAGTTCGAACTCGCTTATACCGACCTCTGGCGCGCCTACCGCGGCCAGCGCCTGCACATCCGTCGCCTGCAGGCCGACACGATCGACGCGCAGCTCGAGCGCCTGGCCGATGGCCGGGCTTCCTGGCATTTTGCGCAGACGCCAAAGGCCGCACAGCTTGAACCGCTGCGCTTGCCCCAGTGGGGCAGTCTGCAGATCGGCAGCGGCCTGGTGCAATACCGCGATGCGCCGCTGGCCATCGACGTTCAAGCACGCTTGTCGTTGCCCGGCGGCGGCGTACCAGCGTCGGGCCAACGCCTGAGCGTCGGCATCGCCGGCTTGGTGCGCAAGCTGCCAATCAAGGTCGAGGCGGTGGCCTATGGCGTGCTGCCCTGGGCTGCGGGCGATGTGCCGAGCGCGCCGGTGCCGTTGAGCGTGCAGGCCATCGTCGGTCGCGCCCAGTTCGGCTTCCTCGGCACCGCCATCGACGCCGCGAGCCTGGCCGGCCTGACGGGGCGCTTCAGCCTGAAGGGGCCGTCGCTGGCCGCGGTGGGCGACGTGCTCGGCGGGGTGACACTGCCCACCACGGCAGCCTTTCGCATGGAGGGCCTGTTGCGCGTGCAGGGCGACACCTGGCGCGCCGTGATCACGGACGCGACGATTGGCAGCAGCCGCCTCAACGGCGCCTTCGTTTACGACGCGGGGCGCAACCCGCCCGTCCTGGCGGGGCGGCTGGGCGGGGCGCGCTTGATGCTGGTCGACCTCGGGCCGATGGTCGGCACCACGGCCATCGTGCCGGCAATGGCCTTGGGCACCGGGGTGGAAGTCAAGCCGAGCAAGGCCGCGGGCAAGGTGCTTCCGAACCGGGCCTTCGACCTGCCGACCCTGCGCGCGATGGATGCCAATGTGTTGATCGACATCGCCAGCGTCGACCTCAACACCGCCTACCTCGAGCCGCTGCAGCCTTTGCGCGGACACCTGCAATTGACAGACGGCGTGCTCAGCCTGCGCGAGCTCGATGCGCGCACCGCCCAGGGCCAGCTCAAGGGCGAGTTGGGCCTGGACGGGCGCAACGCCAGGGCCCTGTGGACGGCCAGCCTGCAGTGGAGCGGTGTGCGTCTGGAGCGCTGGATCCGCCAGGCCCGCGCCAACGGCGCGCCGCCGTTCGTGTCGGGCAATCTGAATGGTCAGGCCACGCTGACCGGGCAGGGCCGTTCGACGGCCGAAATCCTGGCCAGTCTCAAGGGCCAGGTGCGCAGCGAGCTGCGCGGCGGCAGCATCTCGCACCTGGTGATCGAAGCGGCAGGCCTGGACATTGCGCAGAGCCTGGGCGTGATGATGAAGGGCGACGACGCCTTGCCGGTGAGTTGTGCGGTGGCCGATCTGGCGGCAGACCGCGGCGTGCTGCGCACGCGCGTGATGGTGCTCGACACCCCTGACTCGACGGTCTGGATCGACGGCGCGCTGTCGATGGTGAGTGAGCAGGTCGATCTGCGTGCGGTGGTCAGCCCGAAGGACAAGAGCCCGCTGACGCTGCGCTCACCGCTGCGTGTGCGCGGCAGCTTCGCCGACCCCCGGGTCTCGTTGGAACAGGGTGCCATCGGCGGCAAGCTCGCATCCTCGCTGCTGCTCGGCCTGCTCAACCCGCTGGCGGCCCTGCTGCCGTTGATCGACCTGGGCAACGCCGAAGAGGCCGGTCGCGGCGCAACCGGCTGTCAGGGGCTGATGCAGCGAAAGCCAGCGCCACGTGCCGCGGCGCCCACCGCTCGGTCGCGTTGACGCGCGGCCAGACCCTACCAACGCCGACAGCATGAAGCCGACCGCCACGCCGCTCTCCGCGCTGCAAGGCATCGGCCGCCGCAGCGTCGCGCAGCTCGAGCAGAGCTGGGCGCTGCTGAGCTTCGTCGGCGAGACCGCCTCGGTGTTTGCGGCCAGCGTGACGCGGCCGTCGCGCTGGCGCTGGCGCCAAGTGCTGTTCAACATCCGCAGCGCCGGCGTCGATGCGCTGCCGATCGTGGGCCTGCTGTCCTTTCTGCTTGGCGTCGTCGTCGCCTACCAGGGTGCCGACCAATTGCGCCAGTACGGCGCCAACATCTTCGTCGCCGATCTGGTGGGCGTGTCGATGCTGCGCGAGTTCGCACCGCTGATCACCGCCATCATCATCGCGGGTCGCTCCGGCTCGGCCTATGCCGCGCAGATCGGCACCATGGCCGTGACCGAAGAAATCGATGCGCTGCGCACCCTGGGCATCGCGCCGCTCGAACTGCTGGTGCTGCCCAAGGTGATGGCGCTGGTGATCGCGCTGCCGCTGTTGACGGTGTTTGCCGACGTGCTGGGCGTGTTCGGCGGCATGCTGATGGCGCGCTCGCAACTGGGTATCGGCTACACCGAATTCCTCGATCGCTTCGTCAAGGCTGTCAGCGTGACCACCTTCTTCGTCGGTCTGGCCAAGGCGCCGGTGTTCGCCGCCATCATCGCCATCGTCGGCTGCTTCCAGGGCCTGCGCACGCGCGGCGGCGCCGACAGCGTGGGGCGCCAGACCACACGTGCCGTGGTGCAATCGATTTTCCTGGTGATCGTCGCCGACGCATTGTTCTCGGTCGCCTTCAGTGCGCTGGACCTGTGACACGCACGGCCGACCTTGGAGCCAGGTCCGGCCCGCCATGCGACGCTGCGTAGCTGGCCGTTGACATGAGTGACGCCACCGCCGTGCCCGAAACCGTGATCGAACTGCGCGGTGTGACGACACGCTTCGGTAACCATGTCGTGCACGACGGGCTGGACCTCGAGGTGCAGCGCGGGGAAATCTTTGCGCTGGTGGGCGGCAGCGGTTCGGGCAAATCGACGTTGCTGCGCGAGATGATCCTGCTGCACCGGCCGGACGCGGGGGAGATTCGCGTGCTCGGCAACACGCTGCGCGACCTCAGCGACGACGCTGCGCGCGCGCTGCGCAAGCGCTGGGGTGTGATGTTCCAGCATGGCGGCCTGTTCGGTGCGCTGACGGTGAAGGAGAACATCGGCCTGCCGCTGCGCGAGCACACCGATCTCACCGACGCGCAGATCGACGCTATCGCCGACGCGAAGCTGGCGTTGGCCGGCCTCGAGCCGGAGGTCGGTGCGCAGATGCCGTCGGAGTTGAGTGGCGGCATGATGAAGCGCGCTTCTCTGGCGCGCGCGCTGGCGCTCGACCCGGAGCTGCTCTTTCTGGACGAGCCGACCGCGGGGCTGGACCCGATCAGTGCTGGCGGCGTCGATGAGCTGGTGCGCAAGCTGCGCGACCAGTTCGGCCTGACGATCGTGATGATCACGCACGATCTCGATCTGCTTTGGCAGGTGGCCGACCGGGTGGGGGTGCTCGGTCACGGCAAGGTGCAGGGCGTGGGCTCCATGGCCGAGCTGTCGCGCATGACGAACGCCGACATCCAGCCCTACTTCGCGGGCCCGAGGGCGCGCGGTGCGCAGGGGAGTGCGACATCGAAACCAAGGTGAACTTTGCCCTTGTGGGGGCGTTCGTGCTCGCGCTGGGCGCGACGTTGATCGCCGCTGCGTTGTGGCTGGCCGCGGGTGGCGCGACGGCGCAGGCCTACGACCTGTATCTGGCGCTGGTCGACGAGTCCGTGGCCGGGCTGAACCAGAACGCACCGGTGAAGTACAACGGCGTCGATGTCGGCAAGGTCAAGGGCATTCACCTGGACCCGGCCAACCCGGAACGCGTGCGCCTGGTCTTCGCCATCGAGCGCGGCACGCCGATCAAGGAAGACACGGTCGCGGTGCTGAAGATCCAGGGCCTGACGGGCATTGCCTATGTCGAGCTGGGTGGTGGCACGCGCGAATCGCCACCCTTGCGTGCGACCGCGCAGGAACAGTACCCCGTGATTCGTACCAAGCCCTCGCTCAGTGCACGCCTGGAGAACGTGCTGACGACGGTGCTGGCCAAGCTCGACAGCACCTCGCGCAACATCGACGCCCTGCTGAGCGAAGAGAACCGCTTGGCCGTCAGCAGCGCGCTGGCCGATATCGCCGTGGTCTCGCGCACCCTGGCCGCGCGCAAGGACACGCTCGACGCCGGTATCGTCAGCGCCGCGCGTACCTTCGACAACGGGGCCCGCGTGACGGCCCAGATCGGCCCGATGATCGAGCGTATCGAGCGCAGTGCCGAAGCGGTCGAGAAGATGGGCAACGAGGCTTCGTTGGCCAGTGCCAGCGCGGGCAAGACCGTGGCTGCGGTCGGTGCCGAAGTCCAGCGCGTCAGCACCGACACGCTGCCGCAATTGCAGCAACTGCTGGGCGAACTCAGCGTGCTGTCGGGGTCGCTGCGTCGGCTGGCGCAACAGACCGAACGCAACCCGAGCAGCCTGCTGTTCGGCCGCAGCCCGGTGCCGCCGGGGCCCGGCGAAATCAACCCAGGCACAAACCCACCATGAACACCGCCTCACGCTCCCGTTCCCTGGCTCTGGCGATGGCCGCCGCAGGCTTGGCCCTGATGACGGCCTGCAGCGCGCTCAAGCCCACGCCGGTACCGCCACCGGCATTCTTTGCGCTCGAGGGCGGGCCCGCAGGTGCAGCGCCGGCGCCCCGCGCCGTACCGACCCGGTCGATGAGCGCCGCGCCGACCTTGCTGATCAGCCCGCCGCAGGCCGGCGCCGGCTTCGACAGTCAACGCATCATCTACGTGCGCCAGGCGCACCAGCTCGAGTACTTTGCGCACAGCGAGTGGGTCGATACGCCAGCACGCATGCTGGCGCCACTGATGGTCGCGGCGCTCGATCGGGCGGGCAGCTTCCGCGCGGTGGTGGCCACGCCGACGGCGGCGAACGCCGATTTGCGCCTGGACACCGAGCTGGTTCGCCTGCAACATGAGTTCGACGTTGCACCCAGCCGGGTGCGCCTGACGCTGCGCGCCACGTTGACCGACAGCGCCACGCGCCAGGTTCTGGGCCAGGTGGATCTGGACACCCGGGCCGACGCCGCCAGCCAGGACGCCTACGGCGGTGTGGTCGCCGCCAACCACGCTACCTGGGCCATGCTTCAGACGCTGACCGTCTTCTGCGACCAGGTCGTCGAGCAATGGCAGGCACGCGATGCCGGTGCCGGTGCCGG